>WPCK01348847.1_pt1 | contig 114705 bp, 105 predicted proteins | sample 5399851 | NCBI WGS metagenome assembly WPCK01 (sample SAMN12869471, study PRJNA574797) | sludge metagenome | isolation source: wastewater treatment of pH11 | place: China:Beijing | collected 2019-05-20 | reverse complement strand
TTTTACTGTGGCATACTGAATACTGCTGTCGCCACTGAGTGATAAGCTGACATCATATTGGGCAGTATAAAACTGCACACTATCACCTTCATGGCGCTTAATCAGTAACTGTTGCGGTGGCTGTAGCTGCGCCAATACCTGACGCACGCTGTGTTCATCGGGATCGGCCAGCAGCTGATAATCCTGAGTTAACACCGCCAGTACCCCGACTTTTTGCAGCACATCATCCGCCGGTGACAGCTTATAAGGGAGCTGCATAAAATCGAGCTGGGTCATAAAGATGGATTTATTATTAAAAAACTGCACCGTGGTGACATAGGCGGTAACAATCACCAACATGGCCGGCAACACGATTTGCTGGTTTGCCGCCAGCTCCATTACTGCCACCAGCGCGGCTAAAGGCGCATGCAGGGTGGCAGCCATCAGGCCAGCCATACCCAATACCGCATAGGTGCCCGAGTTACTGGTGTTATCAACCAGTACTGCCGGCACTATCGCCAGGATGGTACCCAGTACGACACCCATACCAAAGATCGGGCCGATAATGCCGCCGGGTACACCCAGACCGATGGCACAGAGCGTCAGAATCATTTTGCCGGCTAATAATAGCAACAACAAATGCACTGCGGTCGGGCTGTCGATGGCAAACTGGATAGCGCCGGTTTCTGCGCCCATCGCATGGGGAATAACATAGCCAACCGCAGCGGTGATCACACCCGCCAGTGCCAGTCGCAGTAATAAGGGCCAGTTTTTGAACCATTGCAGCATGCGCATTAAATTACGGTTAAATAGCCAGGCAAAGGCGCCAATCACCACACCACACAGCACCAGATAAGGAAAATGCCAGACACTAAGACTGATAATCTCCAGCGCTGCCAGTTCTTTATCGTGGCCAAATACCAGTTGCGTCGCCATGGCACCGACGACGGAGGCCAGCATCACCGGAATAAAGACATGAATACGGTATTCACGCAGTACCACTTCCATCACAAAGATCATCGCCGCCAGCGGGGTATTAAAAGACGCCGCTATCGCGGCCGCAATGCCGCAACCGGCCAGAATGCGCACGCTGTTATAAGGCAGCTGCAGATAGCGGCCAACAGTACTGGCACCATAGGCGCCAAGATGTACCGACGGGCCTTCCCGGCCAACCGAGAAACCGCTGGCCAGTGCCAGAATACCGCCAAAAAACTGATTCAGAGTATTGCGAAACGGCATAATGCCATAAGCTGTTTTGATGCGGTGAATGACAAAAGGAATCCCCAGCCGGTAGTGTTTATAGCCGGTTGCCAGGGCGATTAAGCCAATTAAGGTAGCGCCAATCAGCGGTAACAACCAACGGTACTCGGCACTGATGCTGCTAAAGTCGTCGCTGTGCTGCAAAAAGAAGCCCTGGATGCCGATAATGGCCAGCCGGAATAGAATAATCAGCAGCGCCGCGATCAGACCGCCCAGCATACCCAGTAGACAAAGTTGTAACGAAGTTTGAGGAACCGCCAGCCGCCGTTGTAGGGCGGGCAGCTGCTCTTGCCAGCGCCGCATAACAAAGATTCAGTTTTTAGTTTTAGTGTCAGAAGTTTAACACAAAATTTGTCCGCTGCGTGTTCGCTATGGCTACTGAAGGAGGGCCCCTGGCTGGCAAAACCCGCGGCGCAGTTAACAGGTGAGCGCCCGGAATACTTGAATAAATTAGTCAGGTATTAGATAATCCAAGCTGTTGTAACCCGGTTGGAGCCATCATGTCTGAAATGCAAATCCCGTTAGAATTTACCGATGCTGCCGCCCGCAAGGTTGCTGCTCTGGTGAGCGAAGAGGAAAATCCTGAACTGAAATTACGGGTCTATATTACCGGTGGCGGTTGCTCGGGTTTCCAGTATGGTTTTACCTTCGATGAAAAGGTAAATGAAGGCGATCTGCTGATCGAAAAGCAGGGCGTAGCCATGGTGGTTGATCCTATGAGTCTGCAATACCTGATGGGCGGTGTGGTCGATTACACCGAAGGCTTGCAGGGCAGCCGTTTTGTTGTACAAAACCCTAACGCGACCACCACCTGCGGTTGCGGTTCTTCTTTCTCCGTTTGATGCTTAAGGCGTCAATATGCCCTTACCTGATCAACCGTTAACGGTTGGTCAGGATCAGCAAGCCCCATAACATCAGCCCCAGGACAGCATTAAAGGCGATAATATAACTAAAGCCTTTTACGCCCTGTTTTAGCGGGATCTGATAGTGTCTGAGAAACAGGTACCAGCCCAGACACATCAGTATCGGTAATAGAAACAGCAGTCTTACCATCAGTGATCTCCTGTGCCCTTTAGATGATTTTGTGACCCTGCGGTCTGTTTTTTGTCGCGCCAAGCTGTACGCTCGTCGCAAGCTATGATATTAATTAAGACACCACAAATTTTACGGCCGGCTTAGTTCGGTCTGGAGTCAGGTGCAGGACGCAGCGATATCATAATTAAAACAAAGCGTAACACGCTGGGAGAAGAAAAAAAATGAAAGGTACAAAAAGCGTTATTTCGGATGAGAATAAAAAGTTGTGCGCCTGGCTGAAGCAACAGCGCCAACTAAAGAAACATACGATGCGCAGCTTGTCCGAGCTTCTGGGTACGCCACATTCCTTTATCGGTAAGGTGGAGAATCAGGAGCGGCGGCTGGATGTGGTGGAATTCGTGCGGTATTGTCAGGCGCTGGAAGTGGATCCGGCAGAGGGACTCAGGCAGGTTACCAGTAATTAATCTTCAGCAAAGCAACAGGCCGCATAATGCGGCCTGTTGCTTTTTTGGGCTAGGTTGAGGTTCGTTGCTGTTCACGTTGTTGTAATTTCTTGCCGACAATCAACAATAAGCACAAGCCGGGGATCACCATCAGCGCGGTGATCACAAAGAACAACGCCCAGTTACCTGCTAAGGCATCGACTAACTCACCACTAAAGGACGCCAGCGTGGTGCGGCCAAGATTGCCTAATGACGCCAGTAAGGCGTACTGCGTAGCAGTAAAGGCGCGGCCGGTTAGCCAGGTCAGGAATGAGACAAAGGCCACTGTAGAAAAAGCCGCGGTAAAGTTATCTACCAGAATAGCGGCAATAAACAGCTCCGGTTTCGGCCCTGCCAGTGCAATCCAGGCAAACATCAGATTGCTGGCTGCCATCGCTACACCGCCGATAAAAAGGCCACGGATAATACCAAAACGGATATTGATGGCGCTACCAATCAGGGTAAAACCAATGGTCGCCACCCAGCCAACCAGCTTGGAGTATTCTGCGATCTGTTCGTTGCTAAATCCCACTTCTTTATAAAACTGGATCGACATCCGGCCCAAAAAGGCTTCACCAATCTTAAATAAGAACACGAAACTCAGGATCAGGATGGCCAGTTGCCAACCGTTACGGCGGAAAAACTCCACAAAGGGTTCAAATACCGTAACCGATAGCCAGACCAGATAGGGTTTGCCGGCAGTGCGGCCCAGTGATGCCTGATAGCGCGCGGCGGCAGCTTGCTGTAACTGCTCACGCTCTGTGTTTGGTTCGCGGCTTAGCAGGGTAAAGATCATCAACAAAGCGATCAGCGCGGCCATACCCAGATAGACCGCCGGCCAGCCATACTGATCAGCATGGCTAAACGCCAGATAGCCCGGCAGTGAATAGCCGGTCCACCAGCCAATTACTCCCATCGCTGCCGCCGGTGCCACCCGAATGGTATCATCGCCAATCAGCTCAATCCGGTAGGCGTCGATCGCCACATCCTGGGTTGCGGACGCCAGGGCAATGGTCATCGCCAATAATGAGGTAAATAGCAGGCTTTCACCGGGGTTAGTGTAGGCAATAGCCAGCGTGGCTAACAACATCAGGCTTTGCATTAGCAGGATCCAGCTGCGTCTTTGTCCCAGATAGCGGCCGAGTAGCGGTAGTTTGATCCGATCCAACAGCGGCGCCCAGAGAAAATTCAGCGCATAAACCACAAAGATGGAGCCAAAGTAGCCAATAGCCGCCCTGGACAGACCAGCGTCGTTCAGCCAGCCACTCATATTGGAGCCGATCAATACCCAGGGAAAACCGGAAGCACAGCCCATAAAAAAAATAAACAGCAACCGGATATCCTGATAACTGGCAAGCGCCTGGCGCCAGCTTTGTGCTGCACCTTGTTGTTTTGAGAGCATAAAAAAACCTTGCAGAGAATTGAGGCTGACCTTAACAGAGACTAAGGCGGCGGCAAAGCCTTTTGGTTGCAGAAAATTGGCTTAAAGTGGGCGTAAACCTACGCAATCGGCCGGGCGTTGGCCTTTGCCGGCCAGATAACCGAGGCAGTGTTGCAGACGGCGCTTCAGTTGTCGGTCAGCACGTAATTGCTGTTCCGGCCAATATTCCAGCTGATGCAGCAGATGCCAGAACACCCGCTCCTGATAACTGGGTGGCCAGGCGGGACGCACCGGCAGCGCAGCCCATTCCTCCAGCGTATCCCAGATAAACAGATGCAATTCTGCCTGCGGCAATTGGCCGCGCAAAAAACGCGAGGCATAAAAAACCAGCTGGCGGGATTTTTGCTCAATAAAACCTTGTGGCATGCTCCTGCTCCGGTCGGGCGACCTTTGCCTCAGTATAGTGCAGAAACGCTGACCCTGCGGGGCCAGCGGCGTTTTTTCTACAGCTTAATCCGGAGCGGGATAGCTTGGAGGGGCGGCTACTCCTGCGGCAGCAGCACGACCATTTTCAGGATAATCGGCTCTTTTGGTACATCCGGCCAGCCAAGTTGCTCTGAGACATCGGTTTCGATTTGTTGAATTTTTTCCAGCACGTCCATACCGGAAACCACCTGACCAAACACCGTATAGCCCCAGCGACTACCTGGATCCAGGCTTGGGTTATCGTTCAGATTAAAATAGAACTGGCTATCAGCACTGTGCGGATCGCTTTGTCTGGCCATGGCAATGCTGCCCAGCTGATTTTTTAAGCCGTTACCGGATTCATTAAAAACCGGCTTTAAGGTCTCGATGGCTTTGAAATCCGGGGTATAGCCACCACCCTGCAGCACAAAACCCGGGATCAGGCGGTGGAACACCGTATTGTTGTAACTGTTTTTCTTAACATAGCTAAGAAAGTTATTGACCGTTAACGGCGCCCGGCTGCGGTCCAGCTCGACCACGATGTCGCCATGCGAGGTCATTAGCTGCACTTTAGGAAACAGATTATCCGGTTGCATAAACTGCCCGGCTGATAAGGCCGGGCTTAGCAGCAATAAGCAGCAAAGCAGAATACGCATCTGTGACCTCCGTTAATTCAGGGCATCTTTCCAGGCCGGGTCCTGCAGCAGCTGATTTAATACCTGCTCGGTAAGGACCCGTAACTCGCGCTCAACGGCAGCCAGGTCAACTTTTAACGGCGAGGTAAAGTTACTGTCACCGGCATAGGACTTGGTAAAGGACCCATTATCACTTTGGATAAAAACCGTCATTGTTACCTGGTTAGTGACCTGATGATCCAGCGGCCGTTGAATTACATTAGATTGCAACTGATTGATCTGGATTTTCATCTGTACCGGACTCTGGCTATTCAGCGTCGCACCTTTTTCCTGTAACGCAGCGGCTACCGTTTGTTCCAATTGGGCGCGCACATCATTGCTGGTGCGGTAGTGCTGTTCATTGCTGCCCTGGCGGATGGTCAGCGTCTGAGCTCTGGGGCGCAGATCGACCAGTGCAAAACTAAATACCTTGCCGTTTAGCTCCATTTGCTGCGGCCAGAAGATCTGGGGTGCCACAATAAAAGACGGCACCTGGGTGGCACAGCCAGCCAGCAGTATTGCCAGCGTCAGCCATAAATAGCGCATAGTTAACTCCTTTTGGTGGACTCTAGAATAATAAATTTCGGGTTAGCCGCTAATTGCCGGCAATTACCAAAGCATTTTGCCAGTTGTTGACGGTAAGGCAAATGGCGGTTGGCGACAATTCTGATTTTACCACCGGGTTTTAATACCCGTTTGGCGTCGTAAAACATCTGACTGGCAATATGGGTGGTCACTGCAGCCTGCTGATGAAAGGGTGGATTACAGAGTACCCAGTCGGCACTGTTATCAGCTTGCTGGCTCAGACAATCATCGACCACAAAGCGGCAACGCGATAGCGCGGCAGGAAAATTTTCTGCCACACTGAGCCGGGCCGATTCGACGGCCATATAAGACTCATCCGTCAGTAGTAGCTGACAATCTGTCTGTTGCGCCAGGATCTGCAGGCTTAACATGCCGTTACCACAGCCTAAATCAATGACTTGTTGTCCGGCAGTGACCGTGGGTAAATGTTGCAGAAAAAAGCGGGCGCCGATATCCGGTTTGTCGCGGGCGAACACATTGGCATGATTCACCAGCATAAAGCCGGTTTCAGGTAAGGGCCAGCGGCTTGGATAATCCGGGGCAATATGTGGTAATCCCGGCTGCCATTGGCAATCCAGGTAACGGCACTTGCGCAGGGTTAGCGAGGCCTCAGTCGGACCGATATAGCGGGCAAAAATGGCCAATACGTTGCGGTGAATATCTTTGGCTTTGGCGGCAATCAGCAGCTGGGTATTGGCGCTGAGCACCTGACTCAATGCTGACAGTTGCCAGGCCAGATAACTGTGATTAGCCGGTAGTTTTAGCAATACCAAATCGGGGGCAGCGGGCAAGCTATCCAGACTGGTCAATTCGGTAATGCCTTCCAGCGTCAGGCCATTTTGTTGCCGGTTATGGCGGCAGGCCTGCTGGGCGATATAGGAGTCTTGCACCAGATATTGCTGACTGTTGCCAAGCGCACAGGACAGAGCACCAAAGCTATCATTTAAAATCAGGATCTTGGCGACTCTGCCACTGGCGGTGATAGCGCTCAACGCGGGTAGGGCGCGATCCAGTAACAGTTCATCAGCGGCATCCCAGGCCTGTAAACTGTGATTAGGCTGTTGTAGTGGCCAACGTGCCAGTTGCAACTGTAAGTCAGCGCGGGTAAACAGAGTATTCATAACAACCTATTCAGAACAGAGAGGGCGCTATTTTGACACGGGCCACCCCCAGCGACAACCGCAATCAGCAACGGCAATGCTTTAGTTTACCGCAGGCGGAGCTGCAGCTTTGGCCGGCATTTTTGCCGGCCACGGCGGCAGATCAACTACAGCAAGTGTTAAGTCAGCAGTTAGCCTGGCAGCGTGCCAGCATCCGGCTTTATGGTAAGGCAGTGCCAATCCCAAGGCGGCAGGTGTGGATGGGGGAGCCCCACTGTCAATATCGTTACTCGGGCACCGACTTTTTACCAGAGCCCTGGCATCCGGCAGTCAAGTCGCTGGCGTTGCAGCTAAGTCAGGCCTTACAGCTACCGTTTAATTGTGTGTTGTTAAATCAGTACGCCGATGGTCAGGATCATATGGGCTGGCATGCTGATAATGAGCCGGAACTGGGTGTCGTCCCGCAAATTGCTTCGGTCAGTCTGGGCTATCCGCGCCGCTTTGATTTAAAACATCGTGAGCTGGGCTGTCAGCTGCAGCTGATGCTGCCGCACGGCAGCTTGCTGTTGATGGCGGGCGAATGTCAGCAATACTGGCAGCATCGCTTACCGAAGCAGGCGGCGGCGAATACGGAGCGGATCAATCTGACCTTTAGATACATAGCGTCAAAATAATTATTTTTATAATGCCGTTATCAGCTTAGCCAAGATCCAGCCGCTGTAGCTTGATCGACTGGGGACAAAGCGGTCGGCTTTGACTAAAATTAAGTTCAGGACGCCAACAGGAGCTGGACAAGATGTTAATCCATACTGCAATAGAGCAAAAATTACTGGATGCTTTTAACCCTATTCATCTGGACGTAGTCAATGAGAGTGCCAACCATAATGTGCCGCCGGGTTCGGAATCGCATTTTAAGGTGGTGATTGTGACCCCGCAGTTTGAAGGCATGCGCTTATTACAGCGCCACCGTGCCGTAAATGCCATTGTCGCGGAAGAGCTGGCTGAGAAAATCCATGCCCTGGCTTTACATACTTACACGCCGTCGGAATGGTACGAATATTATGCGGAAAAGCCGCCGGTTTCGCCGAAGTGCTTTGGTGGCAGTAAAGCCGAAAAAGCGTCCTGAGCACGATTTTTGCTGATCCGACCTGTTTTTAGCGGTAAAGTTTTACACTAGCGACACTTTTCATAAAGACAACAACAGGATTGGCTATGGTTATTCAACCAAAGATTCGTGGTTTTATCTGTACTAACGCACACCCGGTTGGCTGTGCGGAGCATGTAAAAGAGCAAATTGCTTATGTTAAGCAGCAAGGGCCGGTAAGCGGTGGTCCAAAGAATGTGCTGGTGATCGGCGCCTCTACCGGTTATGGCCTGGCCTCACGGATTACTGCCGCCTTTGGTTCAGGTGCCGCGACCCTGGGTATTTTCTTTGAAAAAGAACCGACTGAGGGTAAAACCGGTTCTGCCGGTTGGTATAACACTGCTGCCTTTGAAGCTGCTGCCGATGCTGAAGGTTTATGGAACAAGCACTTAAACGGCGATGCCTTTACCGATGAGTTAAAAGCCAAAGCGATTGATTTGATCCGTCGCGAAATGGGTAAAATTGATCTGGTGGTGTACAGTCTGGCCGCACCACGGCGTAAAGATCCGGTGAGCGGTGAGGTGTACAGCTCGGTACTCAAGCCTATTGGTCAGGCCTATACCGCCAAGAATCTGAATACGTCGAAGCGTGAAATTGAAGAGGTGTCGGTAGAGCCGGCTAATGACGAAGAAATCTTTAATACCGTTAAGGTGATGGGTGGCGAAGATTGGGAGCGTTGGCTGGATCAACTGCATGCCGCCGGTGTGTTAGCAGACAACTGTCAGACGGTAGCTTATACCTATATTGGTAAGGAACTCACCTGGCCAATCTACGGCAAGGCGACAATCGGCAAGGCAAAAGAAGATCTGGATCGCGCTGCCGCTGCCATTACCGCTAAGCTCAGTGCACAGCAGGGTAAAGCCTATGTTGCGTCATTAAAAGCCCTGGTGACTCAAGCCAGTTCGGCTATTCCAATTATGCCGCTGTATATCTCGCTGTTGTATCGGGTGATGAAAGCTGAGGGTACCCATGAAGGCTGTATTGAACAGATTAATGGTTTGTTCCGCCAGGGCTTATATGCGACAGCCCCGCAACTGGACGATGCCGGCCGGTTACGGATGGACGGCAAAGAACTAAGCGATCATGTGCAGCAGGCGGTGAAAGACTTATGGGGCCAGGTCACGACAGACACCATCGATAGTCTGACCGATTATGTCGGCTACCATAATGAGTTTTTACGTTTGTTCGGCTTTGGCTACCAGCATGTGGATTATGAGGCGGATGTGTCACCGCTGAGTCCATTACAGCATCTGGTCAATTAGTCGTATTGACAAAGCCGCAAAAACCGCCCGAGGGCGGTTTTTCTCTACCCCCGACAGGTGGTAATTGGCACAGAATTTTTGGTAATACCATGGATAGAAGACGGTATTAGTGCTAAAATTCGCGACTTTAATACGTGTATCTGGTTAACTTTTGTACAATTGCAGGTGGTGCAAAACGCAAACCAGGTGTGCTGCGCTGGCGCAGCTGAAAAACTAGGCCCTGTTTCTTCCCAAAATAGTAGTGCAAGTACGTATGATAAAACTCAAAAAAGGCTTGGACATTCCCCTTGCAGGCAGTCCTAAACAAGAGATCACTACGGGCAATGCCATTACTACTGTCGCCGTACTCGGCGAAGAGTATGTAGGTATGCGTCCGACCATGGCGGTCGAAGTGGGTGACAGCGTGAAAAAAGGTCAGGTGCTTTTCGAAGATAAGAAAAACCCTGGCGTGAAATTCACAGCTCCGGCAGCTGGTACGGTGAAGGAAATCAATCGTGGCGCCAAACGGGTACTGCAATCGGTAGTGATTGCGGTGTCTGGCGATGCGGCTGAGACTTTCACGCAGTATCCGGCCGAGCAACTGGCTACCCTGAGTGCAGAACAGGTAAAACAAAACCTGGTTGATTCAGGTTTATGGGTTGCCTTCCGTACCCGGCCCTTTTCCCAATCTCCGGCTATTGATAGCACACCGCGCGCCATCTTCGTTAACGCGATGGATACCAATCCGTTGGCCGCCGATCCTGCAGTGATAATCAATGCCGATGCCGAAGCCTTTAAGCAAGGTTTAACGGTGATCTCGCGCTTAACCGAGGGTAAGACCTACCTGACTAAAAAAGCGGGTAGCAGTATTCCTAGCGTCAGCCAGGTTACTGTCGCTGAGTTTGACGGCCCACACCCGGCTGGTCTGGTTGGTACCCATATCCATTTCCTGGATGGTGCTGGCGCCAAGAAGGTTGTTTGGCACCTTGGCTATCAGGATGTTATTGCCATCGGTAAGCTGTTTACCACCGGTCAGCTGCACAGTGAGCGTGTGGTTGCTTTGGCTGGTCCTGTAGTGAAAAATCCACGTTTGGTAAAAACCGTACTGGGTGCGTCAACTGCTGAACTGACAGCCGGTGAACTTGCCGACGGTCAGAATCGTATCATTTCTGGCTCAGTGCTGGCTGGTACTACAGCGCACGGTGTGCACGGTTATTTAGGGCGTTTCCATACTCAGGTTTCAGTGTTGGCTGAAGGCTTTGAAAAGCACTTCCTGGGCTGGATTGCACCTGGTGCCGAGAAACACTCAGTAACCCGTGCTTATTTGGGCCATTTAAGTCCGAAAAAGCTGTTCAACCTGACGACCACCACTAACGGTTCGTCACGCGCCATGGTACCAATCGGTAACTACGAGCGGGTAATGCCGCTGGATATCCTGCCTACGCTGTTACTGCGTAACCTGATTGCCGGCGACACTGATGAGGCAGTAACTTTAGGTTGCCTGGAATTGGACGAGGAAGATTTAGCACTGTGTACCTATGTGTGCCCAGGCAAATATGACTACGGTACCATTCTGCGCAACTGCTTGACGACCATCCAGAAGGAAGGCTAATCATGAGCTTAAAGCATTTTTTAGAGCGCATTGAGCCGCAATTTGAAAAAGGCGGCAAATACGAAAAGTGGTACGCTTTGTACGAAGCTGTGGCTACCGTTCTTTACACGCCTGGTTATGTAACCAAAAACGGCACTCATGTGCGCGACAGTATCGATCTGAAGCGGATTATGATTTTCGTTTGGTTAGCCTTGTTTCCGGCACTGTTCTTCGGCATGTATAACATCGGCCATCAGGCAGCATTGGCGCTGGCGCAAGGCTTTGGTACTCCAGACACCTGGCAGGTAGCGATTTTCTCGGCCTTAGGCGGTGAATTGACTGCTGACTCCGGCTGGGGTAGTAAGATGTTCTATGGTGCCGTTTGGTTCCTGCCTATCTATGCCGTGACCTTCGTGGTTGGTGGTTTCTGGGAAGTTTTATTTGCCTCTGTCCGTAAGCACGAAGTAAACGAAGGCTTCTTCGTCAGTTCAATCCTGTTTGCGTTAATTCTGCCCGCCACTATTCCGCTGTGGCAGGTTGCGCTGGGTATCACCTTCGGTGTCGTTGTAGCCAAAGAAGTCTTTGGTGGTACAGGCCGTAACTTCCTGAACCCGGCGCTGGCTGGTCGTGCTTTCCTGTTCTTTGCTTACCCGGCACAAATTTCCGGTGACGCAGTATGGACTGTTGCTGACGGTTATTCAGGCGCTACCTGGCTGAGCAAAGCACAGATGGGTGAGCTTGACTATGCGGCTAACACCCAGCTGTGGTGGGATGCATTCCTGGGCTTTATTCCGGGTTCAGTTGGTGAAACCTCAGTGTTAGCGCTGTTGATCGGTGGTCTGGCGCTGATCTACTTCCGCATTGCGTCCTGGCGTATTGTACTGGGTGTGATGGTTGGTATGATCCTGACCAGCTACCTGTTCAATGCTATCGGTTCGAACACTAACCCGCTGTTTGCTATGCCTTGGCACTGGCATCTGGTGCTGGGTGGTTTTGCTATCGGTATGTTCTTTATGGCGACAGACCCGGTATCGGCGTCTTTCACCAACCAGGGTAAGTGGGCCTACGGTATTCTGATCGGCTTTATGGTGGTGATGATCCGTGTGGTTAACCCGGCTTATCCAGAGGGCATGATGTTAGCGATCCTGTTTGCTAACCTGTTCGCTCCTTTATTCGATTTCTTCGTGGCGCAAGCCAATATCAAGCGGAGGCTGGCACGTAATGTCTAGTAATAACGACAGCATCAGCAAAACGCTGATCGTAGTAATTTCTTTATGTCTGGTCTGTGCCATCGTGGTGTCTACTGCGGCGGTACAATTACGGCCAGCTCAGCAAGCGAATAAAAAGTTAGACTCGCAAATCAACATTTTGCGCAGTGTCGGTCTGGTTGAGGGCAGTGCACCAGCCGCCCGGGTAGCGGAGCTGTTTAACCAGCATATCGAAACCCGTCTGGTGAACCTGAGCACGGGTGAAATTGATGCCAGCTGTGACCGCAGCTGTGCTGAAAATTTTGATTACCGTAAAGCGCTTAAAGATGGTCGTGCTCTGGCTCAGCCTGATGATGTCGCCTCTATCCGCCGCATCTCTGAATTTGCGCCTGTGTATCTGACTTACGATACTGAGCGTAATCTGAAAGCGATCGTGCTGCCGGTACATGGCTATGGCTTATGGTCCACTATGCACGCCTTCCTGGCACTGGAAGTGGATGGTAATACCATTATCGGTCTGAACTACTATGAGCAGGGTGAGACACCAGGCTTAGGTGGTGAGATCGAGAACCCACGCTGGAGAGCGCAGTTCGTCGGTAAGCAACTGACCAACGAAGCCGGTGAGCTGGCGTTAGCTATCCTGAAACCCGGTAATGCTGATCCGCAATCTGCGCATCAGGTTGATGGTTTATCAGGTGCAACGCTGACTGCCAATGGCGTGCAGAACACCTTTACTTTCTGGATCGGTGAGAATGGTTTTGGTCCATTCCTGGCTAAAGTACGTCAAGGAGCCTTAAGCAATGGCTAATGCAAAAGAAATCAAAACCGTACTGTTCGGGCCGGTTTTTGCCAATAACCCGATTGCGCTGCAGGTACTGGGTATTTGTTCTGCGCTGGCAGTAACAACTCAGATGTCCACTGCTTTGGTTATGTGTCTGGCACTGACCTTTGTAACGGCATTTTCTAACCTGTTTATTTCGACGATTCGTAACCATATTCCCTCCAGTGTGCGGATTATTGTACAGATGACGATTATTGCGTCGCTGGTAATCGTCGTTGACCAGTTCCTGAAAGCTTATGCTTACGATTTATCGAAGCAGCTGTCAGTGTTCGTTGGCCTGATCATCACTAACTGTATCGTAATGGGCCGTGCTGAAGCCTACGCGATGAAGAGTACTCCAGGGATGAGCTTCCTGGATGGTATCGGTAACGGTTTAGGCTACAGTGTGGTACTGCTGGTGGTTGCCTTTATCCGCGAACTGGGTGGTTCAGGTTCAGTGTTCGGCGTACAAATTATGCCACTGATCAGTGAAGGCGGCTGGTATCAGCCTATGGGTATCCTGTTGATGCCACCAAGCGCCTTTATCATTATCGCCTGCTTTATCTGGGTATTGCGGACTTTCCGCCCAGAGCAGGTTGAGAAAAAGGCTTAAGGAGTAACGCATGGAACATTATATTAGCCTGTTTGTACGTGCCGTTTTTATTGAAAACCTGGCACTGGCCTTCTTCCTCGGTATGTGTACCTTCCTGGCGGTATCGCAGAAGATTAAAACTGCCTTTGGTTTAGGTGTTGCGGTTATCGTGGTACTGGGTATTTCCGTGCCGGTGAACAATCTGGTGTACGCTAATCTGTTAGCACCGGGCGCATTAGCCTGGGCCGGTTTCCCGGATGCAGATTTAAGCTTCCTCGGCTTCCTGACCTATATCGGCGTTATTGCGGCGCTGGTACAGATCCTGGAGATGGCGTTGGATAAGTATTTCCCGGCGCTGTACAACGCCCTGGGGATCTTCCTGCCGTTGATCACGGTAAACTGTGCGATCTTCGGTGCGGTAGCCTTTATGGTTGAGCGTGACTACACCTTCGGTGAGAGCGTGGTATTCGGTTTAGGTAGTGGTGTCGGCTGGGCGCTGGCGATTACCTTACTGGCTGCAGTACGTGAAAAACTGAAGTATGCCGATATTCCGGATGGCTTACGCGGTCTGGGCACTACCTTCCTGGTAGTAGGTTTAATGGGATTAGGCTTTATGTCCTTCTCCGGCGTTCAACTGTAAGCAGTAGAGGAATAGCACCATGCAAGAGATTTATCTTGGCGTTGGCATGTTCACTGTCGTGGTACTGGCGCTGGTATTTATTATCCTGGCCGCCAAGTCAAAGCTGGTTGCCAGCGGTGACATTACCATCAGTGTTAACGGTGATCCAAGCAAAGCCATTAAAACCAAAGCCGGCGGCAAGCTGCTGAATGTGTTAGCCGATAACGGTATTTTCCTGTCATCTGCCTGTGGTGGCGGTGGTTCCTGTGGTCAGTGCCGGGTGCATGTGCACGCCGGTGGCGGTGAAATTCTGCCAACTGAGCTGGGCCACATCACCAAGGGTGAAGCCCGTGAGGGTTGCCGCTTATCCTGTCAGGTTAATGTTAAATCTGATATGGAGATCGAGGTAGAGCCGGAGATTTTCGGCATCAAGAAATGGGACTGTACTGTTATCTCTAACGATAACAAAGCGACCTTTATCAAAGAATTGAAGCTGCAGATCCCGGATGGCGAATCTGTGCCGTTCCGTGCCGGTGGTTATATTCAGATCGAAGCGCCAGCCCACCATGTTAAGTACAAGGATTTTGATATTCCTGAACAGTACCGTGGTGATTGGGAACGCTTTAAGTTCTTTACGCTGGAATCTAAAGTTGATGAGCCGACCATTCGTGCTTACTCAATGGCGAACTATCCGGAAGAAGAAGGCATTATTATGCTGAACGTGCGGATCGCAACGCCGCCACCAAATAACCTGACGTTACCTTGCGGTAAGATGTCGTCCTTTATCTGGTCGTTAAAAGCCGGTGACAAGGTGACGATTTCAGGTCCATTTGGTGAGTTCTTCGCCAAGGATACCGATGCCGAGATGGTATTTATCGGTGGTGGTGCCGGTATGGCACCAATGCGGTCGCATATTTTCGACCAGTTACGCCGCTTAAAATCCAAGCGTAAGATCAGCTTCTGGTATGGCGCCCGCTCTAAGCGCGAAATGTTCTATGTCGAAGATTTCGATATGCTGGCAGCAGAGAATGAAAACTTCGTCTGGCATACCGCGTTGTCAGACCCACAACCAGAGGACAACTGGACAGGTTATACCGGTTTTATTCATAACGTAATTTATGAAAACTACCTGAAAAACCATAAAGCGCCGGAAGACTGTGAATTCTACATGTGTGGTCCGCCAATGATGAACAAGGCAGTGATCAACATGTTGAAAGACTTAGGTGTAGAAGACGACAACATTCTGTTGGACGACTTCGGTGGTTAATCAACCGCAAACACGGTAAAATAGGGGCGACTTGGTCGCCCCTTTTCTTTTGCCGGAGTAGTAAATATGTGGTCTGTCTGTCGTTTGGTTCCGTTGTTGTTGCTGATACTTGTGGTGGGGTGTCAGCCCGCACAGCAGGCGAAAGAGTATCAGCTAGAAGGCAAGACCATGGGCACCTACTATGTGGTGAAATTTTACAGTGAACAGCAACCGGATCTGACTGCACTGCAGCAAGAGCTGGATACCGAGCTGGAACTGATCAACGATCTGATGTCGACTTACCGGCCGGAGTCAGAGCTGATGCGCTTTAACCGCCAGCAAAGCACTGAACCGGTCACGCTAACGCCACAAACTGCGAAGGTGATTGCCGAAGCAATCCGCATTGGTCAGCAAAGTGGTGGCATTCTGGATGTGACTGTTGGCCCCTTGGTGGAATTGTGGGGCTTTGGTGCTCGGGGACGCATTACTCATGCCCCGGAGCAAGCTCAACTGGATGCCATTCGCGCTTATGTCGGAATAGATAAAATTGCATTAGAGGGGCAGGTGCTGCGCAAATTGGAGCCGCGGGTGGCGATTGATTTATCGACTATTGCCAAGGGTTATGGTGTAGATCGCCTGGCTGAAATTCTGCTGGCACATGGTTATCAGAGCTTTATGGTCGATATCGGCGGTGATATGCGGGTAGGCACAGCCAAGCCAAGCGGTCTCTGGAAGATTGCTATTGAGCGTCCGGTCAGTAGCGAACGCTCAGTGCAGCGGATACTGGCATTACAGAGCATGGCACTGGCGACATCGGGTGATTATCGTAACTACTTTGAAGAAGACGGTATTCGCTATTCACATCTGATTGACCCGCGTAGCGGCAAGCCGATTCAGCACAAGACCGTATCCAGTACTGTACTGCATCCGGATGCGATTGTTGCTGATGCTTATGCCACCACCTTAAATGTGTTGCCTGCTGACGAGGCGATTGCCTTTGCCAATCAGCACCAGCTGGCAGCGATCCTGATTGTAAAAACCGAAACCGGTTTTGAAGAGCGCTATTCTGATGCGTTCACACCTTTTTTAAATTAATCCTGAGGTAGCGTATGACGATCTTTTTGCTGACATTTGGGCTGTTTTTAGTGGTGGTGGTAGCGATGGCGGTCGGCTATCTGTTGCAGCGCAAAACGCTGGCCGGCAGTTGTGGCGGTTTAGGTGAGCTGGGCATAGATAAAGCCTGTGATTGTGATAAGCCGTGCGAAAAGCGGCAAAAACGGCTGGAAAAAGAAAAATTCTGGCAGGATAACAAAATTATCTAACTTCCTTTCTTCTTACTGCGGGGCGCAGCCAAGCGCCCCGCCGGAACTGATATGCTCGAGCAACTGTTCAAAATATCCGCCCGCCACAGCTCGATCCGCAAGGAACTGCTGGCCGGTCTGACGACCTTTATGGCGATGTCTTATGTGCTGTTTGTCAATCCCAGCTTACTGGCGCAGGCCGGCATGGATCATGGTGCGGTCTTTGTCGCAACCTGTCTGGCCGCTGCACTGGGCTGTGTATTGATGGGGCTGTTGGCGAATCTGCCGATCGCCCTGGCACCGGGTATGGGGCTGAATGCCTTTTTTACTTATGTGATAGTGCTGGAGCAGGGCTATAGCTGGCAGACGGCGCTGGCTGCGGTATTTTTTTCCGGTTGTTTATTTTTACTGCTAAGCATTTTTAAGATCCGGGAATGGATTATTAACAGTATCCCCTTGCCGCTAAAGTTGGGGATTGCCGCCGGTATCGGCATGTTTCTGGCGTTGATCGCGCTGAAAACGGCCAATATTATCGTCGCCAGCCCGGCAACGCTGGTTACTCTTGGTGATCTGCATAGTCCACAGGTACTGTTAGCCATTGCCGGCTTTTTTCTGATCTTTGCGCTGGCGCATCGCGGTTGGCATAGCGCGGTCCTGGTCAGTATTTTGCTGGTAACCCTGGCCGCGTGGTGGTTAGGTGACACTGAGTTTAGCGGTATTGTTGCTATGCCACCCTCGCTGGCACCGACCTTTATGCAGCTGGATTTTACGGCTGCGCTGACACTGAGCATTATCCCGGTAGTACTGACCTTACTGTTTCTCGATTTATTTGATACCTCAGGTACGCTGGTAGCGGTAACCCAAAAAGCGGGCTTGTTACAAGCAGATGGCAAGGTACCGGACTTAAGCCGTGCGCTCGTGGCCGATAGCAGCGCCAGTATGGTTGGCGCCCTGTTGGGAACTTCGACTACCACCAGCTATGTCGAAAGCACCAGTGGTGTGGCGGCAGGTGGGCGCACCGGCCTGACCGCTATTGTAACAGGCCTGCTGTTTTTATTGGCCTTGTGGTTTTCACCACTGGCTGCCATGGTACCGGGCTATGCTACCGCAGGAGCCTTGCTGTATGTAGCGACTTTGATGCTGACCAGCTTACAGCATGTTGAATGGGATGATATGTTGCAGGCGGTACCGGTCGCCGTAGTGCTGATTATGATGCCGCTCACCTTTTCGATTGCCGATGGTATTGGTATGGGTTTTATCAGCTACGCCGTACTTTGTCTGCTCACCGGTAAAGTGGAACGAACTACCCTGAGTGTCTGGCTGTTGGCGCTGATTTTTATGGCGAAATTTATTTTCGCCTGACTTGTTCTGCTGCCTGATGCTCGTTATGCTGTGACCAGGGTAGTTTAGCAAAGGAAGGTACAGACCAGATGAAGCTCAGAGCCACGCTGCTGGTCTATATTATTCCTTTATTGGTGCTGCCGGTGCTGGCATTGGGCTACCTGGCTTATCAGTTTAGCGGCCAGTATCAGCAACAACATTACTACAATCAGGTCGCGTTAAAGCTGCAACAACAACAACAAGAGTTAAATGAGTTTTTGTTGTTTCATCAGATCCGGCTTTCGGTATTGGCTACGGCCCGTACCTTAGTACAGCATATCCAACAACCGCTACCCGAGAGTCGGGAGTTAACCCGCCAGTTATTTCAAAAGTTCGTTGAGCAGGACGCCAATATTCACGCTATCAAGCTGTTACGCCTAAATGGTGACGAAGATACGCTTTATCCTACTGCCAGCACTGAGCAAACCGTCCCCGAGCGCTTTAGAAATGAGTATTTTTCTGCCATTCAGGGCATGATAGATGAGCAGGGTATCTTTATTGCACCAGATGGCGCAGAGCGGCAACTGAAGTTATTTTTTGCCCGTAAGCTTTATCTGCCGGACAGCGCCGGCAACCGTCAGCTGTGGGGCTATTTGCTGATCGTCACTGAGCCGGCGGCGTTTGCCAGAGTAGTGCAGGACCCGGTAACGCCACAAAGTGTAACCTTAATTATCAACCGCACGGCAACCATTGCCTACGCCGCAAATGAGGCCCTGATTGGCAGCGCCTTTACCCCCAGCCATTATCGGGCCTTGCAGCAAAGTATCGACCAGACCCGGTTCAGTCAGGGTTTATTACTCGGCCAACCCAAGCTATTGGTAGGCCGTAATCTGGCCGGTCCCTATCAGCTGTTATATGGCATTGATGCCGCTGAGCTGTACCAGGATGCCGCCAACTGGCCGCTGTGGATTGCCATCTTTACCCTTACCTTGGCGTTGTTGGCCCCTTTGTTGATTTATCGGTTATTGATCCGGCAGGTGTTTGAGCCTGTTCGGCAACTCACTTTAGCCAAAACTGCGGTGGGTAAGGGGGATCTGTCTTTTGTGCTGGAGCCGCGGCGGCCGGATGAACTCGGTGATATGTTTGCTGCTTTTAATGTGATGGTCCGGCAATTGCGTGTCTATCGGGAGCGGGAGCTGGCGTATAAGCAGCAACTGGAAGAGAAGGTACTACAACGCACTCAGGCGCTCGCCCGGGCTAATGATGATCTGGCCGCCGCTAACCAGGAGTTGATCGTAGCGCGGGAGCTGGCTGAGCAAGCCAACCGGTTAAAAAGTGTATTTTTAGCTAATATGAGCCATGAAATCCGCACGCCGCTGACGGCAGTGATCGGCTTTAGCCAGCAGGCCTTGCAGGAGCAGGACGCCTCGCGGCGCTCTGACTATCTTAGCCGGGTACTGCGCAGCAGTGAGCATTTACTGCAGCTGATTAATGATATTCTGGATCTGTCGAAAATCGAAGCGGAGAAACTGGAGTTACAGCCAGAGCATTTTAACTATCTGGCGATGCTGGATGAAATTTATCAGCAGACCCGGGAACAAGCGACGCAGAAAGGTTTGGCCTGCCAGCTTGAGCTGCATTTCCCGCTGCCTGCTGAGCTCTTTAACGACAGTTTACGGGTGCGTCAGGTGTTGCTGAATCTGACCAGTAATGCGGTTAAATTTACCCGTAAAGGTAAAATTGTGATTAGTGTCAGCTATCAGCCGCTGCGTGCGCTATTATCAATTAAGATTAAAGATACCGGTATTGGCATGACGGCTGAAGAAGTCTCCCGCTTGTTTCAACCTTTCGTTCAGGCCGATGCGACTGTTACCCGGCACTTTGGCGGTACTGGTCTTGGCCTCTGTATTTCGAAGAAGCTGATGGAACAAATGGATGGCGATATCCAGGTTCAAAGTGTCAAAGGTGTGGGGAGTAGCTTCGAAGTACAGTTCCGGCTGGCGCCCAATCCAAGATTGGTCGACAGTTATCAAAGCTGCACTGCGGCGGCGGAACCAAGCCAGCCATTAACCCTGCCAGCTTCGTTACGGGTATTGGTTGCGGAAGATAATCCAGACAACCAACTACTGCTGGAACTGATGCTACAACAGCTTGGGCTGGAACATGTTATGGTGGAGAATGGTCATCAGGCGGTGGAGCGGGTGCTGGTCGAGTCCTTTGATTTGATTTTTATGGATATGCAAATGCCGGTGATGGGCGGCGAGGAGGCAACCCGGTTAATTCGTCTGGCCGGGATCCAAACACCTATTGTCGCCGTTACTGCTAATGTGATGACTGAAGACGCAGAGCGTTATCGCCAGGCAGGTTGTCAGGACATTCTGGCGAAGCCGGTGGTGCCACAGCAATTCCAGCAGATGATTCAGCGTTATGCCCGACAAAATGTCGGTAAAGCGTCAGCGCTGGAGCAGCAACTGGCGGCTGATCCGGCGATGCAGCTGTTACTGCAACAATTCCGGCAGCAATTACCGGCACTGTTAGCAGAATTGCAGCAATTGGCCGCTGCGGCTGACTGGTCAGCACTTGGCTTTGCGGCGCACAGTTTAAAAGGCAGTGCTGGCAGTATGGGTTATCCGGAACTGACCAGATTAGCGGGCTTGCTGGAGAAGGCGGCAAGTCAGGCAGCGAAAGATGAGATATTCAGGTTGTTGCAACAAATGGACGGTGAGTTAGCACCGCTGGCAGAAGCAGGGTCAACAGAGGAATTATCACAGCAATGAGCGCACAACAAGCATTACTGACCATTCTGGATGAAAAGATTAAAACTGATCGCTTACTGCTACCGACCCTGCCGGAGATCGCGCTGCGGGTTCGACAGTATGCCGATGATCCTGAGGTGACCCTGGCGCAAATGGCTGAGATTATTGCGCAGGATCCAGCGCTGGCTGCCCGCCTGATGAAACTGGCGAACAGTGCCTTTCTGGGACGGGCCATCAAATGCAATACACTGCAACAGGCCGTGACCCGGATCGGTTTAAGTCAGATTAAGCATGTGGCGACAGCCTTAGCGCTGGAGCAGCTGTTTGTGTCTAAATATAAACTGGTGCAGCAACAATTGGATAAACTGTGGGCTGATAATGTACAGGTTGCGACTATCGCTGTGACCTGTTTGAAACTGCACCAGCAACATAACCGTGCTTGCACCCTCAGTAGCGATGTGATGACGCTCTGCGCTCTGGTGCATAATATCGGTGCACTGGCGGTGATTGCCGAGGCTGAGCGTCATCCGGAGGTGTTTGGGCACCCGGTGTTTTTACATAATCTGGTTGAGAAAGTCAGCCCTTATATCAGCGTGAAAATACTGCAGGCTTGGGATTTTGGCGCGGAGTTTCAGAGCGCGGCCAAAAACTGGCGCCTCTGTCAGGGGGGAGTACCACCGGATTATACGGATTTTATCCGGCTGGCAGCCATCTCCCGAGGCTACTATAAGTCGGCAGAAGCTGAAATCAAGTTACTGCAATATTATTTGCAGCAGCAACTGATCACTGTACCCGAATTTAACAAGCAACCGGTATTTACTGAACTTTATAATGATATTCGTTGCTTGTTTAGCTAGAACATCAGGGGCTGCCTAACCGCTAAGATATGGCAGCCTCTGACAGCTTTAATGACTGCCGTTTACCTGAGCGCTGATTGCCTGTAATGCCTGATCCAGACTATCGGCCATCAGGATCAGATCCGCATCCAGGCGACTAATTAAATCATCCCAGCCGAGTTCCTCGTTTTGCTCAAACAGGGCGTCCGGATATTGGATCTGCTTTATACCGCCATCATCAGCGACGGTCAAAGCTAAACCTTGCTCTTGTTGTAAACTGAGCCGGGTAACCAGTTTATCCTGCAAATGGGTCTGCACCTCATCAGCAGTAAGTAGGTGGTTACTAAATTTAACCTTGGCACCTTCCTCATCCGGCGCTTTCAGCTCAACTGCGGCGCCCAGCTGAAATTGTGCCGGCAAGGACTGCTGTTGCAGCCAAAGTTGCAGTTGTTGATTCAATTTATGACTATCGAGCCAGGGCAGGGCAGGCAATGAGCCTAACGCCTTGCGCAGCAGAGCCAGGATATCCTCGGCTTTGCTGGCACTACCGGTGTTTAATACCAACCATTGCCGTTCTGCATCGTAATAGCCCTGAGTCAGGCTGGAGCGGCTGAAGGCTCTGGGCAATAACGTCTGGATCAGATCTTCTTTTAGTGCCTGCTTCTCTTTGCGACTCAGCGGCCGACCGGCCTCTGTGGCTGCCGCGTCCAGTTTCGGCGCCAGTTCTTCATTAATCACTGCTGCCGGCAACACCTTTTCCTGACGTTTTATCGCGAAATACCAGCGCTGATTTTGCTGATGGCTGTAGTGTTTGATCGAGGGATGCAGCGGGAAGCTAAAACCGCTGCGTACCGCTTCCTGGCCACTACAGGGGGTAAATTTGTATTCTGCCAGCGCCTGTTCCAGCGCGGCTGCTTCAATTGTTAAAGGCGCACTTAACCGGTACACCCGCACATTTTTAAACCACATAACAACTTAACTTCCGTTTCATTAAAGACGCTGCAGTATAACCTGCCTTAGCGAGGCAATCTTGGTTTTTTCGGGAAGTTGATATGATAATGCAAGCCCTTGCCCGGGCTGCTGTTGGCCTCAATACTGCCGCCCAGCGTCTGCCGTACCAGGTTGTAAGCGATATGAGTGCCAAGGCCACTGCCGCCCTGATCGCGTTTGGTGGTAAAGAAAGGATGGAACAGTTTCTCCAGTTGCGCCTCTGATAAACCGATACCGTTATCACTGTAATGGATATCAATATTATCGGCGTCGTCCGTAACGGTGATCCGGATCAATCCTTGCTCAATCCCCTCAAAACCGTGAATTAACGAGTTCATCAGGAAATTAGTAAAGATTTGTGAGATAGCGCCTGCCGGACAATCCAGAATAATATTCTCGGCACAGTTAACTTCGAGCTGGTGTTTGGTTTTTTTGAAGTGTGGCTGCAACGAGCGAATAATTTCGTGAATATAGTGACACAGATTAATGGTACGGATCGCTTCACTCGCCTGGTCGACCGCAATTTGCTTAAAGCTGGCAATCAGCTCCGACGCCCGGCTCAGATTGGATTGCAGCAGATCGGTACTTTGGCCGGCTTCAGATAAAAAATCTTCCAGCATTTTCGGGGTAAGGGTTTTTTCACGAAAGGCCTGCTCCAGTTGACGCAAGCGCTCTGCCAGAAAACTGGTGGCCGTTACGCCAATACCGACCGGAGTATTCACCTCGTGGGTTATGCCGGCGACCAAACCACCTAACGCGGCCATTTTTTCTGATTGTACCAACCGGTCCTGCGCCTGATTCAGGTTATCAATGGTGTCCTGCAGTTCCCGTTGCTTTTGCCGCAGGTCGAGTTCGGTCTGGCGACGCTGTTCGATTTCCTCGCGCAGCGCCTGCTTCTTCTGTAGCAATTCCTGTTTCTGTTGCTGTAGATCCATCATCGCCTGACTTAAACCTGAGGTTTTACGGGCGACTTCCTGCTCCAGCAGTAAATTTTGCTGATCCAGTTTGTTGTTGGATAACATCAGTTGTTGCTGCGTCTGCTTTAACTGCTGCTGATTATCCTGCAAGCGGTCAATTAACTTATTGTAGGCATTCGCCATCACCGTCAGTTCGGCACCTTCATCTGGCGTAATACGTACTTTAGAGCCGTCCAACTGGTCCAAATCCAGACTTTCAATCTGCTGGCTCAGATCAGCCAGCGGCTCGGTCAGGTAACGCCGGAAAGCCATTAAAAACAGAATAATCAAGAAGGTGGTTTTTAGCATCGCATTACCAATCAGGAAATAGATGCCCATTTCAATCCGTTCAATGACTACTTTGCGGCTGGAGAACAGGGTAACGTCACCGACCTGGCTGGTACGGCCGGAAAATTCGAAGATCAATGGGAAGGTATAACCAAAGATGCCACTTTGCTGGTCGCTCAGACTGAGTTCCTGCTGCACCAGTTGGTTGCTAAAGCGTTGCTGGATGTCGATATAGCGGCCGGACTGGGTAATAACAGTACCATTATCATCCCGGACAATGACCCCTTCAATGGCCGGTACCGCCAGCAAGCCATCAGCGATATTCAGCGTTTGTGGGGTATTAAGCTCCCAGATAGCCCGGGTAAGACTACCGGCGAAGGTTTGCTGTAAGGTCGTCAGTTCGTTGCGGATAAAGCTTTTGGCATTGTAGTACTCGGCCACGATCTGACCCAGGGTGACGATCAGCGTCAAGATAAAATAAACCGATAAAACCTTGGTCAGCAGCTTTTTAGACAGGCTGGTTTGCGGCATGGAGTCACCCTGATTGGCGTTCGGAGCAAAAAGCGATTCACTCCTGCTACCATAGCGAATATAGTTGTTATTTAAAATAATTATTTCACAAAATAGAAGAGTTTTGGCAATAGACTTTCGCCTCAGGAGTGATAACGGCATGAATCTTAATCTGCAACGACTGGTTAATCAGTTACCTGGTGCTGTATTGGTGCTGAATAGCCGTTATCAGCTGAGCTATGTTAACGCCTTTTTATGCCAACAGTTGGAGTTACCTGAAGCTCAGATCCTGGGGCAGGATTTTTTCAGCCTGTTCCCGGAAGTACCTAAGAGCTGGTTCTGCCGTAAAATGGCTGAGGTGTTGCAGCAGCAACAAACTCAGCAGCTGAGCTGGCAACAACGTTTGTATTTGCTCAAGCTGCCGCGCCAGGCAAAGGCTGAACAAAGTGAGTTCCAGATGGCGCAGAATGTCAGCTTTATCCCGCTGAGTAATCCGCAGGAGGAGGCACAACTGGCACTGTGGCTGGAAGATGCCAGCGAGGCCGCCCGCTACCACGCTGAGGTGTTATTTAAAACGCAACAACTGAAACAGCTGGATCGTTTCGATACGCTAACGGCCTTACCAAATTGGCAATATCTGCAACAGCAATTGCAACTGGAACTGACCCGGGCTGAGCGCTACCAGCGGCCTTTAGCGTTACTGCGTTTCGAATTGGATCGTTTCAAACTGCTCAATGATCAATACGGCCATCAACACGGCGACCAGATGTTACAGGGGCTGGCCCGCCAGTTTAGCGCCTTGTTGCGCGATAATGATTTACTGGCGCGCTTGGCCGGAGCAGAGTTTGCCGTGATCTTGCCCGATACTGAGCTGGCTGGGGCTATTGAGGTTGCCCAGCGGTTGCGTCAGCAAATGGAGCAATTCTGTGCTGTGCAAAGTGCGGCAGTAAAGTTGACGATTAGCTGCGGTATCAGCACTGGCACAGCAGGCTGCAGTGTCGAAACTATGCTGCAACAAGCGGATCAGGCCTTGTATCAGGCCAAGCGGGCCGGGCGTAACCAGATCAGTATCTGGAGCGAGGCTGCGCTGGCTTAGCGTCGTGGCTGCCCACCCACAATAACAACTTAGAAAAGGTTTGACAGACGTCTAAAAGTCTGTGCATAGTGTAGTCTATGAATATAAAAGCAGCAGTACTCACCACCATTATTACCACCACCAACCCCGCGGGGTAGGAGGTCGGCGGTGTGCTGTCTGTAAAAAGGCCCGTGACCTCAAAGGTTCCGGGCCTTTTTTTTGGCCACTTGGCCCAGGTTAACCGGCGTTGATCACGCAACATAGCGTGACAGCCGGTTGACTAACAAAGGTCTGCGATAACAAAACGACTAAAGACTTGGATGCGCGAGGAGAAATTATGAGGGTGCTAAAATTTGGCGGGTCATCGCTGGCGTCGGTGGCCAGATTTTCTGAAGTGGCGCAAATTGTGTTGCAGCAGGCAACAACAGAACAAGTCTGTCTGGTGTTATCGGCCCCGCAGGGGGTAACCAATACGCTGGTCGAATTAACCGATCTGGCCTATCTGGGAGCAGACTTTCAGTCACCGCTAAGCCAGCTTGAGCAGCGTTATCAGCAGCTGTTAGCCGCGGTACCGGGCGTCAGTGAGGCACGCCGGCAGCAGGTGCAGGCGCTGATCAATAGCCAGATCCAGCAGCTAGGCTGGCAGTTACAGGGCATGAGTTTATTAAAGTTTTGCCCGGATCATATTAAAGCGCAGATCCTGGGCCTGGGGGAGCAGTTCAGCGTGGCACTGATGACGGCCTTGTTAGAGGGGCAAGGTGCGGATGTGCAGGCGCTGGACTCGGTAAAGCTGGTGAAAAGTCAGGGTGATTTTTTAAATGCCACTGCCGATGTGGCGGCGACAGCAACCGTGATTGATGCCGCTATGGCGGCGACACCTGCCAGCATCTATGTGATGGCAGGCTTTGTTTCCAGTAACGCCCAGGGCGAGACGGCCTTATTGGGACGCAATGGTTCGGATTATTCCGCCGCCGTCATTGCTGCGGCGATCAAAGCCAGTGCCTGTGAGATCTGGACCGATGTCGATGGCGTCTACAGTGCCGATCCACGGCAGGTGAAACAAACCCGCTTAATCGATCGTTTGTCTTACGATGAGGCGATGGAGTTATCTTATTTCGGTGCTAAGGTGCTGCATCCGAAAACAATCGGCCCGCTGGCGCGGGTGCAAATTCCCTGTTATATCAAAAATACCCTTAACCCCAGTGCGCCGGGCACCTGTATCGATGTGGAAGGCGATGGTGAAGCGCTGGTGAAGGGCATTTCCAGCCTTGAGCATCTGGCGCTGATTACGGTATCTGGCCCGGGTTTAAAGGGCGTGGTGGGCATGGCCAGCCGGGTATTTGCCGCCATGGCGCGCGCACAGATTTCGGTAAGCTTAATTACCCAGTCCTCGTCGGAATTTAGCATCAGCTTCTGTGTGCCGCAGCTGCATCTGGTGGCGGCGAAAAAGGCGCTGGAAGCCGAGTTCGAATTAGAATTGCAAAACAAACTGCTACGGCCATTAGCCATCCAATCCGATATGGCGATTGTCAGCCTGGTCGGCGATGGCATGCGGCAGCACAGAGGTGTGGCTGCGAAGTTCTTCGCTTCGCTGGCGCAGGCGCGGGTGAACGTAGTGGCCATTGCGCAGGATAGCAGTGAGCGCTCGATCTCTGCGGTGGTCGAGCAGCGCAGCTGTCAGAATGCAGTTAAGGTCTGCCATGAGAACTTCTTCAGCCATATCCCCAGCATTGATGTGTTTCTGGTCGGTTGCGGGGTGGTCGGCAGTGAATTACTGGCCCAGATCGAACGGCAACAAGCCTTTTTACAGCAGCGCCAGGTTAAGCTTACCGTTTACGGTATCGCCAATAGTAAGCAGCTGTTATTGGCGAAAGACGGTGTGGATCTGAAAAACTGGCAGCCGGCATTGGTAGAGGCCAATGCACAGTTTTCGCTGGCGGAGTTAAACCGCTTTGTACAGGAACAGCATTTAACCAATCCGGTACTGGTCGATTGCACCAGTGCCCAGGCAGTCGCGGACCAGTATGCAGATTTTCTGGCAGCCGGCTTCCATGTCGTTACGCCAAACAAAAAAGCCAATACCAGCAGCCTGGAGTATTACCATCGCTTGCGTGCTGTTGCCCAGCAGCAACGGCGGCGCTTTTTGTATGAAACTACTGTCGGTGCCGGTTTACCGGTAATCGATACCCTGCAAGGGCTGCTAAATGCCGGCGATCAGTTGCTGGCCTTTGAAGGTATTCTATCCGGCTCCTTATCCTATATCTTTGGCGAGTTGGAAGCCGGAGTGCCGCTGTCGGTGGTGACCGCCAAAGCCCGCGCTATGGGCTTTACAGAGCCTGATCCGCGCGATGACTTATCCGGTATGGATGTGGCACGTAAGCTGCTGATTATGGCGCGCGAAGCCGGTTTAATGCTGGATCTGAGCGAGGTCGAAGTGGACTCGGTGTTGCCGGTCGGTTTTGCTGAGGGCGCTAACGTCGAAGACTTTATGGCGCAGCTGCCGCAGTTAGACCAGGCCTTTGCTGAGCGGCTGGCTGCTGCCAAAGCTGAGGGTAAGGTGTTGCGTTATATCGGCGAGATCCGCGATGGCAAATGTAAGGTCGCGATTAAAGCGCTGGCGGCTGATCATCCACTGGCCAAAGTAAAAGACGGTGAGAATGCGCTGTCGATCCTAAGCCGCTATTATCAGCCGATCCCCTTTGTGCTGCGTGGTTATGGTGCCGGTGCCGCTGTCACTTCTGCCGGGGTCTTTAGCGATATTTTGCGCACCCTGAGCTGGCAGCAGCAGGTATAGTCTATGCAATCACATTCAACTAAGCGTTATTATGCGCCGGCCTCGACCGGCAATCTCAGCGTCGGTTTTGACTTGCTGGGCGCCGCCTTTGAACCGGTAGACGGCAGCCTGCTCGGTGATGAGCTGCTGATCCTGGGAGAAGCGACAGAGCTCAGTTTGCAGCTTAGTGGCCGCTATCTGCATCAGCTACCGGCGGCGGCAACAGATAATCTGGTGTTTAAAGCCTTTTATGCCTTTGAACAGGCACTGGGCCGGCCATTACCTCGCTTGCGTTTGCAACTTAATAAGCATTTGCCGGTTGGCAGTGGTTTAGGCTCCAGCGCCTGCTCGATCGTCGTGGCTTTTTATGCCTTTAATGACTATTTCGGTCAGCCGTTTAGCCAGAGTGAACTGCTACAGTTAATGGCGGTGGCTGAGGGCGGGGTCAGTGGCAGTGTGCATTATGATAATGTGGCGCCATCTTATTATGGTGGCTTACAGCTGATGTTACCGGATAGTGCGCAAATTTGCCGCAGCTTGCCCTGGTTCGAGCATTGGCGGGTGGTGCTCTGTTATCCGGGGACAGTACTCTCGACCAAGGCCGCACGCGCTGTCTTGCCACAGCAGTTAAGTTTAACCGACAGTATCGCCTTTGCCGGTATGCTCAGTCGCTTCGTCAGTGCGCTCTACGCCGGCGATGAACAGGATGCGGCGGCGGCGTTGCAGGATCGGGTGGCAGAACCAGCCCGGCAGAGTCTGATGCCGGAATTATTGCCCTTGCGTACCGCCTTAAGTGAGCAAGGGGTGCTGCACCTGGGGATTTCCGGTGCCGGCCCGACCGTATTTGCACTTTGCCGGGATGATGCGCAGGCCGCCACCACAGCAGCCTACCTTAATACCCATTATGCCAAGAATCAGGACGCGCTGACTGCCATCTGCCGGTTAGCGCCACAGGGCGCCAGAGCGCTCACGGAGTGATAAAGATGATGTTAACGAATTTAAAAGTCCCAACCGAACAGGTTAGTTTTTTACAGGCAGTACGACAGGGGCTGGGCCAGCAACAAGGCTTATTTTTCCCGACCAGCTGGCCAAAGCTGGATATTGACGCTTTACTCGCCTTACCGCTGGTAGAACGCAGTACCAAGATCTTAGCTGCATTGATTGGCGATGAGCTAACCGAAGCTGAAGTCACTCAGATGGTGAGTGCCGCCTTTACCTTTGCCGCGCCACTGGTACCCGTCACGGCGCAGACGTTTTGTCTGGAACTGTTCCATGGCCCGACACTGGCGTTTAAAGACTTTGGTGGCCGCTTTATGGCGCAGGCGCTGGCCAAAGCCCAGGGCGGGCGCAAAACCACTATTGTCACGGCCACCTCCGGCGATACCGGTGCGGCTGTAGCGCATGCCTTTTATCAGCAGCCAGGGGTAGAGGTGGTGATCCTGTATCCGAAAGGCAAGATCAGTCTGCTGCAGGAAAAGCTGTTTACCACCCTGGGGCAGAACATTACCACGCTGGCGGTGGATGGCGATTTTGACCAGTGTCAGGCGCTGGTTAAGCAAGTCTTTGATCAGCAAGAGCTGGTAAAAACCTACAATATTAACTCGGCCAACTCGATTAATATCAGTCGTTTATTTGCGCAAATCTGTTATTACTTTGAGGCTATAGCCCAACTGCCGGCCGACCAGCGCTCACAAGCGGTGATAGCGGTACCCAGCGGTAACTTTGGCAACCTGACCGCCGGTCTGATTGCCAAGGCGCTGGGGCTGCCGATTAAGCGGATGGTCGCTGCGACGAATCTGAATGATACCGTGCCGCGTTATTGGCAGAGCGGCCAGTGGCAGCCCAATAAAACCATCGCCACCTTATCGAATGCGATGGACGTCAGTGCACCGAATAACTGGCCCAGGGTTGAAGCGCTGTTGGCGCAGGGGGTGGTGAGCCGGGCTGATATAGAGGCGGTTAAGGTCGATGAAGATGACACCCAGCTTGGTATGCGCTTACTGTCGCAAGAAGGCTATCTGAGTGAACCGCATGCGGCTGTTGCCTATAAGGCGTTAAAACGCAGCCTGCAGCCGGGTGAAGTGGGTATCTTCCTTGGTACAGCGCATCCGGCTAAATTTAAAGAGCAGGTAGAGAATATTTTAGGAACACCTATCGCTTTACCGGCGGCTTTGGCAAAATGTGCCGCTGAGCAAAGTTATAGCCGCGATATTCCGGCCGATTTTGCCACCCTGGAGCAGGTATTACGACAACTGGATAATCGCTGATGCAATGGCAGGACCTTCTTGGCAGTGAAAAGCAACAACCCTATTTTCAGCAAACGCTGACGGCGATCCAGCAGGCACGCGCCGGCGGCCAGGTGATCTATCCGCCGGACAGTGAAATCTTTAATGCGTTTAAGCTGACGCCGTTATCTGAGCTGAAGGTAGTGGTGCTGGGGCAGGATCCTTATCATGGCCCGAACCAGGCGCATGGACTGGCGTTTTCGGTCAGGCCAGGCGTGCGGGTGCCGCCTTCGTTGCTGAATATCTACAAGGAGCTGGCGCTGGAATACGCGGACTTTCAGGTGCCGTCACATGGCTATCTGCAAAGCTGGGCAGAGCAGGGCGTGTTATTGCTGAATACCGTGTTGACGGTGGTGGCAAATGAGCCGAACTCGCATCGCGCCCTGGGCTGGGAGCAATTTACTGATCAGGTGATCCGACAGATCAGCCAGCACTGTGAGCAATTGGTGTTTTTACTCTGGGGCTCTCATGCGCAGAAGAAAGCCCGGCTGATTGACGCCAACCGGCATCATATTCTGCAGGCTCCCCACCCGTCGCCGTTATCAGCGCATCGCGGCTTTCTGGGCTGTGGCCATTTTTTACAGACCAATAGCCTACTGCGTGCCGCCGGCAAAACGCCGATAAACTGGCACTCAGTGTTGTAACTGACGCTTGTGCCGTATTGACGGTATCGAATAACGAAAAGGGCCTGCAGTTAGCTGCAGGCCCTTTTGTTTATAATTCGATATCAATCAGTTCCGGTTCAATGGTCCAATCAATGTCACAAAGCTCTTTTTTGAGCCTTTGGCGTTCTTTCAATTCCTCAATTTCCCGCCATTTGCGCTTAACGGTGCGGGTTTTCGCCGCCGGACGTTCCAACATGTTCAGTAAGTCTTCGAAGCTTTCCATAATTACGGCCTCATCTGATTGTTGTTTCTTGTTGTTATTTTCAACAAGTTTCTACCACACTTTGTGTAAAAATAAAACTAAAAAGTGACAGTACGATGACGGCACAAAAAATAAAGGCTGCCCGCGGGCAGCCTCGCTGATGCCAAACAGGATTTAGCGGTTTTGTTGGCGGAACAGGGCAATCAACTGCGCAGTGGAACTGTCGAACTGAGCGTCACCTTTCGCCTTAAGTGCTTGATAAATAGGTGTAGAAAGCTGCTTACCCAGCTCAACACCCCATTGGTCAAAGCTATTCAGTTGCCAGATCGCTCCCTGACAGAACACCTTATGTTCATAGAGTGCGATCAGGGCGCCCAGATGATAGGGTGATAACTCATCCAGTAATAAAGTATTACTGGGTTTATTACCAGGTGACGCCTTATGCGGGGCTAATTCTTTCGCCGCCTGCTCCGTCATGCCCTGTGCCAGACATTCCTGATAGGCTTCCTGCTCGGTCTTACCCTGCATCAGCGCCTGGGTTTGCGCAAAGCAATGCGCGGCCAGCCGCTGGTGATGGTCCTGTAGCGGATGCGCGACCTTTAGCGGTAGCAGGAAGTCGGCTGGGATTTTCAGCTGGCTTTGATGCAATAACTGATGATAAGCATGCTGGCCATTGGTGCCGGCATCACCCCAGATCACTGGGGCGGTGACATCGCTCAGTGGCTGGCCGCGGCGATCGACCGCCTTGCCATTACTTTCCATATCCAGTTGTTGCACATAAGACGGCAGTAAACGCAGATAATGGCTATAAGGCAGCAGCGCCTGCGCCTGACAGCCGAAACCGTTGATATACCAGATGCCCAGTAATGCCAGGATCACTGGCAGGTTTTCGCTAAAGGGCGCGTTAAAGAAATGCTGGTCCATGGCGGCGGCACCGGCTAACAGCTGATTAAAACCGTCATTACCAATCATCAGCGCGACCGGTAAGCCAATCGCTGACCAGAGCGAGTAACGGCCACCCACCCAGTCCCACATCGGCAGGATATGCTGTGGCACAATGCCAAATTCGGCGGCCGCCTGCACATTGGCAGAGGTGGCCCAGAAGTGTCGCGCGATAGCGGCTTTGTCTGCGCCCTGAGCACTAAACCAGGCGCGCAGCGCTAACGCATTTTGTTTGGTTTCTTCGGTGCCAAAGGATTTTGAAGCAACCACCACCAGTGTCGTCTCAGGCTGCAGTTGTTTGGTCAGATCGCTGACAATAGCGCCATCGATATTGCCGGCAAAGTGCAGTCGCACCGGACTACAATGATAGGGCGTCAGGGCTTCCACCGCCATTTGCGGGCCCAGCAGCGAGCCACCAATGCCGACCCAAATCAGATCGGTAATTGGCTTGCCGCTATAACCAAGGTAAGTCCCTTGGTGGAGCTGGTCGATTAGTGTCGCCATTTGTGCGCGACAGGCGCTAATCGCCGCACCGATATCCTCGCCATTTAGCCGCAGGTCTTGCAAATCTTGCTGCCTCAGCCGCGTATGCCAGACCGCACGCTGCTCGGTATTATTGATAGCGGCACCGGCTTGCATTTGCTGACACAGCTGGCGGATGCTGCTTTGGGCGGCCAGTTGCTGCAGGGTTTGCCAGCTGCTGTCGTCCAACAGATTTTTGGAGAAATCCAGCGTGATACCACAAGCTTTGGCACTAAAACGCGCAGCGCGATTTGGCTCAGCAGCAAATAACTGACGCAGCGGCTGTTGCCGCTCGGCCAATGGCTTTAATAAGGCAGTTAAACTGGCAGTCATGCGGTGCTCCCTTTACAGCTGGCTTTGGATCAGGCTTTCCAGCTTACGCTGGTCAATGGCAAATTTACGGATCCCGTCTGCCAGTTTTTCGGTCGCCATCGCATCTTCATTCAGTGCCCAGCGGAACTGTTGTTCGGTTAACGCCGCCGGTTTGGCCGCAGTGACACCTTGATCTTGCAGTTTCACTACCAGCTCGCCATGTTGCTGGCTCAGTTCATCCAGCAGTGCCGGGCTGATCGTCAGGCGATCGCAACCGGCCAGTGCTAATACTTCGCCAATATTGCGGAAACTAGCGCCCATCACGATAGTACTGTAGCTATGCTGTTTAAAGAACTGATAAATTTCGCGCACCGACAACACGCCCGGATCGGTCTCGGCGGTATAGTCTTGCTTGGTATTGGCTTTGTACCAGTCCAGGATCCGGCCAACAAAGGGCGAAATCAGATAGACGCCGGCCTCGGCGCAAGCCCGCGCCTGTGCCAGATGGAACAGTAAGGTCAGGTTACACTGAATACCTTCCTGCTCCAGTACTTTGGCGGCCTGAATGCCTTCCCATGTCGAGGCGATTTTGATCAGGATCCGGTCGGTGCCAATACCATTTTGTTGATACAGGGCCACTAACTGGCGCGCCTTGGCGATAGTGGCGGCAGTATCAAAGGATAAACGGGCGTCGACTTCAGTAGACACCCGGCCCGGCACCAGCTTACTGATGGCGGTGCCGACATCAACGGCGAATTTATCACTGGCTAAAGCCAGTTGCTGCGCCGGGTCCAGGCTTTGTGTTTTGGCGTAAGCGATAGCCGCAGTCAGCATCGGTTTAGCAAAATCTAACTGGCTGGCATTTAACAACAAAGACGGGTTAGTGGTGGCATCCACTGGCCGGAATTGCTCGATGGCATTCAGGTCGCCACTGTCAACCACCACGGTGGTGACCGCTTTTAACTGAGTTAATAAATCTTTCATGTTATTCACTTACCATTTTGTTGGTTAATTGAGACTGATTATACGGCTAAACGGCTAAAAGTGTAGTAATAAAACAACAAATATCGTACTAAGTTCAGCCGATAAGCGGAGTGTTAGCCGGTCGACCTGCAGTATAGGTCGAGCGGCTGAACAAAAGATGACAAGCGGCCGCGCTCAGGCGGCAGTTCGCGGCAGGATCCTTTGCATTCGCGCCTGGAACAAGCATAATGGCGCCCTGCGTGATCTGCAAGGGCTGCCGCGCCAGTATTAAGGTTAGCCCTAATTATTGATGTTTGATTTTGGCATATCTGATTTTCTGACCTCTGTTTTTAAAGAAAAGGAGCCCCGCTTATGTTGTTGCTGGTATCACCGGCTAAAGATCTCGACCTGACTCCGTCTGTGACACCCTTAGCGGTGACTCAGCCAGCGCTGTTAGCCGAGGCCACAGCGCTGGCCGCGATTTGTAAAACCCTGACGCCGGCTGATTTAAGCTCGCTGATGCATATCAGTGACAAGCTGGCCGGCTTAAATGCCGCTCGTTTTGCCCAGTGGCAACCGCCTTTTACCCCTGACAATGCTAAAGCCGCGCTTTTTATGTTTAACGGCGATGTGTATCAGGGACTGGACGCAGCGACTTTATCGAAAGATGACCTGAGCTTTGCGCAGCAGCAACTGCGGATCTTAAGCGGCCTCTATGGTGTGCTGAGGCCACTGGATCTGATGCAGGCCTACCGGTTGGAAATGGGCACCAGCCTGGCGAATCCGGCCGGTAAAGATTTGTATGCGTTCTGGAAAAGCCGCTTAACCGCCCACCTGAATAGCGAGCTGGCCGCGCTGAATACCGATACGGTGTTAAATCTGGCGTCGCAGGAATATTTTAAGGCGGTCGATACCAAAGCCCTGCAGGCGCGGGTGATTAGCCCGGAGTTTAAAGATCTGAAAAATGGTCAGTACAAGATCATCAGCTTTTACGCCAAGAAAGCCCGCGGTTTAATGGCCCGTTATGTGATTCAGCAGCGGCTAACGGCGCTGGAGGGTATCCAGGGCTTTAATCTGGCCGGCTATTACTACAGTGCTGAACATTCCCGCCCTGATAAGCCGGTGTTTTTGCGTGATCTGCCGCAATAACGGCTGATAGCGCTACTTTTCGTCACTATTCGCAATTATTCGCGACTATTCTCAACTATTCGCGACTCAGTCGCCATTAAGTTGTCACTTAGCTAAAATTCGCCGCGCGTTGCGGCGTTTTTTTCGCTAAAATAGCGCTTTGTTTGTCACCGAGCGTCAGCTAATGAAATTTCCCGGTCTGCGTAAAATCAAGCATTACTTTCCGGTCTCTCAGCCCAAACCGCAATTACCCAGTCTGGATGTGCGTCCGGCGCTGGATACCTATATTGTCGGTTTAGATCAAACCATTGTTGATGTGGTTGCCAGTGTTAGCGATGAGTTTCTGGCCAAATATGATATCCCTAAAGGTTTATCGAACCTGGTTGAACATGACAAAGCGAACCGGATTTATCATGAGCTGGTGGTCAATAACGCCATCTCCGATCATTTTGCCGGCGGCACCATCGGCAATACGATCCATAATTACTCGGTGCTGGCGGATGATAAATCGGTATTGCTGGGCGTCATGTCGGCCAATATTGCACTGGGTTCGCCTGCTTATCATTATGTGTGTCATACCAGCTCGAAAGTCGATATGAATCATCTGCAAGGGGTGGCGGGCGATATCGGGCGTGGTATTACCATGATCACGCCGGATGGCGAGCGCACCTTTGTGATTGACCCCAGTGATATGGATCAGCTGGCGCCGGACTATATTCCAACCCCCATTATTGCCGGTGCGGCGGCCTTTGTGGTCAGTGCTTATCCGCTTCGGGCAACAGGGCAACCGATCCAGCAGGCGATGTTAAAGGCATTGGCCGATGCCAAAGCCCATCAGGTGCCGGTGGTAATGAGCCTGGGTACCCGCCATCTGGTAGAAGAAAACCGCGCCCAGATCCTGCAAACCATTCATGATTACGTAAATGTGCTGGCGATGAACGAGCAGGAAGCCGAAGCCCTGACCGGGTTCCGCGATCCGCTGCTGGCAGCCGAGGCCGCACTGGAAATTACCGATATGGTGTTGATCACCGCCGGGGCAGAGGGCTTGTATCTGTGTGGCTATACTGACGAGCGCACTAAACGCGAGAGTTCAAATCCGATTAAGTCTGCCAGCCTGGCCGATTTTAACCGCTTTGAATTTAGCCGGCCAATGCTGCGCCGGCATTGCCAGCAGCCGCTGAAAGTCTATTCACATATTGACCCTTACCTGGGCGGGCCGGAGCGAATTAAGAATACTAATGGTGCCGGAGATGGCGCCTTGTCGGCCATCCTGCACGATATGGCAGCGAACAGCTATCATAAACAGGTACAGCCGCTGTCGAGCAAGCATGAGTTGCCTTATCTGGCCTATTCGTCGTTTGCCCAGCTGTGTAAATATGCCAACCGGGTCAGTTATGAGATCCTGGTACAAAATGCCCCCAGGCTGTCTAAAGGCCTGCCAGAGCGTGAAGACAGCCTGGAAGAAGCCTACTGGGAGCGTTAAGCAGCGGTGCTAGCGATCACGGCTGATATTTATCTCGACGAAGAACTGCTGAATTGGCAGTTTGTCCGCGCTTCTGGCCCGGGTGGTCAGCATGTCAATAAGGTGTCGACGGCGGTGCTGTTGCAGCTGGATATTCGCCAGTCTGGTTTGCCAGATTGGCTGCAGCAGCGCTTGTTAAAGCTTGCCGATCATCGCATCAGCCCCAGCGGTAAGATCACGATTAAATGTCAGCAGAGCCGCAGTCAGGAGCAAAACCGTGAACTGGCACTGGCACAGCTACTGGCGCTGTTGCAAAGTGCCACTAAAACGCAGAAAAAACGGCTGGCGACTAAGCCCAGTTACAGCAGCCAGCAAAAGCGGCTGCAAAGCAAAAAGCAGCAAGGGCAAACCAAGGCGTTACGCCAGCAAAAGCGTTTTGATTAAGGCTGGCTTGAGTTTTCAACCTCTGTCACCTGTGCTGAAGATTTTTTCAGGTAACGTAAAATGTTATCCAGACTCATGCTGAAATACATAAACGAGAATAAAAAGGCAAACAGCTGATCGGTTAGATGACAGATAACTAATCCACAAATAAAAATCGTAATTTGCCGGAACAGTCCCAGCTTATTATCCTGATAAACTTCGTCAATAATATTTTTCATCGCACGCTCTCCTAAAAGTCTAAACTATAGGCAGTTTTTCTGGAAAAACTACCTTAAGTTCAGATTTTTAAGTCGCTTTTACTGGTTGGTTAATAACCAGGCGCGAAAGCTGCGGCCTTTCATCTTACTGTGATTCAGCTGTTGTAATGCGGCTTTATAGGCATTGCGGCTGACCGCAACATAGGCCCGGAAATCCTGCAGCTGAATTTTACCAATTTCGGCAAACGCCAGTTTGTTATCGCGGGTCAGGGCGCCGACAATATCCGCCGGGCGTAATTTTTGTTTTTTACCGCCATCAATTTCCAGCGTCACCATGGCCGGCTGCCGCGGCTGATTGCTATTGGCGGCAGGTAACGGCAGCGGTTCAATTTCAATGGCAAAGGCTTGCTCCAGCGCGGCCAATTTGTGGCTGTCGTCGACGGTATACAGCGAGCAGGCTAAACCTTCGCTACCGGCACGACCGGTGCGGCCGATACGGTGAGTATGGGTTTCGACATCATGCGCCAGCTGATAATTGATCACCAGATCCAGCTTTTCGATATCCAGACCACGGGCGGCGACATCGGTCGCCACTAACAGCTGCAAACTGCCATTAGCAAATTGCAGCAGTTGCTGTTCGCGCTCGCGTTGCTCCAGATCGCCATGCAGGGCGGCGACACTAAAGCCCTGTTGCTGTAATTCGCTATACAGCTGCTGTACCTCTTTGCGCGTATTGGCAAAGATCACGCAGCTATCGGGCTGCAGCGCCAGTAATAAGCGCTTAACCGCTTCACTGCGGCTATGTTGCTCCAGCAGATAAAATTGTTGCGCAATGCGTGCTGCCTGCGCCGGGCTATCGATAATGATCACCTCGGGCTGATGTAGCTGCGCCTGAGCCAGTTTTTTTACCTCCGGCGCAAAGGTCGCACTGAACAGTAGCTGTTGTTTGGTTTGCGGCAGTGCTGCCAGAATTTGCTCCAGTTCAGTGGCAAAGCCCATTTCCAGCATGCGATCCGCTTCATCCAGTACCAGTTGGGACACTTCAGCAAGGTCCAGCCGCTGTTGCTGCAAATGATCAAGCACCCGTCCCGGCGTACCCACGATAATATGGGCACCATGTTCCAATGACAGGATCTGGCCTTTGGCTGGCACGCCGCCACACAATGTCAGCACCTTAATATTGTGAATACCGCGCGCCAGCAGACGGATTTCGCTGGCCACCTGTTCGGCCAGCTCGCGGGTTGGACACAGCACCAGACTTTGAATGCGAAACCGGCCGACATTCAGTTTACTGAGCAAACCCAGCGCAAAGGCTGCCGTTTTACCTGAGCCGGTCGCCGCCTGGGCAAAGACATCTTTACCCGCCAGGATAGCTGGTAAGCTGGCGCTTTGTACCGCCGTTGCCTGGGCAAAGTTAAGCTCTTGCAGGGTTTTTAATAAGGCTGGGGATAGGGCGAAATCGGAAAAGGGGCGGCACTCAGTCACAGGTATTACTCAGCTAAGGTTACGCTGACCCGGTGTCTGCGTATCGCGGCGCACTATAACACAAATTACAGCGCACAAATTGCAGAGCACAAATGGCGTTGGAAATTTTGCCGCTGCAGCGCCGGGAATGACAGCGCCAGCGGCGGCTTATTCTGCCACCTGAGTAACAGGCTGCTCTTTGAAGGTCGCCAGTTGTAACTGGGTGCTGGCTTTGGTTTGCAGCATCGAGACCAGCGAGTCCCAGCGCACATTGCGCTCTTTTTCGAAGATCAGATCAAAGTTACCGGAATCCCAGTCGACAAAGTGCTGTGGGTTTAGTGAGCGATCCAAAAAATGGATCTCATAGTGCAGATGTGGTGCGGTAGAACTGCCGGTATTGCCCGAGGTGGCAATTAATTGCCCCTTGTGTACGAAGGTACCAGCATTGACTTTAAAATCCTGCAGATGGGCGTAAAGCGTGGAGAAACCAAAGGCATGGCGGATTTTTAGCAGATTACCGTAACCACTATTACTTTTACGTACCAGTTCTACTACACCATCAGCCGGGGCATAAATCGGGGTACCTCGCGGCGCTGTCAGGTCGATGCCATTATGATGCTGGCGCTTGCCCAGAATCGGGTGGGTGCGGACACCAAAGCGCGACGTTCTTTTATCAAAATCCAGCGGCGAACCATTAGGTACCAGTTGCAGCATCGCCATCCGGGCGCTGGAAGTGACGGTTGCCAGATCCAGCCGGCTCTCCAGACCCTGATCATGGTTATGCTCTAACCCCAGGCTTAGTTCAATTTCTTCCAGACGCTGACTGACTAAGGCCATCTCGTCCTGCTTTAACGTCAGCTCCTGCTCCAGTGTATCGCGGGTTTCCGTTAATTGCGCCAGTTGCTGCTGCAATGCCGAGGTTTGCTCAGCCAGCAGTTGTTGCTCGGCTTTAGCCGAGTCGACGGTATACATCAGATAATGAATCACCGCAGCGGTAATTAACACCGAAAACAGCAGTACCCACAAGCCAATAACGGCATTGCGTTTCACGATATTACTGATATTGAAGTGTCGGGTACCATGTACGCTTGAGACGGAAATTATTATACGATCTTTCATCAGCGCGAATTGTTTACTCTGTAACCAGTTGTTGACCAGCAGCAAAAATAGGGGGCTTTACCGGTACTGTCAAGCACTTTGTCAGTTGCGAACAGCAGGCGCCAACGCAGATTGTCGCTGGCGCCTTGATTTATTTCACATATCAGAAACACTTAATGTCCGGCGTGACCGTCGATGCCATGAGCATGACCATGTGCCAGTTCTTCCTCAGTGGCATCGCGTACCGCGATCACTTCTACATCAAACTGCAGTTCAAAGCCGGCCAGCGGGTGGTTGCCATCGACAACGACTTCTTCCTCTGACACATCAATAATGATGACCGGCTGTTCGCGACCATCCGGGCCTGAGGCACGAAAGCGCATACCCACAGCAACGTCCATCCCTTCAAACATGGAACGCGGCACGGCTTGTACCAGCTGGTCGTGGCGCTCGCCATAAGCGTCTGCTGCTGCAATGGTGCTGCTAAATTTGTCGCCGGCGGCTTTACCGGCCAGGGCTTGTTCCAGACCCGGAATCAGCGCGCCCTGACCGAACATAAATACCAGAGGCTCGCCACCGGCAGAAGAATCGAGTTGGTTACCCTTGCTATCGGTAACGGTGTAATGAATGGCGACAACTTTGTCTTGCGAAATGGTCATGCGAACCTCTTAATTGAGTGAATAAGGTAGAGCGTGCTGGCTGAGTAGCAATGGCTGCTCGCCGGCCAGCCGTAACGAATCTGCCGGTGTTATGTCATTCGGCAATAAGGCCAACAGCCACAGCTGCTGATTAATATTGACCGCATTAATTACCTGGCCAATCCGGCGCCAGTTAGTATCCAGTTGTAGTTCAATGTCGGCACCGGCTACCGGTGTTTCATCGGTGTTAGCACTAAGAATATAGGCCGCTCTTTTATTGCCACCACGGTATTTCAAGCGCGCCACGGTCTCCTGACCAATATAACAGCCTTTGGTAAAGCTAATGCCCTCTAACGCTTGTAAGTTAAGCATTTGTGGCACCAGTTCGCCAATCAGGGGCTGCTCTAAATAGGCCAGGCCATGGCGGATATGCTGCTTCAGCCAGAGCGTTGGCGCGGCCAGCGGCAGCTGCGCCTGTTGCAGGCTGGCCAGTTCAGTTTGCGGCAATACCAGCAAATAATGATCCATAGCCAGGCAAAGCAGGCTGAGTGCACCGTTACGCACCAGCTGGCCGGCTGCTTGCGGCACCACAAAACCCAGTTGTTGGATTAAACTCTGGCTCTCAGGGCCAGCTAAACCGAACACGGCATAGGGTTGCTCGCTTTGGTCAAAGCTGACTTTAGAAAACACACCAAACTTTTTCCACTGCACTAATGAGGCCTGCAATTCATCCCGAAAAGCCACGACCAGCAGATCCTCACCTTGTGCAAACAAGTGAAAAACCGACCACATCTTGCCCTTGGCGTCGCAATGGGCGCCGCGCAGGAAATTGTCTGCTGTCAGTTGATTGAGATCGCAGGTGGTTTGTCCTTGCAAATATTTACGGTTATCAGGGCCGCTGATCTTCAGCACCTGAAAGCCAGGAAGTGGACTTAGGAAAGCCGGTTGAACTTCTGTTGATAAAGCTGCGTATTGTTCTGCGCTGAGCCAGGATGTCTGCATAATATGTAACGCTTAAGCTGATAATAAAAGGTAGATTGGGGCGAGGCACAAAAGCTCAACCCTGGATCCGGAATTTTGTTAAGATACCGCCAAAACGCCTAAATTGCGAGGAATCCCGATGTCTCAATTAATGAGTAAACCGAAATTACGCTGGGCCTGCCGCCGCGGCATGCTGGAACTGGATGTGTTACTAGCTCCCTTTGTCGAAGAGGGCTATGACGCCCTGACTGAGCAGCAGAAAGCGGATTTCGAGCGTTTACTGGCCTGTGATGATCCAGACCTGTTCGCCTGGTTTATGGGGCACGCCCGTTCGACCGATAGCGCTATCCAGGCATTAATTGAGTTGATTGTGAATCGTGTCCGGGTATAGCCTGGCGCTTAACACTTCGTTATTACGGCGCAGGCTGTTGCTGGCCGCCGGCGCTGCGCTGGCGCTGCTGTATTTGCTGCTGCCGTTGCAGGGCAGCAGTTATCTGCTGGCGTGGTTAAGCCTGACTGCCTGGTTTTATCTGTTATGGTCCAGCAAGGCTGCGTCCGCCTCTGCGTTATTGCTGGATGCTGAGGGTGGGCTGCGTTGGTTAGATTCAACGCTCTCTGCCGGCAGTTGGCGGCCAGGCAGTGTTATCAGTCGCTATGCTACGCTGCTGTGCTGGACAGATACCCAAGGCCGGCGGCAGCAGCAATGGCTGTTCGCCGACCAGTTTTCTGCCGCCGATTACCGTAGTCTGGCGCGCTGGCTACATACCCAGCGCTGGCGACATAACCCGGATCCGGTTAAAAATTAGCGGGTTGTAAAATGCTGGGTTGGCTGTTAGCCAGTTGCTGTGGGTAATCCAGGTTGTAATGTAAGCCACGGCTTTCTTTACGCTGCATTGCGCAGCGGATAATCAGCTCCGCCACCTGTACCAGATTTCGCAGCTCCAGTAGATTGTGGCTCACGCGGAAGTGGCTATAGTAATCCTGAATTTCCTGTTGTAACAACTCCACCCGATGCAGGGCGCGTTCCAGCCGTTTGTTGGTACGAACAATACCAACGTAATCCCACATAAAGAGCCTGAGTTCATGCCAGTTATGGGTGATCACCACCTCTTCATCTGAGTTGCTGACCCGACTTTCATCCCAGGCCGGAATACTCAGGTTTTGCAGGTTGTTGACCGGCTGCTGCAGGATATGCCGGGCCGCAGCCTGCGCAAACACAATACATTCAAGCAAGGAGTTCGAGGCCATCCGGTTGGCGCCATGCAGGCCGGTATAGGCCACCTCACCGATAGCATACAGATTATCCAGATCGGTTTGACCATGCAGATTGGTCATCACACCGCCACAGGTATAGTGCGCCGCCGGCACTACCGGGATCGGCTCTTTGGTAATATCAATACCGACGCTTAAACATTTGGCATAAATGGTAGGGAAGTGCTCGATAATAAAATCTTTTGGTTGATGGCTGATATCCAGCAATACTGACTTGGCACCCAAACGCTTCATCTCAAAATCGATGGCGCGGGCGACGATATCCCGCGGCGCTAATTCTGCTCTTTCGTCAAAATCCGGCATAAAACGGCTACCATCCGGCCGCTTCAGATAAGCGCCTTCGCCGCGCATCGCTTCGGTGATCAGAAAATTGGGCGCTGCCGGATGATATAGACTGGTGGGGTGGAATTGGTTAAATTCCATATTGGCCACCCGGCAGCCGGCGCGCCAGGCCATCGCAATACCGTCGCCACTGGCCACGTCCGGATTGCTGGTGTAAAGATAAACCTTACTGGCGCCGCCAGTCGCCAACGCCACCGCCTGGGCCCGGATGGTTTCTACCCGGCTGGCCGCTTTATTCCAGACATAGGCACCATAGCAACGTTTTGGATCCAGCCCGAGCTTTTTACCGGTGATCAGGTCAACTGCATTATAGTTTTCCAGTAACACGATATTCGGATGCTGTCGCACCTGATCGACCAGGGTGATCTGCACCGCACGGCCGGTCGCATCGGCCGCATGCAGAATGCGTCTATGACTATGGCCGCCTTCACGGGTCAGATGATACTTCATGCTGCCATCGCTATCCTGATACTGATCGAAGGGCACGCCCTGAGCAATCAGCCATTGCATCGCGGCCTTGGCGTGTTCGGCAGTAAATTGTACGGCGGCGGGATCACAGAGTCCGGCGCCTGCTACCAGTGTATCGTTAACATGGGACGCAATACTGTCATTTTCGTCAAACACAGCGGCAATGCCCCCCTGGGCATACAGGGTCGAGCCCTCACGCAGTGGGCCCTTGCTCAGCACCAGCACCCGCCGCTGATCGGCTAATTGCAGCGCCAGCGACAAGCCGGCGGCGCCACTGCCGATAATTAAAACGTCACAAAGATGTTCATTTGCCTGTGTCATACGATACACTTAACTCTATTAATGGCTCTGAAAAATGCGCAGAAACAGCCGGTTTTACCGGCAGTGCCGGATTTAAGATCAGGTTATTCTAGCCTTTTTGTGACAGTTAGCAGAACTATTTATTCAGCTTGCAGTCATAATCAGTACGCTTGACTGGCGCCACTCAGAAACAACACCTATTGCATTACAGGGGCAGGCTCAAAGAATGAGCGAGCAAGAATTAGATTGGCAAATCGTCCAGCGGGTACAACAAGGGGATAAAGCGGCGTTTAACGTGCTGGTAAAAAAATATCAGCACCGGATCGCGAACTTAATTTCCCGCTATGTCTCTAATCACGGAGACGTTGCAGATGTGGTACAGGAAGCCTTTATTAAAGCCTATCGGGCGATACCGGGCTTCCGTGGTGAAAGTGCGTTTTATACCTGGCTATATCGGATTGCGGTTAACAGCGCGAAGAACTATCTGGTCGCGAATAACCGTAAACCACCGGCCAGCGATGTGGACGCGGAAGATGCGGAATATTTTGAAGGTAGCGATGCCCTGAAAGAGCAGGACTCCCCGGAACGCTTGTTGTTGTCCGAGGAAATCCGGCAGGTGGTATTCGGCACCATTGATAAATTGCCTGATGAACTGCGCACGGCTATTACCCTGCGTGAGTTAGAAGGGCTAAGTTATGAAGAAATCGCTGAAGTAATGGAATGCCCGATCGGGACAGTACGCAGTCGGATCTTCCGGGCCCGTGAAGCGATAGATGCTCAGCTGAAACCTTTGGTAGGTTAGGCTAAACCCAGCAAGTACCTTGACAGGAAACTTTATGTTGTCAGAGAAGCAGGAATGGCTGTCAGAAGCCGCAGATAATCAGCCGCTAACGGCCGCGCAACTGGATGCCTTGTTGCAGCAGCGCGAGCCACAGCAGACGCTGGAGCGCTATCAGTTGATGGGTGCTGTATTGCGTAATGAAGATGCCAGTGTGCTGCCGGCGGATTTCAGTGAACGCTTTGCTGCCCGTCTGGAGCAGGAAGCAACCTATCAGTTGCAACCGCAGCATAGCCTGCTAAGCCGGTTGCGCGGTACCCTGCAACAGGCTGCGAATGCGCAGTGGTTTAAGCCGGCAGCGCAGGGTGCTATCGCGGCAGGTGTGGCGCTGGTGGCGGTTTTTGGTGTCCAGCAATATCAGCAGCCACTGGAGCAGGAACTGATGTTACCGACTCCGGTGCTGCAAACCCGGCCGGTAGCCGGTTTTGCGACGCCGGTCAGTTTAAGCCAGACTTCGGTTGAAAGCCGCTTCGCTGAGCAGGAGCAGCAGGCGATGCTGGAACAGCAACGACGGTTACAAGCTTTGTTGCAGGCCCACCGCCAGCAGGTGCGTTTAATGGAGCAACCACAAGCGCAGCAGGAACCGGAACAGCAAGAGCCGCGTTAACATGAACAAAGTGCTGTTATGGCTAGGCGTAGTGCTGATTCTCAGCAGCACTGTCGCCAAGGCCGATGAAGAAGGGTGGGCCCTGCTGGAGCGGGTGCAGCAAAGCGTCAGGCAGCACAATTTTGATACCTCCTTCGTGATCCTCAAAGGTAATCAGGTTGAGTCCTACCGTTGGTTACATGGTCGGCAGCAGCAAGCTGAGATTGAGCATCTGGTGCCGATGTTTGCCGAAGGTGTCGACATTCTGCGACGTGACAGCCAGGTGTATTATCTGCTCAGTGAACGTCCGGCGTTAATTACGCACAGCCGCTTTATTAAAGAACTACCAGCCTTATTCTATCAGGAACCGTCCCGTTTAAAGTCGCTGTACAATGCGGTGTTGGGTAGTGCGTCCATGGTCGATGGCCGCAGCGCGCAGTTATTGCGCTTATCTGCCCATTCGGCCGCCCGCTACCACTATTGGTTGTGGGTTGACGTTGAAACCGCTTTCCCGCTGCGACTGGATACCTTAATTACCTCTGCCGATATGCAACAGGCAGCACTTGAGATCTGGCAGGTTACGCACTTGAGTATCAGCAGTGAAATGTCAGATAACCTGAAGCAGCTGTTGGAGATTGAATTACCGGATGCGACGGCCTTGACCCTGAGCCAACCGCCGCAACGACACCTGCTACACTGGTTACCTGATGGCTATCAGGTGGTCGCTGAGCCACTGGCTATCCCGCAGCTGCAACCGGAAATTCAGAGTTACTGGTTGCTGTCGGACGGACTGCACCAGATCTCGGTGTTTGTACAGCCCGGTCAGCGTTTACCGGCGCAAGCCTATCGCGATGGTGCCCTGACGATTTTTGTCAAATCCGATCCGCAGCAGGACGTTACGGTAATAGGTCCAGTCAGCCTGGAAATTGCCCAGCGTCTGGCGGCAGCCGTGACGCAAAAATAATGCAGGTCGATGAAATTGCGACTGTGGTCGCCACCGAACAGCACGGGGTCTGGCTTACCACCACACCCGCCGGCAGTTGTAACAGCTGTCAGGTAAGTGGCGACTGTGGCACCGGCATTGTCGCCAAAACCTTTACCCCGCGTCAGCAACGGTTTTTTGTCAGCACTGAGCTTAAGCTATTACCTGGCGAGCAGGTGCGAATTGGCATTGCGCAGCAAGGGTTGTTGCTGGCGGCGTTACTGGTCTATCTGTTGCCGTTGGCGCTGATGTTATTGAGCGTCACGGTGTTAAATGTCTTTTGGCAAGTGGCCGAAATCTGGTCGCTGCTGCTGGCCGTAATGGCTATGGCGATTGGGTTTTATCTGGCCCGGCGTTACGATCAGCGGCCGGGGCAGTCAGAGCAGGTGCAGATCCTGGAAGTGTTACCGCAGCTGGCCTTGCATCGCGTGCAACCAGACTAAGCCGCTAAACACTCAGCCAACAAACATAGCAAGCTTAAGCTGGATAGAGTACAATTCGCGCTAATTTCAATACTAACCCGCATTGTCCGCCCACTATGCCGCCGCTGTGGCTGCATTCAGGTGACAGTGCACTCAGTTTTTTGCGGATAAGATGCCAAAACTCGACCATATCAGAAACTTTTCAATTATCGCCCACATTGACCACGGTAAGTCGACCTTATCAGATCGTTTGATCCAGTTTTGTGGCGGTTTAAGTGACCGGGAAATGCAACAGCAGGTGCTGGATTCGATGGATCTGGAGCGTGAGCGTGGTATTACCATCAAAGCGCAAAGCGTGACCCTGCATTATCAGGCTGATGATGGCAACACCTATCAGCTGAACTTTATCGACACCCCCGGCCATGTTGACTTTACCTATGAGGTAAGCCGCTCGCTGGCCGCCTGTGAAGGGGCACTGCTGGTAGTAGATGCCGGTCAGGGTGTCGAGGCACAAACTGTGGCTAACTGTTACACCGCACTGGAGATGAATCTCGAAGTATTGCCGGTGCTGAATAAGATCGATTTGCCGCAGGCGGATCCGGATCGGGTTTCGGAAGAAATCGAAGATATTATCGGTATCGAAGCGGTTGGCGCTGTGCAGTGCTCGGCGAAAACCGGCCTGGGTATCAAAGATGTGCTGGAAACTATCGTTAAGAAAATCCCGGCACCCGAAGGCGAGCCTGAGGGCCCAACCCAGGCATTGATTATTGATTCCTGGTTCGACTCTTATCAGGGCGTAGTGTCACTGGTGCGGGTTAAGCACGGTAGCATCAAAGCCAAAGATAAAATTAAAGTTATGTCGACCGGCCAGGTGTATGAAGTGGATAAAGTTGGGGTCTTTAGCCCGAAAGCCACTAACACCGGCGAATTAAAAACCGGTGAAGTTGGCTTTGTCATTGCCGGTATTAAAGAAATTAAAGGTGCGCCGGTTGGTGATACGCTGACGCTGGCCAAAAATAGTGCCGATAAGCCACTGCCTGGTTTTAAACGGATCAAGCCACAGGTTTATGCCGGGGTGTTCCCGGTTTCCAGTGACGATTACGAAGATTTCCGCGACGCCCTGGCCAAACTGAGCCTGAATGACTCCTCGTTATTCTATGAACCGGAGAACTCCGGAGCCTTGGGCTTTGGCTTCCGCATTGGTTTCCTCGGTATGCTGCATATGGAAATCATTCAGGAACGCTTAGAGCGCGAATATGATCTGGACCTGATCACTACGGCACCGACGGTAGTCTATGAGGTGCTGAAAAAGAACGGCGAAACGATTATGGTCGACAACCCCAGTGATCTGCCGGCGACCAATGATATTGATGAGATCCGCGAGCCGATCGTGGAAGCGCATATTCTGGTACCGCAGGAATATCTGGGTAACGTCATTACGCTCTGTATTGAGAAACGTGGTACTCAGGTCAATATGAGCTATCACGGCCGCCAGGTGGCAGTAGTGTATGAACTGCCTATGGCAGAAGTGGTGATGGACTTTTTCGATCGCCTGAAGTCGACCAGCCGTGGTTATGCCTCACTGGACTACAGCTTTAAACGCTTCCAGACCTCGAATATGCAACGGGTGGATATTCTGATTAACGGTGAGCGTGTCGATGCACTGGCGATTATCAGCCACATTGATTTTGCGCAAAGCCGTGGCCGTGAACTGGCAGAAAAGTTAAAAGAGCTGATCCCACGCCAGATGTTTGATATCGCGATCCAGGCGGCGATCGGTAACCATGTCATTGCCCGGACCACGGTTAAACAGCTACGGAAAAACGTTTTGGCCAAGTGTTATGGCGGTGACGTTAGCCGGAAGAAAAAGCTGCTGCAAAAGCAGAAAGAAGGTAAAAAGCGGATGAAGCAGGTCGGTAATGTGGAAGTACCACAGGAAGCCTTCCTGGCCATTCTGAAAGTCGGAAAATAATAAGGACAGCTAATGGCAGGCTATTTTTCAATTCTACTGGTGCTGTTAACGCTAAGTTTTGGTGTTATCTGGTTGCTGGATAAGTTTTATCTGGCACCACAGCGGCAACTGCGTCTGGCCGGTGCCCGGGCGCAGGCAAAAACTGCGCTGCCGCTGCAGGCCGAAGAGGAAATTCTGAAAGAGTCTGCTGTAGTGGAAACGGCCAAGTCGCTGTTTCCGCTGGTGGCTGCGATCACAATTTTACGCTCCTTTTTATTTGAACCCTTTCAAATCCCTTCCGGTTCGATGATGCCCACCCTATTGGTCGGTGATTTTATTCTGGTGCAAAAATTTGCCTATGATGTCAAAGATCCGGTCTGGCGCACGACGCTGTGGAGCAACAAGACGCCCCAACGCGGCGATGTTGCTGTCTTTAAATACCCGCTTAATACCAAAATTGATTACATCAAAAGGGTGGTCGGGGTGCCGGGAGATCGCATCGTCTATCAGAATAAACAGCTGTTTATCGCGAAAAACTGCGCGACTCCTGTGGTCAGTGGTTGCGGTGAGCTGCAAGCGGTACCGATGACTTTTCAGGATGAGGGCGAGTTTTATCTGGGGCCTATGCCACAAAGCCGCTTCCTGGAGCAGTTGGGCGAGGTGGAGCATCAGGTGCTGACCACGCCAATGAAACCGGAAGATTTCCGCAACTATTTCCGGCAGCGCGGTACTGATATCGAAGAGTTTATTGTGCCGGAAGGCCATTATTTTGTGCTGGGCGATAACCGCGATAATAGCGTCGACAGTCGGTTTTGGGGCTTTGTGCCGGCCGATAATCTGGTTGGTAAAGCCGTCTTTATCTGGATGAGTTTCGAATTTAGTGAAGATCCGAATAGCTGGTTACCACGCTGGGTGCCGGTTGGTGTCCGTTTTGAGCGCTTAGGCCGGATCCAATAGCGATGCCGATGCAAAAATCTTTAAGCCCCCTGATGCGTAAGCTCGGCTATCAATTTAATCAGCTGAGTTTATTGGAACAGGCGCTGACGCACCGCAGCTGTAAAGGTCAACATAACGAACGGCTGGAATTTCTCGGTGATGCCCTGCTGGGGCTGATTATCGCAGAAGCTTTGTTTGCCCGCTTCCCGCAAACCCGCGAGGGTGATCTGACGCGGATGCGCTCTGCACTGGTCAAAGGCGTGACCCTGGCTTCTATTGCTCAGGAGTTGGGGCTGTCGGATTTTTTACGACTGGGGCCGGGCGAATTGAAGAGCGGTGGCTTTCGCCGTGAATCCATTCTGGCTGATGCGCTGGAAGCGATCTTGGGGGCTATCTATTTAGATAGCGGTATGGAAGCCTGTAAAGGCCGGATCCTTGAGTGGTTTGGTCCAAGATTAGAAGAAATTGCGCCGGGCCAGCAGAAAGACTCGAAAACCCAGTTGCAGGAATATCTGCAGGGGCTACGCTTACCGCTACCGACCTATGAAGTGATTGCCACTGTCGGGGAAGCGCACCAACAAACCTTTACCGTGCGCTGTACTGTGCTGGGAAGGACTCCTATTACCGCGACCGGTTCATCCCGGCGCAAGGCGGAGCAGGATGCTGCTGCGCTGGCTTTGGAACAATTAAAGCATGACCGTTAGTCCCTCTACTTTTGCCGGCCTGGTGGCCATCGTTGGTCGCCCGAATGTAGGTAAATCTACGCTACTGAACAAGCTGGTTGGTCAGAAAGTGAGTATTACCTCGAAAAAACCGCAAACCACCCGGCACCGTATTGTTGGTATTGATACTGAAGGTGACTACCAGGCGGTGTTTGTCGATACCCCCGGCCTGCATATCGATGAGAAGCGGGCGATTAACCGTTTGATGAATAAGGCGGCAGCGACCTCCATTCTGGACGTCGAATTTGTGCTCTTTGTGGTAGAAGGCACCCGTTGGCATGATGACGATCAGATGGTACTAAACAAACTGATCGCCGCGAAAAAGCCGGTGATCCTGGTCGTCAACAAGGTCGACTTGTATAAAGACAAGGCGGAATTACTGCCACACTTACAGTGGCTGGGTAGTCAGTTAGATTTTCTGGATGTGGTGCCGTTATCGGCCGAGAGCGGTGACAATGTCGCCACTTTGCGCAAGGTGGTGCAACAGCATTTACCCCCTTGTGAGTTCCTGTTTCCGGAAGACTATGTTACCGATCGCTCGCAGCGCTTTATGGCGGCGGAGATTGTGCGCGAGAAGCTGATGCGCTTCCTCGGTGATGAGTTGCCTTATGCAGTGACCGTCGAAATCGAGCGCTTTAAGTGGGAAGAAAAACATTTTCATATCGCTGCGCTGGTGCTGGTGGAGCGCGACAGCCAAAAGAGAATGGTGATCGGCAACAAAGGCGAACGGATTAAGCAAATTGCTACCGAAGCCCGGCTGGATATGGCAGCCATGCTGGAAGCGCCGGTGTTTCTGCAAGTATGGGTTAAAGTAAAATCGGGCTGGGCCGACGATGAGCGCGCCCTGCGCAGTCTGGGCTACGGCGAAGATTAACCAAGCGATGGACGGAAGATTGTGGCCAGCTTACATCCTGCACAGCCGTCCCTATCAGGAAAACAAACTCTTGCTGCAACTGCTGTTGCCGGAGCAAGGCCGGATCAGCGCTGTCGTAAGACGGCGTAGCGGTAAACAACACCGGGCACTGCAACCCTTCCAACCCTATTTATTGAGTCTCGGCGGCCGCAGTACGCTAAAAACCGTATTGCAGCTGGAAGAGCAGGCGGCGGCCTATCCTTATCGCGGCCGGGTGTTATACAGTGCCCTGTATTTAAATGAGCTGCTATGCCGGCTCTGGCCTGCTGATCTTGGTTCGGATAGTCTGTTTGCCGATTACCAGCAAAGTTTAGTGGCGCTGGCACAAAGCAGCAGCGATGACATGCTGGAGCAAGCGTTGCGGCAGTTTGAATTTGCCTTGCTCGCTGAGCTCGGGCAATTACCGGCGTTGGAGCTGGATGCGTCAGCACAGCCAGTTCAGGCTGAGCAATACTATCAATTTGCTGCCGAGCAAGGGCTTGTGCTCAGTCCTCAGGGCTGGCGCGGTGCCGCCTTATTGGCGATCGCCGCTGGCGACTGGCAACAGCCGGACGCCCTGCGGGTTGCTAAACAATTAAGCCGGCAGCTGCTCGCGCCGTTGCTCGGCGATAAACCTTTAACCAGCCGTGCTCTGTTTCAGCAACCGAGCAGCGGGCCGGCCTAATTACGGAGTTTGTTATGTCTGCAATTTATCTGGGCGTGAATATCGATCATATTGCAACGGTGCGTAACGCCCGCGGCACAGCCTATCCGGAGCCGGTGCATGCCGCTTTGCTGGCCGAGCAATATGGTGCGGATGGGATCACTGTGCATCTGCGGGAAGACCGCCGCCATATTATTGATCGCGATGTCTTTATTTTGCGCGAAACCATTGGCACCCGGCTTAATTTTGAGATGGCGGTGACCGAAGAGATGTTAGGCATTGCCGGTAAACTGAAGCCGCATTTTAGCTGTCTGGTTCCTGAAAAGCGCGAAGAGTTAACCACTGAGGGGGGCTTAGAGGTTGCCGGCCAGCTTAGTAAAATTCGTGCAGCAGTACAGCAACTGCAGGCTGACAATATTCTGGTGTCGTTGTTTATTGATGCCGACAAAAAGCAAATTGACGCGGCAGCCGAAGTGGGCGCTCCCTTTATCGAGATCCATACCGGCCATTATGCAGAAACCAGTGGTGCTGTGCAGCAAGCTGAGTTAGCACGGATTGCCGAAGCGGCTGCTTATGCGGCGTCACTGGGTATTACGGTAAATGCCGGTCATGGCCTGCACTATCATAATGTACAGCCGATTGCCGCTATTCCGCAGATGTACGAGCTGAATATTGGCCATGCCATTATCGCCCGCGCCTTGTTCAGTGGCCTGGGGCCGGCCGTGGCAGAAATGAAACGCTTAATGGTTGAGGCCAGAGGCTAATGGCGATCCGCGGCCTGGGTACCGATATTGTGGCGATCGACCGGATCGCCGCCAGCTTACAGAAAAGTCCGCGTTTGGTCAGCCGGGTGTTGACCCCGTATGAGCAAGAGTGCTTCGCTGCGCATAGCCAGCGCGAGCGCTATTTTGCCAAGCGTTTTGCGGCCAAGGAAGCCGCTGCCAAGGCGCTTGGCACCGGTATTGGCCGTGGCATTTCCTTTCAGCATTTTGAAATTCGTAATGATGTTTTGGGTAAGCCGGAGTTACAGTTAAGCGGTCATGCCGCTGAGCGGGCGAACCAGCTTGGAGTAACAGCGGTATGGCTCAGTATCAGTGATGAACAGGCTTATGCCTGTGCTACTGTAGTGCTGGAAGGCTGACTCAGCTCCGGTGGCAGCCGGGTGTCAGCCTGCAGTAACAGCGCTAACACATCCTCCAGCTCCGACAGCTCCGGCTCCAGCGATTTGATACTGGCGCCTTTTTTCAGCTGGGTTTCCAGTCCTTCCAACAGATTCTTCAGGCGTGGCACACCGCTGTAGCAACAGGCGCCATGCAGCTTATGTAACGCATGCAGTAGCAGTTGCTGTTCGTTATCAGTGATGGCTTGCTGAATTTGCCGGCTGGCCTGCGGTAAAGATTGGATCAGCAGCTGCAGCATCTCCTCTGCCAATTCCGCTTTACCAGCGGCCCGTTGTAAGGCCTGGGCCCAGTCAATCAGCGGCACAGCCTGTAAGGTCACGGCTGAGGCACTGGGTTGCGTTTTTTGCAGCGCACAGAACTCCTGTAGGGTGCAATGCAGCATTTGTTCGTCCAGCGGCTTAGTCAGAAACTCATTAAATCCCAGTGCTAACAATCTTTCGCGTTCGCCTTCCAACGCGTGAGCGGTGACGGCAATAATCGGTGTATGTTCGTTCAGCGAGCTTTGCCGGATCCGTTGGCAGGCGGTGATGCCATCCATCACCGGCATGTTAATATCCATAAAAATAATATCGTACACATGCTGGGTGGTTTTCTGCCAGGCAGCCGCGCCGTCATGGGCTGACTCCAGCTCCTGTACCCGGTCGCTGAGCAGGGTGTTGATCAGTTTCAAATTGGCTTCATTGTCATCTACGGTCAGCACCCGCAATGCTGCCCGCTGTTGTTTCTCTTCGTCCGGTGCCGGTAATGCGGGTTGCGAGTAGGGTTGTGCCAGGGCTAACGCCAGTTTACGTGAGTGAGCCGGTTTGGGTAAGCAGGCGGTAGCGCCAGAGCCCAGTAGCACTTCACGTAAATTCGGCGACAGTGTATTGACCAGCAGATAAACAAAGTGACAACTGAGGCGCAGTTGCTGCACCAGCGCAATAATATCATTCACCTGATTGATGGCAACGGCACGGCCTACCAGGCCAATATCATAATGTTGCCGCGAGCTCAGTGCTTGTTGTAATTGCCCTTTGGTGGCGCAGGTCGTGACCTGCATTCCCCAGCTATTTAACAGCTGCAGGGTGGCCTCGCGCGAATATTGTTGTGGCTCGAAATACAGTACCCGCTTGTTTTCCAGCTGCGTCAGCGGCAGCGGCTCGGCAACGGTTAACTGATGCTTCTGACACTTGATGGTAAACCAGAAGGTTGAACCTTCACCGAGTTTACTATCAAAGCCGATATTGCCCTGCATCGCCAGCACCAGCCGCTTACAAATTAATAATCCCAAGCCGGAACCGGTTTGCTGGTCCTGTTGCTCTGAGATGCTGGTACCATCAAATAAACGGCTTTGCTTGTCGTCGCTGATACCGCGGCCGGTATCCTTAACCGAGATATGTAAATTCAATTGTTCTTCAGACAGCGCCGTGGCACTGACCCGGATCACCACACTACCATGTTCGGTAAATTTAATCGCATTACCGGCAATATTCATCAGAATTTGCGTTAAGCGGGCCGGATCGGCGACCACATCATCCGGACAGCCAGTTTCAAATAGCAGCACCAGCTCCAGCTGCTTGTCAAAAGCATTGGCAGCCAGCAATTCAACCGCATCGTTCAGCAGATCGCGCAGCGATACCGGCTCTGGGTTAATCGCCATCCGCCCTTCCTCCAGCCGGGAAAAGTCCAGCACATCATTAACCAGATGCAGCAGGCTGTTGGCCGATTTTTGAATGGTATGCAGATAATCACTTTGATGAGGATTCAGTGGTGTTTTCAGCAATTGCCGGGTAAAACCAATTACCGCATTCAGGGGGGTGCGTAACTCATGGCTCATTTTCGCCAGAAAATCAGATTTCTGCCGGTTTTCTTCCACCGCTTTGCGGCGGGAGAATTCCAGCTGAATATTCTGGATTTCCAGCTGTTCCATACTTTGCTGCAGATCGCCGGTCACCTGCTCAATATTTTGCTGCATTTCCTGCTCAAGGGTGTTGAGCTGACCGGCCAGCTGCAGCAAACCCTGTTGCAGCTGCTCCAGTTCGCTGATGCCAAGCGCGTAGGGTTTTAAGCGGTACTGGCCATCTAACAGCTGTTGTAACTGCCGCTTTAGGCGGCGTTGTGCAGTTAGCTGCTTCTGTACCAATAATAGTCCGAACAGTAATGCCAGCAGCACAACGGCACTGACCAGTAACGCAGTATTGAGCAGATGGACTTGCTGCTGCAGCGCCAGAGGTTGCTGTTGCATCGCCAGTAATAAATAGCCAGGGCGTTCATCGATCAGTGGATTGGTCTTGAGCAGAGGTTGGTAAACCAACAGCATATCATCCTGCGGTTGATAGCTAAGCCGGGCGGGCTTTTGCTGGTGGATTTCCTGGTTGCTCAGATCGCGTTGACTGTTGCTGGTAAACAGCAGCTGACCATCAGCATCAAACAACGAGATACTGATGACTAAGGGTGAGTTAAGCCGGTGCGCATGCTCCAGTAATGCCTGCACGCCTTTGCTTTGTTGTAACAGCAATTGCTGACTACTGATAGCCAGGGGCAGGGCAATATTGGCTGCCTGCTCGTGTAAATTGCGCTGCAGATCCTGTTGCTGCTGATAGTTAAAATAGCCCCCCAGCAGAATACCCACCAGCAGGGTGGGTAACACAGCAGATAAGATTAACCAGAGGCGTAAACCTATTTTCGGCATCGGGGGTCCGCATTTATCACAATTTGGCTCAGCCGTGTCATAATGACATATCGAACGCGAAAAACCTATAAGACCCCACAAGATGGTAAGCCTGTATAAAGCCAAAGCCAAACCAAGCCGCCTTGGCCAGCAACTGAAATTACAGATTGATAGTCTGGATTACGAAGTGAACGGCATCAGCCGTTATCAGCAAAAAATCGCCTTTGTCAGTGGTGCCTTGCCCGGTGAACAGGTACTGGCGGCGGTGACAGAAGATAAAGCCGATTATTTAAAAGCCCGGACTCTGCAGGTGCTAAGCCCCAGTGCCGAGCGGGTTATGCCCTTTTGCCCCAGTTTCGGCCACTGTGGCGGCTGTCAGTTGCAGTATTTGGACGCGCAGCAGCAAGGTCAGTATAAACAACAGGGCGTCGATGCGCTGTTGCGACATCAGCTGGGGCTGGCATCTTTGCCCTGGCAGCCTCTACTCAGTGCCGCTGACCGGCAGTATCGCCGTAAAGCGCGGATTGGGGTCTGGTTTGATAAAAAGCAGCGCCAACTGACAGTCGGCTTTCGCCAGGCCGGCAGCAAGCAGCTGGCTGCGGTAAGTCAGTGTGATGTGCTGGCCGCACCCTTGCAGCCGGTGTTTGCGGTGTTACAACAGCAGGTGCCCCGCTTAAACCGGCCGGAAAGCGTAACCCATGCTGAAGTGATTCTGGCCGGGGAGCAGCCGGTGGTGGTGCTGCGTCATATTGCAGCGCTGTCAGCGGCCGAGCAACAGAGTTTTGTTGCGGCCTGGCCACAAGCCCGCTGGTTCGGCGAGCCAGAGGCTGGTGTCTTTATCAGTTGGGATGGCAATAACGCGCCGCTTAGCTATCAGCTGGAACCGCAGCAGATAACATTACAGTTTGCCGCCGATGATTTTATTCAGGTTAATGCCAGGGTGAATCAACTGATGGTCAGTCAGGCAGTAAGCTGGTTGGCACCGACTGCGGCAGATACGATTTTGGATCTGTATGCCGGGATGGGGAATTTCAGTCTGGCGCTGGCCCGGCAGGCTAAACTGGTGCATGGGGTAGAAGGTCTGTCCAAAATGGTGCAGCAGGCAGCAGACAATGCTGCGCTGAATCAGCTGGATAACGTGAAGTTCTGGCAGGCGGATTTACATTTACCCTGGGGCAAAACCGCCTGGAATCAGCCCATCTATCAAAAAGTGCTGTTAGACCCGGCCCGCGCCGGTGCTGAGGGGGCGGTAAAACAACTGTTGGCACTCAAGCCGGCACAGATATTGTACGTCTCCTGTAACCCGGCCACCTTTGCCCGCGATGCGAAAGCGATGCTGGCAGCAGGCTATCAGTTGCAAAAACTGGCCGGGGTCGATATGTTTCCGCATACCGCGCATTTGGAACTTATGGCGTTGTTCAGTCGTCAATAGCCTGAGACTCGCCGGGGCACTAGCAGAGGAAAAAACATGGTCAGGGTACGTCAGTCACACAGTCATGGTTATCACGGTGGCGAAACCTTTGAATGGTTGTGTTCACTGGGGTTGACTGAGAAAAAGATTGAATCCTTGTTAGAAACCGCAACCTGGCTAAAACAGTTGCAGCTGGATGACGATAATCCACAAGTCCGTACCGGCTGGGATATGGTGGAAATTCTGGCTGAACTGCGAATGGATCAGGACTCGCTGGTCGCGGCGCTGCTGTTTCCGGTATTTGAAGCCAACCTGCTGGCCCTGCCAACCATTGAAGATAATGTCAGTCCGGCCGTGTCCGGTTTACTGACCTCAGTACAGCAAATGGCAGCGATCCGCACTATTCCGGTTAGCGTGCGTCAGAATAACGATGGTCAGCAAGCGGATACGCTGCGCCGGATGTTATTGGCGATGGTGGAGGATGTGCGGGCCGTAGTGATTAAACTGGCAGCCCAGATCTGTACTCTGCGTGAGGTCAAAAACGCCGATGAAGAAACCCGGGTACTGGCGGCAAAAGAAACCAATGCCATCTTTGCCCCTCTGGCGAACCGGCTGGGGATTGGCCAGTTAAAGTGGGAGCTGGAAGATCTGGCGTTCCGTTATCTGCATCCGCAAACCTATAAACAAATCGCCAGCCTGCTGGAAGAGCGCCGCCTGGACCGCGAACAGTATATGCAGGACTTTGTGAGCAGCGTTCGGCAAAAAATGCTGGAGGCAAACCTGCAGGCCGAGGTCTATGGCCGGCCAAAACATATTTTCAGTATCTGGAAAAAGATGCAGAAGAAGCAGCTGTCCTTTGATCAGCTGTACGATATCCGGGCCGTGCGGATTGTCACCGAGCGGGTGCAGGATTGTTATGCTGCACTGGGTTTAGTGCATACCAGCTGGCGTCATCTGCCAAAAGAATTTGACGACTATATTGCCACGCCGAAACAAAATGGCTATCAGTCGATCCATACGGTGGTATTAGGACCGCAGGGCCGGCCGATTGAAATTCAGATCCGCACCCGGCAGATGCACGAAGATGCTGAGCTGGGCGTTGCGGCACACTGGCGTTATAAAGAGGGCGGCCCGGCCAGTAAAACCGCCGCTAATGATGAGAAAATTGGCTGGTTACGTAAGCTGTTGCAATGGCAGGAAGATTTGGCTGAAGGCACCGATCTGATTGAAGAGTTGCGTAATCAGGTGATTGAAGATCGGGTCTATGTGTTTACCCCCAAGGGTGACATTGTTGATTTGCCGATGGGGTCAACGCCGTTGGATTTTGCTTACTATATCCATTCCAATGTCGGGCATCGCTGTATTGGCGCCAAAATCTCCGGCCGTATCGTGCCCTTTACCTATCAGCTGAAAACCGGCGATCAGGTCGAAATTCTAACTGGCCGCGAACCGAATCCAAGCCGTGACTGGTTAAATCCGAATTTGGGCTATCTGAAATCCAGTCGTGCCCGCTCTAAGGTGCAATACTGGTTCCGGTTACAGGATCGCGATAAAAATCTGGCGGCCGGCCGCGAACTGCTGGACGCCGAGTTATCACGTCTTAACCTGGTATTGGATCATCCGACTAAGGTGCTTAATCGCTTTAATGTCAATAGCATGGACGAATTACTGGTGGGCATTGGTGGCGGAGAGATCAAGGTCACCCAGGTGGTGCACTTTATTCAGAGTCAGCAGCCCAAGCATGAGTTGCCGGAAATTGATCCGCGCTTAAAAACCAAGCCGCTGTCACAAAACAAAGCCAAGAGTGATGTGATAGTGCAGGGCGTCGGTAACTTGCTGAGCCATATGGCCGGTTGCTGTCATCCGCTGCCGGGCGATGCCATTATCGGCTATATCACTCAGGGCCGCGGTATCGCCATTCACCGCGATGACTGTGAACAGTTTAAACTGCTGCAGGACGCCCAGCCTGAGCGGGTGGTTGAAGCCACCTGGGGCGATAAATATGCCTCCGGCTATGAGGTGGATATCCGGATCGTCGCGCATGACCGTAACGGCTTGTTGCGAGACATCACCAGCATCCTGGCGAATGAAAAAGCTAATGTCACCAAGATGAGCAGCAGCTCGGATATCAAAGAGCAAACGGCCGTCATCAATATGACGATGGAGCTGTATAATCTGGACTCGCTGAATAAACTGCTGAGTAAAATCAGTCAGATTGACGATGTTATTGAAGCCAAACGCTTTCATCATTAGGAATTTCTGTGGCAGCACCGATACAACGCTTACTGGATATTATGACCACCCTGCGCGACCCTGAGCGGGGCTGTCCGTGGGATCTAAAGCAAAACTACGCCAGCATTGTGCCCTACACCCTGGAAGAGGCCTACGAAGTGGCCGATGCCATTAACCGGCAAAGCTTTACTGAGCTAAAAGATGAATTGGGTGATTTGCTGTTTCAGGTGGTGTTTTATGCCCAGCTGGCCAAAGAAGATGGCCATTTTCAGTTTAATGATGTGGTTGACAGTATCAGCACTAAGCTGGAGCGGCGGCATCCACATGTATTTGCCAATGCTGCAGGCACTGTGAATGCCAATAGCGCCGAGCAGGTATTGCAGAATTGGGAAGCGCTGAAAAGTGCCGAGCGCCAGCAGCAGGGCCAGCACAGCGTGCTGGATAATATTCCGCAGAGTTTGCCGGCACTAAGCCGGGCCAATAAGCTACAAAAACGCTGTGCCAATGTTGGTTTTGATTGGCCGGATGTGCAGGGCTGCTGGGATAAAGTTAAAGAAGAGATCCTCGAAGTGGAGCAAACTGCCAGCGACAGCCCCGAACTGGCAGAAGAGTTGGGTGATCTCATGTTTGCGCTGGTCAATGTGGTGCGTAAACACAAGCTGGATCCGGAAGCCGTATTGCGTGCGGCCAATAGCAAATTTGAACGGCGCTTTCGCGCGGTAGAACAGGCGCTGGCAGCCGCGGGGAAAACGCCGGCCGACAGTGATCTGGCGGAGATGGACGCGCTGTGGCAACAGGTCAAACAAGGTCCCCGCTAATACGGTTCTTGGCGGCCGGCTTAGAATAAACCGCAAACTAAAGCGCTTTTGATTGAGCGCTGCCTTGCCCTTTGCTATACTTTCCTCCCGTCCTGATACCAAACTCTCTTTACCTTAGCTGTACTGTTGCCAGTATTGGCATTACCGCTTTTGGCATGGTGGTTTGGTCTAATTTTTCTTACTGTGTGTCTGGGGTCTTATGGCGACAAGATATATCTTCGTGACGGGTGGGGTAGTCTCATCTTTGGGTAAAGGCATAGCAGCAGCGTCGCTGGCGGCAATCTTAGAGGCCCGCGGCCTGAAGGTAACCATCCTGAAGCTGGACCCTTATATCAACGTTGACCCGGGCACCATGAGTCCTATTCAACACGGCGAAGTGTTCGTGACTGAAGATGGCGCCGAAACCGATCTGGATTTAGGCCACTACGAGCGCTTTATCCGTACCAAAATGAGTAAACTGAACAACTTTACTCAAGGCCGGATCTACGCCGATGTGCTGCGCCGTGAGCGTCGCGGTGACTATCTGGGTGCCACCATTCAGGTCATTCCGCATATCACCAACGAAATTAAACACCGTGTGGTACAGGGAGCGGAAGGCTTTGATATTGCCATTGTCGAAATTGGTGGCACTGTCGGCGATATTGAATCCTTACCTTTCCTGGAAGCCATCCGGCAACTTGGCACCGAAGTTGGTCGTGAGCGCACGCTCTATATGCATCTGACGCTGGTGCCTTATCTGGGCACGGCCGGTGAGATCAAAACCAAGCCAACCCAACACTCGGTAAAAGAGCTGCGTTCAATTGGGATCCAGCCCGATATTCTGGTCTGCCGCTCTGACCGTGCTATTCCCAACAATGAAAAGGCCAAAATTGCGCTCTTTACCAATGTTGAAGAAAAAGCTGTTATTTCATTAAAAGACGTCTCCAGTATTTACCAGATCCCGGCGTTATTAAAGTCACAGAGCCTGGACGATCTGGTCTGCCGTCGCTTCCATATCGACGCCCCACAGGCTGATTTAGCCGAGTGGGAGCAGGTGCTGTATCAGGAGTCGAATCCAACCGGCGAAGTGACCATTGGTATGGTCGGTAAATACGTCGAGTTGCCGGATGCTTATAAGTCAGTAAATGAAGCGCTGGGCCACGCTGGTCTGAAAAACCGTTTAACGGTGAATATCAAATATATCGATTCCCAGGATGTCGAAAGCAAAGGCAGCGCAGTACTGGCGGGCTTAGACGGTATTCTGGTGCCGGGCGGCTTTGGTGAGCGCGGTGTAGAAGGTAAGATTTTAGCGGCGAAGTATGCCCGGGAACAAAAGGTACCTTACCTGGGGATTTGCCTTGGCATGCAGGTTGCGCTGATTGAATATGCGCGCAATGTTGCCGGTATGCCGGGGGCACACTCTACCGAATTTAACAAAGCTACGCCTTATCCGGTGGTCGGTTTGATCACTGAATGGCGTGATGCCGATGGTTCAGTGGAAGTGCGCACAGATGAATCTGATCTGGGGGGGACTATGCGCCTGGGCAGTCAGAACTGTAATCTGAAAGACAAGACCAAGGCGCGTGAGATTTACGGTAAAGCTGTGATCCAGGAACGGCACCGCCACCGCTACGAAGTGAATAACCATTTACGGCCAAAATTAGAAGAAGCCGGGCTAGTAGTTTCGGGCTTATCAGCAGATAATCAGCTGGTTGAGATGATCGAAATCCCTACTCACCCCTGGTTTGTCGCTGGGCAATTCCATCCGGAATTTAACTCGACACCACGGGACGGCCACCCGCTGTTTCAGAGCTTTGTCGCCGCAGCGCACAAATATCAGAAGCAGCAACGCGTATAACGGATCTGAAGCCGTGCGCTAAGGCACGGCTTTTTAGTTTTTAACAGGGGACTTAAGACTATGTCAGCAATTGTCAAAATTATCGCCCGTGAGATTATGGATTCACGCGGCAATCCTACCGTTGAGGCCGATGTGTATCTGGCCAGTGGTGCTATGGGCCGCGGCTGCGCACCTTCAGGTGCCTCGACCGGTTCTCGTGAAGCGTTGGAGCTGCGTGATGGCGATAAAGGCCGTTATTTAGGCAAGGGTGTTACCAAGGCAGTAGCCAATATCAATGGTCCAATCCAGAGCGCGCTAATCGGCAAAGATGCTTATCAGCAAGCGGCTATTGATCAGCTGATGATCGATCTGGACGGTACCGAGAGCAAATCTAAGTTGGGTGCCAACGCTATTCTGGCAGTATCGCTGGCGGTTGCCCGTGCTGCAGCTGCGGATAAAAAGATCCCGTTGTATCAGCACATTGCCGATCTGAACGGTACCCCTGGCGTATACAGCATGCCTGTACCGATGATGAATATTATCAATGGTGGCGAACATGCCGATAACAACGTTGATATTCAGGAGTTTATGGTGCAGCCGGTTGGTGCCAAAACGTTCGCTGAAGCCCTGCGGATGGGTGCGGAGATCTTCCACAGCCTGAAGAAAGAATTGCAAAAACGTGGCCTGAACACCGCAGTGGGTGATGAAGGCGGTTTTGCCCCGGATCTGAAATCAAACGAAGAAGCCCTGACCGTGATCGTGGAAGCGGTTAAAGCTGCGGGCTACGAAATGGATAAAGACGTGACACTGGCGCTGGACTGCGCGGCCTCTGAATTCTATAAAGAGGGTAAGTATGTGCTGGGTGGTGAAGGGAAGAGTTTTGATTCCTATGGCTTTAACGACTTCCTGGCCGGTTTGACACAGCGCTTCCCGATCGTCTCAATTGAAGATGGTCTGGACGAGTCAGACTGGGATGGCTGGAAAGATCTGACTAACAAAATTGGTAGCAAGGTACAGCTGGTCGGCGATGACTTGTTTGTCACCAACACCAAGATCCTGACCCGCGGTATTGAGCAGGGTATTGGTAACTCCATTCTGATCAAGTTTAACCAAATCGGCTCGCTGACCGAGACGCTGGCAGCCATCAAGATGGCAAAAGATGCCGGCTTTACCGCGGTGATTTCACACCGTAGCGGTGAAACCGAAGATGCCTTTATCGCTGACTTAGCGGTGGGTACCGCCGCCGGTCAAATTAAAACCGGTTCATTGTGCCGCTCAGATCGGGTTGCTAAGTACAACCAGTTACTGCGGATTGAACAGGAACTGGGTGCGAAAGCGCCATATAAAGGCCGTAGCGAAATTAAAGGCCAGTAAGGCAAAAAGGGCTGTCGATTGACAGCCCTTTTTTTATCACTGCTATGCCGACTATGCTAAGCCTGTGCTAGGCTAACGGAAGCTGAAATTCGAATCACCGCTGTCGTGGCGTAAGGGTTAGATTATGGATTTTGTGTTTTTGCACAGGTCTGCGCTTGTTTTTATCAGCAGTTTTGCATTATCGGTGTTTACGACACCTGTATTTGCGGTTCAGATCAGTGAAATAGACTTGTATCAGGTTAAGTTGCAGGGCGTGACTCTGGGGATGTCTACCCTGGAAGTCCAGAGCGTGCTGGCTCATCGTTACGGCGAGCAGGCTGAAGCGGCCGCGGATGTCAGGTTAGGTCTGCAATGCAGTAACAAAGTCTGCACGGCACGGCTGGCTTCAGCGACGCAGCAGGATATGCTGCAGGTACAGTTTAATCAGGCCGGCAAAGCCAATTGGATCCGGCTGGAAAGCCGCTATCAGGGGGGGAGTTCGCCTGAACAGTGTTTGCAACAAGCCGAGCAACAGCTAACAGCGTTGCGGGCGCAATATACCGAGGAGCCGCAACAACGGCGCTTCCGGCCCAATACCGTCAGCATGCTGCTAAATAAACGCGGCCATCCGGATCCGGCGGATAACAGTCTTTATGGTTTCAGGGCGCAAATTAAGTGCGATCCGCTGGCCAAGGGCGAAGCGCAGAGTGAATTTGAGCTGCGCGATAGCAGCCTCTGAGCAGGCTGTCGCGCTAGCGGCTATGATAAATTTGTGCCAGATGACTATCCAGATGCAGATAATGCACGCTGTAATACTGGGCTTTACTTAAGCTGCCGTAAGCGAAGTGCGGCGCCATCTCACCCTGCCAGTTAATAAATTGCTGGATCTCATACATTAATTCGCGAATTGCCAGATCATTAGGTAACTCGGGCACCAGCTCAGGTGCCCCGGGTATCACCTCGTCCAGCGGGTGATGCATTCGGCCTGACGCGGCGAATAAGTTTAACGCTAACTTGCCCGCGGTGTTTTGAAAAACCGCTGAGTAATGCTGTGGATAGCCACTAATGGAGTAGCGGATACTTTGTGCACAATGCTGCAAGATCTGGCTGGCATTCCAGCTGCCGACACTGGCTAACTGCTCCGGGTTAAACGCGCGTAGCCGGGTTAGTATGTCCTGCAGTGAATAGGGGCGCAGGGTCGCAATAAATTTTGCCCCCAATACCAGCACTACTGGTGACCAGGCCGCAGTCGTTAAAAATTGACGTCTATTCATGCAAAGAGTGGTAAAAGCTATTCAGAACGCTAAACTAGCCTTTTCTGGTAACTGAGTCCAGTCTTAAGGCCGTTGATGTCTGGTGATCTTGTAAAGCTGAATACGGCGTCAGCCGCATTATACCGAAGTTATTTGCGTGCTCTGCTGCCGAAAAAGGCCCGGCCGGAGCAGGCGTTGCTGATGCCATCTATACAGCTTAATGCGCCGCCGCTCGCCAGCTCGCTGCGGCAACTGCAGCAGTACCGGCAGCTCTGTGGTATCGCGGATGACGGCTTATTGCCGTTGTGCTGGCCAAATATTTTAAGTTTCCCATTACAGCTGGCACTGCTTAGCGCGCGGCAACTGCCGCTACCGGTGATGGGCTTACTACATCTGAGCAATCAGATCCGGCAGTTACAACCGATCCCAGAGCGCGCCGCACTCGTGTTTGAGGTGTGCCTGCTGCCACCACGTCAGGATCGCAAAGGCTTAATACTGCAGCTGCAAACCTCGGCTTATCTGGACGGGGTGTTATGCTGGCAACAACAGGCCGAGCATCTGTACCGGCTGGGGTCAACGCCGGCAACATCCGCGCCGCGAGCCGGGGCGCAGCCTGTTGTTCCTGTGGCGGCAGAGCCGTTGCCGCTGGCGCCGTTAACCCTGACGACGGCCGATAGCCGCCGTTATGCCAGGCTATCGGGCGATCTGAATCCTATCCACCTAAGCGGCTGGACAGGTCGTTGCTTCGGCTTACCGGCAGCCATTGCGCACGGTATGCATCTCAAAGCAGCCTGTCTGGCCCGACTCACATCAGCGCAGTCACCCTGTCAGGTGCAGGTGCGTTTTCACAAACCGTTGTTGTTGCCCGGACAAGCGAGCATCCTGCAGCTGCCAGTAAGCGAACCCGGACAGCATTTTCAGCTACTGCAAAGGCAGCAGGATAAAGTTCTGCTCAGCGCTAGTATTTTACCGATTTAGGCTTTTACAAAAATTGAGCGATTGGCTAACATCGCAGGCATGAGTATGACACCTGAAGCTCAGCCGCATTTTTGGCAGGTAAGTCCGGATAACCAGACTTACACTGAACTTTGTAACGCTTTATATGAGCGTGAATTACTTCGCCTGTCACAAATTCCGGCCGCAGAACTGCCCAGCTTACCGAAAAGGTTAGCCAGCCTGCCTTTTTACATTCGTCGTGCGGCCAGTGCCATAGTACGCTACCAGCATGAACTGCAGCTGGATAGTCAGAATGCGTCCTGGTATGGCCGTCAGCTGAGTCAATGTCCGGCTAATAAACAACAGGCGGAGCCGATTGCCCGTTTTTATCAGAAAGCGGCCAAGCCAGGTTTAATAGTGCCAGTCTATGTTGAAGAGAAAACGCTGGAACATATTATGCTGGACAGTGTCGATGAGGTAGATGTGCAGCAGCAGCGCTTGCATTGTAATCAACACGGCTGGTTCAGTTTTAGTGGCATGCCACTGGAAGTGAGCAACAGTGACCGCTTTTTACTGAAGCCGGACAAAACGATGATGGCGGCAGCCTGCTGTGGCCATCAGTGGTTAAACCGGCGGAAAACGGAACCACGACTGCTCAGTTTGCGTGAGCTGTTACTTGCCAGCCGTTTAAACTGGCGCAACTTTGCCCGGCCACACACGGCACAGAGCAACTGAGATATCGCTTTGCACGCAAGCCGGCAGTCGGCATAATAGTGAAGGATTAAGCGAAGAACAAACGCATGCGAATTTTAATAGGTTTTTTATTGCTGGTGCTTGCCGCCTTACAATACCGGCTCTGGTTCGGCCAGCTGAGTATTACTGACTATTTACGCCAGCAAGAGGAAATCGCTACCCAACAAGCCAGTAACCAGGAGCTGATCAAACGCAACCGGATGTTGCTGGCAGATGTAAACGACTTGCGGCAGGGGCTGGAGGCGATTGAAGAGCGGGCCCGCAACGAATTGGGACTGATCGCTGCTGACGAAGTCTTCTTCCGGATAATCCCACAGGATCCTTAATGGCAGTACAGGCTTTTCCGGCGATTGCCGCAGTGATCCCGGCCGCTGGCGTCGGGCAGCGCATGCAGGCCGACAAACCGAAACAATATCTGCGCCTGCATGGCAAAACAGTGTTAGAACACAGCGTTCGGCCTTTGCTGGCGCTGGAGGCAGTAACCGCCTGTTATCTGGCACTAAGTGAGCAAGACCCCTATTTTGCCGCCACCGGTTTAACTGATCCGCGCATCGTGCGGGTCAATGGCGGCAGCGAACGGGTGCATTCGGTGTTCAATGCGTTGCAACAGATTGATGCTGCACGTTACCCCTGGGTGCTGGTGCATGACGCTGCCAGGCCTTTGGTCAGAGTCAGTGATATTCAACTGTTAATTGAGCGTTGTCTGGCAGCCGGACATGGCGGCATTCTGGCGACCCCGGTGCGTGATACTATGAAGCGTGGCCGGCAGCAAGTTGACTGCACGGTAGATCGGACCGATCTCTGGCATGCCCTGACACCGCAATTTTTCCCAACCGCCGCACTGAGACAAGCTATTGCTGGCGCGCTGGCAGCAGGGGTAGCGGTGACCGATGAAGCCTCGGCGATGGAGTGGGCACAGCAACCGGTATTACTGATGGAAGGCCATAGTGATAATCTGAAAATTACCCGGCCGGCAGATCTGCAACTGGCGGCCTTTTATCTGGAGCAACCTCGATAATGACAATCCGCATTGGCCACGGCTTTGATGTACATGCTTTTGGTGGGGAAGGCCCGGTCACCCTCGGGGGCGTACAAATTGATTATCCGCAAGGCCTGATTGCGCACTCGGACGGCGATGTTGTGTTACATGCCTTGTCCGATGCGCTGCTGGGCGCACTGGCGCTTGGCGATATTGGTCATCATTTTCCTGATACTGACGCGGCTTTCAAAGGTATCGATAGCCGGATCTTGTTGCGGCGAGTGTTTGCCGAGGTGCAACAACGTGGCTATCAGATTGGCAATCTCGATCTGACCGTGATGGCGCAGGCACCCAAGCTGGCACCGCATGTGCACAGTATGCGTGCTTGTATTGCCGCCGATCTGCAGTGTGATATCAGTCAGGTCAATGTAAAGGCGACGACCACCGAAAAGCTGGGCTTTGTTGGCCGCAAAGAGGGGATCGCGGCGGAAGCGGTGGTGTTGTTGTGTCGTCAATAATGCATACCAGCAACGAGCAGCCCTATCTGTATGCCAAACCAGCAGTGCAGGCGGTGATCCGCACTGAGCCGGCTGACTTTCAGGTGGTAGAAGAGCTGAATTTCGAGCCCAGTGGCAGCGGCGAGCATCTGTTGCTGCAAATTGAGAAAACCGGCCAGAATACCCAGTTTATTGCCCGTGAGCTGGCACGGCTAACCGGTTTGCGGGTGCGGGATATCAGCTATGCCGGTTTAAAAGATCGCCATGCGGTGACCACGCAGTGGTTCTGTTTTAAGTGGCCGATCAAACAAGAGTTGGCCTGGCAAAGCTGGCAGCTGGAAGGCTCGCGGATCCTGCAGGTCGTGCGCCACTACCGGAAATTGCGGCTGGGTGCGTTAAAGCGGAACCATTTTAGCCTTAGATTACGGCAGGTGAGCGATAGCGCTGGCCTGCTGGCACGATTGCCACTACTGGCAGAGGGCGTGCCGAACTATTATGGTGAGCAGCGCTTTGGTATTAACGGCGGTAACCTGGCCTTAGCCGAGCGTTTATTTGGCGGCGAGAGTATTCCGGATCGGCAACTGCGAGGTCTGGCCTTGTCAGCCAGCCGGTCTTTTTTGTTTAACCAGGTGATTGCCGGGCGGATCCGGCGCGGTCACTTTGCCCGCTTACTACCGGGTGATGTGGTCCAGCTGGCGGGTTCGGGTTCAATCTTTGTGGTGGATCAGGTTACGCCAGAGCTGGAGCAGCGTTTGAGCGCACGGGATATTCATCTGACGGCGCCTTTGGTCGGCCTGGGTAAAGCCATGGTGACGGCAGAGGCCGCACTCTTGGAGCAACAGCTGTTAGCGCCCTGGCAGGCTTGGCAGCAAGCGCTGGAGCTGCTTAGAGTGCAGGTTGGCCGGCGCAGTATGCGAGTTATCCCCGAGCAGTTGCAGGCTAGCGTGGAACAGGATGCAGTGGTGCTGCAATTTGCGCTGCCCGCCGGTTGCTTTGCTACCAGTGTGCTCAGAGAATTGGTGGAGTACCGGGATGCGGCACGCGATATCGCACAAATGGAGTCTTAAATGCGAATTTTACTAAGTAACGATGACGGCGTTTATGCCAAAGGGATCCAGGTGCTGCAACAGGCATTAATGCAGATCGCTGAGGTCACAACTGTTGGTCCGGATCGCAATTGTAGCGGCGCTTCCAACTCCCTGACCTTACTCAATCCGTTACGTACTCAGCAATTAGAAAATGGTTTTATTGCGGTAAATGGCACCCCGACTGATTGTGTGCATCTGGCCATCAGCCAGTTGCTGGACTTTACGCCGGATCTGGTGGTCGCTGGTATTAATCATGGTGCCAATCTTGGCGACGATGTGCTGTATTCCGGTACCGTGGCTGCGGCAACCGAAGGCCGGCATCTGGGCTTGCCGGCGATAGCCGTATCCTTAGCCGGACGGGATGAGCAACATTTTGCCACTGCTGCCCATGTCACGGTGCAAGTGATACGGCAGTTGAAATCGCATCCGTTACCGGCGGATCAAATCCTGAATATCAATGTGCCGGCTATTCCACTTGCTGAGTTAAAAGGCATCCAGGTGACCCGACTCGGACGCCGGCATAAAGCGGAAACCATGACCAGCACTACGGATCCCTGGGGCCGTAAGATTTATTGGTACGGCTCGCTCGGGCCAGAGCTGGATGCCGGTGAAGGCACTGATTTTTATGCCATCGCCAATGGCTATGCGTCTATTACGCCACTGCATGTTGATATGTCGGCTTACAAGAGCATGGAAACCTTGGCTAACTGGCTGAATGGGATCAGGTTATAGTTATGGCGGTCGTAACTACCCGTAGTGCCCAGGTATTGGCGCAGAAGCTGCAGGCAGAGGGCATCAGTGATCCCAGCGTGCTGTCAGCGATTGCGCAAACACCGCGGCATTTATTTGTTGAGCCGGTTCTGGCGCACAAGGCGTATGAAAATACGGCGCTGCCGATAGGTCAGGGCCAGACCATCTCCCAGCCCTATATAGTGGCCCGGATGACCGAATTACTGCTTCAAGGTGGCAGCAGTGGTAAGGTGCTGGAAATAGGTACCGGTTCTGGTTATCAGACGGCGATTTTGGCGCGGCTGTTCACTCATGTTTGTTCGGTGGAACGAATTAAGGCGCTGCAGTTTCAGGCCAAACGCCGCTTGCAGCAGCTGGACTTACATAATGTATCAATGAAGCATGGTGACGGCTGGCAAGGTTGGCTTAGTAAAAGTCCGTTCGATAGCATTATCGTCACCGCAGCGCCGGTTGAAGTGCCCCAGGCGTTATTGCAGCAACTCACCGATGGCGGACGTTTGGTGATCCCGGTCGGTAACGAGCAGCAGGTACTGAGAGTCTATCAGCGGCATGGCGACGAATTTCAAAGTCAGGATATTGAGACGGTACGTTTTGTACCCTTAGTGCCTGGCGAATTAGCCTGACGGCAAGGATAAGTAAACAGATGCAGTATTTACAATGGCTGATTAAAGGTATGGCAATGGGCGCCGCCGACGTCGTGCCTGGTGTCTCAGGTGGCACCCTGGCCTTTATTTTAGGGATCTATGAGCGCTTATTGGCGGCAATCAGTGCGGTCAATCTGCGGGCGCTGCAATTGTTAGCCCGCGGCCAGCTCCGGGCCTGCTGGCAGCAGATTGATGGCACCTTTTTAGTCTGTGTTTTCAGCGGTGTCTTGCTAAGTATTTTCTCACTGGCATCGCTGATTAGCTGGCTGTTAGAGCACAGGCCAGTACCTTTGTGGGCATTCTTTAACGGTTTGATCCTGGCGGCCTTGCCATTACTGTTGCGAACCGTACGCTGGACCTTAGGCCGCAGCCTGTTATTTGTTGCCGGGATCGGCCTGGCGGTGCTGATTGGCAGCCTGACGCCGGTGCAGTTTAATCCGGCGGCCTGGATGTTTTTTGTCGCTGGCGCGGTCGCCATTTGTGCGATGATCCTGCCGGGTATTTCGGGTAGCTTTATTCTGCTGATTTCCGGCATGTATGCCCCGGTACTACTGGCGGTACGGGAGTTGCAACTGGCAGTACTGTTGCTGTTTTTGCTGGGTTGTATCAGTGGCTTACTGGGCTTCTCCCGCTTTTTAAACTGGTTACTGAAACATTATCATGACGCCACCCTGGCACTGTTAACCGGTGTGGTAGTCGGGGCCATGTACCGGTTGTGGCCCTGGCAAAGTGCGACTAGCATGTATACGCCTGGCGGTTATGCCGCGACCTTCGGCCAGCATGACTTGCTATTGGCAACGGCTTGTTTTCTGGTAGCTATTCTCGTTATGCTGTTACTGCTTAACCTGGAAAAATTGCTGACGGGTGCTAAAGCGGTCAGCACGGGCAACGCTGTTGAGCGCAGCAAGGAGTAACTTATCGTTGTCAGCAGCCTGGGAATCGTAATGCCCTCTCATCTGGCAGATAGTGCTATTTGCCGGGTGCTGCTGCTTTTACTCTGTATTTTACTCACCGGCTGCGCCGGCAAGTCCGCACCGGCGCCTGTGACTACGCTGGAGATCCGTCAGCAATCGGCGGCACAACAGCAACGTACCCAGCTTAGCGGTAACCAATATGTGGTGCAGCGTGGTGATACGTTATTTTCCATCGCCTTTCGCGCCGGCCAGGATTACCGCACCCTGGCCAGCCGCAATGGTATAGCAGCGCCTTACACCATTTATCCCGGGCAAATTATCCGTTTACAAGGTACTGGCGGCCAAGCTGTTTCCGCTAGCGGAACAAATACCCCAGCCAGCCGCCCAGCCACTACGACCAGTGCTAAATCAGTTGCAGCTAATCAGCAAACGGGTTATGGTCAAGCAAGTACACCTCTTCGCACGCCGCCGCCGGCGGTTGGTCGGGTTAGCTGGCAGTGGCCGATCCGCGGGCCAATTTTAGCGCGCTTTTCGACGGCGGAGAGTGGGATTAAAGGGATCCAAATCGGTGGTCGTGATGGCAGCCGGATCAATGCTGCCGCGGATGGGCAAGTGGTATACGCCGGTAATGCGTTACGTGGCTATGGTAACTTAATTATCATCAAACATAACGACGATTACCTGAGCGCCTATGCGCACAACAAGCGGATCCTGGTGAAGGAGCGGCAGGAAGTGAAAGCGGGTCAACAAATTGCGGAGATGGGAGAAACCGACGCAGCCTCTACCCGCTTGCACTTTGAAATCCGTTTCCGTGGCCAGTCGGTCGATCCGTTGCGGTATTTGCCAAAATAGTATACAAAAAATTAAAAATAATATTAACATGTGGCATGGATGCGCCGCAGCGATTTTGAAGCGCTTTAGTTCGGAGTAGATGGATATGACAGCAAAAGACAATGATCTGACTGAATTTAAAGAAGATGAGATAAACGAAGAGAGTTTACTCAGTGATGATGATTTGGATCCGGAATTGCTCGAGCTGTCCGCTGACGAAACGGTGCCTGAAGATCTCTTTGTGCGGGATGACAGCCAGAAAACTCTGGACGCCACGCAAATTTACCTCGGTGAAATCGGCTTCTCGCCACTGCTAAGTGCCGAAGAAGAAGTTTACTTTGCCCGACTGGCCTTAAAGGGCGACCAGGCCGCCAGAAAACGGATGATTGAGAGTAACCTGCGGCTGGTGGTGAAAATTGCCCGTCGCTATATCAACCGTGGTTTAGCCTTGTTGGATCTGATTGAAGAGGGCAACCTTGGCTTAATCCGCGCGGTAGAAAAATTCGACCCCGAGCGCGGTTTTCGGTTTTCGACTTACGCCACCTGGTGGATCCGCCAGACCATCGAACGCGCGATAATGAACCAAACGCGAACCATCCGCTTACCTATACATGTGGTTAAAGAGCTCAATATTTATCTGCGCGCTGCCCGCGAATTATCACAAAAGCTGGATCACGAACCGACGCCGGAAGAAATCGCTGCTGCGCTGGATAAGCCGGTAGAAGAAGTGCGTAAGATGCTGAAGTTAAATGAAAAAATCACTTCAGTCGATACGCCGGTTGCCGGCGCTTCCGAAAAACAGTTATTGGATGTACTGGCCGATGAAAAGGAACTCGGACCCGAGCTGGAATTACAGGATCAGGATATCCGTCAGCATTTGGTGATCTGGTTGCAGGAGTTAAACCCAAAACAGCGCGAAGTACTGGCGCGGCGCTTTGGTTTGCTGGGCTATGAACCCTCCACTTTGGAAGATGTGGGGCATGAAATCGGCCTGACCCGGGAGCGGGTGCGGCAAATTCAGGTTGAGGCGCTGCGTCGGTTACGGGAAATCGTCACCCACCAAGGGTTAAATATCGAGACGCTGTTTCAGGAATAAGCGGTTATATCAGCTATCGCAAAACGCCCCGTCAGGGGCGTTTTCATTTATAACAGTCTGCTGAAGAACCCGGTATTATTGATGTTTTGCAGCAACCTGCTCGGCCTGGCGTAAGATCCGCAGCACATTGCCACCCCAGAGCGCTTCGATTTGTGCTTTGGTATAGCCGCGGCGCATCAGCTCCCAGGTCACATTCAGTGTTTCACTGGCATCTTCCCAGCCCTGTACACCGCCACCGCCATCAAAATCAGAGGCAATGCCGACATGCTCAATGCCGAGACGTTGTACACTGTAGTCAATATGATCGACAAACTGCGCGACAGTGACATCCGGGAACTGCTTACGCAGGCGAGCCAGTTCGGTATCGTAGCTGTCGCGGTCCTGTTCGTTGGCATTAGCCCAACCGTTTGGCAGGTATTTCACGCGCAGTTTGCCAATTTCAGCATTGAGCCCCGGATCGAGCTCGGCTACATAGCTGCGAAAGGCGACCATCTGCGCGACACCGCCATTGGCTTTAATCGCATCAAGTTGTTCGTCATCCAGATTACGCAGATTGGCATGCACCGTCATGGCGCCGGAATGGGAGGCAATGACCGGTGCCTTTGACAGCTTAATGGCTTCGAGCATCGACTTTTTACCGACGTGCGACACGTCAATCAGAATGCCATAGCGGTTTAGTTCAGCGACTAATTGCCGGCCCAAGACGGATAAGCCCGGATCTTCAGCTGCATCATTCAGATCTGCGCGTGGGTTAGAGCTGCCGGAAAATTGGTTATGACCGATATGGGTAAAGCTCACATAACGGATGCCACGCTCGGCCCATTTCGCGACGTCTTTGACACTGTCGCCGAGCGGATAAGCATTCTCCATCCCCAGCAGCACAATGCGTTTACCTGCTGCATGCAGGGCTTCAACTTCGGCCGCCGTTTTCGCCAGCCCAACCTGCTCCGGATAGGCACGGATCATCCGCATTATGGCCTGATAGCTATTCTCGGCAGTGGCGGCAGCTTGCTGATAAGCCTCCGGGGTCAGGGCTCCCTGACCCACATAAACAATCAGAAACACGGCATCCAGGCCGCCGGCACGCATCTTGGGCAGATCGACCTGGGCTTTGGTAAAGCCACCCGGATCGAGCAGGTGCGTCGCATAGCCACGGCCGATATCGACATGGGTATCAATAGTCAGAATTTGCTGATGTAAAGCCCGGGCTTCCGCTTCGGTCACGACTTTGCTTTGTGCCAGGGCAGTACCACTGAGAGTACCACTGAGCAAGAGGGCGGAGACCAGAGAGGCCAGTTTCGCTAAGCGCATGCTGCATCCTTTTTGTTGTTATTGATAAGATCAGAGAGGCAGGAGCTTAGCGCGGAATCCGCTCTGACAGCAAGCCTTAGCCGCCGTCAGTTCGCCGTGTCAGGCGTTGGATTAAGACCGTGACGGCCCCGGCCACTAAGCCCCAGAACGCTGAGGCAATGCCAAACAAACTGGCGCCAGATGCGGTGACCAGCAGGGTAATTACGGCGGCTTCCCGATACTCAGCATCGGCAGTACAGCTTTGCAGGTTAGCGGCTATGGTACCCAGCAGCGCCAGCCCGGCCAGCGCGGCTACCATCTCAGTAGGGAAGGCTGCAAACAGCGCGACCACAGTGGCGCCGGCCAGGCCAAACAGCAGATAAAAGATCCCGGCAGCGATGCCGGCAATATAGCGTTTGCTGCTGTCTGGATGCGCTTCATTACCACTACAGATCGCTGCAGTTATGGCCGCCAGGTTAATCGAAAACGCGCCCAGCGGGGCCAGCAGCAGCGTGCTTAGCGCCGTGCTGCTAATCAGTGGCGATACCGGTGTCTGATAACCACTGGCACGTAACACTGCGACACCGGGAATATTTTGTGACGCCATGGTTACCAGCAGCAGCGGTAAGCCAACGCCAAGTAACGCCGATAGCGAAAACGCCGGCGTAACCCATACCGGTGTTGCCAGTGTCAGCTTGACGGCGGAGAGGTCGAGCTCACCGCCGAGCCAAACCAGCAATAAACCACAGACTAATACTGCCAGGATGGCGTACCTTGGCAGCAGGGCTTTGGCAAGCAGGTAGGTTAAACACATGGCGCCGACCAACAACAGTTGCTGCTGCAGACTGCTAAAGATGGCAAAGCCAAATTGCAGCAGAATGCCGGCCAGCATGGCGCTGGCAAGTGGCAGTGGGATCAGCCGGGTCAGGCGTTCAAACATGCCGCTTAAGCCAATGAGTAGCCCAAGTAATGCAGTAAAGATAAAGACCCCGGTCGCTTCCGCCAGCGTTAAGCCCTGCAGGCTGGTGGCCAGCAGCGCGGCGCCTGGTGTTGACCAGGCGGTAATCACCGGGGCCTTGTAATACCAGGACAGACCGATACAGGTCAGCGCCATCCCTATACCCAGTGCCAACAACCAGGACGCCATCACGGCGTTGTCGGCACCGGCGGCGGCGGCGGCCTGAAACACAATCGCCACTGAACTGGCAAAGCCAACCAGCACCGCAACAAAACCGGCCACCACGGCCGACAGGCTCCAATCTTTAGGACGCATTCTGCTGCTCATCAAATGTCCAGCTGTTGTTTCAGTTGATACAGATAATCCAACGCCTGGCGGGCACTCAGTTCATCCGGATTAAGTTGACGCAGCTGAGCCAGCAGCGGATGCTCCGGCGCCAGTAATTCCAGTTGGGTCACAGGTTCAGGCGTCGTCGTTGGCCCGTTTTGTTCTAACTGCCGCAGTTTTTGCCGTGCCAGTTGAATCACCGGTCTTGGCACCCCGGCCAGCTGGGCGACCTGCAGGCCAAAACTCTTGCTGGCGGCGCCTTCCTGCACATGATGCATAAATACAATGCCATCACCGTGCTCAACCGCATCCAGATGGACATTGGCGACGGCAGGTAATTGCTGCGCCAGACTGGTCAGTTCAAAATAATGGGTAGCAAACAGGGTTAACGCCTGCAGTTGATTGGCCAGATAGTCGGCACAGGCCCAGGCCAGACTCAGGCCATCATAGGTACTGGTGCCACGGCCAATTTCATCCATCAATACCAGACTTTGTGCGGTGGCATGATGCAGAATGGTTGCGGTTTCCGTCATCTCCACCATAAAGGTCGAGCGGCCGGACGCCAGATCATCAGAGGCGCCAATGCGGGTAAAAATACGGTCGATCGGGCCTATCACCGCCTGCTCTGCCGGCACAAAGCTGCCGATGGCGGCCATTAGAGCAATCAGGGCGGTTTGTCGCATATAGGTTGATTTACCGCCCATATTGGGGCCGGTGATCATCAGCATCCGCCGTGAGGCGTCTAATTGCAACGGATTGGCAATAAAGGGCGCCTTTAGCACCCGCTCCACCACCGGATGCCGTGCCTGGGTCAGTTGAATACCGATCTGCTCAGTTAACAGCGGCCGGCAATACTGATACAGCACCGCACACTCGGCAAAGCTGCATAGCACATCCAGTTCAGACAAGGCTTGTGCCAGCTGTTGCAGCTGCGCCAGATAGGGGCTCACGGCGTCAAACAGCGCATCATAGAGCTGTTTTTCCAGCGCCAGCGCCTTACTCTGGCTACCCAGTACCTTATCTTCGTATTCTTTTAGCTCCGGAATAATATAGCGTTCATTATTTTTCAGTGTTTGCCGGCGCACATACTCCGGCGGCACCTTGGTATCAGCACTGCGACCGGTTTCGATATAAAAACCATGGATCTTGTTAAAGCCGACTTTTAACGAACTAATACCGGTACGCTCACGCTCGCGCAGCTCCAGTTGCTGTAAGTAGTCGGTGGCACCTTCAGCCAGCGCCCGCCATTCATCAAGCTCGGCATGATAGCCCGGAGCAATGACGCCGCCATCACGGATCAGCACCGGTGGTGATTCGACGATAGCGCGCTGTAATAATTCAGCCAGCTCCGGCACCGGCAGGGTGGCCTGCTGATGCTGCTGCAGCAACTGACTTTTGGCATGCAGTAACTGCTGCTGTAGCTCTGGCAGCTCGGTTAGCGCCTGGCGTAGCCGGGCAAAATCGCGGGGCCGGGCGCTGCGCAGCGCCAGCCGGGCCAGGATCCGCTCGATATCGCCGATTTGCTTTAGTGAGGGCTGCAGCGCCTGAAAATCCTCTGTCAGTTCCTGTACCGCATCCAGCCGCTGATTAAGCTGAGTGCGGTTACGCAGCGGCGCATGGATCCAGCGCTTTAGTAAGCGGGAGCCCATGGCAGTCTGGGTTTTATCCAGTACAGCCGCCAGCGTATGCTCAGTTTGCCCACTTAAGGTATGGGTTAATTCCAGATTGCGGCGAGTGGCCGCATCCAGCACGATAAAATCATCCGGCCGCTCCAGGGCGATACTGCGTAAATGCGGTAACTGAGCGCGCTGGGTATCTTTGACATATTGCATCAAACAGCCGGCGGCCATCAGCGCAACCGGCGCTTCCAACACGCCAAAGCTCTGTAAATCGCGGGTGCCAAATTGCTGGCACAGTAAGCGCTCGGCACTGGCCAGTTCAAACTCCCATACCGGACGGCGGCGGGCGCCTTTGCGTTCGGTCAGGTGCGGTAGACTAAAGTTTTCCGGATAGAGCAATTCGGCCGGATTCAGCCGTTGCAGCAAGGCGGCCAAATCATCGGCATGACTGACCTGATTCAGCAAAAAACGGCCGCTGGTCAGATCCAGTTGCGCCAGACCAAAGTGGCTGCGACTCTCACTGATGGCACAGAGTAAATTATCCTGCCGCTCATTCAGCAACGCCTCGTCGGTCACGGTGCCCGGGGTAACAATCCGCACTACCTTGCGCTCTACCGGCCCCTTGCTGGTCGCCGGATCGCCAATCTGTTCGCAAATGGCGACGGACTCACCCAATTGCACCAGACGCGCCAGGTAACCTTCAACGGCATGATAGGGCACGCCGGCCATCGGGATCGGTTCACCGGCGCTTTGACCGCGTTTGGTCAGCGAAATATCTAACAGGGCAGCCGCCTTTTTCGCATCTTCATAAAATAGTTCGTAAAAATCACCCATCCGGTAAAACAATAAGATCTGCGGATGCTGGCTTTTCAGTGCCAGATATTGCTGCATCATCGGGGTATGATTGCTTAACGCTTGCTCCGGTTTCTGGTCTGACGGCATAATGGTGCTAACACTTCCTGTTGGATCAAATATGACAGCGGAAACAACAAGCTTAGCGCTTGCCACTGAACTAGGGCAGCTATTATTACGGAAAAAAGCCAGTATCACCACTGCAGAATCCTGCACCGGTGGTGGGGTTGCCTACTGGCTGACCGCGGTAGCCGGCAGCTCGGCCTATGTTGACCGTAGCTTTGTTACCTACAGCAATAAAGCCAAGCAGCAATTGTTAGGGGTACGCAGCGCAACGCTATTACAATATGGCGCCGTCAGCGAGCAAACGGTAGCCGAGATGGCCAGTGGCGCAGCCCAGGCGGCGGGTGCCAGCATAGCGCTTGCCATCTCCGGCATTGCCGGCCCTACCGGTGGCACGGCAAAGAAGCCAGTCGGCACTGTCTGTTTCGGTTTTAGTATCGACGGGACGGTCAGCACTCAGCAATTGCATTTTGCTGGCGACCGGCAGCAGATCCGTCAGCAGGCGATTGAACATGCGCTCAGACAATGCATCTTGTTATTGACAGCCCCAATAAACTAGACTACTGTATGCTCATACAGTTGTTAAAGGCTTAACCTAATTTTTCCGGAGCGACCAATGGACGACAACAAACAAAAGGCATTAAGTGCGGCACTAAGCCAGATCGAACGCCAGTTCGGTAAAGGTTCTATTATGCGGCTGGGCGACAGCACTGCCCTGGATATTGAAGCGGTATCCACCGGCTCACTGGGGCTGGATATTGCACTGGGCATTGGCGGCTTACCTTATGGCCGGATTGTAGAAATTTATGGTCCTGAGTCCTCCGGTAAAACCACCTTAACGTTGCAGGTGATTGCCGAAGCACAGCGTAGCGGTAAAACCTGTGCCTTTATCGATGCCGAGCATGCGTTGGATCCGGTGTATGCGAAGAAATTAGGCGTGGATGTCGATAAGCTGTTAGTTTCTCAGCCAGATACCGGTGAGCAGGCGCTGGAAATCTGCGACATGTTGGTGCGTTCTGCCGCCGTAGACGTAGTGATTGTGGACTCGGTCGCTGCCTTAACGCCGAAAGCAGAAATTGAAGGTGACATGGGTGACAGCCATATGGGTTTACAGGCCCGCTTAATGTCACAGGCACTGCGTAAACTGACTGCTAATATCAAACGCTCCAATACTCTGTGTATCTTTATCAACCAGATCCGGATGAAGATCGGTGTAATGTTTGGTAACCCGGAAACCACCACCGGCGGTAATGCACTGAAATTCTATGCCTCAGTACGTTTAGATATCCGTCGTATTGGCTCGGTAAAAGAAGGTGATGAAATTACCGGTAACGAAACCCGGGTTAAGGTAGTAAAAAACAAAGTAGCTCCGCCATTCAAACAAGCTGAATTTATTATTCAGTATGGCGCCGGTATCAACAAACTGGGTGAGCTGATTGACCTGGGCGTACAGCAAGGCTTAGTTGATAAGTCTGGCGCCTGGTACGCTTATCAGGGCAATAAGATTGGTCAGGGTAAAGCCAATGCCATGAAGTTCTTGCAGGACAACCCTGCGGTGGCAGATGAAATTGAAAAAGAGCTGCGGGCGCGGCTGTTATTAAAACCAGGTGAAGCTGTTGCTACTGAGGATGTGATGGATATACCAGAGCCTGAAGAGCTATAAGTCTTTACCACAGCGTTTCATTTTTCAGGACTCCGGTAGCGAAATGCACCGGAGTTTTGTTTTTAGCGGGATTAACTCAGACATTAGCCACCACTTTACAGCCGTCGACAGACGGCTGTTGCTTTTCTGGCATAGTACGGCATAATACGCCTTATTTAGACGTCTAAACGTATAGAAGTTATCAGTGGTGCCAGCTGACTAAGCAGACTCAGGTTCAGTATGGTGCTAGCCAAAGGCGGAGCCAGCTATGCCTATTAAAGTGATTGACCAGTTACCTGCAGTAGAAGCCTTATCAGCAGAGAATGTCTTTGTAATGACCGAGAGCCGGGCGGCCGCCCAGGATATCCGGCCGTTGCGGATCGCTATTCTGAATTTAATGCCAAATAAAATTGTGACTGAAATTCAGTTATTACGTTTATTAGCGAATAGCCCGCTGCAGCTGGATATTGAGCTGATCCGCATCGATGATCATGTCAGTAAACATACACCGGAGAGCCATTTAAACTGCTTCTATCGTTACTTTTCTGATGTGCAGGGGCAGAAATATGATGGTCTGATTATTACCGGAGCGCCATTGGGATTAGTTGATTATGAGGATGTCACCTACTGGCAGCAGTTTGGTGAAATTCTGCGCTGGGCGGATACCCATGTTACCTCGACGCTGTTTTTATGTTGGGCCGCCCATGCTGCGCTGTATCATTACTACGGCTTACAGCGGGAAATTCGCGGCGAGAAATTATCCGGTGTTTACTGGCAAGACGTAGTACAGCCGTTTAGCCCGCTGCTGCGCGGCTTTGACCAGCAATTTCTGGTGCCGCATTCGCGTTATGCGCAGGTGCCAAAACAAAAATACCAACAGCATGACGATTTACATATCCTGGCTGAAGCCGATGTCACCGGGGCCTATTTGCTGCAAAACAGCAGTGGTAGCCGGATCTTTGTTACCGGCCATCCGGAATATGATCTGACCACGCTGGATGATGAGTATCAACGCGACCTGGCGGCCGGATTGGCACCGCGTTTACCGGAGAACTACTACCGGAATAATGATCCGGCCCAGGGGCCGTTAAAATTATGGCAGGCGCACGCCTTTTTATTATTCAGTAACTGGTTAAACTATTACGTTTACCAGGCTACGCCCTTTGACCTGAATCAGATAGGCAACAGTTAATGACAGAGCTTCGTTTAACGCCACAGCAACTACGCCAGCTGCTGGCCTCACGTATTTTGGTGCTGGATGGCGCTATGGGCACCATGATCCAACAACACCGTCTGGATGAAGCCGGTTATCGCGGCGCTGAGTTTGCGGATTGGCCGTCCGATCTCAAAGGTAACAACGATTTGTTAGTCCTTACTCAGCCGGAACTCATTGCCGATATTCACCGGCAATACTTGCTGGCCGGGGCGGACATTATTGAAACCAATACCTTTAACGCCACCACCATTGCGATGCATGATTATCAGATGGCGCACCTGTCAGAGCGCATCAATCGTGAGGCGGCGGCACTGGCGCGGCGGGTTTGTGACGAAGTCACAGCTCAGCAACCCGACAAACCCCGTTTTGTCGCCGGTGTGTTAGGACCCACTAACCGTACTGCCTCGATTTCGCCAGACGTTAACGATCCGGGGTTTCGCAATGTCAGCTTTGATGAGTTAGTGCTTGCTTACAAGGAATCGACCCGGGCGCTGATTGCAGGTGGCGCCGATATTATTATGCTGGAAACCATTTTCGATACGCTGAATGCCAAGGCCGCAGCCTTTGCCGTGTTGGAGGTGTTTGAAGAGCTGCAGCTGGAGTTACCGGTGATGATTTCGGGTACCATCACCGATGCCTCGGGCCGCACGCTGTCCGGCCAAACGACCGAAGCGTTTTATTATTCGCTGGCGCATGTCAAGCCGGTGACCTTTGGCCTGAACTGCGCGCTGGGGCCGGATTTGCTGCGTCCTTATGTCGAAACCCTGGCCACCATTTCCGAAGCTTATGTTTCGGTGCACCCGAATGCCGGTTTGCCGAATGAGTTTGGCGAATATGATTTAGGCGCTGAGGCGATGGCAGCAGAAATTGCTGATTGGGCCAAACAGGGCTTTTTAAATATCGTCGGTGGCTGCTGTGGTACCACGCCAGAGCATATTAAAGCCATTGCCGAAGCGGTAAAAGATGCGCCGCCGCGGCAACCAAAAGCGGCCGATCATAGTTTTCATTTGGCCGGCCTAGAAGCCTTTGCGGTGGAGTGGTAATGCAACAGCAGGCACGATTTATCAATATCGGCGAGCGGACCAACGTTACCGGCTCGGCGAAATTTAAAAAACTGATTTTAAAAGGCGATTATGAGGCGGCGCTGGATGTGGCGCGGCAACAGGTTGAAAATGGCGCCCAGATCATCGACATCAATATGGATGAGGGGATGCTGGACAGCAAGGCCGCTATGGTGCGCTATTTAACACTGCTGGCAGCAGAGCCGGATATCGCCCGGGTGCCGATTATGGTCGACTCCTCGAAGTGGGAAGTGATTGAAGCGGCGCTAAAGTGTATTCAGGGTAAGGCGGTAGTGAACTCGATTTCGCTCAAAGAAGGCGAAGCGAGCTTTTTACAGCAGGCCAAGTTGTTGCGCCGCTATGGCGCGGCCGTGGTGGTGATGGCGTTTGACGAGGTGGGGCAAGCTGATACCAAGGCCCGCAAAGTTGAAATCTGTCAGCGCGCTTATCAGATCCTGACTGAGCAAATTGGTTTTCCGCCGGAAGATATCATTTTTGACCCCAATATTTTCGCGGTGGCTACCGGTATTGAAGAGCACAACAACTACGCGGTGGACTTTATTGAGGCGACCCGAGAAATCAAGCGCCTTTGCCCTTATGCCAAGATTTCTGGCGGCGTATCCAATGTGTCGTTTTCGTTTCGTGGTAACGATCCGGTACGCGAAGCTATCCACTCAGTATTTCTATACCATGCTATTGCGGCCGGTATGGATATGGGCATCGTTAATGCGGGTCAGCTGGCGGTGTATGACGATATCCCGCCCTTGCTAAGAGAGCGGGTAGAGGATGTGATTCTAAATCGTCGTCCGGATGCCACCGAACGCCTGTTAGAGATTGCCGCGCAATTTAAAGGTGATGGCAGTGTCGCTGAGAAAGTGGACGATGCCTGGCGCAGCCTGCCGGTAAATAAGCGGCTGGAGCATGCGCTGGTAAAAGGCATTACCGATTTTATCGAGCAGGACACCGAAGATGCCCGGCAGCAGGCAGAGCGGCCACTGCATGTGATTGAAGGCCCGCTGATGGATGGCATGAACGTCGTCGGCGATCTGTTTGGTGAAGGCAAGATGTTTCTGCCGCAGGTGGTCAAGTCAGCACGGGTGATGAAAAAGGCCGTTGCTTATCTGCAACCCTATATTGAGCAGGAGAAAGCCGGTGGCCGGGCGCAGGGTAAAATCCTGCTGGCAACGGTAAAAGGCGATGTGCACGATATCGGCAAAAATATCGTCGGCGTGGTGCTGCAGTGTAATAACTTTGAGGTTATCGATCTGGGTGTGATGGTGTCCTGCGCTGAGATCCTGCGCGTAGCCAAAGAACAACAGGTTGATGTGATTGGTTTATCTGGTCTCATTACGCCGTCGCTGGATGAAATGGTGCATGTTGCCAAAGAAATGACCCGGCTCGGTTTTACCATTCCGTTGTTGATCGGCGGCGCGACCACATCCAAGGCGCATACCGCAGTCAAGATCGCGCCGCATTATGCGCATGGCGTGGTCTATGTGCCCAATGCGTCACGTAGCGTATCCGTGGTGCAAGCGCTGATCAGTGCCGAACAAAAGCCGGCCTATCTGGCACGGGTGGCAGAAGAATACCGTATTGCGGTGGAGCAGCATCAGCGCAGCCGGCCCGGTGAGCGGATGCTGAGTCTGGCCGAGGCACGGCAAAATAAATTCCCGCTGGATTTGACGAAAGTGGCGCCAGCGCCGAAACAGCCTGGTGTGCATTACTGGCAGCAGGTTGATTTACAGGTACTGCGCGACTACATCGACTGGACACCGTTTTTCCTGACCTGGCAGCTGTCCGGCAAGTTTCCGGCGATTTTGCAACATGCTGAAGTGGGGCTGGAAGCACGTAAGGTGTATCAGGATGCCAATGCGCTACTGGATCAGATGATCAAAGATAACCTGATCAGGGGTAAAGCGGCCTTTGGTTTTTTCCCGGCCAACAGTGATGGCGATGATATTATCATCTACCAGGATGATAGCCGCGCCACCGAGCGCTGCCGCCTGCATAATCTGCGACAGCAACTGGCGCTACGGAATAACGCACCGAACTGCAGTCTGGCAGATTTTATTGCTCCGGTCGGCTCTGGTATTGCTGATTATGTCGGTGCCTTTGCGGTGACGACCGGCTTTGGTGCTGATGAGCTGGCTGTGCAATATGCGGCAGCGCATGATGATTACAATAGCATTATGGTCAAGGCGCTGGCCGATCGTCTGGCGGAAGCGCTGGCGGAGTATCTGCATTTAAAAGTACGACGCGAATATTGGGGTTATGCCGCCAATGAACAGCTGGATAATGAACAACTGATCCGCGAGCTGTATCAGGGGATCCGACCCGCGCCCGGCTATCCGGCCTGTCCGGAACATACCGAGAAAGGCACCTTATTTCAGTTATTGGACGTGCCGGCACAAATCCAGATGCAGCTTACCGAAAGCTATGCCATGTGGCCCGGCGCCGCGGTCAGTGGCTGGTACTTTGCTCACCCGGACAGCAAGTATTTTGCCGTCAGTAAAATCGACCGCGATCAGCTGGCGGATTACGCAGAGCGCAAAGGCTGGAGCGAACAACAGGCCGAAAGCTGGCTGGCGCCGAATCTGCGCTAGCGCAGAAACTTGGCCAGCTGTTGTTGCAGACTGGCAAGACTGAAAGGCTTGGTCAGCATATCATCAAACTGCAGCTGACCTTGCCGTTCACCCAGTTGTACTGCCGTATGGCCGGTGACAGCGACCACCGGCAGCTGCTGCTGCCCCGGCAACTGACGGATCGCCTCCAGGGTTTGGTAGCCATTCATCGCCGGCATCTCAATATCCAGCAGTACCAAGGACACCTGCTGCTGCGCTAACAGCTGTAACGCCTCTTCGCCGCTGCTGGCAAGTAAGCAGGGGTATCCCAGCTTATCCAGCATCAGTTTCAGTAATTGCTGATTGTAATAGTTGTCATCGACGACCAGCAGTGGCTTGCCGGTATAGGGTTCAGCGTTAATCAGCGACGGTTCTGAGGGGGCTTCGCTACTGTGAGGATTGGCTGCCGGCAGTTTGGCCTTGCTAAAGTAAGCCGTAAAGCTTACCGTCGTGCCGACACCGGGTTGGCTTTGTAATTGGATCTGGCCTTGCATCAGCTCAACCAAACGCTTACAGATTGCCAGTCCAAGACCAGTGCCCCCATACTGACGACTAATCGTCTCATCACCCTGATTAAAAGCCTGGAACAGCTGTTGTTGTTGTGTCTCGCTAATGCCGATACCGGTATCTGCCAGACTGAACAGCAGACAAAGCCGCTCGTCGGAGGTGGTCAGCGGGCTGATTGTCAGACGGATAGCGCCACGCTCGGTAAATTTGACCGCATTGCTCAGCAGATTAATCAGCACCTGACTCAAACGTAGCGGATCGCCAACCAGCTGCGCCGGTAAATCTGGCGCCAAATTCAGTTGCAGTGGCAGTTTTTTGTCCGCTAACTGCGCACTAAACAAGGTCACGACCTGCTCAATACAGTCCTGCAATTTAAATGGCAGTTGCTCCAACTGAATTTTTCCGGCTTCGGCTTTAGAAAAATCCAGTAGGTCATTAATGATGCTGGACAGTATTTTTCCGGCATTACGGATCCGTCCCAGATACAGTTGCTTATCGTTAAGGGCTTTGCTCTGCTGTGCCAGTTCAGCAAAACCCAGGACGGCATTAAGCGGCGTGCGTAATTCATGGCTAATATTCGCCAGAAACTGACTTTTGGCCTGGGTGGCTGCCTCTGCCCGCTGTCGTGCTGTCTCCAACTCCGACAAGGTTTGTTGCAGATGTTCGGTACGCTGGGAGACCAGAGCTGCCAGACGCTGCTGCTCGCGCAGCAGGCTATGAGTGCGCCACTTCATTAACAGCATCATTAACAGCACAAACAGCAGCGCGAGTGCAGCATACAGCCAGCGACTTTGATACCAGGGCGCGAGAATGCGGAAATGCAGGGCATCGGCACTACTGATCTGCCCGGCAGCATTGCGAGCCCGGATCTCAAAGCGATACTCGCCGGGTGGCAGATTGGTGTAGTCGCGATAGGGCTCTAAACTCCAGGCCGACCAACTGTCGTCATGCCCGAACAGCCTGACTTGCAACTGCTCTGCCTGCAGGTGATCAAAGTTCGGGCTGCTGTAACTAAACCGCAGGTTATTTTGCTCTGGTTGCAAGCTGAGTCCGGCGGGAACGGGTCCACCATCATAGAGTCGCTGGCCATCACTGCTGGTCAACTGCCGCAGTAACGGAGGCTTTGGTTGCGGAGCCTGAAACTGATCGGCGACAAAGCGGAAAATACCTTCGGCGCCACCAAACCACACTAATTGTTGATCAAGCAGGATAGTATCCAGCGGAATATCCGCCAGCGGCTGTAAACTGCTGGTTGTCCATTGATAGCTGCTATCTGCTTTGGGCAGGGCGACGCCGGCATGGCGGGTGCCAGCGGTATTATCCCAGATTAACATCCAAAGCCGTCCGGCAGCATCCATCAGGGGATCGCGGATCCATGGCTGTTCACCACTGAATAAAGCGCCAAAGGTCGGATCTAAACGAAATTGGCTCTCATTAGCCTGGAACCGAAATAAGCCCCTGACGGTGGCAAAATACAACTGATTATTTAACAGATGCACACTATTCCGATTCAGACTGGGCAGACCATGGCTTTTATCATAATGGCTCAGTGATAATGGCACTGAACTGCCTCCCTGCCACTCGGCCGGCAACTGCAAACGATAAAGGCCGTGTGCCAGGGTGCCAAGCCAGAGTTGGCCATCCGGCATTTCGACGACAGAATTTAAGTTACCGTGCACGCCAGGTACCTTACCTTCATCCAGCCATTCGCCGTCCACCAGACGCATAGTAGCTAAGCCATCCTGCAAGCCAATATACACCCGTTCTGGCGCCAGCTCTGAACGAACCAGCACTTTTGATGCGAGCTCTGAGCGTCGGATCAGCTCCGGACCAGTCGGTTGCAGCCGGTAGACACCGCTATTGGTGGCGGCCAGCAATTGCTGCTCAAAACTCAAAAAATCCCAGCTTTGTTGTCGGATCGGTTCAACCCGTCTGAAATAGGCATCCAGATTATCCGCCTGCTCCAACCGGAACAGGCCCAGGCTGGTAGCAGCATAGAGATGTTGTTGATGACGATGAATTGCAAAGACATTACCCTCTAAGCCTCTGGCACTGTTAAATACCGATAGGGCGGAACCCAAAGCGATACGTGCTAAACCATGATCCAGTGCCAGCCAAAGCCCGGCCTGATGATCCTGCGCCATGGCCCGCACATTTTGATCATGTAAGCCGGAGGCCTTGGTGATCCGATCTACCAGCCGTCCCTGGCGATCCAGAATAAACAGACCGCCATGCACGGTACCGATAGCAAAATGACCATTTTGCAGGGTTAAACCACTGTAAATTTCAGCCTGTTTCAACTGTTGGTCTACGGCAGTTACCCATGGCGTGACCTGACCATTATGCCAGCGGAAAAAACCGTGATCGCGGGTGCCGATTAACAGTTGTTGTTCGTCAAAGGCTTCAAGAAAAAATACGGCCTTATCGCGGAAGAAGTCGCCGTTTGGCAGCGGCACAAATCCCTGATCCTGCCACTGCAGTAACCCCTGCTGCTGATCGCGGATCAGTAAACGTTGTTGAACCCAAAAGGCTTTCAGAAAGGCGCTGTCGGTAGTCCAGATACGAAACTGTTGCTGGTGCCATTGCAGCACATATTGGCGACTGATAAAAAAGACCCCATCCGGGGTAACAAAGGTTTGCCGCACGTCCTGAAAATCGCGGTAGCTCTCGGGTAGCTCGGCCGTCAGCGAGACATAATGCCGGCCACCGCTCTGCGGTGCCGTCAGGTAACCGACTTCGCCCTTAGCGCCAACATAGATCCGTTCATCTGCTGCCAGAGCCAGAGAGCGGGCAACCGATTTATTAGCAGTTTGAATGGTGCGCCAGTTTACGCCATCGTATTCGAGGATCCCGACATTATTGGCAACATAAATTAAGCCAGAGCTATCTTGCAGTAATGCCCAATTCTGAGTTCCCGCCGCATAATCTTTAGGTTTGAAATTCTGTAGCAGTGGGATCCCCTGGCTATGCAGCAGGGCGGCATAGCCGCTGGACACACTGCCAATAAACAGCAGCAGGCAGATCAGCAAAGTGCGCAACAAGATGAACTCCGTTTCTGTGAGCAACAAATCAACAACGGCATCTTAACGCTAATCGCCGGTGCTGTCAGCCTGCGGGCCGGATTTCAGTCCTTAGCCGGCTTTTTTCCGCAGAACAGGCTCTTAATTGTGCAGCGTTTGCAGTATGATAGCGCTATTTTTCGGCGCAATGCTGAACGAGACTGTGGAGCAAGAGTGGAAAAGCCGTTTCAGATAAAATTGATTATCAGACGCTTACCGGCCAATGCGGCTATCGGCTGGATTAAGCAGGCCTGGGAAATCTTTAAACAATACCCACTGGTGTTTATTCAGATGGTGTTGTTGACCTTTGTTTTCACATTTCTGGCGGCGCAATTTACGCTGACCTATATCCTTGCCATTTTTGTCAGCCCCTTTCTGACCGCCGGGCTTTATGGCGCCATTGTTGGCGTTCAGCAACAGCAAAAAATTGATATTATGTGGCTATTTAAGCCATTTCAGCAGGCGTTCTGCCGGCAAGTTCTGATTATGATTGCAGCATTGAATTTTTTGCTCAGTGTGCCCTTGCTGCGTTTCAGAGAGCATCTGCATATTGCCATGCTCAACGCCCAGCAAAGCGGTGAGCAGGAACCCTTGTTACTGCTGCAGATGATTCTGTTAGTCGCCGGCTTGTTAATTACGACCATGCTGTTTGCCTATGCCGTAGCTATTGCTTACTTTTTGAAAGAACAACGGGTGTTATTAATTTTGCAGGCCAGTTTTCTGGCGTGTTGGCGCAATATACCGGCGTTGTTGTTATTTGGCTTACTCAGCCTGGGCTTGTTATTGTTAACGGTGCCCACCATGTTACTGGGATTAATTGTCGTGGTGCCGCTATTGAACATTGCGTTCTTTCTGTCGTTTAACGAATTGTTTGCGTTAAAACTGGCGGCGGGCAAGGACGCAGTGCTGGAAGTCTGAGGATGGATACGCTGGCAGCCTGGCGCAAAACAGCGATCGGTTGGTTAAGCCGCCGGGAGCATAGCCGGGCAGAGCTGAAACAAAAGCTGCTGCAAAAAGGCGCTTCGGTCGCAGAAGCCGAAACAGTGCTGGAGTGGTGTCAGCAGCAAGGCTATCAGAATGAACAGCGTTTTCTGGAAATGCTACTGCGCAGTCGTTGTCGCCAGGGCTATGGCTATCAGTATATTTTGCAGGAGGCACGGCAACATCAGATCACCGCAACTGAGCTGAGCGCACTGGCGGAGCAATTGGAAATAGATTGGTGGGCCCTGGCCGAAGCTGCCTATCAGAAAAAATTTGCTGATAAAGCAATTGCTGATTATCAGGATAAAATGAAGCGTATGGCGTATCTGCAACGTCGCGGCTTTAGCAGCGAGCAGATCCGTGCAGTGTTAAGTAATAATAGCTGATTAATTAAACAGGATTTTTCATGAGTATGACATCCGCCGCAATCCGGCAAGCCTTTTTAGACTTCTTTGCCAGCAAAGCGCACAGCATAGTGCCAAGCAGTTCGCTGATCCCCGGCAACGATGCCACCCTGCTATTTACCAATGCCGGCATGGTGCAGTTTAAAGATGTATTTCTGGGCCAGGATCAACGCAGCTATAGCCGTGCCGTATCGGCACAGCGTTGTGTACGTGCCGGCGGTAAGCATAACGACCTGGAAAACGTCGGTTACACCGCCCGCCATCATACTTTCTTCGAAATGCTGGGTAATTTTAGTTTCGGCGATTACTTTAAACAGGATGCGATTCGTTACGCCTGGGAGTTTTTAACCGAGGTGGTAAAGCTGCCGAAACAGCGGTTACTGGTCACTGTCTATGCCACAGACGATGAAGCCTACAATATCTGGTTAAATGAGATTGGCGTACCCGCTGAGCGGATTATCCGCATTGGTGATAACAAGGGCGCACCCTATGCCTCGGATAACTTCTGGGCGATGGGTGATACCGGCCCTTGCGGTCCTTGTACTGAAATTTTCTATGATCATGGTGACCATATCTGGGGTGGCCCGCCGGGCTCTGCGGAAGAAGATGGCGATCGTTTTATCGAGATCTGGAATATCGTCTTTATGCAGTTTAACCGCTTAGCCAGTGGTGAAATGCAACCCTTGCCAAAACCCAGTGTCGACACCGGTATGGGGCTGGAGCGGATCGCCGCTATTTTACAGCACGTACACAGCAACTATGAAATTGATACCTTTGTTGCCCTGATTAAAGCCGCGGCTGCAGCAACCGGCGCCACCGATCTGACGGACAAGTCACTACGCGTGGTGGCTGATCATATCCGTAGCTGTACTTTCCTGATTGTTGACGGCGTTATGCCTTCTAATGAAGGCCGCGGCTATGTTTTGCGCCGGATTATCCGTCGCGCAGTGCGTCATGGTAACAAGCTGGGCGCCAAGGGCGCCTTCTTCTATAAGCTGGTGGCGGCCCTGGTGGCGCAAATGGGTGACGCTTACCCGGAACTGCGCAGCAAACAGGCCATTGTGGAAAAAGCGCTGCAACAGGAAGAGGAACAGTTTGGCAAAACACTGGAGCGGGGCTTACAGATCCTGGATGAAGAGCTGTCGGGCCTTGCCGGCACAGAAATTCCCGGCACGCTGGTATTTAAACTGTACGATACCTACGGCTTCCCGGTAGACCTGACCAATGACGTGGCACGTGAGCGCGGCTTGAGCATTGACCAGGCGGGTTTTGATGCCGCCATGGCAGAGCAGCGCAAGCGGGCACAGCAAGCCAGTAACTTTGGTCTGGACTATAATCAGCAACTGACATCAGCGGTACAGACCGGCTTTACCGGTTACACCGAGCATTTTGGTAATGCCAGAGTACAGGAAATTATCAAAGAAGGTCAGCAGGTTAAAAGCTTAGCTGCAGGTGAAACCGGCTTGGTGATCCTGGATAGCACGCCGTTCTATGCCGAATCAGGTGGTCAGATTGGCGACACCGGTAGCTTTAAGCTACAGAACGGTGCTGTGTTGGCGGTGCTGGATACGCAAAAGATTGCCAAAGCCTTTGCCCATAAGGTCGAAGCGAGTAGCGAGCTAAAGGTCGGTGATCAGGTTGAAGCGACTATTGATCTGGCGCGGCGTAATGCCATTCGTAAAAACCACTCGGCAACCCACTTATTACATGCTGCCTTGCGTAAAGTACTGGGCGAGCATGTGACCCAAAAAGGCTCGCTGGTTGGCCCGGAGCGGCTGCGCTTTGACTTCTCGCATTTTGAAGCGGTAAAACCCGCTGAGCTGCAGCAATTGGAGCAAATGGTTAACGAACAAATCCAACTGAACCTGCCACTGCTGACGCGCGTAATGCCTATTGAAGCGGCGAAAGCTGCTGGCGCCATGGCGCTGTTTGGCGAGAAGTATGACGACGAAGTGCGGGTACTGAGCATGGGCGAGTTCTCGATTGAACTCTGTGGTGGTACACACGTCGAACGGACAGGTGACATTGGTTTCTTTAAAATTGTCAGTGAAGGCGGTATCGCCTCAGGTGTGCGGCGGATTGAAGCCGTTAGTGGCCCGGCCGCCATTCAGTACTTGCAGCAGTTAGAGCTGCAAATCAGTCAGGCTGCCAGCCTGTTAAAGGGTGATGCCTTTAGTCTGGCTGAGCGGGTGCAGCAAACGCTGGAACGAAGCAAGCAGCTGGAAAAAGAAATCGAGCAGTTAAAGGCTAAGTTGGCCAGTTATGCCGGAGCTTCATTAACGGCGAATGTGCAGCAACTGGGTGAGGTTAAGGTGCTGGTGCAACAGCTGGAACAAACCGATCCCAAAGCACTGCGTACTCTGCTGGATGAGCTGAAGAACAAACTTGGCTCTTCAGTGGTGTTACTGGCCACTGTGAATGATGACAAAGTCAGTTTAATTGCTGGCGTGAGCAGTGATTTAACTGCCAGGGTACATGCCGGTCAATTAGTTGGCTGGGCAGCTGGTCAGCTCGGCGGTAAAGGCGGTGGCCGGCCAGATATGGCACAGGCTGGTGGCACCGATACTGCAGCACTGCCGGCCGTATTAAAGGCGGCATTCGACTATATTAGTGAGCGGCTGTAAGCAGTTAACGGTATAATCGGATATAAGAAAAGTTTTAAATACACTGGCGCTGAGCTATGATTCAGCGCTAATCTTATAACAGCACAGAGACAGAGCTCTGTGGTGACAGGCAAAGGAGCAATCGCATGCTAATTCTGACGCGTCGAGTGGGTGAAACCCTGATGATCGGTGACGAAGTAACCGTTACTGTTCTGGGTGTAAAAGGTAATCAGGTACGGATTGGCGTTAATGCGCCGAAAGATATTTCAGTTCACCGTGAAGAAATTTATATGCGGATCCAAGCTGAAAAAGATACCAATGGCGGTAATTTCAGCGAAGGTGAATAAGCCTCGTCCTGTATTTCATTAGTGTTAAAATCGTCATTTTGCCGCTTTTAAGTCAATTAAACAGCGAATTGCTTAAAAGCTCGGCAAACACACTGTACGTTTCTAAAAATAGTTTGACTTATTTTCCTGAGACATTAATATACACGCCGCAACACAGCGCGGAGATGTGGCCGAGTGGCTGAAGGCGCACCCCTGCTAAGGGTGTATAGGGGAAACTCTATCGAGGGTTCGAATCCCTCCCTGTCCGCCACTTCTTCAATTAAGAACCTGATGAAGAAGAAAAAATAGTAGTACCGAAGTTGTCCTCCAAAAAAATAATGGGTCGTCGCCGACAATCCGGGATCAGGCGAAGCAGATCGTCATTGCTGGGGACATTCTCCGCCAGCGATGACTAGATCGTGTCGACGAGCCTGATCCGCTGGCACATCGTTGCGAACTGCGCGACGCTAAAAAAAGCTTTGAGCCAGCTTATCGTATCGGGTTGCGATGCAGCGAGAATGTTTGAAAAGTTGAGGACGCGCTCGATGCGAGTGCGCAAGGCGTGTCTGGGTGTTCAGTCCCGGCATTTGATGGATTGGATGGAGAATGACCGGTTGGGCGCCTCGCCGCTCGAGGTTGTTGCGGATGGCGACTCTGTCGTACCCATTGCGGCCACCATCGAGGTTGAATTGCGCACTTTATCCTGCATCAGATCGTCCTGAACGGCGATGTCTGACGCGTGGCCGGGCGTCGGGCGGAAGCCGATCGCAAGACCAAACGCACGGTTCGGGTGTAGAGTTCGGCCGCGAGCCCGCCGCGCGAACAGCCAATTGAATTTCTGTGCCCCTTTTTTCCGGAAGCGTGCTGGCGAGCCCTTTTTGTCATGCTGTCGTTCATCGGCTTGGTGGTGCCGGCCACCTCGATTTCAGCAAGCGCGCCAACATCAAGTCCCACACGTCGGCTGCCGCCCAGCGGCAGTTCTGGCGACGGACCATGTTCCTGTCGCCGAACTCGTCTGGCAAGTCACGCCTCGGCGAACCCGTCCGCGTGATCAAAAGAGATGCCGTCCAGAACCTTGTAGTGATCCAGTGGCAGACGGCCGCCCTATCGAATGGTTCTCGATCAGAACGGTGTGTGGACCCCCGCATCGAGGCCGGCCATCGATGCTGGTACCATAGCCGCCTTGCCGAAAAGGAGCGTTGAATCACGCACCATCGGTTAAAATGGGCACCGCGTTTGTCCGCACAACCTGGTTGGCCGCTAGCTTTCGGCTGCTGCGTAGATAGCTGCTGCACCCCGCGTCCGCGGGCTAATTCCTGATATGCGGTTCGCTAGGATGACCCGCAATCCTTCCACTGCATTCATTCGGATACTCGCGAACGCGCGAAGCTCCTCAATTACGGAGCATCAGTCGCTTTGGAGTGAACCGATAGGATGGATACCCCTTCGCCCGGCTTCGCACGATACGGTTCGTGCCGGTGTCACGCTTTCGAGGGAGGACATCATGTCAGAGGTACATGTTCAGTTGATCATCTGCGCCTGAGCCGCATCCGGCGGAGCATTCGCATGTGCATCCTCGCGTATCGCCGGCCCGGGTATCCCGTCGCGCGCACGCATCGCATGGACACCGCCGCCGCGCTGGCGAACGAAGCGGCCCCGATCATCCGGGCGTCGCGACGAGGGAACAGAACCGCCGGATGGCGATCGCGGCCGTCTCCTCGAGGGAAGGCGCGAGAAATTCTTGACTGTATACTAATCATATGTGTACTAATGATTAGCGTGCCGATGCAAAATCGGGGTGACGATGCAAGAGGGGGGCTTGCCGGTGACAATCAGTATTCATTGTGCCGTCAGGCCATCCAGGGGATCGCGGCGCTCCTTCGCCCACCTCCCGGAGGAGGCAGCGGGTATGGTTTGTCTGGAAGGGAAAACAGTCATCGTCTGGGCTCATGGTGCTGGGGCAGCCGATGTCCTCTATCCGTGCCGTGCTGGCGCCTCTGTCGCCGTCGTGGATGTTGTCGAACTGAAAAACGATCGTCTGGCCGCGAGATTGCAGGCCGAGGAACCGGCCCCCCGCTTTACCTCCCATGACGTTATCGACGAAGGCATCCGGAGGCGCCTTGGCGCGCGTGCCTCGGTCGAGCGCGGGGACGGCCTCGTGAGGCACCGTGGCATTCCCTTCGGGTCGTCCCGAGGATCATGATGCTGTTGCGGAAGCGGACGTCCCGGCTTCGGCAATGACCTGAGTTCGCAACCTTGTAGGAAATCGACATGAGCAATAGCGCACCCAATTACCCGGCAATCCGCACGATCAGCACGTTCGGTCCGGTCATCGCGATTGTCCTTGGTCTGGCTCCGATCGCCGCGGCGATGGGAATGATCAGCCTGGGGTTCAGCTGGCTGTGGACCTTTCCGGCGCTGGTGACAGGCGGCCTGCTGTATCTGCTCGTGCAAAGCTACGTTGAAGTATTGCGCATCCTTGCCGACACACTGATGCCGCGTTGAGCTTTTGTCATGACCAGACCTACTGACATGGAAGCAGACGTGCTTGTGGTCGGCGCCGGCCTTGCAGGCCTGTGCACCGGCATCCGTGCGGCGGAACTCGGCATGCGGGTGCGCGTTCTCGAACGTGGAACAGGCACACATTACCTCTGCAACAGCCGCTACACCGGCGGTTTGTTCCATATCGGCATGGACGACCTCGGATCGGAACCGGACGAGATCGTCTCGCGTCTGACGCGGATCACGGGCGGCGAGGGTCGTCCCGAGCTCGCCCGGACACTCGCGCGCAATGCGCGTCGGATGAGAACCTGGCTGAACGCACAGGGCGTTCGCATGATCAAGGTCGGCCATGACGGGCTGCGGCTGAACTCCCTTGCTCCGCCGGGCGTGCGCAACACGGGACTAAACTGGCGCTGGCGCGCCGGCGACGTAATGCTGCGCACGCTGGTCGATCGATTGCGCAAGCTGGACGGAACGTTGGACCTGGGCGTGGCCGCGACGGAGCTGTTGTTCGAAGACGGGCGTGTCAACGGTGTCATCGCGCTCAGCGGAGGCGATCGCAGGACAATCAAGGCACCGGTTGTTGTGATCTGCGACGGCGGTTTCCAGGCCGATAGGGAGTTGGTGGGCAAGTACATTTCGAAGTCGCCCGATCGCCTCCTGATGCGGAACGCGGAAACCGGGCGGGGCGATGGCGTGAAAATGGCGGGCGCGGCCGGCGCCAAGCTTGTCGGAATGGACAGCTTCTACGGGCACATCCAGTACCGCGACGCGACTACGGATCAACGCTTCTGGCCCTATCCGGTCATGGACTCGCTCTGTGTCGCCGGCCTTCTCGTCGACGGAACCGGCAGGCGCTTCTGTGACGAAAGCCTGGGGGGCGTGCACATCGCCAACCGGATGGCCAAGCTGGACGATCCCTTGGGATGTCAAGTGATCTTCGACGAGGCGACCTGGGAAGGGCCCGGCCGCAGCTGGCTGCTTCCGGCAAATCCATTTCTCCTGAAGGCCGGCGGCGCCCTCATCAGCGCCCCCACGCTCAGGGAACTGGCCGTCAAGATCGGTCTCGACCCGGACCACCTGGAGTCCGAAGCCAGCCAATGGAACGACGCGGTCGCAGGAAAGACGGCCTTTGCCCCCGCGCGCGCCAATGCTTCCGCGCGACCGGAGGCGGTCAAGGTCGGGCCATTTCATGCCGTGCCGCTTTGCGCGGGAGTGACCTACACCATGGGCGGGCTCCTGACCGACAGCAACGCTCGTGTCCTCGACGAAACCGAGACGCCGATCCCGGGCCTGCTTGCCGCGGGTGCCTGTACCGGCGGGCTCGAGGGTTTCAGCAGGTCGGGATATTCCGGCGGGCTCTCCAAATCCGCCATTTTCGGAATGATTGCCGGCGAAACCGCCGCGACGATCGCGCGGTCGCGCCATGATGAGACGATGAAGAGGGTTGGATGAGGGACGCAGAAGCAAATATCGTTCGCGGCCCCGATACGGTCCACGTCGATCTCCTGATCGCAGGTGCCGGTCCCGCCGGAATGGCGGCTGCCATTTTTGCCAGACTCAAGGGTCTGGACATCCTTCTCGTCGAAAAGAGCAATCAGGTCGGCGGGACCGCTGCGACGTCCGCCGGCACGCTCTGGATTCCCGAAAACACACAAGGCCGGGAAGCGGGCGAAAAGGACAGCATCGCTGCGGCCGCGTCGTATCTCGACGATCTCATCACGCATCACACCCCTCGCACCGACGCGCAGAGGGCCGCCTATTTCAAAACCGGCGTCGAGGCGATCGACCTCCTCCAGGCCCGCACCGAGGTCAAGTTTCTGCCCTGCGGCACACATCCGGACTACCACGCGAAGCCGGGTGCCGCCGTCAGCGGGCGCGCGATCATTCCGGCAACTTTCGACGGTCGCAAGCTCGGCCGCGATTTCGAGAATCTGCGTGCCCCGATGCAGGAAATGATGATCTTCGGCGGCATGATGGTCGGCAAGTTGGACATTCCACGCCTCGTCGGCCGCTACAGGTCGGTCTCGAACTTCGTCTATTCCGGACTGCTGTTCGGCAGGTATCTTCTCGACCGGCTACGCTTTTCCCGCGGCACACGTCTGACAATGGGGAACGCGCTGGTGGGGCGCATGTTCCGCTCGCTGCTTGATCTTGGGGTTCGGCCGCAATTCAGGACGGAACTGGTCGACCTGACCATGGAGGGAGGCCGTATCGTCGGCGCCCGGGTGTCGGGGCCCGACGGGAACAAGCAGGTGATTGCGCGGGCGGGCGTCATTCTTGCCACCGGCGGCTTCGCTCACAACGCCGCGTACCGCAATCGCCTGATGCCTGATCCGACGCCGCCAATCTCTCTCGCCTGCGAGACGAACGAGGGCGACGGCGTGCGGTTGGCCGAGTCCCTCGGCGCGCGCGTCAACGGGACCGAGAATGGCAGCGGAGGCTTCTGGACGCCCGTTTCCCGCGTCAAGCGCCGCGACGGAACCGTCGGTGCCTTCCCGCACCTCTCGCTGGATCGCGCAAAGCCCGGCATCATCGCCGTGAAAAAAGACGGCAAACGCTTCTGCAACGAGGCGGATTCCTACCATGACTTCGTCGAAGCCATGTACCGCCGCGACGGCAATACCGACTGCATGCCCGTATGGCTCATCTGCGACCGTCAGTTCATCCGGAAGTACGGCGTCGGCCTTGTCTATCCCGGCACCCGGGTGCTCTCGAAGTACGAACGCTCCGGTTACGTCAAGACGGCTTCTTCGCCGGAGGAACTGGCCAATCGCATCGGCGTCGACCCCGAGACACTGCGCGCGACGATTTCGCGATACAACGAACAGGCGCGCCGCGGCGTCGATGAGGACTTCCACCGCGGGCACTCCGAATTGAACAGGTTCAACGGCGACCCCGAAGTGCGTCCCAACCCGTGCGTGGCTCCGATCGACGCAAGCAGCCTGTGCGCGATTGAGGTGTTGCCGGCTGAAATCGCCTGCAGCGCCGGCTTGTCCACCGATAGCGACGCGCGCGTCGTCGATAACGATGAAACGGGCATGCCGGGCCTTTTTGCCTGCGGCAACGACATGGCGTCGATCATGGGTGACAGCTACCCCGGCCCAGGCACGACTCTCGGACCGGCGATAGTGTTTGCCTACCGCGCGGTCGAGCGCGCAGCGCAAGATCTTTCCCGTCCGCAAGACCGTACGGTTCCGAACACGGAAGTTAGAAAATCAGCCTGAAGGGCTTCGCGCTCCATTGTGGAGCCACGGTCGACAACCAATTCCAATCGGGTTCTCCATGCCCTTGGGCAGGGAAGCCCCTTGCACGTCGTCTCCGGCGGCCTCGCCCTCATTTCTGGCCTCAGATAAGTGGATACTTTTCCTGTGGCAGGCTCCCCATGCCGAGTGCCCATGAAGGTCACGCCGCACATCTACGGCGGCATTCAGTTGCGAAGACCGGTGCGCTCCTCGCATTTGCGATGATCATGCAACGTTTGACATCCTTATCGCCCGCACTCGTCAGGATCGTGACCAGATGGCAACCTTTCTTGTGTCCCAAGGCATCCTTCGGGTGTTTGAGGAACTCGTCGACATCATCTGGGCACTGATACGCTGTCGGTCGCGGCTCCTGCTACGCTCGACAGTGTTGTCGTACCGGGTAATATCAACGTCCCGGGTCTATTGGCTTTTCGCGATCGTCGCGGCGCTGTCGGTCTCGATCGGGCAGACGATCTTGCTGCGCGGTTCTCGGCCCGGCCTGCATGTTCGCCGGAGCGACAGTCAGAGGCAGGAAACCAGGGTGATGGCTTGAAACTCGAAATATACGACATGGCGGGTCATCTCATCCGCCGCCTCAACCAGATCACAAGTTCGGTTTTCCTCGCGCGCATGCACGAGCACGGTCTCGAGTTAACATCGGTACAATTCGCCGCGTTAAGCGCGATCAAAGCCCGGCCGGGAATAGACCAGGCAAGCCTGGCGGGATTGATTGCCTATGACCGTGCGACGATCACGGGTGTGATCGACAGACTGGTGGCCAAAGGGTATGTGACACGGACCGTGAGCGCTCGTGATCGACGTATTCGGGAAATAACACTTACCAAAGCCGGTCATGAAGTGATCGATCTCACCATCCCGACAGTCCGCAGCCTTCAAAACGAGATCCTGCTTGGCCTAACGGAAGCTGAACGCGAGACGTTCATCGGTCTGGCCAGCAAGGCGGCCAAAGCCGCCAACCTACTCAGCAGAGCCCCTTTGATCGTCGAGGACGAGGATGGCCCGGATCGGCGTTAGACGGTGTCGACAACATGGGTTCACCCGCGCTTCCAGGCGCGGTTCCATCCGGTATCCGCGAGAGAATCCAGCGTGGCGCGAGAACGGTCGCGGCACAGAACCCGTTCGTCGTGATGTCCCGACGTCGGAAGAGCCCATTGTCGCCGATCGGGGATTTCGCGGGCCCAGCGTGCGATTGAAACCGGTGCACTGACGGCCCCGAGGCCGGAGGAAGCGGCGGCGCCGGACAGGGTCTCGCAGCCGAGCGCGCGCTTTGCGTCGATGTGCAGTTCGAATCGAACGCACGCTCGCGCGCCAGGTCAACGGGACCGTCGACAGTGTCGTTCCCACCGCGAGCCATCATGGAACCGCCGGTAACGATGGAGGACTCCTCGGGCCGTGTCTTCTGATCGGTAGCGGGCGAAAGTGTCCGCCTGCTGGACAGATCTTGACTGGCGGTGGCATCGAACCCGACGCCGAATTAGTTTCAACGGAGGTTGCGAGCGCGACCAATCCGCACCGTCAGTGCAAATTCCGATAGGTTCGAAGATGCGATTCACACTTCTGTTGCGTGGTCTCGATGCGCTGATGCGCTACAGCCGATGGAGGTATCCGGCGTTCCGCGAGCACCTCGAACAATATGATTACGTCGCACAGATTCGTACAAAGACCGGTTCAAGCGGCCGCCACTTCATCTTCGAGGGCGGACGGGTCCGCAGCGGAGCAGGCCTGCACGACAATCCAGACGTCGTCCTCTGTTTCAAGAATGCCAAAGTCGCGGCAAAGCTGATGACGCCGCCCATCGACCAGCTCGAGCAGATCAATGCGATCCGCGACTTCTACCTGACGCTGGACGGGCCCGATCACCTGGCCAATCACTTCACGCGCCTGGTGCTTTTGACCCAGACGGCCGGGTGGCGCTTCGGAACCGAGATGGGCAACGGCATCACCCGTTACACCAACATGACCAATGGCGGCCCGCTGTTCGTCTATGTCAAGGACGGCAAGATCATTCGCACGACGCCGATCGACTTCGCCGAGGACGATCCAGAAAGTTGGACGCTGGAGGTCAACGGCAAGAAATATTCGCCTCCCCGCCAGGCGACGCTCGCCAGTCATGCTCTGAACTGGAAATCGATGATTTATTCACCCAATCGTCTGCTCTACCCGATGAAACGGGTGGACTTCGATCCCAATGGTGAGCGCAATCCGCAGAATCGCGGCATTTCCAGCTATGAACGCATCAGCTGGGACGAGGCCCTGGATATCGTTGCCGGCGAGATCAAGCGACAGAAAAAGGTGCACGGCCCTGGCGCAATCGCGTTCAGTCACGGGTCGCACCATAGCTGGGGCAATATCGGCTATTACATCAGCGCGGCTTTCCGGTTCATCAACGCCGTCGGCATGACCCGCATCCACCACAATCCCGATTCATGGGAGGGCTGGTACTGGGGCGCGGCTCATCATTGGGGCTACACGCTACGTATCGGCGAGCTGGAAACCTATAACGGGGTCGAAGACCTGCTCAAGAACGCCGAGCAGGTCGTGTTCTGGTCCAGCAATCCTGAAGGCACCGCCAGTTATGCCGGCCAGGAAGGCACTATCCGCCGCAAGTGGATGCAGGAAGCCGGCATCGAATTCGTCCATATCGATCCGTATTACAACGATACCGCCCAGATGCTGGGCGGCACGTGGATCGCGCCGAAACCGACGACTGACCCGGCGCTGGCGCTTGCGATCGCTCATGTCTGGATCAGCGAGGATCTCTACGACAAGGAGTTCATCGAGGCGCGCACTTCAGGATTTGACCTGTGGGCCGACTATATTGTGGGCAAGGAAGACGGTCAGCCGAAGGATCCCGAGTGGGCGGCGGAAATCACCGGTGTCCCAGCCTATCATATCCGCGCCCTTGCCCGCAGCTGGGCGAAAAAGAGGACCTATCTGAGCTGCGGTGCCTGGGGCACCGGCCACGGTGGCGCGTGCCGCAACGAGACCGGCATCCAATGGTCGCGGACCATGGCCTGCCTTGGTGCCATGCAGGGGCTCGGCAAGCCCGGTCGAGGCTTTGGCAACATGCAGTGGGGCACGCCGATCGACCATAATTTCTTCTTCCCCGGTTATGCCGAAGGCGGCATGTCCGGCGACCTGAAGAATTCGGCGGCGCCTCAGGCGGTCTATCAGCGCCTGCCGACGCTCCCGAGCATGAATTCGGTCTCGCAGCTGATCCCGCGCATGCAGTTGGCCGAGGCCATCATCAATGGCAAAGCCGAGGGCTATATGTGGGATGGTTCGTCGATCGAGAGCCAGTTCACCAAGTTCACCTACCCGAAGCCTGGCCATTCACCCGTGCGGATGTTCTACAAGTATGGCGGTTCGCTGTTTGGAACGATGCCGAACTCCAGCCGCTTTGTTGACATGTATCGTTCGCCCAACCTGGAATTCGTGGTCAACCAGTCGATCTGGATGGAAGGCGAAGCGAAGTTCGCTGACGTTATCCTTCCGGCCTGCACGAATTTCGAACGTTTCGATATCAGCGAATGGGCAGGAGCGGGCGGCTACGCCCAGCATTGCCAGACCCAGCTCAATCACCGCATGGTCACCTTCCAGCACAAGGCTATCGAGCCGCTTGGCGAGTCCAAGTCGGACTTTCAGATTTTCAACGAAATCTGCATGCGCCTAGGATTGAGCGCCTATTTTTCCGAAGGGATATCCGAACTCGATTGGACCAAGCGGGTCTACGACGCGTCGGATCTGCACAAGGTCATTTCCTGGAAAAAGCTGTTGAAGCGCGGCTACGTCGTGCTTCCCGTTGCCGGCGAGGAGGACAAGGCGCCCAATGCACTGCGCTGGTTCTACGAAGGCCGCAAGAAGGACGTGCCGGAGCCGCATCCCCTGCCCTCCGACTATACCGAATATGGAATGGGACTCCAGACACAGTCGGGACGCTTCGAGTTCGAATGCGAAAGCCTCAAACGGTTCGCGCCCGACGACCCGGAACGCCCGCCCATTGTCAAATACACGCCCGCCGAAGAAGGTCCCGCCAATACGCGGCGGACCGGCATCTATCCGCTACAGATGCTGACACCGCATGCACGGTTCAGTTTCCATACTCAGGGTGATGGCAAGGACTCGTTCGTCAACGATATTCCCGGGCATCGGATTCGCGTGAACGGTCACGACTATTGGGTCATCTTGGTCAACCCGGCCGATGCCGCCGAACGTGGCATCGCGATGCATGATCTTGTCCGGGTCTACAACGATTTGGGGTCGGTCATTTGCGCCGCGGTGCTGACGCCCCGAATGCGGCCAGGCATCGTGCGCGGCTTTGAATCCAGCGCACGTTTCGAACCTGTTTCCAACAATGGCCGCATCGACGACGTCGGCGGCTGCCTCAATCTGCTGACTCAGAAGAAAAGCCAGATCAAACACGCGCATTCGATGGGCAACAGTTCGGCGTTAGTGGAGCTGGAGCCCTTTCAGCCGTCGGCGCAATTCGAGCGGGCGGTCAACGAGATTCGAGACCTGGCCCATACCGCAAGAGAGACCGTGTAATGTCTGGCCAAACCGCGAAATGGAATCTCATCGTCGACATCGCGAACTGCACCAACTGCGCCGTGTGCATCATGGCATCGAAGGACGAGCATGTCGGAAACGATTTTCCAGGCTATGCCGCCGCCACACCGCGCCGCGGGCCCGGCCTCATCAGGGTCGATGAGTACGCGCGCGGCGAAGGAAACATTGTCGACACGGCCTTTCTCCCGGTCATGTGCCAGCATTGCGACGATGCCCCGTGCATGAAGGTTTCCAGCAATGGCGCGGTCACGAAGCGCAGCGACGGGATCATTCTCATCGATCCCGAAAAGACCAAGGGGCAGCGACAGATTGTCGATGCCTGCCCCTATGATGCCGTGATCTGGAATGAGGAAAAACAAATCCCCCAAATCTGGATCTTCGATGCCCACCTGCTCGACCAGGGCTGGAAAGTCCCGCGTGCGGTTCAGTCCTGCGCCACCAGCGCCATTCTGGCGGTCAAACTGACCGACCAGGACATGGCCCGCCGTGCCGAAGCGGAAGGGCTGGAGCGACTCCGCCCGGATCGTTCCGACAAAACCCGCGTCTGGTACCGCAATCTGCAACGCGTGCGAAATCCGCTGGTCGGCGGAACGGTGATCGGCCGCAAGGACGGCATCGTCGATTGCGTCGCGGGCGCGAAGGTCATTGCGAAATGTGATGGCGGTATCGTTGCGACTACAGATACCGATGTATTCGGGCAATTCCGGATCGATTCGATCAAGACAGCGGACCGCACGGTCACAATGGAAATCGAGGCGCCCGGCCATGCACGCGCGACTCTTGAATTCCAGTCCGGCAAAAGCGTCAATCTCGGCGAAATCGAGCTCCGATAACCAGCGCGACAAACCGGGCACGGGAGAGCGGCCGCTTGCTGCCAAGGCGCGGTCATTTTCCCTTCCCTGCCGAGCGCGGGCGGGTTCCCGTTCCGCCCGTGGTTGACGTCGGGTTCGACAACGCGAGACAAAAAACGGATTGCAGGCGGCCTCTGAAACCACCTGCAATCCGTCAGATCGGTCTGGGAGGATTTACCGATCAGTTCTCAAGCTTTGCCGCCACTTCGGCCTGGAACTCCTCGACCGGACGGAAACCCTCCGTCGCCCTGCACATGGCTTCGGTCTCCGCGAGGATTTCCGATGTCGGTTTGTCGAGATCGAGGAAATCTTTCTTCGGCTGGGGGATGTACCAGGGCGAGTTCACGAAAAGCTCGACGCGGTTTCCTTCCGGATCCTTGAAGTAGAGCGACCAGGCATTGCCATGATTGACCGGATCGAAATCCGTGGCGCGGCCGTCGTCCCTGACATGCTTTCCGAGCGCCTTCAGGTCGTCGAGGCTGTCAAGGAGAAACGAAACCTGGTTGATCAGCAGCGTGTCCCGCGGACTGGTCCTTCCGCTGGCGAAGACAACCTGGTGGTGGTCCTTCGGATCGCGGCTCATGAAAATGATTGTGACGCCACCGGGAAGAATACCGCGATCGGTTTCCACGAATCCGAGGCATTCCTTGTAGAAATTGGCTTGCGCTTCCTCGTCGAACGCATGCAACGCAAGATGGCTGAAGACGAACCGCGGAATTTTCATTCTTTTCTCCTCTCCTTCTACAGAATTGGCCGAATTATCCCACAGCAATTCACGCCCGCCAACGCTCAACACAAATCCGTCCGCAGTGCGAACAAAACAATCAGGCGGCGTCAAATGAACGGGGCCGACCATTCATTTGCGAAATCACCCCCGCCCAGCGCGACACGGATTTGGCAAGACGCGAGAACCGGCCGCGCATGCGGGGCGGCTGTCGAATTCGGTCCGATTATGGCATCCTCCTTTCCGTGGACAGGACAAAAAAGATGGGCAACACCCTGCTCGACAATCGCAACACCGTCCGCTCGCTGACACGTGGTCTGGCCATCTTGCGGCATCTGAATGCCGTTGGCGCCGCCAAGCCCGGAGAGATAGCGACCGCGCTCAACATTCCGCGTCCGACCGTCTATCGGTTACTGCAAACACTTGAGGAACTGCGCTACGTTGCGCTCTCGCCCACCGACTACCGCGTTCGCGTGACCCGCCTGGCCTCCAGCCTCGGGGACGGTTATGCGATGACATCGCAATTGTGCCAGATCGTAGGCCCGTTGTTCAGCGAGTATGCACCGCAGATCGTCTGGCCGCTTACTATCAGCGTCTATGAAAACGCGGCGATGGTAATCGAGGAAACCACGCACGACCGCAGCCCGCTGTCTATCGATCGCGACATGATCGGTTACCGCGTGCCCATGCTGCGCTCGGCTTCCGGGCGCGCCTATCTCGGGCACTGCAGCGCCGAGGAACGCCAGATCATCATCGACCACATTCGAAAACTCGGCTTGAAGGAAGATCAGCCGTTTCTGGAGGAAACCGTGCTCAACAGGATGCTGGCAGACGTGGCATCCCAAGGATTCGGATTGCGGGACGCCAGCGATTTCCGGCCCCACACCGCATCCATCTCGGCGCCGGCAATTGTCGCAGGATCGGTCGTGGCGTGCATTTCGGTGATCTGGATTCGCAGCGCCATGGATACGCAGGAAGCGATCAAGCGATACAAGGGCCCGCTGCGTGAGATCGGCGATCGCCTTGCCGCGGCGGTCGAGGCGGATTAGCGGAAGACTCTCCCCGGCTTCCGCCGTTCGGGAGGACCGGAGACCCCGAACCTTGGCCCAATTCGGGGAGAGTCCGTCGATCACGGGGTCGGACGACGTGGCCATGACGGCTCGAGGAAGAGCAGATCATCGGTATACCGCGCGAGCTCTGTGCGCCTTGGCGAATGCAATGAAAACGGCGTCGCAAAACAGGCTGCGTGCGGCCACGAACGAACCTGGGAACACCGCGAAAAGCGGGATGAGATCAGGGGCCCGTGTCTCCGGATAAATCTTTGTGAACTCACAAGCTTCCCCCTATGCTCAAAGGATCGGCGGGGCTTGTCTACAGGGACGGAGGCAGTCCAAAACAGAATCGGGAGGGTCTGGAAGAGTCATGGCAATTCAGTGCAACATATGGGTCCTTGTTTCTGGCCTCCTCCAAGTGATTTGATGCAGGCACCACCCGATCCCGGGCGATCGCGACAGTCGTCCCAACTTCAAGCGGCCTTCGAGAACTTTGACAGCCACGCAAACGAACAAGGGTCAAAATATGACAGGCTCGCAAGTGGGCACTGAACAGGTCGCAGGCTCGACAGATGAGCCGACCCCGCGCACGCTGGCTGAAAAGGTGTATCGTCAGTTGCGCGTCGATATCGTGCTGGGCCGGATCCCGCCCGGTACGCGGTTGCGCTCGGATAAGCTGCGGCAGTCCTATTCGATCGGCATCAGCCCGTTGCGTGAAGCGCTGTTTCGCCTGGCCTCCGACGGACTCGTCATATCCAGCGAACAAAAGGGGTTTCGGGTCGCACCGCTCGATGTCGAGCATGTCCGCGACACGATGGAGACCAGACTTGTCATCGAATCCCGTGCACTGGAACGGGCCATCGAATTCGGCGACGTCTCCTGGGAGGCATCCATCGTCGCCTCCTATCACAAACTGACCAGCATCAATTCACCCTACGACGCCGAAGACGGGGCTGAAACCTGGGCAAGATATCATCGCGATTTCCACATGAGTCTGATCGCCAGCTGCCGGTCGAACTGGTTGAAACAGTTCGCGAAGCTCCTGTTCGACCAAGCGGAGCGACACCGGATGATTGTCGTTCGCTATCGCGGGACATTTCCCTACAAACGGGACGCGGCAACCGAACACGAACTCCTTGTCAAAGCGGTGCTGGGGCGAAAAAAGAAGGAGGCAATTGAATTGCTGAACATCCATTACCGCGAAACCGCAAAGCATGTGATCAAGTTGATCGAAATACATTTCGGCGAGTGATCCAGTCCGGATCGCTGATGTCCGTCGTTGCTCATTGCCCGGGGTTTCAGGCGGTTGCGACCTGCTCTCGTGGATGCCCTGACCCTTGGGCTTAACATTCCTTGGCGCCAACGCTGCGTGCCGGCGATTGACGGCAAACGGGGCGGCCGGTCAACCGCCTCACCGTTGAGGGCGCCCTCCTCCATCCACAAGCATATTGTGGCCAGCGATAAAACGTGCCTGATCGGATAGCAGGAACACTGCCGCCGCCGCGACATCCTCGGGTAACCCCTCGTAGGGCAGCACCGCGTCGAAACTCGCTCCGGGACCCGCGGCGACCAGAGTTTCAAGACGCGGCGAACGAATGGATCCAGGAGACAAGGCGTTGAAACGAACGCCCCTTGGTCCGTAGCGCGCCGAGAGCCCCGCGATCAGCGTATTGAGCGCACCGTTGACGCTTGATCCGGGCAGGTGAAGCGGGGCTGGCTGCAACGCACCTCGACCGCTGAGAACCACGACGCGACCCTCGCCTCGCCGAAGGAAATGTGGCAGCGCTGCGCGCACCGCTCTGACCGTTCCAAGGAACTTCGTCTCGATCACCTGCCGCCAATGATCGTCGTCCAGTTCGAGAAAATCACCGAAGATCGGCAGCGTCGTCGCGGTCACCAAACCATCAAGACGCCCATGTTCCACCACGATGGCGTCCGCGGCACGGTCCACGGCCTCGCGATCGTTTATGTCGAGGGGAAGATGATGAATACGCGATTCGTCATCGTACGCGACAACGCTGCGGGAGGAGACCACGACACGGGCACCATGCCTGGCCAACGCCGAACCGATCGCCTTGCCAAGGGTGCCAGAGGCTCCCGTAATCCACATTACCCGGCCTTCGAGATCAATCGACACGACCAGTCCTCCAGGTTGGGTCAGGAAATTACCTGAGGTTCCCGTATGGAAATCGATGATCCGCGTCGGGCTTGCTGCTGGCCCCGGCTCTCGGAGAAGCCAATCCACGCGACCGTGGCAACCGGCGGCTTATCCCGAAACGCAACGGCGCGCCGCTCGGTCCCGGTGCCCTTGCATCCAGGCTGAAGGTACGCGAGAGGGCGCACCGGGACTGCGCCGGCAATGCGATGTCGCACACAGCCAGGTTTCCCGCCCTATTTCGGCATCGTTGACGGCAGCCACAAGACAAGAGCCGGAATTGCCACCAGCAGGCTCAGCCGTACGAAATCCGACAGGATGAAGGGAAGAATTCCGATGTAGAGATTCTTGAGTGAAATGTCCCGGTCCATGCCTCTCAGCATGAACAGGTGCAGACCGAACGGAGGGGAGATGAGTCCGTTTTCAACGACCAATAGCGAAATGATACCCCACCAAATGACTTCATGGCCCATTTGCTGTACCAGCGGCAGCAATATCGGCACCGTGATGAGCATGATCGACATCGAATCCATCACGCAGCCCAGAAGCAGCAAGATCACCAGCACCACGATCAGCGTGGTCACGTTCGACAGCGGAAGAGCCGAGATGGTATCGGCAAAGGCCCCGGGCAGGTCGGTCACGGCCATGAAGAACGAAAACATCAGCGTACTGAAGATCAGCGTATAAATCATGGACGTCGTACGCGTCGTCTCGGTCATGACGCGCCAGATGTTGTCGACATTCAGTTTGCGGCGCAGAAGCGCGATCGCAAACGCACCGACGGCGCCGACCGAAGCCGATTCGGTGGCGGTCATGACGCCGGTGTAAAGCCCGCCGATCACCACGCCGAACAGCGCAATGAAGGCGACGCTGTTCAGCAACGCCAACCGAAGTTCGCCCTTGGGCATTTTTTCGGGAGGCGGCGCATAGCGGGGCACGAGCCGCACCATGATCCAAACGGTGGCGATGTACAGCAATGTCGCCAACGCAGCCGGGATGATCGCAGCCATGAAAAGCTGGCCCAGCGACGCCTCCGTGATCAGCGAGTAAATGACCAGGACCGAGGACGGCGGAATGATCGCGCCAAGCGTCCCCCCTGCGGCGACACAGCTCGCCGCGAATTCGGGCGCGTATTTTCGTTCCTTCATCTGGGGAAGCGCGATCCGGCCGAACATCGCCACCGTGGTCAACGATGACCCGGTAACCGCGCCGAAACCCGCGCAGGACCCGATCGTCGACATCGCCAACCCGCCGCGAAATGAACCCAACAGCGCCTGCGCAACGCGATAAATGTCATCCGAAATACCGGCAACGACGGCAAAACTGCCCATCATGAGGAAGAGCGGAAGCGTCGCCACACCATAATTGGTGAGGAAACCCGAGACCTCGCTGCCCACAATGTTGAACGCAGGATAGAACCCGATGTACAGCGATGTTCCGATGATCCCGACCAACCCTGTGATGACTGCAACGGGGATCATGGCCGCGAGCATCACCCAAATGACGGCAAAGCAGATCGCGACTGTCAGCGAAACATGATTTTGCGCCCAGCTTGACGCCGCGTTGAAATCCCAGAACACGATCGCGAGCAGGATCGCCACGGCGCCAACGAGGATCAGCACCACCAGGCCCACCGCAGTCAGCGTATTGGCGCTCTTTGTCCGGGTTCGTACGGTTGCCGCCCGAAGATCGTTGACGGCAACCACGGCCTGCATCGCCACGCTCAGACCAAGCAGCACCGCGGCCGTATAGAACACCGGCGCCTGCGGGATCCCGAGGATCGCGGTGGATCGATGCTGTCGAGCGAGGATGTTGGCATAGTCAAATATGCTCAAGCCGATCACCAGATACAGCACGAACAGGAGAAAACTGCCGAGCGCGGTCAACCAGGCTCCCCATCTGTAGCCCAGCGACTCCGCCAGCAGATCCACGATCACGCTGGTCCGCTGCGCAAAGCCCGAACTGATGGTCGCCGTAATCGCCACGACAAAGGCCATCAGCACGATCTCGTTCAACGCGATGATGCCGCCCAGGCCCGCCCAGCGCAGCAGGACATCGGTCGTCGTAGCGATAGCCGCAAACAACATGCCGGCAACGCCCAGAGTGGCGACGCGGCTGGACACTGCTGCAAAAAACCGCTCCGCACGTTCACTGATGCCCTTGCGGGGCGCGCGACCAGCGACGGCCAGACTGTCTTCGGCAGCCATTCAACTCCTCCTTCGAATCGATACCGCAGGCGGTAGGGACTTCGATCTCAGGTCGCACGCAGTGATATCGAGAAACCGTGTGCACCCGAGATCGAAGCCAAGCTGCCTACTGGGCGGCGACTCGCTCGCGGAAGGTTTTCAGCAACGCCTCACCATTCTTGTTTTTCGTCGCCCACTCACTGATGATCGGCTCGATCGCCACCGCCCAGGCGTCATGCTCTTCGCCGGTCAACGCCCGCACCTCGTGGCCTTTCGCGATCGCACCATCGCGCCCGATCGCGGCCTGGCGGTTCTGATGCATCCCGAAGGATTCACTTAGGACCGCTCCGCTATTCGAATCGATGGCCGCCTGCACCTCAGGCGACAGAGCGTCCCACTTGGCCTGGTTCATTGCAATAAGATGGTTGGAGTTCCCCAACGGGCCCTCGACATGCTGTTTGGTGACCTCATCGAGTTTGAGCGATGGGAACGCCGCCCAGGAGGTGACGATGCCGTCTACCGTACCGCGCTCAAGCGCTTCGTACCACTCGGGCGGCGCAAGCGAAATCGGCGTCGCCCCGAGGTTCTGCAGAACCTGCACCTGCACACCCCCCTGGACGCCAATTTTCAGCCCGCGCAGATCGGCAAACGACTTGCGATCCTGGACCTTGGAGAAATGGAGGCTGGCCTCGGGATGCACCCCGAATTCCAGAAGCTTCAGTCCGGCCATTTCCTCATCAAGCAAGCCGCTTTTGTACAGCTCCCATGCGGCGATCGAAGCCTTGCCGCCGTCGAGGTTTCCGCGAACGCCCGGCAGCGTGACCACGCTGGCCTGCGGGAAGCGCCCGGCGACCACACTCGGCTGGATCCATCCGAACTGGACGACATCCGCCTGCAGGCGCTCGAGGATGTTGCCAAAGTTGGCAATCGTCGTGCCGACGCGCACATCGATCTCGACCGCGCCTTTGGACGCCGCAACGACCTGCGAGGCCCAGTCCTTGAAAAACGTCGTATTGGGTGAACTTTCCGGGTGCAGCGTGGGCAGCACAAGCTTTGTCGTATCGGCCCACACCCTGCGGCTGCCCGCTAACGTCATGGCAAGAGCCGAATAGGCGATGAATGTTCTGCGTTTCATGGTGGTCCTCCCTGCGCTTCCTGTTCGCCGTTCCTCGCCACCTGACCTCAGATGACGTACCGCCCGTTCGGAGCGGTGAGTTGCCAGTCGGGTTTCATCTCGCCGCCGCTTTCTCGGCGGCGTCGATTTCGTTGAAAGTCTCTTCCATTGCGTGGAAGGCCTGATTGCCTTTCGGCGCTCCGCCATAGACCGCGGCCTGAAGCAAAACTTCGGTGATCTCGTCGCGGGTGACCCCGCTTGCAAGCGCGGCGCGGATATACAGCTTGAGTTCGGGCATCGTTCCAATCACCACCAGCATGGCGATGTTGAGAATGCTGCGCGTCTGTCGCGACAAGCCGGGACGCGCCCAGATCGAGCCCCAGACCAGTTCGGTTGCAAAATCCTGCCAGACCTTCGCATGGGGATCCATGTCAGGACGCAACTTGGCATCCACGTAAGCTTGCCCAAGCACTTCAACACGGATCGGCTTGCCGGTTTCATATTTCTCGGTTGCCATTTATTTCCCCTCTACCGTGCATTTCCTGAATACGATTCAGCGTTCTAGATATCTAATTAATCTGTCATGGATCGTTTTTCTTTGATCGCCTTGCTTCCGCTGAAATCATCTCTTGGCATCTGCATTGGGAATATTCATTGAACTCGGCCTCGGCGTACCCCACGAGTTAACGACCTTCGGATTCTTGATGTCCCAGGTCCGTGGCCGCTGCGGGCTGTCGGTGTGATGTGGACGGGGATCGTAGTAGCCGAGCGCCTCGTTCGACATCTTGTCGAGCTCGGTGAAGACTTCGATGATGTTGTCATCGGGATCACGATGATAAGTGAAGATGTTGTGGCCGGGCCCATGCCGTCCCGGCCCCCAGAGTATTTGCACGCCTTTTTCCGCCATGATGTCGCAAGCCCTTCCGAGGTGCGGAAAATCCTTCACTTCGAAGGCCATGTGATACATGCCTTGGGTCGGATGGCTCATGAAGTTCATCGCGTGATGGTCGACATTGCAACGCATGAAGATGAAGGCTTCACCGAGCCAGTCCGACCAGCGAAAGCCGAGCTGCTCGCCATAGAATTTTTCGGATACGCGTGAGTCCCTTACGTAAAAGGCGACGTGACCAAGCTTGACCGGATTGATCCCCACCGCGGACGTAACCGTGCGGTGCGACGCGTTGTCATTGTAGAGATACAGGGTCAGGCCATCGGGGTCCGAAATGGCGACATAGGACGGAATCACTCCGAACAGATTGTTCTGGACACTGGCGTCGAATCCGGCCTCGCGCGCAGCCGTCGCTATCCGGTCCAAGTCCTCATTCGCACCCACAGCCAAGCCGACGCTTCTGCAGCCGGCTCGCTCACCCTTCAGCAGAACGATCGCGGCCTTGTCGTTGCCGCAGGAAAAGATCGCCTGCCCGGCATCCTCCGCGTGAAGAGGAAGACCGATAACCTGTCCATAGTGGACCTTCATTGCCTCGAAGTTCACCGTCTCAAGACATATGAATCCCAGCTTGATGACGCTTCCGATCATGATGCGATCTTCTCCAGCGAGCCGTTCATGCTGATTTCAGCCAAGCCGAGCCGCAGCCGAACCGCTACCAGCGGTTCGGGCCACGCTCAGGCGGCGACGTCGCGGCGAACTTCCCTCTCGGTGATTGTCGTGCTGATCTCGCCCAGGCCCTCAATCGACACGACGCATACATCGCCGGGAACGAGCGCTCCCACGCCCGCGGGCGTGCCCGTATAGACCAAATCGCCAGGCTCGAACCGGACGGCCTGGGACAGAAGGGACAGAATCTTGGGAACCGACCAGACCATATCGGCCACATCGGTGTCCTGACGAACCTCGCCATTGACGAAAAGCTTGAGGCGCGCGTTCAGCACATGACCCACGTCCTCGACCTTGTGGATCGGGCCGCATACGGCCGAGCGGTCGAACGCCTTTCCCCAATCCCACGGCATTCCCACCTTGATCGCGGCCATTTGGATGTCGCGACGGGTCAGATCGTTGCCGACCGCATAGCCGTAAACACAGTCAAGCACCTCGTCCTCGCCGAGATCGGCGCCTGACTTGCCCAGCGCGACGACCAATTCACCCTCGAAATGGAAGTTTTCCGTCAGGGAGGGGTAAGCAACACTTTCGCCATCCTCAACGATCGCATCGGCCGGCTTGGTAAAGAAGAACGGCGGCGAAACGTTCGGGTCGCGGCCAAACTCTCGGGCATGTTCGGCGTAGTTACGCCCACAACAAAAAATGCGACGGATCGGGAATCTTTCATCCGTACCGGCAATGGATACGGAGGGGATTGGCATAGGCGGGAATGCAAATTTCACAGGCCAGACTCCTCACGTCATTGTGCCACGCGACAACGGTTGGCGGGTCGACCAAGGTCACAGGAACTCCTGTCTCGACCTGCTCCAGGCCATTGGCGCCGGATTGCGAAACGATCGCCTGGTTGCTGGCGTGAACCGACCCCGACCATCTCTCGGCAACGTAGCAACTGCGGCCGGCTCTGTCACATATTTTTTTGATAATTTCCAAAATTTTTTGTTTTTGTTCGAAGGAATGTCCCCGGGCTATCGGAATCCTGGTAATCGAGGCGGAGCAATAACAGGCCGGGCGCGGGAGCACTGCATGGTGCGATGTTATGTTTAGGCGTGTCGGCCCATCGCCTGCGCGAGTAGGTCGGGCGCATCGCTAGAGCGACCAGAGGAGCAGTGGAAAGAGTTACAGGAGGCCAAAAGCGAAACTCTTCGCCTACTGCCCCAACCGTCCTCACATGCACCGCTCATGGTTGTCTGGCGCAGGAAACGGTTGTTTGCGTTGTCGCACCGAGAATCTCACCGGATCGGACTACTGTCAGGACGAGAGAAGTAAGACAACGTGCCGCCATTGCATCATAGCCGGCGAGCCGCGCGACATCGCTGGCTTCTCTCCAGCGCCCCAGCCACGCGTATTCGCGCAGCCGGAAATCCGTTCGATATGTCAGCGAAGCCATGAGGCAGCCTCGTGTTTTTCAATCCAGACAGGGACCAGAACCGCGAGCACGTCTTCTCTATGATTTCGTCAACCGGCTTGTCTTGGATGGTGGCACGATCGGCTTTGCCGAGTGTCATGCGCCATCCGTCCCGGTGCTCTTCCCCCTCCGCCGTTTCGGATCCGCAACCCAATCACTTCGCGTCACCTGATCCGCCGGAACGGCATGATTTCGCCGGCTCACACGTTTCAAGTGCAGGCGCTGCCTTGCCAATCTGTGCAACTCGTCTCTATGGTTCGACGCGGGGCGAATGAAAGGCGACGGCGGAACGGTTGTCGCGACGTGCATGCCTGATAGTGCTCCCGAACTCGCCACCATCGTCATCGGCTATCGCGCTCCGGCCGACCTCATAGGAGCGGTGCGATCCCTGCTCGACCAATCGGAACCCACCGAGATCGTCGTCGTCAATTCCGGGGGCGGCGACATCGCGACCTTGCTCGGCCACGCGGGAATCTCGGTGCCGACACTCGGCTTCGGCGAGCGCCTGAGGGTCGGGGCGGCGCGCAACGCCGGGATCGGCGCGACGAGCGCTCCTTACGTCGCCTTCCTCGCCAGTGATTGCCGGGCGCGGCCGGGCTGGGTCGCCGCCAGGCTCGCCCGCCACCGGTC
>WPCK01192337.1_pt1 | contig 114785 bp, 126 predicted proteins | sample 5399851 | NCBI WGS metagenome assembly WPCK01 (sample SAMN12869471, study PRJNA574797) | sludge metagenome | isolation source: wastewater treatment of pH11 | place: China:Beijing | collected 2019-05-20 | reverse complement strand
TAGTTTAGATTGTCGCTAAAATAATAAAGTTTAAGATAAATAAAATATCAACTACCCACAAAGCAAGCGATACTTCTTTTGCTTGTCCTTTAACTACCTTCACAATTGTATACATGATAAAACCAGCAGCAATCCCATAAGAAATGCTATAGCAAAGACCCATAAAAATTGAAGCAAAGAAAGCAGGTAAAGCTTCATCAAGATTCGCCCATTTGATATCTGCAAATGAAGCCATCATCATTACACCGACTAAAATCAAAGCAGACGCCGTTGCTTGTGCAGGAACAATAGCAATCAATGGAGAGAATAAACTGCTTAGTGCAAATAAGATTGCAACGACTACCGACGTTAAACCAGTTCGACCACCCGCACCAATTCCGGCAGCAGATTCGACATACGTTGTTGTATTTGACGTACCAAAAATTGCACCAACTGAAGTTGCAATTGCATCAGCAAACAAAGCTTTATCCATTTTTGTTTTGAATCCTTTTCCATCTTCCAATGCATCCTCATCTTCTTTTGAGAAAATGCCTGTACGACGTCCCGTTCCGATAAATGTACCAATCGTGTCAAATGTATCTGATAAACTAAACGCAATGATTGTCATTAAAACTTGTGGAAGTCTTGAACTATCACTGAATAAAGATTGCATTCCCTCTGCTCCAAAAGCAGCACCAAAAGTTGTTCCTAATTCTTTAACTGAGTTTCCTAATGAATTAGCTTGCCAATCAATCGCTTGAAGATCGACCACACCCATCAATACACCTAAGATAGTTGTCACTACAATACCAATCAGCATTGCACCACGCACATTTTTAACTACTAAAATTGCTGTAATAACTAAACCAATAACTGCTAATAAAATGGGTGCATTATTGAAATTTGCTAAGGCTGGAACAATTCCACCATTAATTGTTACGTTTGTTGCCTTACCACCTTCAACTACAGAACTCGTGATTGCTGATTGATCCGCACTGAAAGAAAGGAACCCTGCATTTTTGATTCCCACATACGCAACGAAGATTCCAATACCGCCCCCAATGGCGTGTTGTAAACTTTCTGGAATTGCGTGAATAATCATTTTTCGAATTTTTGTTACTGTAATAAAAATATTAATCAACCCACAAATAAAGACCATTGCTAAAGCCTCTTGCCAAGAATAACCAAGACCAAACACGACAGTAAAAGTAAAGAAGGCATTCAAACCCATCCCTGGTGCTTGTGCGTAAGGAACATTCGCAAACAAGCCCATTACTAACGTCCCGATAACCGAAGCAATAATTGTTGCCAAGAAAACTGCTTGAAATGGCATTCCTGAAGCTGATAAAATCGTTGGGTTAACAAAAAGAATGTAGCTCATTGCAAAGAATGTTGTAACCCCCGCCATTATTTCTGTTGATACATTTGTTTTGTTTTCCTTCAATCCGAAAAACTTATCCATAAAAAATTCCACTCCCTGATTTTTTCTGATGAGGAAAGATATTAAATAAGACCAACAACTAATTTCCTCGAACAATTATTGATTATATCGTCGCTTCATTCGTTTTTCAACTAAAAAATGATATTTAAACATTAAAAAGCAAAAAACGTTCGTGTTTTGCTTCATTCTTTCTAAAAAAGGGCGTTTTTCATTCTTCAGTTATTGATTTTCGCACTTGTTTATTGCGTCAAATATGCTAGACTAAAACAAATATCAGCTGAGAAAGGACTATCGCCATTGAATAAAAAGCTTATTGCCATTGATTTAGATGGGACTACTCTGAATCAAGACTCTTTAATTACAACTAAAACCGAACAAACCTTAAAAAAAGCCATTGCAGCAGGTCACTATGTTAGTATCGCTACTGGACGACCTTTTCGAATGAGTTATCAATTTTATCAACAGTTAGAATTAACTACCCCAATGGTTAACTTTAATGGGGCTCTTGTACACATTCCTAATCAACTTTGGAGTGGCGAAAAAGAATCACCAATCAATCGCGAGATCGCCTTTGAAATTGTTTCACAAAAAAAAGCATTGAATCTTGACTTCGTTGCCGCTGAAAACCGCGAAACTTTTTTTATTGATAGCTTAGATTTTTTCGATGAAAAAATCTTTGCTTCATCAAACCCGAGTGAAAAAAATCTGCTTTCTCCTCAAAACCTGACAACTAATCCAACTTCTTTGCTCGTTCGTACAGAAAAACAATTTGCAGAACAAGTTTCAAATGAATTGACCCGTCAATTTGGTAGTTATGTAGATGTCCGCACTTGGGGTGGACCAACAGCTATTTTAGAAATCGTTTCTAAAGGGATTGAAAAAGCAAAGGGTGTTCACCAAGTAGCCAATTATCTTGAAATCAAACAAGAAGACGTCATCGCATTTGGTGATGAGCACAATGATCTTGAATTATTGGAATATGCTGGTTGGGGCGTTGCAATGGCAAATGGCACCGATCAACTAAAAGGGATCGCTAATGACATTACGGAAAAAACGAACCAAGAGGATGGTCTAGCCGATCATCTAGAAAAATTACTTCAACTATAATTTGTATTTATTCTATAAGTAAGAAACAAAAAAAGCCTAAGACATTGATTGTCTTAGGCTTTTTTTTTGCAGTGAAAAACTAGCTCATTTAGAATAATTTCAAGCGTTTCATCCACGGAAACATACATTTTATCAATGAATTTTTCAGCTTTTTTCTTCTATAGAAATTAATCCTTTTTTCTTCTATCCTTCTTAGACAGTTACGTAATCAATTGGTTCTGCTTGAGGGATGGTTTCATCAATAAAGTAAACTTTGTACCAAGTTAAGAAACTAAAAATCGTCCAGATCTTACGTTGCTCTTCTTTGACTCCTTCATGATGATTGTTTAACAATTCCATGATTTTATCTTGGTCAAAGAATTCTTTTGCAAAATCTGCTTCAAATAAAGCTTTCACTTCTTGATAGCCATGTTCTTCTTTTAGCCAAGCTTTAACTGGCACAGGGAAACCTAGTTTCACACGGTTTGACCATTCTTCTGGCAACTGTTTGTTTGCTGCTTGTCTGAAAATATCTTTCGTGTTGTTTTGGTTTAATAAATATTTGCTTGGAATTTGTTGTGCTAATTTCATCACTTCAATATCCAATAATGGCACACGAACTTCCAATGAACTTGCCATTGATAATTTGTCAGCTTTCAACAAAATATCTTTTGGCATCCATTGATGAAGGTCAACATATTGCATTTTATTGACTTCATCTTTGATTCCATCCGTTTTTTCGTAATGGACAGCCATAATTTCACTCACAGATGGTGCATCTTGATAAGTTGCTGTCAATAAATCAGCCGCTTCCTTTTCTTCAAAGACACGCGCATGACCAATGAAATACTCTTTAGCCGGCGCAAGTGATTCATATAAATGAATACGTCCGTGGAAGTTTTTCATTTTACCAATTTTGCGACCTAAACTATAACGCGTTCCTTTTGGCAATTTCTTCAACCCTTGCGCAATCACACGAATAAATTTTGAATTCGTATGGAAGCCATATGTTTGATAGCCAGCAAATAATTCATCTGCCCCTTCACCGGATTGAACCACACGGACACTTTGTGAAGCAAGGTTAGCTAGAAAATACAAAGGAACACAAGAAGGATTTGAATCTGGTTCATCCAAATGATATTGGATCAACGGAAATGCTTTGAATGACATATCTCCGTCGATAACCGCCGCAGTATTGTCTAAATCTAAAATCTCTGTTAATTTACGTGCTTCAATTGCTTCATTGTATGTTTTATCATCAAAACCAATTGAAAATGAATGATCTGGTTTTAAAACCGAAGTCACATAACTTGAGTCAACACCACTTGAAAGGAATGAACCAACTTCAACATCACTGATTGTATGTGCCTCAATCGAAGCTTTAACTGTTTCATCAATTTTGTCAATCCATTCTTGGCGAGAATGTGTACCTTTTGTTTCAAAATCAGCATCCCAGTATTCTTGAATGTCTAACTCACCGTTTTTATAAGTAAAATAATGGCCTTCAGGTAAACGGTACACATCTTTAAAGAATGTTTCGCCATTTAAAGGTGAGTATTGAAAAGTCATATAAGGTTTCAATGCTTCTTTATTTAACTCTTTTTGGAAATCAGGATGTGGTAAGAAACTTTTGATCTCTGAACCGAACATAAACGTACCATTCATTTGTGCATAGTAATAAGGTTTGATTCCAAAATGATCACGGGCACCAAAAAGTTCATTTTTTTCATTGTCCCAAATAGCAAAAGCAAACATTCCACGAATTTTTTGTAATAATTCTGTTCCCCATTCTTCATAACCATGAAGAAGAACTTCCGTGTCAGCGTGTGTGCGAAAAACATGTCCTGCAGCAAGTAATTCTTCTCGCAGTGGACGATAGTTATAAATCTCACCATTAAAGATAATGATTTTTGTTCCATCCTCATTATAAATAGGCTGTGTTCCGCCTTCTAAATCAATAATACTCAATCTTCTAAAACCTAAAGCAACGTGTTTATCGACATACTCACCAGAACTATTAGGTCCACGGTGTACAATGCGATCCATCATCGCGTTTACAACTGCACTCTTGTTATCTTTGTCATTAACAAAACCGACAATCCCGCACATTTAACTTTCACATCCTAATATAAATTACTTTTTCATTTTTTTATTTCATACTTTTCATCTTAACACACTCGAAAAGCGCTGACGAAAGGTTCTTCCCTAACAGTTTCGTCACATGAAAATAAGTTATGAAAACTTTTGAACATTTAATAAAAAGTTTTTCAATAACTAATTTAACATGTTTTCTTTTATGATGCTATCTTAATCCCTCATGCTTAAAAGAAATTTTGACTCTCTCATTTGCGCTATTCTATTTTTTAATTCCATAACTGCTAGAAAAGCGTTTTTTTTAACTTTTTTCACATTTTCATTCTATTAAACCTGCATTTATTCACAACTATTTTTGTTTAGTCGTTATGTGACAGCACAAAAAAAGATTGAGATATGAATACTCAATCTTGTTTTGTTTTAGTTTAAATAAGGAAGGTACAGGATTTGTGAATTTATAATAATGAAAGAAAAATACAGATATATTCAATTACAAAATAGTATTTTTTATGTAATATGAGCAAATACTAGTAATTACTCGTATTCAAAACGTAGTCAAAAACGTAATTAAAAAATCGGGTAAGTGTTCGGTAAATCTGAATAATATATGTACTGCCTCTCTTTTTAGAGAGGCTATTTTTTATAGTTTATTTGCATTCAATCGACGTTGTAATTCTTTCACTACGTCAGATGGTGCGCTGATAATTCCATCTTGCGTTGTGCCCAAATACATTTGTAACGCTCGGATGGTTTCTTTTCCTAGCAATCCATCAATTTTTCCTTTGTATGTTCCTTTATCGCGTAAAAACTTTTGTAACGCTACAATTACGTTCGAACCGATCAAAGTCGAATCAAATTGTGCTGCATAGACATACTGATTGCAAGTTTGTTTGTATTGATGACTAATAATACCATCTTTTCCAATAGTATCAAGGTACTCTTGTACTCGTCTTGCGCATAAACTTCCTAATAGTCCATCAACTTCTAACTGAATCATTTGTGGTTTATCATCTGTGTTGTTAGCTGAACCACCTTCAATAATTCGATAGAAATTATGCTGCAGTCGCGTTCCCATGTACGCATCATTCGTATCAATCGCAATTCCGTTGTGTGTATATGAACAATGAATAAATGAGCCATTACTTAGAAATATTCCTGTGTGACCAGCGGAACCGTTAGAACCGCCCGGAGTTCCAGATACAAAAATATCTCCTCGTTGTACTTCTGAACGACTAATTTTCTTTAGCTTTGTTCCAACCATACCAAATAAAGTTTCAGTATTTCCCATTGATCCAGACGATAGGAAGCCTCCAGCAATCATCGCTAAGAAAACTGCAGAACTGCAATCGTAACTGTTTGGGCCTAAACGATGCGTCATCGAATAAGTAACTTTACCCAAACGATTCTGCATCCATTGAATCATGCTTTCTTTACTCATTATTTGACATCCTTTCGTTCTGTAAATTCTTGGCCATCTCCATAATCTGGCTTTTCATCAATTTTAGGCACGTCATATTTCAACGCTTGTTCGCTGTCTGTGACACCTTTTGTCGTGGGGTCAGGAATAACATTCAACGCATTTACAAGCATCGTTCCTAAAACAAAAGGATTGCTAATTGCGTTAACAATCACATCGCCAATCGCTTTCCATGATGTTAAATCTTCTGCTTTTAATCCGTAATACGTTAAAACAGGTAAGAAAACCGCAATTACAAATCTAAAGATAAATGTCTTGTTTTCAGACCAGTTAAAACGAATTTTCCAGTTTATATTTTTCATTTTTATCCCCCTATAGTTTTGTTAAAAAATAGCCAATAATAGTGATACCGAGACCTATCATATAGCCCCACGACCACTTGTTATTGGCTTTCATTTCTCTAATATCATCAGCATTGTTCAAAGCGATAGAATATGCTTTTTCAGCTTGATCTTTTGCACTTTCTGCTTTTTCTCTTAGTGCTTCATAGTTATCAAGTTTAGTTTCAATACGAACCAAACGTTCGACAACATCTTGTACTGCTTCATCTTTCACCTACTCACCAACTCCCATAAGAAAAAGACGTACTCAATTGAGCACGCTCTTTTTCTATAAATTAATATCATTTATTGTTGTCGTAATATGATCAACGTTACAATCTAACAAATGTTGATGATCTTCTTTTTGATATAGAGTCCACGTATTTACCTCTATACCATTACTATGAAATACTTGTACACGTTCAGCAGTTAAATCTTCTGCACTCTGAATCACATCCACATCGAAATTATACTGTTTACACGTATTTAGTACATCATCATTTAGATTGTACGTGATCCACCAAATATTTGCAGTCGGTAAATGCGCCCGTAAAGCCTTCACTACGTCAATTCCAAAACTCATCAAAACACAGTCATTCAAGCGAATATATTTTGAAATTGTTGCGTACAATGTTAAGTATGCCGCCATCGGATAATTCCGCTGTCGCAATTCGATCACTGGCACAGCTTCATTTGCTACACATGCTTGCAAATACTCTTCCAGTGACGGAATAACTTTCTCTGCATCCGTTAAATTATCAATATTATGACCTACATCCAAACGATATTTTCTTAATTCTTCAAAAGTCATTTCTTGTACCCATCCTGTTCCATTCGTTGTGCGATCAATGGTTAAGTCATGCATCAGTACCCAGACGTTATCTTTTGTATTAATAATGTCATTTTCATATGCCTTCATGTTTTTCGGTGCTTTGTAAAACCCTGGCAATGAATTTTCGGGATATTCCTGACTGTTCCCTGCATGTAGGATGTATTTTGGAACAGTCAGGCCATTATTTTTCTCGGCTTTTTGCCGTCCCTATTACTTGACCTGCAAATTGAGCTATCCCAGACGTGCGGTTCCATGAAGCAAACTGAAAACCAACAGATGTCATACCAGCCTGGCAAATGTCATTACTTATATTTGATGTTGCAATACTACCAGTTCCGTAGGCATTATTATTGAATTGAAATTCTTCAGGAATACTTGCGATAGGAAGTGGTGTTTTCCATGTTCCAGTATTCGTAGATGGACTTAGTGCATAGCTTACAATAACTGCATCACCTAGCCGTTCAAAATTGATCCAACCAGTGAATCCATCACTAAATCCGGAGGTGACTTTCAAACTAGACGGATTATTTACGACTTTGTTATACACATCTGCAAAACTAGACTCACTCACAACGTTTGACTGTTTTATCGTTGGGATTTCCGTAAAATCTTTTTTGCCACCTACAGATTGGTTTTTCGTCAAATTAACAACGTCGTCACTTTTAGCTACTGTTTGCCACGGTTGAGCCAAGGTATTTGTAACTATTCTATATATTTGAGTGTACGGTGCTTGATACATTGTCAATGTTTGACGCGCATATACACTGCCAGCTCCTCCTTGAATCTCCATGTGAACATGTGCGTTAGCAAATTCTGGTGGAAGCGTGCTATAGTCACTCATTATTTTTAAGCTAGAGTTCGATATATAAAACCAACCTTTGTACAGTCTAGCCCATTGTTCCAATCCATCCGGTTTTGTAGGCAAGTCTTCTAATCGCCAACTGTCACCATTATCTTTTGTGGTCTTATACAGTTGAGCGTCATCTTGCGATACAACTTTACGCCACTTAGTTGGAGTATATCCATCTGCTTTTTTCTGAATAACTCGCCAATAAGTCACTGGCGGTTGCGATACTCCATCTGTAACATTACTCGTGATTCTCTGTAAAAAATTGTTAATTGTTGCGTTTGGGATATTCTCTACAAACAAGCCATAAATGAATTCTGAGGGCAACTGCGCAAAATCGGTCATTGCTTTACTTTCGTTTGTGGTTAAATAATAAATTCCTGTGTTCTCGCTTAATTCAAGATAACTAGTTGCTTGTTTTCCGGTAGTGGTTGCTTCAGCAATTCGATGTGCTGCACCTTGATAGTAGCTACTAGACAACATTGTGCTGTTTGTCTGCGCATATTCTGACCAAGGATTCCACGTAACAGGAGAAACTGATTCTTGTTTACGAAATAAGTGTCGAGTATTAACGACCGCATTTGCCGTATCTCGATACCACTCTTGAACCACTCCTCCACCTGTGTCACCAGGATAGACTGTTATCCAACCTGAACCTGCCATGCCAGTTTGTCGGATATAATGATCCGCTGGAATAAACGTATTTGATTCTGCACTCGTAATATAGTAAAAACCTGGTCGAGTTAAATCATCAATGGTCGTTGGACGAGGATTTAACTCTGCTAAACGAATTGCTTTTCCATCGTCTGAAGTTAATTTTAATTTTTGAAAAGAGCCAAAATCAATTGTTCCTATCTCGGCTTTGAGTTCATCAAGTTTATCGACAGTTTCTTCCAGTTTTCTTTCGACTTCCGGCAACTGCTCGTTTATCTCACTTATAGCATTCTCTTTCGCCAATTCTACTTCATGCAGTAACACTTCAAAGCTTGCTACATAATAGTCTTTGGCTTCTTCATATGCAGAATCAAATGGACTTTTTTTCATTGTGAATGCTAAATGTAGTTCATCAGAACTTGATCCATCATCAAAAGTTAACCCCACATACATATCAACTTTTCCGCGGTAGCCTAGAAGAAATTCAGGGATAGTGATGGCTATCTTACCATCGATGATACTGATTTCTTCTATATCCGTTCCATCAAGTACAAATTTTTTCCGTTTTCCATCTTCTTCAATGATTAAAAGCGCGGTAGGATTTGCATTTAATAAATCAAATGGTTTCCCTCTGTGATCCACAAATTTTAGGATGAATTGAGCACTATTTTTATCAAAACTATAAAAAATATAGTCGTTTCGACCTTCAACACGTCCGCTTGTTTGCGGTTTAATAACAATGTCATCTTTTTTTCTAATTGGCATTTTTTACCACCTGCCTCACTTATTCTTAGCGATACCCACGATTTGTCCAGTAAAGGCTGCCGTACCGCTTGGCCGATTCCATGCTCCAAATTGAAGTCCAACTTCATTCATCCCCACCACGCAGTTTGCATTAGCTACTTCACTGGAAGCAATAGCGCCTACAGAATAAACCGATTGATTAAGAAGGTAAGTATCTACAATTGTGCCGATAGGTATAATAGTCATCCATGTTCCAGTATTTGCTTTTGGTGAAAGAGAGTATGAAATGATAACAATTTCGCCAAAACGTTGCATTTTCACCCAGCCAGTCGTTTCGTTTTTAAAACCTGATTCAATGATTAAGGTCGTTGATGATAACGCAAGTGATTTTCCTTTGAATGTAGGTGCTTCTATGAAATTCTTTTTTCCTGTCACATCTTGATCACCTGTGATAGTTACTGCTTTTTTTTCTATAGCTCGAGAAGTTGTCGTCGGTGTCATTAGTTTTGTGCTATTCGTTCCTTCTTGTGCTTCTTCAATCGTCGCTAACCGCGCATCTGTTTGTTGCGTAACTCTTTGCGGTGTCATGAACTTATTAGCTGCCATTCCTTGCTCCGCTTCCACTTTCGTAGCAGTAGCAAAATTATCTATTTGACTCGTTTTCCCTTCAATTTCGACGATTTTGTCAACCAATCCACTGAAATCCTCATTTTCAATAATATTGGCGATAATATTTTTATAACGTTGATAATAGTCGACTAACTCTTTTAAGTCCCAAAAGTAGTTTCCTTCCCAAATATTTTTTCTGATTCCGGGAAGAATTTTATAAGCGAATTTCATCGTACTAAATAAGTCTGATTCTGGTGCATCGCTATCAGCAAAGCTAAACCAAGCTTCAAATTCGCCCACTTTTTGCAAGAACGCATCAATTAACGTGTACGATACGCGACTGTTTTTATAATCAACGCTTTCTACCTTATCACGGACTTTATAAGGCCCGATTTGGGCATTAAAAAAAACAATTTTGCCGTCAAAATCTAGTAGCTTTCCTTCTTCTATCATTTCTGCTTCAAAAATCTGGCTATTCTTGTCGTCTTGTATGATACGAATTAAAGGTACATGATTGTTAGGTTTGGTTGTGCTTAATACCATTTTATGAATTGGCATTATTTTCCTCCTCTTCAATTATTGCTTGGCCATGAATAAATTTAGTAGGTTCACCATCGAAAAAAGGCGGAATAATCATCGAAACGATTGACGCGTTTCCTAAGTATTCACGCTCATATTCTGCAACGATTTCACCTAATTCACCATTTTGTTCATATGTTTGGATCAAACCGTTTTCTAGCCCTCTCACTACAGCGCAATGACCATAATATTCCTGCGTGATAAATTCATCGCTTAGTTGTAAGGAACGTTCAAAACAAAGAATGGAACCAGATTCTATTTGGTCAAAGTCTGGATTGGTTATTACTTCCCAACCGTATCTATCCCAATGATAAGCATTACCAATTTCGGAAGCAGAATAGATGTCCGCTCCTTCGATTGGCTCCATCTCGTTGTAATATGTTCCTGCGCCCAAATCTGGCCCACGCATAACTCCGCTATAAACTGCAGCGACCGCATAACACTGCGCGTTTCCTGTTGATTGCCCGACTAAGCTTTTCAAATGATTCAATCCTTTTTCGTAGAACATCATTTCACCGCCCTTGCTAAGCAACGATCCCCACTTAAAAGAGAACCGAAAGCATAACCAATCGTAGAAACGTTGACACCGCTATAACGGCTATCTCCGCCCATTTCGATTATTTGTGTGGTATCACCTTTGTAAGGTTCCAGCAAGATTGCCGTGTGTCCGTTATTCCCTGCGCCATTTCCTTGATTATAAATAATCACGTCACCAGCCCTTGATTGACTAGCGTTGATTTCAGTTAGCCATTGACGACTACCTCGTGCATCGCTTGTCATTGAACCTGTATACCACTGCATGTTAGCTGGCACACGATAACCAGCTTTGTTTAAAACTAACCAAATAAAACCGGAACAATCCGTTCCACCATTTTTATTAGGATTGTTTAAATCGCCTAAATCTGCAGATGGATGTAATTGAACATAATAAAACCAACCAAGCCAGCTACGTGCGATAGACACGATATCGTTGTTTGGTTGCGTTACAGTCAAATCTTTAAATTTGTTGTACCACTCTTGCGCGAACCCTTGTCGTTCTGGATGAGTGTCTGCTGGGCGTTCGTAATTACGTTCAAACGTGTAAGCTGCCGTTGCTGGATCAGTCATACCTTTAAAACCAGATACACTTGCCGGTTCAACAATTCCTAGCCATTGGCCGTTATACATCGACCAATCTAACAATTGTGCTTGTCCACTCATCGAAGATATTGCATCTGTGATTCCAGCGGCGTTAAATAAGTTTTTGACGTAAACCTTACCGTCCCATGTTGGTGGTCCAACAAGCGGATAAGACGAACCATCCCATTGAACAATTCCATAAGCGGGACCACCGATTTGAACTGTGTCAGGATCCATTGTCCCTCCAGTTTCACCTTGAACATTTCCTAAAACCCCTGCGATTGAAGCTTTAGAATATCCTTTTGAGAGCAAGTAAGTCCACAATTCCCATGCAAACTTATCTGCGCTTGTGGTCACTTCTGGTGGATAGTTTCCGTCCCAGTCCCCCGGGTTGCTAGGCCCACCACCTTGACCAGGATAAACCTGTTTTCCACCTATATAAAGCTCACTTACATCCAACCGCCCACTTATAGAAGTCCTACCAATCAAATTAATGCGGTCATTAATTAAGTATGTGTTTACTGTACCAATAACTATTCCACGACCTTTAGCAGAACTAATAGCAATCGCTTCTCCGCCAGAATCTAAATTTATTTGCAGTGCTTTGCCATCAAAATCTGCAAACACAGGATTTTGATTAGAATCCATACCTACAACGAGTTCTGGAAACTGATTACCCTCAGTCCCCATAGTTCCAATTGATTTACTACCGTACCAGAATTCCATACCTTTTTTGGTTAGCTCCATGATTTTTTTATTTTCATTCCAAATTTGCAACGTACCTTTTACTAATTTGAGTACATCGCCATATGCATTGAATGAACTTTCAAACACATCCGCTTGAATAGTTCCAACCTTTATAAAGTCAGCGACAATTTCCCCTTTTGACGTCATCGCTAAACCGAATGGACCATTTACACCATTATCTGAATAACCTAGCCCATTCAAATTCCAACGCCATACACGTTTTGCTGTTGCGACTTGGCTTGTGTCCATAATAAGAATTTCAGAAGGTGCTTTTTCTGGACGAAAAACGACATGTCCACCAGAATTCCCAGTGATCCATGCCGTTGCATTTAAAACATTTTGAACTAAAGTTTCCGTTCGATTATCGATTTTCTTTTTCAGCTCTTGTGTCTGTGTATTTACTTTTGATGTATAAAGTGATAAATCATTTCCTAATACGATATCTTTAAATTTTCCAATCGTAGGAAACCAAGTATATTCAACCATTCGCTCCGCAATTTCAATATCTATTTCTTTTGCTCGCACATGAGCAACATCTCCAAAATGTAATGAGGCTAATTCTTGATACATTTCACCATATTCTAGCGTATGTTCAAGCGCAACCATGCTGACCTTGTGAGTTGCTTTTGGTTCATGAATTTTATCGTTAGCAAAAAGCGTGTTTCCCCACTTAATTAAGTCAGCGACAGTTTTACACTCTGAATTTTCTCGTTTTCCAATTCGTCGATTTGAATCATTGACGCCGTTAACTTCTAAATAACCGTACTCAATCGGTTCTTTGTCCTCGTCGTAATCATTGTCAGGAACACCGCCAATCAAGTACAAACTATTAACGATAGATTCCTCGTCAATTTCTTCCTCAATCGCTTCTAAGTTGATGCCAAAATCGATACGAAATCCATTGTCAGCCCCGATTTGTTTTACCAGCTTTAAATCATAATTATCCATGTCAAACTCTGCACCTGTCACGCCAACAAGATTCTGATTACCATTATTTGAACCAATAATCGCTTCAACTGGTGCAACTTGTCGAGCAGTGAATTGATGTACAGTACCCACGTTCGATAAATAGTTGAATTTTTGTGTAAACGCAAGATTGTTCTTCAAACTATCCATGATCTGCGTGCCGTTTCCATTATCAGTAAATGATTTAACAATGAAATTTTTGTTGGCCATAAAACCAATATGTCGCGCAGTCACAGAAACAGATTCTAAATTCTTTTTAACATTATAGATTTCAAAATATTGATAAGAACTGTCTTCAACTTTCGCTCTCAAAAAATTACCTTTTTTTAAATAAGAACGATATTGTCCGCTCCTAGCATAATTTCCATAAAAACGATACGCACCGTTTAACACACGATTAACTTCTGGCAAATCTACCCAGTCAATGAGCGATTTTCCATTATCATTTAGGTTATTTGGCATCTTGTCATAGGCATAAATAAAATTTTGTGTCACAAATACACACTCCTGTTCCATAATTTTATTTGGCTAAAACTGCCAGAAGTTTTTACTGTGTTCCATCCAGGTTGTACGGTTGGCCAATCACCTCGAGTAAACAATGGAACGTTATCTTGCATTGCTTTTCCTAACTCAGTATCGACAACGATTTTTGAAGACAACGTATTTAAAAGTGTCAGAGTTTTTCCACCAATTTGAATTGAAATATTCCCACCCTTTGAATCAATTTCGAAATATGGATGAGTTGTTTCATCACCAAAATCATAAAATTGTTCACTTGTCGTTTTGATAATTTGCGGTTGTTCATTCAATGCTTTTTTGAACGGTTGACACCTAAAAGAAACATCAAACGTATAAAAAAAGCCCCATTCATTTTCAAATGAGACTTCTTTGCTCATATTACATATGGCATCTAAATATTTATCTGGATCATTATGCGTAATCAATCGACTTTTTCCAGTAAGCCACTTTTTTACTTCTCGTAATCTGTTGAAAGGAATTGTTACATCTTTAATTTCAAAATTGAACGGCTCGTAATCATTAAACGTTTCTGTTAACTCACCACTTCTGCCTATAATTGAATAAGTTTCGTATCGTTTGTTAGGGAGAATGTCAGGAAGTTCAGTTTCGATAATGCAATCCATGTCAACCAAAGCGTTCAAATCTTTCCAAATGAAATTTGGTTCATCTGGATTCATGAAATTTGTACTCAACTTGGCACCCCTCCCAAATCGTAGATAGCTTGTTTGCTTGCTTGTTCTATTTTTCGATTCATTCGGTCGAGTTCAGACGGGTTGTTAGCATCCACTTTTCCAATGTGAACATGTTGTTCAATAGAACCACCGCCAATTTTTCCGCTAATTCCTTTTTTCTTTTCAGTATCAGATAATGGTGTAACTGTTGTCTTGCCGTTTTTTACTGATAGTAATTCAGGACCAGCCTCACCAGTAATAGCCGTTCCATTAACTATATGTCCACCGTTTGCAAGATAAGGAAGTTTAGAAATCGAAAAACTTTTACCTCCCAAACCAGGAACCCACTTAGGCACTTTGATGTTATTCAAACCACCAATAAAGCCGTTGATAATACCAATCATGGCGTTTATTGGAGCTTTCGCAACTGCTGCTATCCCATCAAAAATACCACCGAAAATATCAACTACACCGTTCCATGCTTTTGACCAATTGCCAGTAAATACGCCTGTCACAAAATCAATAAATCCATTGAAAATTCGTTTTCCTGCATTGAAAAAGTTTGTAAAGTTAGCAGATAGACCTTCGAATATTCCGCCAATGAATCCAGCCATGAACTTGAAGCCTTGAACGAAACCATCAACGACATTTTTTACAAAAGCATTTACGCCATCTCTAAACCATTTAACTTTCGTGTATGCTAGAACAAACGCACCAATCAAGATTGCAATAGCTGCGATAGGTAAAATGAAAGGGTTAGCCGCAAGTAGCCCACTCAATGTACTCCACACGCCCATAAAGGTTTTTATTCCCCCGACGATTTTAGTTACAGAACCCATTAAACTACCTAAAACGACAAGAGCCGGACCAACTGCGGCAACTATCCCTGCAATAGTTATAATCCAGCTTTGCGTGTCTTGGTCTAACGAACTCCACCATCCTGAAAACTTTTGCAACATTGAAGTAGCCTTTTCAAAAAATGGTAGCAGACTAATTTGAACAGTTTCTCCTACGCTGGCCATTGCTAATTTTGCGTTGTTCATTGCCCTATCCGCTTGATCGATTGGATCTAGTGTAGCCTCGAAAGTTTCTCCGACCGTTCCGTTACTCTCACTTGCAGTTTTTGCTAAGTCTTCAAGATTAAGCGCGCCTCTACGAATTGCATCAGCCATTCGCGGACCACCTTTTGTTCCAAAAATTTCTGCTGCAGCGTTGATTGCTTCTGTCTCAGAACTAGCATTTTTAATCTTATCTTGAAGTTCTCCTAAACCAGTTGAAAGTGATTTTCCGTCTTTTGCATAAGCAACAGTTGCTTTTGACAAACTACTAAGAGCAGCACCTGAATCAACACCCGCTTGTTCGAATTGACCCATTAACGTTACCCCTTCGCCAAAACTTAAACCTAGTTGTTTAATTTGAGGGGCACCATCAATCGCTTTTTGCATTAAATCATCGACTGATTGCCCAGTGTTTTGAGCGGTCTTCGTTGTCGCATCTAGCACAGAATTTAGATCGTCATACGACAGTCCATAAGCTTCAATCGCTTGTCTAGCTGAAATAGCTGATTGTGACACATCTGTTTCATTTATTTCGGCATATTGAAGTAAATAATTTGTTGAGTCTTCTAATTTCTTATCCATGAAGCCGAATTGAGTATTTACTTCGCCGATTGCTTCACCTACCGTTTGAAGCTCTAAATGTGTGTTTGCTCCTACATTTTCAAAGGATTCAGAAAGTCTGTCTGCTTGCTCTCCGGTTGCACCTGTCTTCGTGATAATAGTATCTAAAGCTTCATCAACTTCGCTGAACGCAGCAAGTCCTGCTGCACCTGCTGCAACAATTGGAGCTGTCAGACCAACGGACATTTTTTCACCGACACCTTTAACCTTTTCGCCTGCTTCTTCAATTTTTTGTAACTTTTCAGCCGTTTTAACTGATACGTCACCTTGCTCTTTCAACGCATCATTCGTTTTTTCTAACGCAGTGCGTAACTTATTTTCTCCTGTTTCAGAATTGAGTAACTGCTTATAGAGTTTCTCTGATTCTGACGAATAAGCGCCAGTTTCTTTGACTGATTTTTCATATTCTTCTCTTAACATTTGAGTTCGCTGTTCCGCTAATCCCAATTGTTTTTCCAATTTTTGTTTAGCCGCCCGCAGTTTTTCAGTTTGCGTTGCATCTTTATCCATTGCAGAAACTTGGTTTTTGTACTCGGTAGCAGCTAAGTTCATTTCTTTATTGATTTCTTTAATCGTTTTTGAATAGGAAACTTCACCATTCATTTTAAAATTTAAAACAACATCTGATTCTTTACCACTCATCTTAGCGCTCCTTTCCTACCAAAACGGGCTCTGGTCTAATGTAATTGTTTCAGGAACTTCAAATCCTTCACTATTAGATTCCAGCCATTGGATATAAGATTTGAGCCACAAGTTGGGCGTTGCCCTCAAGAAAAAGTCTTCGTTCCACCCAAGAAGAGTGAAAGCGACGTAAATATAAAAAGCCCAAGGGGTGCCTATTTCCCCTTGCGCTTGTTTTTTCTTTTTCTTTTTTGAGTTTGATTTGAAGGCTTGAAGTCTTGTGGCTTCTTGGATTTTTTTAAGTCATCTGCCTGAAATGCTTGATTCGTAAAGATTTCCATACACACACCATAGATTCCTAGTAAGTCTCTATTCATTCCTAAGAATTTAAAAATAGATTCTGGATCATCTTCTAAACCACCCGTCCGCAGCATGCCATAAATGAGTGATCTCATAATTTTTAAATCGCTAGCTGTTAAATTAGCAGAAGAGATTTGGCCATCTTTTTTAGCTAACATCGCATTCATATCTGCTTCAAACTGTGAGTAATCACCATTGTAGATATCTGCAATGTATTCCATTGTTTCCATTGTAAAAGCAATCGGAAACTCAATTCCTTGGATCGTAACAACTGCTGAATTTTTTAAGTCGTCAACGTGTATTCCGTAATCGGAAAGTCTAGCCATTATTCATCACCGCCAGTTTCTGGTGGCGTTGTTGTAACTAAGCTGTTCCATTGTACTTCGCTGATAACTGGCTGTGTAATGAATTTGTCTAGTGTCACACCTTCAGCGGAATCACGCAATGAGTTGAATGTTGCAAACATGTTGTTTGGCTCGGTATTCAATCCGTACGCAACCAAATTAGCCGTTACATCTTTAATATCTACCGCTTCTTCAGCTGTTACATATTCTTCATCAATAACATTAGATAGTTGTGCTTTTGGATACCAAACAGCCATTTGTGCGCCACCTTCGACGTTGCCAATAAAACCAAATCCGAAAAACGGGAACTCTTTTGCTTTCGTATTATTGAAAGTAACTCCTTTTACAGCGACTTGACCTTTTAACTTGTCTAGCAAATCCACTGGAATGCCCACATGATCTAAGCCAATTTCATGTTTTGTTTCTCGACTGATTGCACGAAATAGTTTACTTGAAGCATATTTTTCTAGTGTAGAGCCGTTTCCCTTAAGTGCTAGTTTTGTTGCAATTGGTAATCGAACAACTTCACCGTAAGTGGGCTCGCTTGAAGGTGTGTCGCTAGTAAGCATTGGTGCGATTAAAATATCACTAAGACCTTCAAAAAATTTAATCTCTTGTGCGTCCATATTGTTCTATCATCCTTCCCATAAATCAAGTATTTTTCTTGTCATGATTTCTTCAATTTTTTCTTTGTTCTGTTCATACGTTCCGCTTGCGAAATGTTGCGCTCTTTGTTTAGAAGTTCCGTTTTCAGCAAAACGCCAATAAAACGAGGTGTCTTCAAATTGAACTTTGACGCGGTCATCTTCAACAACAACTTTGATTTGTTCTCGCATGTGCTTCTTTTTAAGCAACGATTTTGGAATGTGTGGCAATAATTTTTCGAGATAAAAGTTTGCTGCTTCTTCTAAAGCATCAAGCGATAACTTTTTAGGATCAACTTTTGATAGGTTCCCTAAAAAATCAGCCATTTCAGCAAATCCATTTTTATTATTACTAGCCATTTTCTATACACCTCACATACGAATAATAGTTCGTAACTGCATCATCGTTCTCATCACCAATAATTGAAGCAACATCGCTAATAGTTACTTGCTTTTTATCAAAAGCTTTTGATATAACTCGAAAGTCACTTTCCGTGCCTGTTGTAAACAAAGAAATTTGATACAGTGGCATGTATTTAAATATTCGACCACTAGCAACTTTTTGCGTTTCCGAAACAAACGAATAAACAATGTACGGATATTTTTGATTTTTCGGTGCTGTGTCGCGAAATACTGGATAATTTGTTGATTTAAGTATTTGTCGCAGTCCTTCTAAATCAATCGACATAAGCCAAGCTCAACTCCATTTCTCGCTCATCCATATTCGTATAAATACGTGTGATGTTATACGTCACAGAATCAATTTTAAGAGCATTTAACTTTTCTGTTATAGATTTATCCCATCGAACTTTAATTCGTCTAACAACGTCCGTCTTGGCTTGTTGTGACAGATATTTTTCTTGCGAAGTCACACCGAGTTCCTCATAAAAAATTTCTCGCTTAAAATTGTAATTTGTAACTGGACGATCGTTTTCGCCTGTCCCTTGTTCAATATCTAAAAGCTCAGCTTTCCACTTCATCTTGTTTTGCATTAGTTTCGGCATCGTCAACCACCAGCCCTTCTTGTAAAATTAAAGGAGTTAATGCATTAAAAGCATTTTCCATTTCAGCTTCAGGAACTTTATACAGCCAAAAAATAGATGCAATGTAATAAGCAACCGACGAATTTTCATCATCGGTTGCCCTTTTTGCGTATCTTTTTCCCATTTTTAGATAGAACTCTAAATTCGTACCATCCATTCCCTCTTCAAATTGAATGTGCGATTTAAATCCTTCTAAGGTAATTTCCATAATTATTCACCTTCTGGTGGTGTTGGTGGCGTACTCAAATCTAAACTATAAACTGGTGTTTCGAATGGTCCGTAAATCAACTGACCATCATTGATATGATAGATTTTGAACCCAATTTTATTTTCACGAGCAAATAGTTCAGCTAATTTTTCAATTTCCATTGAACCAAGAACATCTTGGATATGGAAGTAAGAGTAATTCCCGAAGTAAATAATTGGTACAGATGGTTCAAACTTCTTACTTGTTTCATTGTATTTGTCGGCATAATCTGTTACTTCAACAGGATAAGTGAATAACTTGTAATCGAAGTCATCGTTACCAGAATCTTTTAAGATTGGGTTTCCGGTGCTATCTAACATAGATTCTAATAATGTTTGTGCTGCGCGGTTAATCATCCAGCGAGCGCCAGAACGCATTGCAGTCGGCAATACATTTTTCAATTGAACTAATTTCAAGTAGTCGTTGTCGCCAGTTGCTGTGAACGCTACTGCTTTTTTAGAAAGGTTCCCTGTATTGGCAGGATTTGAGAAATACCAAAATGTTTCTTTACGCAAATAAGCTTTTTTCAATTCTTCAATTACGATTGCTTCGACATCAAAGTCTGACATATGAGTCAATTTTTTCGTTACTTTGATAATTGCGTCAAATTCGATTGGTGCTAAATACACATCATCAAATTCGATATCAGTAAATGGAATTAAATTGTCATCATCGCGTTCAGTTGTAACTGTGTTTGCTTCTGCTTGTTTAACTTGAACTGGGAATCCTTGTGTTCCTTTTGTAGAGTGAGCAGTTGCAAATTTGCGCAACGGATTTTCTTCTTGTAAGTAAGAAATAATTTCTTTGTTCAATTCTTCTGGCACTAAGACTTTACCGTTGTTGAATCCTACACCTAGCGAACGCGCTTGGTTCGGTGTGATTCGACCAGCCAGGTAGCGTACGAATGCGCTACGTTTAGATAATTTTTTCACTTTTTCTTCTCCTCGACTTGAAATACCTTTTCCGATGATACCTAGCACACGACTACGTTGTTCTTCATCGGCCTTTGGTTCTTCTTCATCTGCTGGTTCTGTCACTTCATCAACAACATCGTCTGCAGCAGCTCCCAAATCTTCCACGACATCTCCAAGTTCTGTCGTGTCTTCTTCAGGAAGTTCAGCAATGGCGTCGGTGATTTCTTCTAATTCTGTCGTCACTTCTTCAACTTGAGTTTCAATGTCTGTTAATGCATCACGTGTTAAATTTTCAACTTTCGCTTGACCTTCTAGTTCTGATAATTTTGCTTTTAATTTAGCGGCACGTTTTTCCAAAATTTTTCTCATTTTCATAGGGTAAACTCTCCAATTCGTTTTAATATTTTTTTTCGTAACTTAACTGTTTCAATTGTTTCTTCTTGGAACTTGCTTCGCAAAGAAGCCTCTGTGTCTTCATAGGCTGGTAGCGGGACAATTGATACTTCCCACAAATCAACATTAGTTATTCTGATTAGTGGTAACTCTCCGGAAAAATCTTCTTCTTGTCCAGTTACCCAGAAGCCGAAACTGCATTGATTGATGTCGCCGCGAGACATTGACTCTTTTAAATCATTTGCAAAGGTTGTATTAGGTAACGTCACTTCAAAGTGAAGTCCTTTGGAATCTTCTTCAAGGACGAGTGTATTCGCGCTAGAACGCCCTAACACATAATTCCAGTCGTGATTAAACAGACAACGAACATCCTTGTTTTGCGTCAATGCTTCCGTGAATGCTCCAGGCGCAATCTCTTCTTCATACCAACCATCTATGTTTGTTCTTGAATTAAAAACAGACGCATAACCTTCAATTACAGTAGCTTCACTACCATCATTCAAAGTCCGCGTCTTCATGTTCTTAATATCAAAACTTCTTGTTTCTAACTTAACCAGTTGAATCACCTTCTTTCATTTTCGATTGGTTAAGCTCTGCTAAATCATCTAGTCCAACTAAATCTTTAGAAGCATATAGTCTTGTAGACTCATCTGTATTTAACGCGTCCACATTTAAATCACGTCTGCCGTCATCTGGCGTATAAACCATGCTTCGCAATAAGCCTTGAACGTTAGTAATTTTTTGTGACATTGTTAGGTACTTCTTGATATCTACATTTAGATTGATTCGTTTATCACTGTCGGCGCCATAAAAAAGAAACGTCAGATGTTCGCAAATGTTTTGAATAATTGGATCAACGACAAACGATTTTAAGTAAATAGCTGCTTTTTCTAAATCCACCTTCAGTAACGCATTGTAAGCATCTGGATCAAATCCTAAAAATTTTGCTAGTTCTGGTTTGTAAACATTCAAGTATTCAAGTATCTTCTCATCCTGAACAGGACTTTCAAACCCTTCAATGTTATAACCTTTCGATAATGGAATAATCACAGTCTTTCCTTCATCGGGTATTTCCTCTAATGTGTCTTGAATCAGTTTTACCATTTGATTTTGCAAAGTATTTTTAGGCGAAAGATGCGTGTCGAGTTTCAAAAGATAGGCTAACAAGCCACCTTTTTTGTATTTATCAGTGATAGCTTTTTCTGCATTCATCACACCTTCAAGCGTGTTTCTGGCTAAATCCATCAAACCAGATCCGTAATTGCTTGATAAGCCAATATTTTTAATTTGACACACTTCATTTTGATAAAGCGTATGTCCATCATATTTAAAAACTTTTATCCCTTGATCGGTTATTTCAGGCGTGATACCACTCATGATATGCAATTGATTATTGTCTTTAACTACAAATGCTTCACCTTGTAGCAGATAGACATTTACTAATAAACGTCTGAACTCAAATCCTGTAAGATAACCATTTGGCTTTCTCAATACATTTTTTACATTGTTATCGATTAAGTTTACACCGTCCTCATCTTCAATTTCCCATTTCGCACAGGCAATCATGTTCGATATAGCTAGCAAATAATGATAAACGTCACTCGATGACAAGATCGTTTCATCGCCTAAAACTACTTGACCAGCTAAAATGGAACTGCCAAATAATTTTTTATTTAATCGCTGATTTCTTTTTTGAGCGATCCATGAACGAATTCCCAAGTTCTCACCACCTTTCGATTATTTTCCAAAGAGTTCCTTCAAGTAATCTTCATACTCATCTTCATTTCCGACATCCATCATGACAGTCATACTTTCTTTGTGACCAATTAAAAAAGCAACGAATCCATCGATGTGTTCCACCGATTTTCGTTTACTTGGCGCTTTTTGATTATTGATATTGGTAACTACTTTTGTGTTGTTCGTGCACATAACAAATAACGGGTTGTCGGTTTGCACACGTCCTTGGTCCACAAGCGACTCGAAGTCATCAATGACTTCATTCATTACGCTTGGATATTGACCAACTTCCACACAGTTAAAACCATTCAATTCAAATCGCTCAACTAATTTCTCGGCCATCGCCGGATCGTAATTGATTTGTTGAATATCTAGTTCTAATTCTTCGTACATATCCATCACATAATCAAATACGGCATCTTGGTCTATCGTTCGACCTTCACACAAAGTGACAAACCCAAGTTCAGCATAATGACGATAGGGCACGTTTCGTTGTTTTTCTTTTTCATCAACTCCATGTGTTGGAATAAAATACATCTGTTTGATTTTGATGATGTTGTTTCCCTCATCATCGTATGTCGGAACGTTAATAGACACACAAGTTAAGTCAGTAGTCCTTGATAAATCAATACCGATAAACGCCTGTTGTCCTGAAATGTCCCCTAAATCTTTCACAAGACAATCTTCAATCTGTTGTTTGTCAAAATAGCTTTCAGCGTAATTGACGAACACGTCCAAGTGCTTAGACAAGAACTCGGCTTTTCGGAATGGGTTACGCTTGGCATCTTTGTATTCACCACGTAAAAAATCAAGAGAGACGCTAATTCCAATATTTGGATTTACTAGTTTCCAAACTTCTTCATCTTCCCAATCGTAACCTTTGTTCGGTTCGTAGATCATTACAAACCAATCATCGTCATTATCGTTTTCAAGAATATCTTTACTGTCGTGATAAATCTGAACACCTAACGCACCACTGTTTTTACCTGCTGTCGAACAAACTAAAATAAGTGGTTCTGGTTGAGAAATCTGACCAGACTTCAACCCATCGTAGCGCGAAGTGTCTTCCCATTCGTGAACCTCATCGGCAACAACGATATAAGTATTTTTACCATCAACTTTTTCTCTTTTCGAAAGCACACGAAAATTATTTTGATATCTAAACTCATCCTCAAAGAAAGAATAGTTGATTGTTGTCACTTTCTTTTCTTTTCGATAAACGCGAGTACCATCTAGCAACTCATTATCATTTTCGATAACTGTTGCCAACGGATGCGCAACGTTTTGTGCCTGGTCAAAATCAGCAGCAAGACAATAGAATTGCGCACCCTTAACGCCTTCACCATACATTCCGTAAAGAACAGGTGCGCCCTCCATCAATGATTTACCATTTTTCTTTGGTACTTGAAGGTATGCTTTTCTTACAACACGAACATTTCTTTGCCACTGATCGCTCCATTTTTGCCAACCATAAATATTGCTGAAATTAAATTTCTGCCAATCTTCTAAAATCAATGGCTGCCCTGCCCATTCACCTGTCGAATGTTTATAAAACATTTCGGTAAACATAAGCATGGAGTTCGCTTTTTCCAAATCAAAAAAGATATCCTTTCGTTTCTTCCACTTGTTGTATCTTTTGACAGCTAAGTGAATAGAATCGGGATATCTTTCTTTATGTCGTCTAACAGACTTTGCGAATTTGTCGGCATAATTGACAGTCATATCAATCATTGATTGCCACCTCGCATTTGCCTAAATTGGACTAATCTATTTTTTGGTTGGGTTACTGCAGTTTCTTTTTCAGACTCAGCTACTTTCTTTTTATTTTCAGAAGCTAACGGATCAACCCAATCCAATTCTTTGTTTTTCATATCTAAACCAAGTTGATTTAAGAGCTTCGTTTTCTTTTCACTCCAAACTTCGACTTGTTGTGCCAGTGGATGCTTAATTTCATTCTTTGCACCATTTTTATTTGTATGAACTTTTGTTGATTTAAAGCCTGTTTCTTTCCACTCTAAATACTTGATATGATAGACTTCGCACGCATCCAGATAAACTTCAATTAGAGGATGAAGTGCTGGCGTGTACTTTCCTAAAGATTTCAATATTTCTTCAATACGTTTTTTCTCAAAGTCCTTGTATTCTTGGGCTTCATCAAGTATTTTTTGACGTTTCGACTTTCTTCCCAACAAATTCACCCCCCTTTTCTTTTTGAAATTTGTCCGGAGGTGTCTGTAAGAGTCCCCTACCCTATCCCCACGCCAAAAAATTTTTTTCAAATTGAACGGGGGGCTTAAAAATATTTCGCGGGATCAAAATTTCTTCGCAAGTTTTTTTCTTTTTCGTTTTTTGGTTTATATTCGACTTTTGGATGACAAGATGAACAAACTAATCGACAGTTATCTTCGTCTAATCTTTTTTCTGGTTGTAACCAGATTGGCTCAATGTGATCTACTTGACTATCACGACCAAAGACAGGTTTGCCACAGATTGTACATTTGTAGTTATCACGAAAGCGCACATAGTCAGCTAATGATTTCCACGCTTGCGTTTTGTAGAATGATTTATTCTTAGAGTAGAAACGCTTCTCATAGACCTTCTTGCGCTTATGTTCGTCGCAATACTGCCCTTGATTTACGAGGGTACGACAGCCCTCTTGCCGGCAATACTTAGCCATGTGTTTTCATGTTGGTGGTTTTAGTTTCAGGATCCCACACCTCAACCCCAAATGGCGTAGCACGCTCATAGACCGCAGTATCCTCTTCTGTGTTAGTAGCTTGTTCAGTCACTAAGTCTTTAGTTGCTTTTTCTTTTTCAGCAACAACTTCCGTTTGTTCTTCATCACTAACAACTTCTTCAACGTTTTCTTCTTTTTTCTTTCTAGCCATTTTGACTCTCTCCTTTGTAATTTGTTAAAATAATTTCACAACCCATTTTTTCATACCAGTTCACAGTCTCTTTTAGATTAGGCAACGTGTGTGACAATAATGTTATTGCTAAGAATTCGCAATCAGAGAGCTCGTTTCCAATTCCGACATACACATGATTGCCATTCCAGTTCTCACGAAAAGGACTGTTCTCTGCTTCAATTGCTTTTTTATAAACATTGCCCATTCCAGCTTCTACATCTAGCTTGAGTGCTGCTTCATGAAAATCATTCATTTGTTAACTCTCCTCCCAATCAAATCGCAACGACTACTTCTTTCTTTGAAAAGCAATAACACTTCTTGAATAAATTCAGTTGTAACCACGAAACTATTACCATTTTTCCATCATCTGTTTTGTACTTAGTGATGTAATGATGCATATGTGCTCAACTCCTTCCAAAATAAAAAGACCACTCAACAAGCGATCTCTATGTATTAACATATTTAAAATAGACAGCAACCACGTTGATAAGAGGAATATGTTTTTTGTTTGGTTGCTGTCTATCTGTTAAAGAAGAGCTGTTGTTGACTGAAACAAAATAAACGATGTTCTTTTTATTTTTGTTTTTGTGAGTAGTCTTCAAAAACTCTCAGTAAAACAATTCAATCAGTCGAAAACGCATGACAGTTAAAGTAGGTTGACTTTTCACGCTGATTGATTGTTTTGTGTCGTTTTATTTAATCTTTCGACACTATCATAATAAATCATTTAACAGGTATATGAAGTGTATAAAAAGGGTATAAAAAGTGTAGTAAATAGGTATAAAAAGTGTAAAAACTGGCTACTTGAAAGCAACCAGTTCCAAAGCCGAGGCAAATTGTACAATAATCATGTTTGATTCTTGCTTTACTGACTCTTCACTAATGTGATTTCTTTCTGCGACTGCAAAGACTGCTTTTCCGTGAATGTAACGATCGTAGAATATTCTCTTTCTACGTTCTGTGACGTCTGGCTTATGTGGATGTTGGATAGCTGAGTAACCACGAATAAACAACTTGTGAAGATAAATGAACTCTTCTTGTGCTTCCTCTTTTTCAATCAGCATTTGTTCTGCTTCAAACATATTATTTGCCGTGGATGGCGGAACCAAAGAAAACGATGCGGTGACTTTTGGTTCGCGTGGTTGACCTATCCTGCATCTAGCTGAAAGATACGCTGAAAGAAAAACACTCACATTATGTTTCGTACGCTCCATATCAACATCTTTTGCACTTGGCGTTTCGTATTTACTTACATCGAAAAGTACCATTCATTGATTCCTCCTGTGTTATAATAAACTTGTCGAATTTATTTAATCAGTCGGAGGAATCCGGCTTTTTTATTTGTATTTGTCTAATTCATCAAAGAATGAAAACTCTGTTTTTTGTAACATGTTTTTCATTAATTGGTTTTCTTGTTTCAGATGTTTTAGTTCTACTTGTTGGCTTACAGTACTTACTAGCAGAATTAAGATGATTCCTGCTGAAATAATATTAATGATCATTATTCTCTTCCTCCTGTTCCAATCCCCATTCTGCGAATCCTATGAGAAGTTCAAACTCCTCCTTCTCGTTTAAGTCATTATAAAAAGCAAATACGTTTCCTGGCATATCAGTTATTGCGTTTTTTAAGATGAATAACGGAAATTGCCAGTCGGCAGGCTCATGATATTGTTTCTTCAACCACTCAAGTACGATTTTTTGGTTGTCATTGAGTTGTGGCTGTAATACACCAACGATCGATTCAGCTAAATTATTAACATTTTCATCTGACCATTCCTCAAAATCTTCCAAGGATATAGTGCCTGCCTCAAAAGCTGTTTTAACCCTTGTCAACTCATACGTATATGTGTCACTAATTGAAATATGGTTTCCTATTGCTTCTGCAATTTTTTCTTTTAATTCACTCATCCTTCTACCATCTCCAAAAATGGCTTGATTTTTTGAATACCTTTTAAAAGGTCCTTCATTTTTTCTTTATCTAAATGACCGACAACGTCATAATAAAGATCAGATTCAAACTTCAAGAGCTGACTTTTTACATAATCTTTATCGAATTCATAATCTGGCGTTATTAACATCATTTCTAATCCATAACTGTGTTTTCCTAAGATGACACTCGCTCCAAATCCATTTTCAAAAATGTATATAACTTGCTCATTAGGATTATCTTCATATCCTTGCTTTTTAAATTCTTCCAACTCTTGAATAATTGGTATTTTTTTCATCCTTCTACCACCTCTTCCACCTTTACAGCAAACTGTTTAATATCTGGAAAATATTTATCTAATTCTGCTTGTGTAAACTTCTGTGCATTTCCTTGTCTAAAAGAGATATGGTCATCTTCCACGCAGTAGTGAACTGAGAATGAGACATGCGGAACAGGCATAACATACAACGGCTCTTTCTCGACCTCGTAGCCGTATAACCAAGCTCTTGCAAGAATTTCTTGATTTTTATAATCTGTCAACCACCGAACTCTATCGTCGTCATCTCCAAATCTTTCAAGCAAAAAGTCTCTAAGAAAACAGTCATGTATTGCATAACCCAGTTTTTTATTTTTATTTTTACAAAAACTGATCCACTCCGCCACGAACCACGGCACAACTGGTTTCTGTGGTTCGTCTAGTTGTTTCACTAGCTTCAAAGCCACGCCGTACGCTCCATGCCTCCCTTGATAATATTCGTCTGTTACAGCCTCATATCTGTTTACATACTCAGTCAGTTTCTCAATCAATTCTTGTTTATTCATCGTGTTCTCCCTTCATCCTCACTTGATTTGCTTTAACCGTTTTGAATTCTCCACTTTCTAGCCGAACAACCGCGCATGGATATGCTACTACTCCCCCTGGATGACCGCCGACCATCGGCGATGGGCTAATAGGTTCGCTATATTGATAAAAATCGTATAAACCAGCATTTACCCACTCTGTTTCTACTACAAAACCGTGTTCTCTTTTTTTGATTATCTGTACTTCGCAAGGAATCAATTTAAGATCTGTTTTCACTCACTCCGCCTCCAACAAATCTGGATTCTCGTATATATTTCCCAAAATAGTGATGTCATTCGCAGATAAATCAAACGCATGTAAAAATATTTCTTCTAGGTCTTCCTCGTCGGGCAAGCTCATTGAAACAGAAATTCCGTCAATTTCGCTTGGTATGGTCTTAGGAGTATGAAAGTCATACTTTGCGTTTTTAATTATCCACGCTGTGCCTATTTCATCTAAATCCACTACGCCAACCATGTGATTTTCTTGGTAGTATCCCATCGGCCACTCTTCCCAAAAGATATCAATGATATCACCTCTGAAGACGTCTTTTTCTTCTGCGTCTTCAAAAGAGTCTGACATATAACCTTTCAGTCCTGTTGATTGCATGAGTTCTGAGTCTATTCTTGGGAAAATATGGTCGATTGGGTAGTCTACATCGACATCAACGACGTTTATACCATCATCATCCAATTCAAAACAAACCCCCAACGTGCTAGGATAAATCATTCTATCTTTTTCCTTATCCCACGCTCGAAATTTTGGTATCATTTGCTGTCCTCCTTGAAAATATAAGCTATTTCTGTTTTCTTCAAACTAGTTCTTATTTCCTCAGACCAATTATCAAAAACAGTTTGAATATAAGCTCTTATGATTTTTAAATTGTGACTTTGTACAATATACGAATCAATCAAAGCGACATTTGAATATTGGGCGTAATAAACAATACAATCAATCTCCGCCAGATTTAAACGTACAATTGCGTCATCAACCATTTGATTTGCAATCATTTTGGCGCTATTTATTCCATCTGCATATTCAGGTAAAACTTCATTATTTATAAATTCAGCCACTTCTTCCGGACATAAAACAGCTAGCTCTTGTTGTGTGTAGTTCATTTGCTGTCCTCCCTCGTAAACATCATTGGTTCTGGCATAATCTGATCCGCTTTTAAAAGGATGTTCGGATATTTTTTCATTAGTTTCTTGTTGTTTGTAAAAGTTTTTAAAAGCCATCTGCTAGCTTCCATTTTTGTTGCGCCTGAAAAGTAAATTTTTCCTGTTCGAATACCTGCAACTTGAATCATGATTTCACCTCAAATTAAATTTTTGTCAGTCAAATGGAGCAAAAGCAATCCGACATCAAGAATTTTTTGATCCATTATTTCCGCGACCTCGGTTGGTCGAACTCCTTGAGAAAAGAGCAGGCTCGCTTGCTCAATTTCCTCATGAGTCCAAACAAATTTTGCTTCTTCCAAAATGATAACTGGGCTAGTTTCCATTATTTTTCTGGGAAAATGATGTCGTCTTTATGTTTTGACCATGTATCAGCAAACGGTGCAAAGTATTTTCGAGCTGTTTCGATTTGGTCGATTAGAGCTGTTTCAGATAGTTCGTGATCTGCAGCAATGTCGTTCAAGCTGTCACCGTCTGATAATCTGATAAGAGCATCACGAACATTTACAGTTACGTTTTCAGGTAACTCTAACGTTGTTGCTTTTTTGATAAATTCATCAATTGTTTCTTTTGATACTAGAACTGTGACGTTTTCGACTTCTTCAACGTTATCGCCAATTTCAAGTGAAGTCTGTTCTTCTTTCAGCATTTCGATTGTTCCGTCAGAATTCACAACATATTCAACATTCGGTTTTTTCGTTTGTTTATTCACTGGTAATGTGTACTCTATTGTTTCTGGTTGAATTGTTACAGATACTGTTTTGCCTAACAACGCATCTAAATCGTCTTTTTTACCGACTAATGAGCCGTTGCTAACAACTAATAATACTTCTGTATTTCCATTTCCTTTTGATGTAGCTTTCTTTAATTCTGGTCTGAAATTTACTTGATTTGTCATTTTATTTTTCCTCCAATTTTTTCTTACGTCTGTCTGATTGTCTTTTTCGTTGCTGTCTTGCTGATTCAAAGCAATCCATTTCAATAAATTTGTTGATTTTTGAATCAAATTTGGCAAAGATTACTGGGAAACCATAGCGATGCGCAAACATCTTCATTTTCAGCATTGAGATAGCATCTTGATAACCTTTGACATCAATCACCTTTTTCACTTTGCCATTTTCGTAAATAACGAAATCTGCTCTGTAATGAATTGGTGCAATTTTACGATCATTGCATAGATATCCTTCTTGCAGCAAAACATTTTCTTGCATCGCACAATAAGTTTCTGACAGGGGCATAAAGCTCATGCCATTTCGTTTTAGTTTCATGTAATAGCGAGCTTCTGCTTTCGAGTCGAACATGATGCCATCGACTTCTATCTTTTTGTTTCCATATTTGCTTCGTGTCGCCATCTCGCATACTCCTTTTTCCGTTTTTCCATGTATTCTTTTGCTTTCTGCCCCTTATCGTTGCATACGGGGCAAGGTTCACATGTTGACCATCCGAGCGAAGTCTTGTACCAAATAACCGTTTCATCATTGCATCTTAAGCAAGTCATTTTGCACCTCGCATCCAAGCCTGATTGCCAAGCTCTTTTTTAATCGGTTTAACAATTTGAGAAGTGCTTTTCTGCTCTACTTTTTTACGTTCAGGTTTGATCGTTTTAAACACTTCGCCGCCACATGTTTGAGCGACTAAATCGGCTGTTTCTCTGTCTTCGTGATAATAGGCAAATTCTGGTGAGATAACACCATTTCCGTTTTTATCTAAATAACACATCTTCTTTACTACAAAACTCAAAGCTGTTCCCTCCTCTTGTCTCATGTAAATGACAAACGTTTGTCTGCAGTTTTTTGGAATTTGAAAGTGTAGCCTTTCGAATTTTTGAAAATACGCGAAACGATTCGTTCACCATATGCTTCAGCCATTTCTCTGCCTGTCAAATTTGTGGTTATGATTAACGCTTGATTTTGACGCGCTTCTAATATTGAGTTGAGCGTGTCATTATTGAAATTTGTGCTGTCGCTATACGTCGTGCCTCCAAGCTCCGCACCTAAGTCGTCGATAACTACAAGATCAGCTGTTTTTATATCAGCCATCAAAGACCCTTGAATTTGTTTTCGTAGTTGTTCGTTATTGAAAGAAAACTTAATTTGTTCTAACAATTCTCTATAACTAATAAATAAGCATTTTTTGTTGTAGCCCGATTTTTCGATTATTTCCCAAGTTGCTGCCATTGAAAGATGGCTCTTTCCACTGCCAGATTTTCCATTAAGCGCCATATGAACTGGCTCACCATTTAAAACAGCATTTACAAAATTCTTAGCAATATCATTTGCAGCTTTGGTTTCTGAATCAATAACTTTATAGTTTTCAAACGTACAATCGAATAGAGCTTTATCTGTTATCACAGACCCGTATTTAAAGAAGTTGAGCACTTTCTTTTTGAGGCTATCGTTATATTTCTGTTCTGTTTGCAAATCAGCCTTAAGTTTCAAATCGTGAAAACCACATTTCATACAAGTTGGTGCACAACGTTCTGAACCGTCTTTGTTTTTAGCACGATAACTGTAAAGGGGTTCGCCACATTTTGGGCAGTCCCCTTTTATCACTAAAACTTTGCTAATTAAGGCTTGCATACCTTTTGCTAAATCTTCCATTTTTCACCTCGTTTTAAATAGGCAAATTGTCATACTCATCACTGCCTGCGCTTTCCAACTTCCGACCACCATTTGATTGTTTCTTTTTATTCTTTTGAGCTAGCATCTTGTCAAAGTGTTTTCTCAAACTTGTTGCTGACAAAATGACACCTGACCAAAAATCATTACTAGTTGCCCAAACGATCATATCTTGAACATCTTTTCCAGTTCGTTTGTCTGACTCAATCGTTAACCGAATCGTATTCGCCCATTTATCTAAATCAGGTTCTTTGATGTTTTGATTCTTTTGAATGAGTTTGAATAAAAGAACTGCTAATTTTTTATTAGGGTCGTCGTCCGAATAAATCCGCTTTTTGGATTTCTTTGACGTAATATTATTATTCTTTTCATTCTTCTCATTCTTTTCATTCTTGTTTATGTTCAGTTCGTTGTCCTTTTGATGTTCAGACCGTTGTTCAGTTTGATGTTTTTTTTCTTCTGAAAAAGCTTGATAAACGTTGTAGTTATTGATTTTGTACGTTGTCCCAGTTTGCCTTGATTTTTTTAAAGAAATCATGTCGTCTTTGACAAGTAAATTTAGGAATTTTCGGACTGTATTTCGACTTACTCCCCAACGCTCTGATAGTTTCTGTTCAGACGTTACACGTTCGCCTATGCCAACAGTTCTAATCGAATCGTTAAATAAGATTTTCCTCTCTTTGTGGTTGGCCATTAGAATCAAATCAAGCCACCACTTTAGATATTGTGGGTTATCCCATATCCAATTTTCAGTTATCGAGCGGTGAAGCTTGACCCATCCCTCTGCCATATACTCACCGCCGCTCTATAAATCGTCCATGCTAGTGAATCCAGTAATTGGAAGATTACCTCTGCAATACTCACACGTACCACAATTGACTGGCTTTTCTTCACCGTTCTTCACTTTGACAATTCTTTCTATTTTTTCTTTCAGCAAAACTAATTCATAAGCCATTTTGTCTTCGTCAATCGTGATTAGTCGCGCTTCACTTGGTGTTTGCTTCGATACCGCTGCGACAATTGGAATGCAGTGTTTACCAAATTTTTGTAAAATCAATTCTTGATAAATTGCCATCTGCAGTACATATCCAAAATTGACTAGAAAAGTTTCGCGTGTGCCGTATTCATCATTCCATTTTCGTTCGTGCATATCTTTTGTTGTTTTGATATCGACGAAATAGCCCTCATCCAAATTCAAACAATCAATTTTGCCTTTCCATGTCGTTCCAAAAATTTCACCAGTCACAATTGCTTCTTTTTCACCTTGATAGATGTTTAAAAAGGCATCTTCTGCAATTAAACGATCAATCATTTGTTCAGCTATTTGAAAATCTTTCAAAAGTCCGTAAGGTTTGCGACTAGAAAACATCTTAGATTTGTTCTCTTCTTTGAATGCTTCATGCACTTCTAACGATTCAAAATAAGAATGTACATAGTTTCCTACGAGTAAAGCTTTTGGATCGGACACTGGTTGCCATTCGCCTTTTAATTTTGCTAAAGCAGCAGCTTCGCATTTTAAAAATGATTTGTATTGTGATGTGGACATATACTGCCAGTCAGCTTCGTTTGAGTAATAATTTTCATCAGAAAGGATAGTCGTCGTCTTCAAATTCTGAGACATCTTTTACACCTTCCTCACGTCCGAAATTCGGAACATCTAGTAATTCTTCTTGGATTGGTTCACCAACTTGTTCAGTTAAAATTTCTGTTTTTGGCTCGTCTGCAATTTCTTGAACATCATCAGGAATTACAATCGGTTCTGCTTCTTTTTGAATTGGCTCGTCAATCGTTTTGTTTGAGAAAAGCTTTTGTTCGAGCACCGCCGTTTGTTTTTCAGGCGTTACATCTTTGCGACTGTTGTCATATTCGTTTTCTGTCGTACGCTTGATTGATTCTGTCAACAAGTCACTATCATCACTTGTATTGATGAAACTTTTCGCTGCTCGATTGATAACTGTACGTTTCGCCATTTCTTGTGGAAAATCCGTCTGAACGTTTTTCGTTTTTGCTTTGCTCCAAGATTTATCAATTTCTTTTTTTGTCATCACTGTATAAACACGTTCACCGTCAATTTTTTCGATAACGGCAAATGCGCCGATAATTTCATTATCTTGATTAGCAAAATCAGGTTCGAACTCTGTTACGATAGTTCTGCCTTGATTGCTCCCAATTTTGAACACATCGCCTTTGTGAACAACCTCTGCCCAAATATCCTTCACGTTGTTCAAACGCTTGAGAACGGCTTGTGTGCCGAAATACGAGCGTTGCAATTGGAGTTCTTTTCCGAAGACTACAAAGTAACATTGAGTTTTAGCTGGACTTAAACCTTGAACAACCATGTCAAGCAACGCATTAGCGATAGATTCTTTCGTTGCGACTTCCAAAGCTGGTTTTCTGTTTCTGTCTTGTGCTTTTTGAATAGCAAACCACGCAGATTTTAAAGCGTTAGCCGCGTTGTAATTTGTTGGTAACTTTAGTCCTTCTTCTTCTAAACCTTTGATACGACTAGATACTTGATCTGTAATATCTTTTTGAATAATTACTTCGTTTGACATGCTTAAATTCCCCCTAGTACAATTCTTGGATAATGTTGTTGTGCGTACTCTAAAAGATCATCTTCGTGAACGTAGCCATCGCCTGTTAGATAATAGGAATCTCCTGTAAATATTGGATCACCTTGCCAATCTAACCCAATGTTTTTCGGTTCTTGTTTCGGTTGCTGTCTAGCTCCTAACGAATCAAAATCATTCATGACAATCCTCCTAAAATTCCCAAAATAATTTGACACTACCATCTTCACGCTCAAAATTTGAAATACCTTCGCTTTCTAGCGCAGCTAAAAATGATGGCGTTAAACCTTTCGAACGAACGGTACAACTTGTTTGTCCGTAACTTGCAGCAGTCAATACTTTTTCTTGAATGTCTTGTTGTGCTTTGTCCATCATCGCTTCGAATATTTCATCGCCTAGACCTTTTACTGAAATCATTTGATTCCTCCTGTGTTATAATTACTGAAAAGAATTTTCTTTTGGACACGATTATGCTTGGCGGCGATCGTGTCTTTTTTTGTTTTTGTTAGTAACGTCAAGTAAGTTGATTAAAAATAAACATGTACTGTAAATAACGCCCAGTAACAAACTAAAATGTGTGATTGTAACTAGCATCGCTAGCATGAAACCAACGATTAAAACGTCCGATTTGTTCATTGTTTCGCTCTCCTTTTTCACAAAGTATCTATTGATTGGCGTAGTAACTCGTCTAGCTCGTCCACTTCTGTATCCGTCAGTAGCTCATTTGCTTTAAAATCGATGATGATGTTTTCTAGTGTGTTGCTTACACCTGCAATGAATGCTTTAAGTTCTTTAGCATCCCAACCATTACCCTTGCGAATTAGAATACCTGCGTATTCATCGGCGATGCGTCTTGCTAAAATATATTTCATGTTTTTGTCCTCTCCTTTTCCGAAATACCTTTCAATCAAATGAAGAGCTTCTTCTTTTGTTGAAACTGTGTATGTTGTTTTGCCGTCTGAAATTTTCAATGTTGGCATTTTTCTTCACCTTTTTCTTACTAGAATTCCGAACACTTACCCGATTTTTTTATTGTTCTAAAACCCAAATTCTACATTGCTCTTTGTCATAAAATTTTTGTTCACCTATTTGACCGAATGGAAGACCCTGAGATTCCCATTTACGAATCGTTGAAGTGGATACCCCAAAATATTTTGCTATTTCTATTTGCTTTAATACACGCTTATCCATAGAAGCATCTTTTCTTACTTTTGCTATTTCGTCAGTTATGATTTCGTGAATATAACTACGAAGCGACATCTCATTTTCTGGTGTTAAGATCACTTCCATAATTCAAAACCTCCTTTTTACAATTCGTACATAGTAATAATCGAATCGATAATTCTGTTAGCTTCTGCAGAAGTCTTTTTACCACTTAAGATTAAAGATAAGTAACTTTTACTAATTCCAAATCTTTCAGCAAGCATTTTGTATGTTAGGAATTTAGATCCTTCTACATACTTTTTAATTTTTTCTCTATCCCGTTGAGTGATTTCTGATATTTCAGTCATTCTTCATATTCTCCTTCCTAACCAACTTCTTCTAAATCCATTTGAGGATAATAACCCTCTGCAATTAACAAGTTGTAGATAAAAACTCGTCCTTTTTGTGTCCATTTGGTATTCATTACAACTTTCACACCGCCGTCGGATTTCGGTATCTCACTTGTGTGTGATTTTGTATATCCTTGATTCATATGTTTACGATAGAGCAACCATTGCCCGCTAACTTTATGCTGAACGCCTAATTTGTTGAGTAACTTATTCAAAGCAATAGCTGACATTCCGTAATCAGCTGCAATTTGAGAAGTCGCTACCGTGTCTGTCGATGAAAGAATCGTGTCTAAATAGCTAATCTTTGGTTCATACTCAGCAATTTGTTGTTCGAGCAATTGGTTCTTTTCTTCCAGGTCAGCTGCTAAACGCAATGCTTGTGCGAAACTTTTAGGTACGTTTGAATAGCTACCTGTTTTTCTGATTGTTGGTAGGACTTCGCTTGTCACCCAACGTTTGAATTTTTTAGCATTTGGAAGTTTTGACTTAAGAATTAAGCTATACAAACCAGATTCGTTGATGATTACTGAATCTTGTGTGCCTCCCGAGGGGTGAACGATTCGTTCTGACCTTCTATCCTCAATATCTACATGGTCACGAATCGCTTTTGCAGTATTGGAATATCCCAAAGTCTCAGCTATGTCTTTTCCTACAAAATACGGTTCATCATTTACTAAAACTGTTCGAACTTCATTTTGTTCGAAATTAAATATTTGTGGTGTGTTCATTTTTCTTCCCCTTCCCTATTGTTTTGTAAACAAATTTAACAACTATTTTCTAAACTTCGTTGACACATTCTGAGTAATACTCTATACTGTAAACATAGTTAAATAAGACATTAAAACATTGATTTAAAAGCTTTCTTGGCGGTTGGCATTTACTAATCAATAGTATTTTTGTTGTCTTTTTAGTTGTTAAATTTGTTTACGAGACAAAGTATAGACTATTATTCAGATTAAGTCAAATTAATTCTGCGTATTTTTCTAAACTTTTTTTGTAGGCATTCAGAAAGGTTGATTTATCAATGAATACTTATGAAATAATAAAAGAATTGGCAAAAGAAAAGAAACTATCTATTAGACAGCTAGAGATTAATTTTGGGTATTCCAATGGATATCTTGCTAAATGGAAAACCAACACCCCCAATTCTGACGAGTTAAAAAGGATAGCTGATTATTTCAACGTCTCTGTTGATTATTTGCTAGGACGTGAAGAAAAGGCATCGTTAGCCGAAAAACACGGTGTTTTTGCATTTGATGGTGAGCCCGTTTCAGATGAAGAAATTGAGTTTTTAAAATCTGTTTTAGCTGCAAAACGTGCTGCAGAAAACAATAAAAAGAAGTGATGTTTGTGTATGAGATTAATAGTCATTTACAAAATTTAGTAAATGATATGGGATTAGAATTGGTTTTTGCGGATATTGATCGTAGTGGAATTTATTTTGCGGATGAAAAAACAATTTTTTTGAACAATGATTTGCTGGGTAAGAATTCAGATTTTGAAATATCTCATGAATTGGGCCATTGTATCAAAAAACACGAGGAACTTGCAGCATACTATAACGCAACTGGTTACAGCAGAAGTAAGTTAGAATTTGAAGCAAATAGAATAGCTATCGAAATACTTTTATTTGTTTGGTTGAATGAATTCGATATAGAAAAAGAACATATTAACGCAGTTAAATTCATGGAATACTATAAGATTCCTTGGAACCTTGAAAGCTACGTTAGAGATAGTATGAGAAATTACGCATAAAAAAAGCCCGTGCTGACACACGGACTCCCACCTCATTTCTGAGATAGCTTACAAAACAATTATATCAAAGAAATGAGGAGTAAAGAATGAAAAAAGTTTTAGGGGGATCGTTATTATTCTTATCACTGCTATTTTTCACGGCTTGTGGTAAAAACGTAACGACAGAAGATTTAAAAGCGAATGATTGGTTAATTGAAGCAACTAATGATGATGAAACTAATATGATAGCATCATTTTCTGATCATGTAGTTTCGCTTAGTGTTGATACTAGTGAAATGAAATCAACTGCTAGCAATGAGTGGGAAGCTTTAGGTGAAGATTTTGCCAAAAATTTAGTTGAGCAAATGAATTATAAATTTGAATACACGCTAAAAAATAATGAAATGGTGTGGAAAGATGAAGAAGATAAAGACAATGATGCAAAATACACTGTTAGCAAAGATGAAAAAAATCTTATTTTAACACCTGACAAGAATAATAAGTCGGACGATAACGAAAAATTAACGTTAAAACCTTACAAAAAGAAAAAAAGCACAAACACAACAAAAACTACTAATTCAAGTAGTATTGAACAATCTTCTTCCACAGTTTCAAGCATAACTGAAACATCGGTTGAGCAAGCCTCTACTAACACAAGTGCAGTCAATAACCTAGAAACTACATATTCTTCAGCAAGTATAGAAACTTATGTAGAAAACAATCAAGAATCGTATGCTGCACCAACTGAATCTACACCGGCTTCTATTCAACAATCTGTACCACAGAATTATGCACCAGCAAACGTAACAGAACAATCTTCTTCAACACCAGAAGTTCAATCTGTCGGTCCTACAACAATCATTCTTCAAGCTGGCGAAGGACCAAAACAAGTAGCTGAACGTGCTGGAATAACAGTCAACCAATTATTTGCATTGAACGGAATGGATCCAAATAATTATATGTTATATCCAGGACAAGAATTGAGAATCAAGTAAAAGTGCAAGTATTTGTTTAAGGAGGTGATGCCAGCTGTTTAAGTCCGAACACTTGCCCGAGCTGAAAGGACGATAAAAAATGGCAACATTTGAACAGTATAAAAAGAAAAACGGTGAAAAACTCTGGATGTTTCAAACTTATTTGGGAGTTGATTCATTAACTGGAAAACAAGTAAGAACCACCCGAAGAGGTTTTAAAACAAAAAAAGAAGCACAATTAGCACTAACTAAAGTGCAACTAGAATATGAAAAAAATGGTCTGAATAAATCTAAAGAGTTAACTTTTCAAGAAATATATGATTTGTGGATTGTAAATTATGAACAGACAGTGAAAGAAAGCTCATTCGTCAAAACAAAAGAACAGTTTAAAAATCATATCTTGCCTGCATTCGGTGCATTTAAAGTCAACAAAATATCAATTGATGTAGCTCAAAAATTCGCTAATGAAAAAGTAAAAGATTTTGTCTTGTATAGAGAATTTATCAATAACGCTTCACGTATATGTGATTATGCTATCCGATTGGGTTATCTACAAGATAATCCATTTAAAAAAATTACAGTTCCAAAAAGGAAAGTTTCTGTACATGAAGAAGAATCTTTAAACTTTTTCAATAAAGAAGAACTAGAATTTTTTTTGGAGGCAGTAGAAAAGAAAAAAGATATTCGTATGTATGCTTTTTTTAGAACACTTGCATTTACAGGCATGCGTGCAGGCGAACTGTTGGCTCTCACATGGAAAGATATTGATTTTAACGATAATTATATCAATATAAATAAAACTCTCGCCAGAGGTAAAAATAGACGCCTTTACGTGGAGCAACCCAAAACAAAAAACTCAAAGCGAAAGATTCCAACTGATGAAAAAACTTTGAATATCTTGAAAAAATGGCGGTTGGAACAAAGAAGATGGCTCTTAGCTTTGGGAATCAATACATTAAACAAAAATCAATTAGTATTTTCGAACGAAAGAAATGAACATCTTCAATTGTCTAAGCCTCGAAAATGGTTAGAGGTAATTATCAAACAAAATAATTTGAAACGTATCACCATTCACGGTCTTAGACATACACATGCTAGTTTGCTTTTAGAATCAGGGGCGAATATTAAAGATGTGCAAGAACGTTTGGGTCATGCTTCTATTCAAATCACTATGGATCTGTATATTCATATTACAGACAAACGAAAAGAAGAAACAGCAACTCAATTCGCAAAATATATAGATATTTAATCAAAACGTATTCAAAGACGTATTCACAAAAAGAAAAAGAAGCGAAAACGTTGCAAGCTGTCACTTGTATATCAACGTTTTTGCTTCTTTTATAAGATGATAAATAAGGAAGGTACAGGATTTGAACCTGCGCGCCGGTATTAGCCGGTTCGGCGGATTTCGAGTCCGCTGCATTACCACTCTGCCAACCTTCCGCGATTTCTATTTTTAATCTTTTCGCCCAAAATGTCAAGCAACATTTTCACAACTGATTCTTTACATTAAGTCACAAGAAAAAGGTTGCACGTAATCAAACGACTACGCCAACCTTTTTTATTTTTTTAGCGGATAACTTCTGGATTTTCTAAAGACAACACAGAGTCAATTGTTCTAGAAATCAAAGAAATGATTTGCTCTTCTGTTGGCTGCATAATGTTTGAAGACATCAATGAAGCTAACCCAGTTACGACTACCCAAGTACCCGTATGTAACGCATCTAAATATTCGTCAGATAAATGACTGTATTTTTCGTCTTTCTTTGCAGCTTCATAGAAATAATTATATGAAAAATCATGCATTTTTTTACCGTCGCCATGCTCATCGATATACAATGCCATGTACAGACTATGATGTTTTTTTGCAAAGTTGATATAATTCAAACCTAAATCAATAATTTTGTCACCAGTATGCTCGACAGGGAAAACTTCTTCTTTGAGTTGATCAAAAATAGAATCCAAAAGAGTATTCTTTAAGTCTTCCATGTTTTTAAACTCTAGATAAATAGGTTGTGTCGAAATTCCCATCTTCTTTGCAATGTTACGAGCAGTAAATCCTTTGAAGCCTTCTTTAGCAACAACTTCATATGCTGCTTTTAGAATTTGATCTTTGGTATAGACTTTTCTTCTCATAAAAACTCCCCCACTTTGTACTGCATATATGTTCTTTAATTGTAACCGATAATCATCCTTCTTTGCAAACATTTTACTCATAATTGTTATATTTAAAGCAAATTAAGCTAAACTATTTAATGAAATTCTAATAAGGAAATGTGTCTTCATCAAATTATGCATTCCCTTTCATTTTTTTAGTCTTCTTTTTTTCCTTATTTTTTCACTCTTTTTTTGTCAGCTATGGCGAAAACACAACTAATCACCAAATAAGGAAACTATCGTTATTTATATTTATTTTAAAAAAGAAATAGTTACTAAATAAATTTCTTCGATAAAAATTAAATAAGTCTTTAGTAGGATGCATTTTCTTCACAAATCTTTTATACTTACTTCGAACTTACAAAACTGTTTGAATAGTGTCATCTAAAAAAGTAGCGTGTTTGCCACTTTATCGCGTATAGTAACCTTAGATCAAAAAACTTCAAGGAGATGATTCAAAATGAGCGTTGCAGCATCAAGAAAACTTATCAACTTTATTTCAATTATCGGTTTAGGCGCGTCTATCGCACTAACTGTTTACTTTATCAATCTTGGAGTCTTCAAGGACATCAATGCATTGAGAGGTCTTGTTGGACACTCAGTTATTCTTGGACCTGTTATTTTCATTTTGATTCAAATTCTACAAGTAGTGATTCCAATCATCCCCGGTGGCATCAGTACCGCAGCCGGCGTTCTGATTTTTGGTCCTTATGCTGGTTTTGTTTATAACTATGTGGGGATTTGTATCGGATCGGTTATTATCTTCTTATTAGGTAGACGCTACGGAAAACCATTCATTTTATCTTTAATCAGCGATAAAACTTACGATAAATATATTGGTTGGTTAGATAATCAAAGTCGATTTGAGAAACTTTTTGCACTTGCAATTTTCCTACCAGTTGCGCCAGACGATGCGCTTTGTTTGATGGCTGGCTTAACAAATATTTCCGTAAAGAAATTTTCACTAATTATTTTCCTTGCTAAACCACTCTCTATTTTCTTATATAGTATGGCACTGATTTATGGTGGACAATACTTGACTGGTTTACTTGGTTAATTGGACAAAATAAATGAAGACATTCTGACACAGATTAGTGGTCTGACCTCTAACCTGTGTTTTTTTTATTTTTAAGATACAATAGAATTAGTAGGTGATAAAAATGAATTATTTAAAACATAGTTTAGGAAATGCTTGGGACTTTCTCAAAGGAACACAAAATTATTTTCGCGATGTTTTACTAATGCACGGCTTTATTTTATTTATTTGTCTGCCGTTATTGAATAGTACAACTCGTTTTATTTTACATCGTGGTGCAATTGATTATTTATCTTATGATAATATCGCCACCATTTTTTCTAAGCACCCTGGCGTACTAGGCTCGCTCTTTATCGTTTTGGTGCTGATTCTGCTTTTGGTCTATTTTGAATTCACTTTTTTATTGATTAGTGTTTACTTTATCAAAAAAAGAAAACCTGTGTCCTTAAAACAGCTACTTCGAATGACTGTCTTACAGCTAAAAAAGGTTCGTCCAGTTACGTTTCTCTTTTTCTTAGCTTATTTTCTACTGATTTTGCCGTTAAGCGGGTTAAGTTTTAACTCTGATTTATTATCAAAAATCAAAATCCCTTCATTTATTATGGATTTTATTTTTGAAAATCGGCTTGTGATTGTTAGTTTATTCATTTTAGTTTATCTTTTCTTAGCATACATCGGCATTCGGCTAATTTTTGCGTTACCAGAAATGATCTTACGCGACCGACCATTTCGCGAATCAATCCGAGAAAGTTGGCGACTTACGAAATCACGCTTCTTTGCGATTCTAGGTCAATTTATTATCATTGGTGGTAGTATCTTACTAATTTCCTCACTAGGTTATTTTCTGATTATCCTTTCACAAACGGCTGTTGAGAATTTTTTGCCTAATTATTCATTGATTAGTGCTGTCTTCGCAATGACGCTATTACAATTGATACTTCTGTTTAATATTGTTATGTCAACTGTTGGAATATTTTACATTATTGTCGACTTCATGGATGATGAAGGCTTCTTGCCAGAAATTCCTGAATGGTTCACTCCTGAGCCACCTTTACATCGATATTCCACCTTAAAGAATGCCGGTCTTGTTCTTTTTTGTGTTTTCTTTGGCGTTGGCGTTTGTTTGTATAATATGAATTATTTGACTTCTGCTGCACAGACTACCCCTTTAACTGTTTCTCATCGTGGCGTTAGCAATCAAAATGGTGTTCAAAACACGTTACCTGCGCTGGAAAAAACAAGTCAAACTTATCATCCTGATTACGTTGAGATGGATGTTCAAGAAACAAAAGATGGCCAATTCGTCGTGATGCACGATTTTAACTTGAAGAATTTAACTGGCGTCAATCAACTACCACAAAATTTAACCTTGAAAGAACTAGAAAAATTAACAGTCAAAGAAAATGGGCAAGCAGCACCACTTGTTTCTTTTGATAGTTATCTGGCAGCTGCTAAAAAATTAAATCAGAAATTATTGATTGAAATTAAAACAACGAAATATGACTCAAGCGATTTGGTTGAGCGCTTCACGGATAAATATCGGGCAGAAATTCTGGAACAACATCATATTTTACAGAGTTTGACTTATCAAACTGTCGAAGACTTAAAGAAAGTGGAGCCAAAGTTTTACGTTGGCTATATTTTACCGTTTAATATTGTGGGACCACCGATTACTTCTGCCGACTTTTTAACAATGGAATATAGCACCATCAATCGGAATTTTATTTCATCTGCCCATGCGGATGGTAAAAAAGTTTATGTCTGGACGGTCAACGACTCGGATGCAGTCAGTCGAATGATGTTCTATGGTGCAGATGGCATCATCACCGATCAGATGGGGATTTTAAACAAAGAAGTAAAATCACTTGATGACGAAATCACTTATTCAGATAAATTGCTTAACTTCGTACTAGGTGTCGGTTAAGCATCACTTATCAAAAAAAGGCAATCGCTAATTCGTTAGCGGTCGCCCTTTTTTTATTTACTTATTCTCTTTTCGCGTCTTTAACAGCTCGAAAGATGGCTAAAATTGCGGGAATCGCTGAGACAATTGCGAGAAAAATTCCTAGTTTCCCTGAATTTCTTTTCTTTGTCATAACATCTTCTCCCTTCCTCTTTCCTTAAGTATAAAAAACTTTTGCAAATTTCTCAAAAGAAGTGATTGTTTACGACACCATCTCAACTGGTGCGTAAATATCTGTTAACTTAACTAATACGCGAAACTGTTTCTCATCAATAACAAAATGATCACATTGCTCGTAGCTTTCAACTAAAACAACAGCTGTGTTGGTATAGGTATGTTCGATATAACCAATGACTTCATTAGTTACACCAATAGGTTTGCATATGTAAGACTTTCCCACTTCGATATTTAACATCAAAATTCACTCCTTCAATTATTATTTGTTTTATTTATAATAACAGAAAAGTAAATAAATGAAAACGTTTTATTTTATTTTTTTGTATTTTTTTCTTTAAACCAACAAGAATTCATTCAGATTTTAAGTTATGCTATTTTTCATTTAATATCACTTAAATTTTATATTTTTTCGTCACGTAAGAAAGGTGACAAAACTGTTCTTTTTTTATTGCTTCACGTTCGTGCAGTTTTTTCTTTTTTTTCATACACTGAAGGAAAGGAGGGATAGACATGGTTCTTATTCAAGCAGTAATCTTTATTACCTTAACAATTGGTCTACTTATTGGATTAACAGAAGATCGTTGATTTCTTTCGTTTTAAATAAACCATTTGTTTATGGATACCTCTTAATTGCAAGAAAAACGAGTTGGTGCTAAACTACAAATGGGTTTGAAAATTTACAGAGAATTTAACTGAAAATTTCTCGAATTTTTCTCAATAATTGAAAGGAGGAACGAAACATGACTTTTAACAAAATAAATATGACTTATCGCGTAGCCTTTGACACTTCAACCAATCGTTTCATGGCAATTGACGCAAAAAATGAACACAATATTGCTTTCGGTATTACAATCGAACAAGCTGTCCGAGCATTACATGAATCTAATTAAGGAGCTGGCCACCCCACATGACATCTAAATCATTCTCGGAAAAAAGCTAAAAGAGGTTTGCACATCTTAGACGATGCAAACCTCTTTTTGTTTTGCTCTATCAAATCATTTTGCTGTATTAAAAAAGAAGCTGCGACATATGCCACAACTTCTTTCCTTCATTAACATATTATAGACGTTCGTTCAATTCTTTTGCTAGGTCTTCAAAGCCAGGTTTGCCTAGTAGGGCGAACATGTTCTTTTTGTAGGCTTCTACACCTGGTTGATCAAATGGGTTGATTCCGTTCAAGTAACCAGAAATTCCTACAGCTATTTCAAAGAAGTACATTGTATAACCTAAAGTGTAAGCATCCATTTCTGGAATTTTAACTAGTAAGTTAGGTACATCACCATCTGTATGTGCTAATAATGTTCCTTCAAAAGCTTTTGTGTTAACAAAGTCAACTTCTTTTCCTTGTAAGTAGCCTAAACCATCTAGGTCAGCTTCTTGTTCAGGAATAGTGATTGACTTACGAGGTTTTTCCACTTTAACGATTGTTTCAAAGATATTGCGACGACCTTCTTGAATATATTGGCCTAATGAATGTAGATCAGTAGAGAAGTTTGCACTTGAAGGATAGATTCCTTTTTGGTCTTTTCCTTCAGATTCGCCGAATAATTGTTTCCACCATTCTGAGAAATATTGCATTCCTGGTTCATAGTTGATCAACAATTCTGTCACTTTGCCTTTACGGTAAAGAATGTTACGCATCGCTGCATATTGATAAGCTTCGTTTTCTTCTAGTTTATCACTTGCATATTCTTTACTTGCATCAGCTGCACCTTTCATCAAGGCATCAATGTCTGCCCCACTAACAGCGATTGGTAGTAGACCAACAGCAGTTAATACAGAAAAACGTCCGCCGATATCATCAGGAATAACAAATGATTCCCAACCTTCAGCATCTGCTTCAACTTTTACTGCACCACGTGCTTTATCAGTTGTTGCATAAATACGTTTGTTTGCTTCTGCTTGACCATATTTTTTTACTAATAATTCTTTGAACACACGGAAAGCAATTGCTGGTTCTGTTGTTGTTCCTGATTTAGAAATAACATTAACAGAGAAATCACGATCACCAATTACTTCGATCAAGTCAGCTAAGTAAGTTGAGCTGATTGAATTTCCTGCATAAAAAATTTGTGGTGCTTTACGTGTTTTACCATCTAATAAGTTATAGAAAGTATGGTTCAAGAAATCAATTGCAGCACGTGCACCTAGATATGAGCCACCAATACCGATTACTACTAATACTTCTGAATCAGATTGGATTTTTTTAGCTGCTTCTTTGATACGTGCAAACTCTTCTTTATCATAATTTGTAGGTAAATCAATCCAGCCTAAGAAATCGCTGCCTGCGCCTGTACCTTCACGTAATAATTTGTCAGCCGCTGTTACTTGGCTTTGCATGTAACCTAATTCATGTTCATTGACAAACGGTGCTACTTTTGAATAGTCAAAATGAATGTGTGCCATTTGTTCTCCTCCTTAAAAGTTCACTATACAGGTATACTTTACGTTTTTTTTACTTTTTTTTCAAGCAAATATCTACGAACCTTTCAATATTTACAAGAAAATTTCACATTTAGACCAATCCTTGTGCAGACATTGCTTCCGCAACCTTTGCAAAACCGGCAATGTTCGCACCAAGTAATAGATTTTTTTCTTCATCATACTCAGCAGCAGTTTGACGACATGTTTCATAAATTGTTTGCATGATTTCGTCTAATTGTTGATCTACTTGCTCACTTTCCCAAGTTAAACGTTGAGAGTTTTGGCTCATTTCTAAGGCAGAAACTGCAACTCCACCCGCATTTGCAGCTTTTCCTGGGCAATACCAAACTCCTGCATCATGAAAAACAGTGACAGCTTCTACTGTTGCTGGCATGTTTGCCCCTTCTGCTACAATTTGTACGCCATTTTTTACTAAGATTTCTGCTAAGTCACCTGAGATTTCATTTTGTGTCGCACATGGCAAAGCAATAGCACATGCTTCTTCTAACGACCATACCGATTTTCCTTCATGATAAACAGCAGATGTCTTTTGAGCTGCATACTCAGTTAAACGTTGACGTTTTTTTTCTTTCACTTCTTTCAATAATTCTAAGTCAATACCTGTTGGATCATAAATAAAGCCACTTGAGTCGGAACAAGTCACCACTTTCGCTCCAAGTGCTTGCGCTTTTTCAATTGCATAGATTGCAACATTTCCGCTCCCAGATACAAAAACTGTTTTATCTGTAAATGAATCTTGCTCTTGAGCTAACAAGTGTTTAACAAAATAAACTAATCCATACCCCGTTGCTTCTGTACGAACTTTACTTCCCCAAAAATTCAAAGGTTTTCCTGTCAACACACCTGCATCATATTGTTTGATTCGTTTATATGCACCAAACAAATAACCAATTTCTCTTCCACCAACACCAATGTCGCCAGCAGGAACATCTAAAGAAGGCCCAATATGTTTTGAAAGCTCCAGCATGAAACTTTGACAAAAACGCATGATTTCACCGTCCGATTTTCCTTTAGGATCGAAATCACTACCACCTTTTCCGCCACCAATTGGAAGACCAGTCAGACTATTTTTAAAAATTTGTTCAAAAGCTAAGAATTTTAAAATACTCAAGTTAACACTTGGGTGAAATCTTAACCCACCTTTATATGGACCCAAGGCTGAATTGTATTGAATCCGATATCCTCGGTTCACACACCAATTCCCTTGATCATCTTGCCAAGGCACTCGGAATTGAATGATTCGTTCAGGTTCTACTAGAATTCCTAAAATATTTTGTTCGATGTATTCAGGATGGTTTTCTAAAAAATGCGTAACTGTTGGAAGTACTTCATCAATTGCTTGTAAAAATTCGACTTCTCCACGATCTTGTTGATGTAGTTTCTCTTGAATCGTTTGGACATATTTTTTTGCATTTGTCATTGTGTCACACTCCTTCGATTAGCTAATTTTTATTTTAGCTTATTTTCAGTCCCGGCTCAAAAATTTTTCTGCGTTTATTTTCGAAATATGCTACACTCACTTGTGAGGTGAAGCGAATGGAAACAAACTACGATGTAATCGTTGTCGGCGCTGGTACCAGTGGAATGATGGCAGCTATTAGTGCCGCAGAACAAGGTGCCAAGGTGCTATTAGTTGAAAAAAATAAAAAAGCTGGAAAAAAATTGCTAATGACTGGCGGTGGGCGTTGTAATGTCACAAACAATCGACCAGTGGAAGATTTAATCGCACATATTCCCGGAAACGGAAAATTTTTATATAGTACTTTTTCACAATTTGATAACTTTGATATCATGAACTTTTTTGAAACACAAGGCGTGCATTTAAAAGAAGAAGACCATGGCCGAATGTTTCCTGTTACAAATAAATCAAAAACAATCATTGAAGCGTTGATTACTCGTCTAAATGAACTTGGCGTCACACTCCTTTTTGGTACAAAAGTTGAAAAATTGGTACACAATAGCGGACAAGTCTACGGCATTCGAACAGAATTTGAAGAATTCCAAGCCCCTTGTGTGATTTTAACAACAGGTGGACGAACTTATCCATCAACTGGCTCAACTGGAGATGGCTACAAAATGGTAAAAAAAGTTGGTCATACAATTACCCCATTATACGCGACGGAATCTCCCTTGATTTCCGAAGAACCTTTTATTCAAGAAAAAACATTACAAGGATTGTCTTTACAAGATATTTCTTTAAGTGTCTTGAATAAAAAGGGACGAGTAATTACTGAGCACATTATGGATTTACTTTTCACACACTTTGGCATTTCAGGGCCTGCTGCCTTACGTTGCTCAAGTTTTATCAATCAAGAATTAAAGAAAACGGGCGAGCCAGTTACAATTTCTCTAGATTGTTTCCCAACTCGATCAAGTCATGACTTGATCCGAGAACTAACTGCTAAGAGTCGTCAATCGAAAAAAACGTTGGTCAATACTTGGCACGGCTTTTTACCTGAACGACTACTAACTTTTTATTTAAGTCATCTGAATTTGGAACAACAAACGGGTCAACAAACGTCGGAGAAACAAATTCAAGACTTTGTCCAATTATGTAAAGAATTTCATCTCTTGATAAACAAAACTTTCCCGATAGAAAAATCTTTTGTAACTGGCGGTGGTGTTTCCTTAAAAGAAATTAATCCCAAGACCTTAGAAAGTAAACTGGTAGCTGGATTATATTTTGCGGGTGAATTACTCGATGTCAACGGCTATACTGGTGGCTTCAATATCACTGCGGCTTTTGCTACGGGTCATGTTTCTGGTATGAATGCCGGTCAACAAGCCCAGGCCATTTAAAATATTACTAGTCCACTTAAATTATTCATTGGTTACTTATAAAAAAAATCCCCTTCAAGTTAAACTGGATACTAACTTGAAGGGGATGTTTTTATGCTCTGATATCGACAAATTTTCCATTTGTCAGTTGGCAGATTGCTTGTGGAGCTAACTCCATCTGCAGTCCTCTTTTGCCAGCGGAAATAATGATTTGTTCATAATTTTCCGCAATTTGATCAAGATAAGTTGGAAATAGTTTTTTCATTCCGATTGGTGAACAGCCACCACGAATATAACCAGTAGTTGCTTCTAACTCACGTAAATGGAGCATTTCTACTTTTTTATTTCCAGAAACTTTTGCCAATTTCTTTAAATCTACTTCATTTTCTCCCGGAATGACAGCAACTAGTGGACCAGTTACGTTTCCTACAGCCACCAATGTTTTAAAAATTCGTTGCTCACTCCCAGGAATCTGTTCAAAAATCGTAGTTGCACCTAAATGATTTTCATCCCATTCATATTCGTGTTCTGTATACGCAATTTTTTTTTGCTCTACGAGTCGAATTGCATTTGTTTTGACTTGTTTTTTCTTTGCCATATTTCCACCTCATTGCAACAAGCATGATAAATTCAAATACCATTCATCGTTGGTTGATACGATTACTCATGCTAAACTCTTAATTATTTGTTGCAGTTCTTTCACAGGTAATTGTCCTGGGGCCGAAGCAGACGCTTTTGAAATTGCCCCAAAAGTAACTGCCGAACCTGTTAAGCATCCTGCTACTCTTGATAACTTACCCATTTCTCCCATTGAAACAGTAATCAACGGGATTGAAACAAACGCACTTGCTCGTTTAGTCAATTCAAGCAAGCGAAAAACATCTTGTTCTGTTTGTGGCATCATTGCTAATTTTCCAATGCTAGCTCCAAAATGTTCCATCATATTTAGCCGGTAAAGCAGAACAGGATCTGATGGTGTTTCTTTAAATTCATGATTGCTGATAATGATTGGAATTTGATGATCTTTGATGCGCTCAATCATTCCGCGTCCCAAGCTTTCAATCTGAAACAATTCAATGTCTACCATATCAACCAACTGTTCAGTCACAACTGTTTCATACAAATCATGATATTCTCTAATCGATAGATCTTGTTTTCCGCCCTCAGCTAGCGTGCGAAATGTAAAAAGCAACGGTAATCCTTGAAGCTCATGTCGAAGAAGGACTAGTGTTTCTAGAACCTTTTCTAATTGCAAGATTTCTTGATAAAAATCGACACGCCATTCCACTAAATCCGCGCCTGCCTCGCGCGCGAGACGTGCTTCACTTAAGATTTTTTCTTGGGTCACACCAGTTAATGGTGCACAAACTTTTGGTCGACCAGTACCGATTTGCAAATTTTTCACTTGGATCATCCGTAACGACTCCCTTCTTACATTTGATTGATTTTATAAACAAATACCTTTAAGTAATCTCCTTCTGGAAAAGCGTTTGTCGTTTGAAAATCATTTGGTAAGCGATAAAGTCCGATTTGTTGATAGGAGACACCTTTGGCAATGAACTCTTCTTCAATCATCTTTTGAAATTGCTGAATCGTGACATTCGCCGCATTTGTTGAAGCAATCAGCACCCCTTCATCTGCTAAAATTTCCAGACTGTCTTTGACCAATTCGCCATAGTTTTTTGCCACGCGGAAAACTTTCTTTTTGTTGCGGGCAAAACTAGGTGGGTCCAAAACAATGACATCATAAGTCAATTGTTTACGACTCGCATATTTAAAGTACTCAAAAACATCCATAACGATAATTTTTTGTTGTTCAAGATCTAAACCATTGACTTCAAACTGTTCCTGCGTTTTTTTCAGGCTCCGTTTTGCAAGATCCACGCTGGTTGTCTCAACAGCACCACCCATCGCAGCCGCAACTGAGAAAGCACCTGTATAGCTAAACATGTTTAGTACCGATTTTCCTAACGCTAATCCATCAACCAACGCTCCGCGAACTTCCTTTTGGTCTAAAAAGATTCCTGTCATCAAGCCTTCATTTAAATAGGTTGCAAACTGAACACCATTTTCTTTTACAATCAATGGCTCTGGTGCTTCTTTTCCATAAATAAACTGACTTTCTGGCAGACCCTGCGTATCAAAACGAATTTTTTCATACGCACCTAAAATTTCCGGATATGCTTTTTTAAATGCTTCAACTAATTTTTCTCGATGAAGGTACAGTGTTTGGTTATACCAAGAAAAGACAGCAAACTGGTCATAATAATCAATAATCAAACCACCCATGCCATCACCTTCACCATTGAACAAGCGAAAAGCATTTGTTAAGTCATCACTAAAATAAGTTGTGCGTTTTGCTTTTGCTACCACAAATTTTTTCTCAAAAAAAGTTGTATCAAATACTTCGTTGTCTCGGCTTAATACCCAACCAATTCCTTTGTTTTGCTTTCCTAAGTAGCCTTTTGCCACAAATTGATTTTGTTGATCTACTAAATCGATCCATTCCGTCGTTTCCACTTGCGTATCGACTAAATCTTCTTTTTGAATGAGCGGATAACCTTTTCTAAATTGAGTGCTCGCTCGTTTTTTTACTTTTATTTTCATTCATTCACCTGCTTTTACTTTCTCATCCTTCAGTATAACAAAAATCAAACAGCTTGTCTTAAGCCACAAACCTCTAAGAAAGCTTAAAGAATCCCTTAACCAACTGCCATAAATCATCGCTTAGAATTGACACTAAAATCTTCGACTAGTAAAATAGATTAGAATATATAAGTTGTGTACTATGGGTTTTATGACACTCTTATTCTTATTTTTTTGAGTGTAGAAAGGAAGATTACTTTGAAACGTATAAAAACGCCCGCTTTTTTAAATAAGCGGCTCGGATTTTTTTCTTTGTTAGCTGTTTTAGTCTGGCTAAAAACAATTTTCGCCTATTTGATTGATTTCAATTTAGGGATTGAAAGCGGAGTGCAATACTTTATCTTATTTATCAATCCAATTGCGACTACTTTGTTATTACTTGGGATTGCTTTGTATGTGAGACGGGCAAGAGCTTCGTATATCACGATGATGGTGATTTTTTTCTTACTCACTTTGTGGGTGTTTTCAAATGTCACTTACTATCGTGAATTTACAGACTTTATTACCATCAATACTATTTTAGGCGCTGGAAAAGTTGCTAGTGGTTTGGGCGAAAGTGCCATTCGCTTGTTCCGCCCTTACGATTTATTGTACTGGATAGATTTTATTATCTTAACGGTTTTATTAGTCACTAAAAAAATCAAAATGGATGAACGTCCTGTCCGGGCCCGTATGGCATTTGCGATTTCAACATTAGCAGTTATGATTTTTTCTGGCAATCTTTTCTTGGCTGAAGCTGATCGCCCAGAACTATTAACTAGAACATTCTCTCGTGATTATTTAGTTAAATATCTTGGTCTTAATGCTTTTATGGCTTACGATGGTTTCCAGACTTATCAAACCAACCAAGTTCGTGCGGAAGCAAGTCCTAACGATATGAAAGAAGTTGAAAGCTACGTTAAAGAACACTATGCTGAACCAAACGACGAGATGTTTGGTGTGGCAAAAGGTAGAAACGTTATCTATATCCATCTAGAAAGCTTCCAACAATTCCTGATTGATTACAAACTAAAAGATGAAGCAGGCGTTGAACACGAAGTAACTCCTTTCCTTAATAGCCTGTTTCACAGTAATAGTACGTATAGTTTCGATAACTTTTTCCATCAAGTCAAAGCTGGAAAAACCAGTGATGCTGAAACATTAATGGAAAACTCTCTCTTCGGATTAAACCAAGGATCACTCTTTACTCAATTGGGTGGAAAAAATACTTTCCAAGCTGCACCTGACATCTTGAGCCAAACACAAGATTATACTAGTGCTGTTTTCCACGGAAATTCTGGTACCTTCTGGAACAGAAATGAGACGTATAAAAATCTTGGTTATGATTATTTCTTTGATTCATCTTATTACGATGTAACCGATGAAAACTCATTCCAATACGGGTTGCATGATAAGCCATTCTTTGACCAGTCCGTTCAGTATTTAGAACATTTGCAACAGCCATTTTATTCAAAATTCATTGCTGTATCAAACCACTATCCTTATTCAAAATTTACTAATGAAGAAGCAGGATTCCCGATGGCAGCAACCAGTGATGAAACAATTAACGGCTACTTCGCAACTGCGAATTATCTGGATACAGCAGTCGAAGAATTCTTTAACTATTTGAAGTCAAGTGGACTATATGATAATTCTGTTATTGTTTTATATGGTGACCACTATGGTGTTTCCAATTCAAGAAACAAGACCTTAGCAGAACTACTTGGAAAATCAAGTGATACTTGGTCAAACTTTGATAACGCACAAATGCAACGTGTCCCTTACATGATTCATGTACCTGGTCAAACAAATGGCGGGATTAATCATACTTATGGAGGTCAAGTTGACGCGTTACCAACGTTACTTCACTTACTAGGTGTTGACACCAAAGATTATATCCAACTTGGACAAGATTTATTCTCTAAAGACCATGACCAAGTGGTAAGCTTCCGTGATGGTGATTTCGTTACACCAACTTACACTTACTACAGTGGTACGATTTATGATAACGCAACAGGTGAAGCCATTACCGATCCTTCCCCTGAAGTTCAAGCAAAAATTGATGCATGGAAAGTTGAGGTTTCAAAACAATTAGCTGTTTCTGATCAAATCAATAACGGTGATTTACTCCGTTTCTACACGAATAGCAATCTTGATCCAATTGACTCTGCCAACTATGATTACAAAAATGGTTTAGAAAAAATGACTGCGATTGAGAAAAAATTAGGTGATAAATCAACCAGCGTATTTAGTCAAAACGGTAATAAATCAACAACTAATCTTTATGAAACAAAAACGTATCAAGAAATAAATGGTACACCAACGACTGATACTTCTTCTTCAGAGAAATAAACGATTAAAAAGCGTGAGAAGCTAACTTCTCACGCTTTTTTGTACTCTTAAATAACAGTTTCTCACCTCTTTGCAGAATAACTCGCAATTTATCAAAAAGAATTTCATACTTTATTCATATTCATTTTTTATACTCTAATAGAGGTGAAAAGTATGAAAATAATCCGTTATGCTATTGCGCGTTTAGCATATTATAAAAAGCAAACAATTGTATATATTTTATTTTCAAGCTTCTTTGCTTTTTTGTTACTTATCTCTTTTAATTTATATAATTTACAAACTACTTTACACAAACAAATCCAAAACCGTTTAGCTATCTTTAGTTCAACTAGTCAAGAAGAAAAGATTCCACAATTAGATAGCGTTAGTCACTTCTATTCATCAGCTATTCTTGTCTTTGTGCTTTGCTTTGCGATTTGTTTTTTCTTCTTTTTTATCCATATTTTGAAACAAAATCGACAAGAATTGATGAACTGGCGTTTAACCGGATTTTCACAAAAAAAGTTATTCTTCTTTGTTTACACTCAAATGTTTTTACCAATTACTGTTGCTTGCTTAGGTTTACTATTATGGAGTATCAGTTTCCAGCATCTTTACGAAACACTGTTACAAAGAATCAACCTAACTGTTCTTATCTTATTTAAGTTTCCTGACTTTTCTGTTCCTTCTTCAATTAGTGGATTAACCATTCCTATCAATCAAGAAGCATTTTTTCAGATTGATTTTACGAGTGATTTTTTACTTGTTGATACATTTAAAGGAATTGTTCAAACACTATTCACTTTGACTTTCGTTAGCTTATTTATAAGTATTTTGTCATTTATCTATTTTTCTCGAAGACTGCAAAAAGGGAGGTTCACCCACCATGGAGCAACCAAATAATACGACTCATTTCAATTGTCTAACTGTTATTCTTAGTTCTAAAGAAAAGCAACAACAACTACTTAATGAATGGAAAGAAAACTTGTTGCTAGATGACTCGCCAAACTACACAATTGTTCAAAAAAATTGGCCTGTCTTTCCTTATTTAAAGTTAAAGGATCATGTCTACCTAGACATTTCAAGTAAAGATATCAAGTCAACCAGTTCCGCTTATCAATCACAATTAAAGCTGGACTCCTCTTGGGAAAAGCAGTCAGCAGATGACCTCTCTTTATTAGAAAAAATCAAACTGCAACTCTTACATTCTTTACTTGCTAAACGCACACAAATCATTGTAGAAGACGCATTTGACGACTTAACTATTGCAGAAACACAAGAATTGTTAGACATTCTTTGCTTACTAGCTCGTCAAAAAAATCAAACAATTCTGCTGTTCACCAACAATACGACTATTGCCCATAGTCCTTACATCGATCATTTAGAAGATGCTTCCTAAAGTATTTTTCTCACATATTTTATTCCACTATGCTTACTAATTGATGATCACTAAAAAAGCCAGATGCGGAAATTTCCACATCTGGCTTTTGGTTTAGTTTTCTTGAGACACTTCTTTGATTTCTACATCCGGAAGTCGGACAGTAAATGTTGTTCCTTTTCCTTCTTCACTTTCGACCTCAATTTTCCCTTTATGCAGACGAACTAGTTGTTGCACGATGGGTAAGCCGAGACCAGATTCACCATACTTAGTATTTTTTCTTGATGGATCAACCTTATAGTACCGTTCCCAAATATTTTTCATCTGCTGTTCTGAGATACCGATTCCTGTATCTTTGATTTTAATAATCGTTTCAAGATAACCTTTTTCAATACTGATAGTAATTTGACCATTTTCAGTAAACTGAATCGCATTTTGAATGATATTTACCATAATCTGTACGAAACGATCATAGTCAGCATAAACATCAATTTCTTCCTGAGCTTCCAAAATCAGTGTATCTCCTGCTGCTTCTGCTTTTGCTTCAAGCTGTGTCACAAGATTTCTCAAGGTTTCTGTTCCATTGAATTTCTTGATGACCATCGTAATTTGGTCGGTCCGAATTTTCTCATAGTCCAGATTCTCATTGACTAATCGAATAAGGCGCTCCGTTTCATTTTTCATTAACTTGATTGCATTCTCTCGTTGATTTTCTGGAATCGCATCATAGGCAAGCCCCTCTAGCAATCCATTGATTGTCGTCAAAGGCGTGCGCATCTCATGTGCAGCATCTGCCATAAATTGGCGTCGCCGATTCTCTTGCTCTTCGATTTCTGCTTGCGACTCTTTAAGTGAATTCGTCATCTTATTGAAATCATCTGCAAGTTCGTCAAATTCATCTTTGTCATGAACAGGCAGTTGGACATCAAAATTCCCGTTAGTCACTTCTTTTGTTGCATTGCGTAAACGATTGATTCGCTTCACCTGAAAAGCAGCAAACACATAACTAGCAATAACTGCAACAATACTTGAAAAAATAAACCCCTTGAAAAGATTCAAGGTAACTGAACGCACGCTATTATCAATATTTCGTGCTGGTTGGCTCACAACCAAAGCACCGTAAAATTCATGATTCAAATTAAACGGAACTAATGCATAAGAAGTTGCTTGCTGTTGGCCTAAAATATTTTTATGATCGGTAAATTTTTGTTGCTTTCCGTTACGCAAATTTTTCCATTGCTCTGGACTAATCGTGAAATCCAGCATTGAATCGTCTGTTGGATAAATAAGTCGCTCATTTTTGTCAATAAAAATAAAGTTAACATTCTGCTCCGTTAGCACTTGTTCAGTCAAAAGCAATGCATTTTGGAACGCCTGATCTTGACTCAGTTGCGGAAAATTCGCAGCATATGTTTGTGTCGTTTTTTCAACAGATTCAGCATAACCAAACAACTGTTGGTAATTATTTTCTTCAATCGTTTGCTTCGTTAATTGTGTAAATGAAACCCCGACAATCAAAATAATCATGGCAATCATACTACAAAAAGCAAGTAATTGTTGATAAAGATAGCGCATTAGGCAACACCAGAATCATCAAACTTATAGCCGACGCCCCAAACCGTTTGAATTACTTGTGGACCGACTTTCTCAATTTTTTGACGAAGTTTTTTGATATGTGCATCAACTGTTCGCTCATCACCAAAATATTGATAATCCCAAACTAATTCCAATAGCTGTTCTCTTGAAAAAACTTGACGTGGTTTTTTCGCTAAAGTAAATAAAAGATCAAATTCTTTTGGTGTCAAACCTTCAATCAATTGACCATCTAGATAAGCTTCACGAGTTTTGGTATTCATTTTGAAATGTTCTGTTTGAATGTCGAAATGACTATCTGATTCACTGGTTTCTTCTTTTGCATCGACAAGTTCGCTTCGACGGTGCAAGGCTTTCATTCGTGCAATCAAGGTCAGTGGACTAAACGGTTTCGTTACGTAGTCGTCTGCCCCCATTTCCAGACCAATAACTTGGTCGCTCTCTGAATCGCGTGCAGTCAACATAATGATAGGTACTGTGCTTGAGATTTTCCGAATCTCACGCCCAACAACCATGCCATCCATTGTTGGTAAATTCAAATCAAGTGTAATCATGTCCCAGTGTGCAGGATTTTCTAAGAAGGCGTCTAGCCCATCTTTCCCATCATACTTGAACGTTGCCTCCCAGCCTTCATTCAAAAAAAACATCTGCATCATTTCAGAAACAGATTGGTTATCTTCAATCATTAAAATGTTCATAGTCATCCCCTCCGGATTTCTGGTCAAATTTCTGTAATTTTTTTTCTGTTAAAATAAAAATCGGCATAATTGGAAAAACTAATACCAGCATTTCAATTAAAAAGTAATTCGTGTTTCCTGTTACTTTTAATAAATAGCCAATCGCAGCCATTATCAAGCCGAAAATAATAAAGTATTTTCCACTAACTTTCTGGGCTAACTGCCAGAGTTCATCTGTTTTAGCAGCTAACGGTGAGTGGTATCCATACAATGGCAAATTTCCCTTGGAAGGAAATAAGCGAAAGAAAATACCAATAGTCGTTAAAGCAACTCCTACAACTAAAAAAATCATTGATTTCCTCCTAAAAAGTTCTCTTTCTAGTATACTCCAAATAGTCTTGCGAACCAATATATTCAATAATTCTTCATGAAAGGTTTGTCTTTTGTTCATTCTTTGTTAAGATAGGTTTATTGAAAAGATAAAGGAGTTTTTTTTGTGTCAAACTATCAAGCAATTACTTTTTTTGACCTAGATGGAACACTGCTGGATGCGCATTCAACAATCACCTCAGAAGTTGCATCTGCCATGAATGCCTTAAAAGAAAATCATGTCTTACCTGTCATTGCCACAGGTAGAACAGAAATTGAAATCCAAAAGATTATGCACGATGCTGGAATCACTTCAGCTGTTACCATGAATGGCTCTTATATTCGTGTGGATGGAAAAGAAATCCATTCCGAGCTTTTTTCAGAACAAGAATGTCAAAGAATGTATGAACATGTGCGGTTACAAGGCCACGAACTTTCGTACTACAATCACCAAAATATTTGGTGTACTGGCCACAATCAACTAATGATTGATGCCTATAATTTTATTCATTCTGAAGTGCCACCGATTGATCCTTTTGCCTTTCGTCAAAATCCAATCAACATGCTTTTGATTCTTTCACAAAGTGGCGATGAGTATTATCATGAACAGTTTCCTGAACTAACTTTTTATCGAAACGGTCCTTATTCAATTGATACCGTGAAAAAAGGAATTTCTAAGGGTGTTGGCGTCAAACGATTAAAAGAAGAATTAGGATTGACCAATGTCCCAACTTTTGGATTTGGTGATGGTCCGAATGACTTCGCTCTGCTAGAAGCTTGCGACAATAAAATTGCAATGGGCAATGCCTACGATGGACTAAAAGAGTTGGCGACTTTCGTAACTAAGAAAAATACTGAAGGTGGCATCGTCCACGCATTGAAACATTTTGACTTAATTTAATTTTTTTAAAATAAAAAATCCGTAACGAATCTCAAAGCAGATACTACTGTTTTGAGATTTTTTTCTTTTTCTCTTAAGAAAAAACAACAGCAGTAAGAGTTCTCACTAACTAATTCAATCAGTCGGTGCCAATCAATATAAAAATCAAAAAAATTGACAAAAAAAGAAAAAATCTTTTAATGGACATATCCACTTATGGAGATGTACATTAAAATTTTATGAGGTGATCTTTATGAATGAAATAAATTTAAGTAAATATTTGGCTGCGATTTATCGCCAAACGAAAAAATCATGGAACCATCAAAATAGTTTTGACTTTTTAAGGGCAACACAAACAGATATTATTATGTTTGCTCTAAAAAATCCTCATCAAATCCAAAAAGATATTGCACGTCGGATGGCAATTGATCCAAGCTTATTAACAAAAGACTTGAAGTTTTTAGAAAAAGAAGAAATTATTACCCGCTCACTAAGCAATGAATCACGTGCCTATCATGTTGATTTAACTGATAAAGGGAAAAAAATTGCAGAACAACTTGGTAATGAAATGGAAGAATGGTGGATTTCGTTCTTTCACGCCCACCCAGAAATCAATCAAGCACAGTTTACTGAACAATTGAAACTCGTTTATGAAGCATTTAATGCTAATGAATAGTGAAACGCAAGGAGACCTGAATCGAAAATGGAAAAACAACTTTTAGTAAAAAACCGAAAATTGATCACTGTCATCATCTTATCAGCAACATTTATCAGTATGATGAGTCAAACAATGATGGTTACAGCGTTGCCTTTACTCAAAGACATCATGAAAGAATCATTAACTACTGTTCAATGGTTAACCACAGGCTACACCTTAATGGTTGGCGTTGTTACCCCACTAACTTCTAATGTTTATGAAAAATACTCAAGTCGTACAGTCTTTTTATCTTTGTTACTTGTCTTTTCTGTGGGGACGTCAATTGGAGCAATCGCACCCAATTTTTGGTAGGTAGACTATTACAAGCTGCAGCCGGTGGTTTTTTGATGGCTTTTCAAATGACTACTATGATGACAATCTACCCACCCAGCCAGCGTGGCATGATTATGGGCTTGTCTACTTTTGTCATTGCTTTTGGCCCTGCTGTAGGTCCGACAGTTGCGGGGATCATTTTAAATTATTTAAATTGGCGTTACTTATTTATTAGTATCTTACCAATCATGCTCTTAATCCTTCTCATCAGTTTTTGGCGATTTCCTAATTATTCTCAACCAAAACCAGTCCAGATTGATTTTATTTCAGTCATCGAATCTTTCTTATCCATCTCTCTTATTATGCTAAGCATCACCATGATGAAAGGCCAACTGATTCTAGGGATTTTTCTTTTTATTCTTGGCTTTTTGATTGGCTGTCTTTTGTTGAAACGACAATTACGTATGAAAAAACCTTTAATCAATATCTATTTACTAAAACAACCCACTTTTATAAAAATGACTGGCATTAGTATCCTGGCATACATCATTTTGGTTGGGTTAGGACAGCTGGTCTCCATCTTTGCCCAAATGCAGCTTTCAGTCGATAGCTTAACTGCTGGTCTTATCTTATTACCAGGAGCCATTTTGAACGCTTTTTCTTCAATTGTTGTTGGACGAATTTACGACAAGCATGGACCAAAGAAATTAATCATAACTGGCAGCTTTTTGATGCTCGTATCCTTTATCCCCTTCTTTCTTTCACGAGTAGAAATCAATTTAGCTTTGTTGTCCGTGACTTATGCGCTTTGTCTCTTAGGAATTGGATTAATTTTTTCACCGTCACTAACCGAAGCTTTTAAAGAAATTGAACCTTCACAAATCAGCCAAGCAACGGCTTTGAATAACACACTTCGTCAAATGTTTGCATCTATCGGAATTACGATCATGATCAGCATCGTGACAACTCCTTCATCAATGAATGTTGGGATTACTTGGGTAATGGCTTTGTGTATTGTTTTGACTATTGCTATTCCGCTTCTCCTATTCCGTTTAACATCAGAAAAAAAGTGACCATTTTATTCAAGAAAATGTTACTAAATCTCGAAGCAAGTAGTACAGCTTCGAGATTTTTTCATGAAACTAAAAATGATTCAGCGAATAAAATTGATTGAACCTTTCATTAACTCTTCTCGCATTTTAGTGCCAATACTTTTTTATTGAAAATGAATAAAAATGTGGTATACTATTTTTGTGCGTAATGCATCTGTAACCCTTGTTACTTTACGGGGACGTTACGGATTCGACAGGCACAGTTTGAGCTTGAATTGCGTTTCGTAGGTTACGTCTACGTTAAAACGTTACAGTTAAATATAACTGCTAAAAATGAAAACTATTCTTACGCTTTAGCTGCCTAAAAACAGTTAGCGTAGATCCTCTCGGTATCGCCCATGTGCTCGAGTAAGGGTCCTAACTTTAGTGGGATACGTTTCAACTTTCCGTCTGTAAGTTGAAAAAGAGCTCATCAGACTAGCAATACAAAATGCCTGTCACTCGGCAAGTTGTAAAGCGAAACCTTAAATGAGTTGACTATGAACGTAGATTTTTAAGTGGCGATGTGTTTGGACGCGGGTTCGACTCCCGCCGTCTCCATATTTATATTGTTGAGACAAACAATAATCCGAAAAAACGTTGTTCAATCAACGTTTTTTTATTTTGGTCAAATAGAGAGAAGTAGCAAAACACAAACTTTTTGTATTCAAATCATAAACGAAGTGATAAATATACCACTTTAAAATGAGAAAATTTGTTTAACTTCCTTGTAAGTAAAGATGCTAAATTACCTGCGAGAAAAAAGACATTAAAAGCTTTTATTGCGAACAAAAAGACGACCTATTTTCAACCTTTCACGAAAAAGAGAAAGACCTAGGTCGCCTTTTTTATAAAATTATAGTGTCGGTCTGAATATTAACTAAATTTATCTACTATCATCTGATTTTGATTGATGATCAACTTCATCATTGATTATACAAAAAATACTTCATAAGATTTGCAGGGTGACATTCTGATAGATTCGCTATTATTCACACAAAAAATGCCGGAAAGATAAACACGAGAACTAAATATATCGGAAATACTAACATCATGATACTATTTGCTAAAAGAATAACTGTCCTATAAGTCCCTCTTCTCAATCTTATCGCTATTAATAGTCCGATTGAACCGATTAATGGTGTAAAGACAGATAGAGGAATTCTTAATGAAAAAAAAGATTGTTGAAGAAACATAACTATGCCTAATAAAATAGTCATTACTGAAAAAGTAATCCTTACTTTTTCATTCATCAACTGAATACAACATATGCACCTGCAGCAACCGCATATTTATAACTTAACTTGTTTGTACTATTCATAATAGCCTTCAATCTTGCCCGAAAATTTTTATTACAAGTTGTATTATTTCCGCCATGTATATAACAGTAATCATGATACATACATGCTGTATCTAAATCATCAGTAGGCATATTTCCTTTTCCTGCATTTCCATAACCACAATAGTTGCCATAAATTAAAAATGTTGCTCTAGCACTTATACTTCTTTCTGTTGAGTCAAATGATTCAATTACATAGCCAATTTCGATAATATAATCCTCTACACCATCTAATTCTGCAGACTCAATATCAAAATACTTGTTACCTTCATTATCCACATAAATATATTGTTCAACAACAGAAATAATATCTTCGTTTTCTGGTGTTAATTTTTCATTAACTTCTGCAGTTGCAGTAATGCCACCTATTGTAAAAATACAAGTTAATGCTAATAATACTGTTAATATATTTTTTTTCATTTTCATACTCCTTTTTTTATGAATGATGCAAGCCCATCTTTTTCAGGATTAAATACTATTTTTTTACCTTCTGAATGATTTAATCTTACTAAAGTTGGAACTTGTGTGATGCCATATTCATTGATTAACTCTTCATAATGTAAATTATCCTTATCATTAGTATCAAAATAATATATTTTTCGATCAGTATGTTCTAATATTGGCGTTAGCGTTTGAAGAAAACCTTGACAAACTGAACAGTCATTCCTACCAAAGTAAAGCAAAATATTATCTTGATTCAATAAATATAGTTCGTGACTGTTCATTATTATCAATTTATTTTTATCTTCTAAATTAGCAATCTTTTCATCATAAATTTTAACTTCTTCTTGCATATTTTGTTTTAACTCTATTTTTTCTGAATTTGTATGTTGCAATATGTTTGGTATCTTTTCAAAATAAAAAATAAAATATCCACCCCCCATCGTTATTAAAAAAACTAAACAAAATATTACGAAAACAAACCTCCTTCTTCTCATTGATTTCTTTTTCACCTCCAAAATCTCTACTATGTCTTTCTACCAAACTACCCATTCTATACAGAGTATCGATATATGTATTATCAACAAGCTCATTAAATCACGAAAATACCGTAAAAGAAAACGCTTTCTTTAATAATTAGAGTTATTTAATAAATTTTAATGCAAACTTTCTAGATATACTCACTGCAACAACTGCGAATTCCCCTTACTCACTTCTATTTGTCATCTAAAAATAAATCCTTTTCTTGCTTAAAGCAAATGAAATCTATATCTTAACAAAAAAACGCAAGGAACATCTAAAGATGCAATATTAGAGTGCTTGAAGTATATAGAAATAAAATTTTTTGAAACTATCAAAAATATTGAAGAGAACACTTCTAATATTGAATATGAAGATTGATAAAGAAATAAGTAGAGCAGGAGGTAGTGGAAATAGTGCAATTAGGATTTAAACATCATCCAAATAAAAAAGGTAATAGAATATTTGAAAGATTATTTGTATAGAAGAAAAGAAGACAACCTAATCATTTTTACTATACTTAAATTTGTAAGTTGAGTGATTACGTCATGACTGAATATCAAGTAATTGCTTTGATTATCGCAGCCTGCAATTTATTCTTAAAGTGTTATGATAGTTTTAGACAAAAATAAAAAGCCCTCATCTGCTACCCTAACAAGTTGTAAAGCGAAACCTTAAATGAGTTGACTATGAACGTAGATTTTTAAGTGGCGATGTGTTTGGACGCGGGTTCGACTCCCGCCGTCTCCATTGATGAGAAAAAAAGGTTCTTAAACTTTCATTACGAAAGCTTAAGAACCTTTTTGGGTTTTCAACCTAATTATTTAAAGTATAGAATATTCATCCATAGTTTATTCTTTAGAATTTTTTCATTCACCAGAAATTTTTCTAACACAATCACATCAATAAATCTATCTTCCCATCTAAAGGTACTCCTGTATTGATTTGTTTAGACAATTCATCAACAAATTTACTCTTATTATGATTATTATAAAACTTGACACCTACTAGACGAATCCTTTCATTTTCTCCGATGAATTCAATATCTGAATCATTTATCTCGTATAACATTTCTTGTTTCCAAGCGTCCTCTTTTTCTCTGTCTTCACCTTTTGGCTCGACAAATACTTGATATACAAACTCTTCATTTTCTAGATAAAGAATAAAATCAGGCATGAACCCCCTCGGTCCACCAAATTCAGTTAGTTTGTATCTAGTTGCTTTTTCATCATTTCTAATTAGATACACTTGTTTATATTTAGCTTCTAATTCATGAATAAAACTTCCCATCAACTCTACCATCGCATATTCTAAACGGTTCATAATAGCATCAGTATAAACAAACCACTCTTTTCCCTTCATTGGATGCAGCTCAATTCGTTGCGTAACATGTCCTGTTTCATAGAGCGGAACTACCACTTCATAATCTCTCAAAGTATCTTTAATAGAAACTGGTTTGAAAACTTTTAATCCAATTTCTTTCTGATAATTTTTGCGAATTTTTTCTTCACAATAAGCTAAAAACTTATCAATAATTTCAAGTTTTTCGATAGCTGATAAATCAGATATATGTTGTCCTTTGGGTAAAGATACTTTGATAGAAACATCGTTAAAATATTGTTCACTATCAATTAATTCGTCTTTCGACTGTAGCAAAGGAAGATACTTTTTAAGGTTCACAAAACGGAAAAATGGGTTTCTTTGCAGACCTTTTTTGAAAAATCTCTTATCTACTGTTAAATATTCAAATTCTCTTTGAATAACAACATCATCACTAATTTTCCCTTGGTAGTCTGTTTCAACAGTTGAACCTATATATTCCGTTTCCCATTCTTTAGATATAGTAAACTTTTCTAAAGAATTATAATCTTCAGGAGTGGTTTCTCTGCTTTCATTCACAAATAAGTTTCCTTGTTTATACACACTTGTATTTTTGAAGGAGTTTTTTAATCTTGTAGAAAGTATACGAACTGTCTCATCACTTGAACTAATTAAGTTTACTGCATTCATTGATTTCTCAAAGTTAGCTAAATAACCTTTTTCATTAATCGTGTGGTAATGTAATGTTTCCAATATTCTTAAATCAGTATTTTGATTATCGAATCTTCTTTTAAAACTTTTTTCTCCTTCATATTCAAAAGGAAAATACCTTGCTCCTCTACCAACCAATTGTGCTTCACTATCTGTAGCAGTTCTAGTCACTCCTGCTCCTTCAGAAATTCTAACAATATCATACAGATTTAAAACATCCCAACCTTCATTTAATTTAGCAACAGCAAAAATAACTCTGATAGGATTATTGATATTTTCCAAACTATTCAGTAATACTGCATTATCTACACTCAACATACTTTTTTCATTAGCGTTTAGAATATTTCTCGCTTCAAAATCCTCTTGAATTTCTCGAATAACATTATCTAAATCCTGTTCTAAAAAATAAGAAAAGACTTTGTAGAGGGTGGAATTCGATGATACGGTTGTTTTTCTTTGATTGATATATTTAGATAAACTTTCTATAGATAAATTCTCTATAATAGCATTAAAATCTTGTTGTTTCTGTTCAGATATTTTGATTTTACTTGATTTAAACATGACAATTGGTTTGAAATAAGAAATACCATTTTCCCTAGCAATCAATTTTCGATATTGGCTTAAAAGTATCGCATCTTTCATTTTCTCATCATCATTATCAGAAGATTGCAGTCTTAATACATTTTTTGAGTATCCATCATCCATAAACTCGCCTAAATCATATTTATAAATAATTTTATCACTGTATTTTTGGGAGATATTTTTATCATCCATATTGATGGTTGCCGAAAATTCTAAGAGTTTATTATTCGTTCTCAGATATAGCATTTTATTAATAGTATTTTCCCAAGATTGTTTCTCTTCTTTTTCTTTCTTTGTGGAAGCATTAAAATGATGGGCTTCATCCCCTAAAATGACAATATCTTCCTCTTCCAAACTCTCTAGAGATATACCATTTTCCCTAGGCTTACTCAATTCCCCATGAATTTTTTGAATGGTAGTCAATTTCAGATAAATGGTGTTTTTATCCTTCACTGCAGGAAAGTTTTCAACTGCTTGAATTACAACCCGTTCCCCATCAATAAAAATACCTCTAGGGTTAAAAAGATACTTGCTAGAATTACTATTTAACATGTTTTCATGAGTTTTTTTAATGATCGCATCTGTATTCACCAGAAAAATGAAGTTTTGATAATTAAATTCCTTAAATAAATACAGCATCATGCTTGCCATAACCATTGTTTTCCCTGAACCAGTTGCCATATTAAAAAGCAATTGTTTTCGCTGATAACCTGCATTACTTATTCCATAAGCTAAGCCATCATCTTGCATAAATTGAAATCTTCTGAAAGCTTCTTCTTGATAGTGGCGAAGTTCATCTCTTAGGTTACCTTTAACATACTCAGGAACTTCATGCGGATTATTACTAGTATAGAACAGGTTAGACATTTGACTGTCTAGCCATTCATATAACCGTTCTTTCACCATGTCTAGTCCTCCTCGCCATTATAAAAACTATGGTTAAAGGCTTTATCTTTCTCTGAAATAATTACATTGGCATCTTCAATTTCAGCATAAGGCACATATAATTGATTTTTATCTAATGCTTTCTTGAAGATTTCTTTTTGTTCTTCAAAAGTTAAGTCATTAAAAGTAATACACCCTTCTTCCTCATCATGTTCTTTTAGTAGTTCATTGGTTAACTTTTCTTTGTCTAGCTGGTAATTCAAATCAGCATTATTATCTAATTCACTCCATAGGTCAGCTAAATCATCTTTACTAGATGCTTGGTCAATTTTATTTATATATACTTGGTTCAATTCCATCAATTCAGCATAAACAAATGAGCCTCCGCCTTGCCAATCCACATCTTTAGAAACCCCACCCTGTTCGCCTTCAATTACTTTTTGAAGTCTTGGAACGGAAACAGTATTGATATAATCCATTTGTTCAATTCCAATAAATTTTCTATTCATTTTCATAGCAACAGCTTGAGTGGTTGCTGAACCCATGAAAAAATCCAAGACTAGATCGTTTTCATGGGAAGAGATATGAATAATTCTTTGTAGAAGCTTCTCAGGCTTTGGAGTAGAAAACCATTCCAGCTTAGATAGGTTGGGGAAAAGCTTCTTTTACTCATACTTTGCTTGTCTATTATGCCCTGTTTCTTCTAATATAGTCCATAAATTAGAAGGAGGTAATCCTTCTTGTTCGGACAAATAAGTTATTCTTTTGATGTTTGTATAATCTTTATTAAAGACTATCTCTCCTGAAGTCATTTTCTCTTTTAAAGTTTCTTCAGACCATCTCCATCCAAATTTTGGCGGTTCAATATAAGTGCCAATAGGTGTTAAAATTTTGTATTTCAAATTATCCCTATCATTCGGAGAAGATATTGGATTGCCATCAAACCAAGGTCCTTTTGGGTCATTATTGGGATTCTTATAATGTTTTTGTTGCTGCATAGTTCTTTCTACTTTATTAGGGAACCAATTATCCTTTTTAGAATATACAAATAATGTGTTAAAGTCAGTCGAAAATTGTTTTGAATCATTGTTACTATTATCGCTTGACCTCCAACTGATACTTGTAACATAATTTCCCCTAAAAAAAATAGAATCACAAAGAATCTTTAGATAAGCAGATTCTTCATTATCAATATTAATCCAAATACTACCATCATCAGCAAGCAATTCTTTAGCTACTTCAAGTCTATTCTTCATAAATGTTAACCATGTAGAATGGTTAAACCTATCATTATATCTAAAAGAATCGCTTCCAGTATTGTAAGGGGGATCAATGTAGATTAGCTTCACTTTTCCTGCATATCTTTCTTTTAAAGAGTGCAAAGCTAATAAGTTATTTCCTTTGATAATTAAATTATCTTCATTACTAAAAGAATCAACTTTATGTTCACTATCAGAATCATATTTTTTAACATTTACTAGAGCTTTTGGTGCTAAAAGAGTATCTATTTCATCTCTCGCAATGACTTCATTATAGAAAACTTCTTCTTTTCCATTATCTTCTTTCGTCATGCCACCTTCTAAAACACAGTCTTTGTAAGGAAAATCCAACACAACATCGGTATTATATTGTAAGTATTTCCCTTCACTGGACAATCCAATTGTATTTGAATATTTAGTATAGCTATCCGCCCAATAGTCTTTATATCTCAACATATCAATAAATTCCTGCACTTTAAAAATAACTACATCTCCAGCTTTTACTGAATAATTTTCTCTGATCTTCTGATTTTTCAGCAGTGCTGAAATCAATAATGCGTCATAATTTTTCAAATCATCAATAACAATTGGCCTTTGTAGCTCTTCACTATTCCAATACTGAGGGAACTCTTTTAAAATCTCTTTTACTTGTTGCAGTAATCGAGTATCCATTTCCTATCTCCTTTACCTTGAATAATAAGTATTGAACGAACGTTAAAGACACACAAAAAAGTTGGAATGATTGAATAAATTTATTCAGTCATTCCAACTAGTCCGTACTTATTTATTTTTGATATTTCAACAGGTATGTAACGTTCGTTTGTTACCTTTTATAATTATACACTAGCAATTATCATCCTAGATCATTTTCTTATCAAGTTATATTTGGTTTTTACATTATAAATTGTCTTTAAACAAACATTACACTTTTTTGCTATTTCTTTTTGTGTCATTTTCGTGTTCATAAATAAATCCTTAATCTCCTCTATTGTCTCCGGTTTTAATCCTTTATTACCCAGTTTGACGCCATTTTCTTTCAAAACTGCTAACGCATCTTTCGTTCGTTCTGAAATATAATCTGCTTCTAGTTCTGCTATTGCAGAAAGGATTGTAAAAATAACTTTGCCCATACTAGTTGAGGTATCTATACTTTCTTTGATACTAATCAAATTAATTTGTTTTTCTTCCAATTCACTGATGATATTGACTAATTGTTTTGTTGAACGACCTAGACGATCAATTTTATAAATAACTAGCGTATCTCCCTGATTTAAAATCTTTAGCGCATTGATTAATTCTTTTCTATTTTCTTTTCTTCCGCTTACCTGTTCAATATAAAGTGCATCAATTTTGTAACGCATAAGTGCATCTTTTTGGACTTCAACTCCTAAATTTTGGGAATTTTTACTGGTGCGAATATAGCCGATTGTCTTATTTGTCATCTAATTTTTTCCTTTCATATAGTTGAAATAGTTCTAGTGATAATTATTGAAAAAATAATAAGGCTAAGATTTTTCCAAATACTTAGTCAGTAAATAGACTATCAATAACCCAAAACTATCATACATGTTTTTGAACTCGATTCATTATTGAAAAGACTGAATGACAGATAAGTCGTGCTTCAAAAAATGGAATATTTTTTAACAATAAACTATAATTTTAGATTTCAACAAAAAAACGCAAGGAACATCTCTCCTCACGCTTTTCCTTTTTATTCAATTAATCTATAAAAATTTTTCCATTCGAATATGCTCAACCGGCGCAATCGCCATCAAATACGTATCCCCATACGCAACGTAACCCATTTTTTCGTAAAATGACTGGGCACTTACGCGCGCTTCTAATTCGATTGTTTTCGCATGCTCTTTTTTCGCATAAAGTTCAAGATGACTGAGTAATTGTTTTCCCACACCTGCACTTTGCCTTTGCGAATCAACACATAGATACTCAACTTTCATTTTTGATTCATCTAACTTCTGACTAAGCACACCAACACCTAAAAGGAACTCATCATCAAATGCTCCAAGAATATATTGCTCCGCCTCGTGTGAAAAATCCTCTTCTTCAATCGTTAACCCCAACGGAACGCGCATGACTTTATTTCGTAAGTTTAACGTTTGTTGATATTTTTCTGAGTCGTACTCAATTTTTTGGATATCCATTTTCTTCATTCCTTTCAAATAATCATTAAAACTAGTTTCCAGTATAGCCATTCTTCAGTAACTTTTAAAGAGCAAATAAACATCTCAATCATTTTTTCAAAAAAAAAAACCATTAAACACCTCCGCCAAGTGCTTAATGGTTTTGCTTACTGGATTAGGCAATTTCAATTAGACCATATTCTGATACTTCTTGACTACAAATTTCAGAATACTTAGCCATTACTTTTCCAGCTTTATCTTGAACTTCTGCATGATCGATACGATCATATTCTTCTACACAAAGAATCACTGAGTTCTCTAATTTTTTAATAATTTCGCCGGTCACTTTCTTTTTCAATCCAATCGCATGACATTCATAAATTTGTCCCAAAATGATTTCTTCTTTCTTCATAGTCAATCACCTTCTAATTATTTTATAATTCCATTGAAATTATATTAACATTAAAACCAAATGAAGAAAAATGATAACTTAAGTATTTTTATAATAAAAAAACTGATTAAATTAATTGCTGAATTTTAGCAACCATTTCAATCAGTCGAACTGTTTTTGTACTTAATATAAACTTAATTAGCAAGTAGAACTGTTTTAGCCGGCAATGTTTGTTCCAATAATGCCACGTATTGTTCTAAAAATTGTTTGTCGATTTCATCATAACCCGCGACTTTTCCGCAATCAATATCCAAAACACCTACTAATTTTCCGTCTTTAACTAAAGGAACAACGATTTCTGAACGTGCAGCTGAATCACAAGAAATATAATTTTCATGTTTTTTTACATCTGTGACAATTAATGTTTTTCTTTTTGCTGCTGACTCCCCACAAACGCCCTTACCTAGTTTGATTCTTGTACAAGAAACTCTTCCTTGAAACGGCCCAAGAATTAGTTCTTCTCCATCAAATAGATAGTATCCAGCAAAGACAGTTTCTGGTAACGCATCTGCTAAGAGTGCAGAAGAATTCGCAAGATTAGCTAACCAATTACTTTCAGCTTCAAGTAATCCTTTTTGTTGTAACAGTAAAAGCTCATACGCATCTCTTTTTTGTTTTTCTGACCACATCGTAACAACACACTCCTTTTATTCAGAAATTATAGCTCACTTATCCCTCCAATACCAGCTGTAATTTTAATGAGTAGCATTGGTAAAGCGATATCCACGACCATGAACCGTTTGGATATAGTTGACACTTCCTGCAACTTCTTCAATTTTCTTACGAATATTCTTGATGTGTGTGTCGATCACTCTTCCCGAACCTTCTTCGTTTCCTAGCAAAATCAACAACTCTTCACGAGAAAAGATTCGTAATGGATGATTCAGTAACAAGCCAAACAAACGATATTCTGATTTGGTTAAAGAAAGTTCTTTTTCATGTAACAAGATCACTTGCTTTTCTTCCAACACTTGAAATTTCTGGTAAACAGGCTGCGTATTATTTTTTAATTGTTTTTGCTTCAGCAATGCTGAACGTAGAGATTCTACTTTTGCCTTCATTAATTCAAAACTAACAGGCCAAGACCACAAAATGTTCACACCTTTTTGGAATAAGACAATTTTTTCTTTCTCTGAAAGTGGCTGAGTACAAGCGACAACTAATGGAAAACGATTCGTAACTGTTTCCGAAAGCTCTGTCAAGCGATCATCCGTAATAAGTAAAATATCTGCTGGTTCATTATGTAGCTTTGCCAGAGCAGATTGATAACTCACCTTTAGCTCTAACTGCTCTTTTTGCAATCGTTTCATTATAGGAAATACTGTTTTTTTATTTTTGGTAAATACTTTTATATGCATCTAATTCGCTCCTTTCTCTTCACTATTTTTCGCAGTTTACTCAATCATACCTCTCTTTCACTCACGATCACTTATCAATTCGATTGAGTTTGTATCAATTATTTTGTAATTGTTTCAGTTATATTAAGTTTTTCTTTTTTTCGCTCAACGGATGAATCTTCACAACTTCCACACAACTCTGCCTTACAATACAAAATGTAAAAATTGAAATTGATAAAAAAGATGTTAGTGGGGAAACTATGATTAAGCTAAAAAAAATGGTCACATTTTCATTCGCGCTAAGTTTACTTTGTGCGCCAATTGCCGCGCAAGCAGACACTTTAGACGACAAAATCAATGAACAAGATCAAAAAATTGAACAACTACAAAAAAATCAAACAGCTTCTGAACAAGAATTGGCAATCATTAAAGAAAATGTCAGCCAAATTGAAAAAGAAAGTTATAAGATTCTTCAACAAAAAAATACTGAAGAACAAACGTTAACTGACTTGATTCAAAAAATTGCTGATTTGAAAGAGAAAATCGCTAAACGTGAAGAACAAATTCAAAAACAAGCGCGGAATGTTCAAACGAATCAAAATGCCAGCGACATTTTGTCAGTGATGGCCGAATCTGATTCGATTAATGAAGCAATCACAAAAGCTTATGCTGTAACAAAATTAATCAGTGCAAACAAAGAAATCATGTCTGAACAACAAAAAGATCAAGCTGAATTAGAAACGCTTCAAAAGAAATCAGAAGAAAAATTACACTCTTTGACTGAAACAACCAATGAATTGCAAGCCAAACAAGAAGAGTTAACAAAGGCAAAATTAGATCAAGAAGTTAAAATCAATGAACTCTCTGCTAGTTTAGCTACTGAGAAAAAACAAAAAGAAAAATTTGAAAAACAAAAAGTTGAAGCAGAGAAACAGCGTCAAGAGCAATTAAAAGCTTTGGCAAAACAACGTGCTGCTGAAGAAGCTGCTCGCAAAAAAGCAGAAGAAGACGCGCGCAAAGTCCAAGAGCAAAAACAAAAAGAACTAGCTGCAGCTGCTGAAAAGGAGCGCATTGCTAATGAAGAGCAAGCCCAAGCACTAGCGGTCCAAAAAGAACAAGAGCAAAAGTCTGATTCTTCAAACGAAATGAAAACAGAAACCAACACAGAAGACAGCTCACCCGTCAGTTCTGTTCCTGAAGTGCCTGAAGCAGACAACGTAACAAAACCAGAAGAAAATACTTATGGATGGAGTGCGCCATTAAGTTCACTTGTGATTACAAGTCCTTTTGGTAATCGTGTTGATCCAACAGGTGCATCTGGTACATCTCATGACGGAATTGATTTAGCTGGAGCTTCTGGAACACCTGTTTTTGCAGCAAAAGCTGGAAAAGTCGTTGAAGCTGGCTATCACTGGTCTGCGGGAAATCACGTGATTATCCAACATGCCGATGGCTATTATTCTTACTATATGCATTTAAGCAGCTTCTCTACAACTGTTGGTGCCTCCGTTAATGCCGGAACACTTTTAGGCGGTATGGGAACAACAGGAAATTCAACTGGTGTTCACCTTCACTTCGGTATCTCAACAAGTTTATGGTCTAATTTTGTTGATCCGGCTCCACTATTAGGTATTTAAATTTAGAAAAAGCGCGAGACGACGTTCGCATTTTTCAAAAGAATTAGCTATTACGCTATTTTTTGAAAAATGATAACTTGTGTCTCACGCTTTTTTTGTATGTTGGAAATGAAAACTGGTTATTCTGCTGTTTGAATTTCTTCTGCCAAGTTAGCATAATCAATTTCTGTGTCAACAAATGTTGAATCATTGACTGGAAAATGTTGAACGAGTGATTCAATCCGACTACTTTCCACGATGCCATTTGCCAATTCAAAATCAATCACATGTCCGCCGAATGTCTTACTTTTGTCAATAAAATGTAAGTGAAAGCCAGCAGCTGCTACGCCTTGAAATAGTTCAGGAGTAAAGAAGCCAACTAATGTCCCTTCAACTTCTTCTTGGCGAAATTCTGGTTGATTTTGCGAAACTTCGACAAGCCGTTTGTAAGGTTTTTCTTGCTTTGGCATGATACGGATATGCACATTTTTAAATAATCCAGTAATTTTCACTGCAATAAATAAATTTTTTCCTGCTTCTTCTGCCAAAATTGTTTCTTTTAACACATCTCCTGTATGAGGCGTTGTGATTTCAACACTTTTATCCGCTGTAAAATCTGTTACAGCTGCATAAGGTGTTTTTTCCTCACCATTCAAACGTACAACCGAACCATCTGATCGACCTTGATAAGCAATCCCATCAACAACGATGACTTCCCCGTCTAACCCATGAAGTGTTCCTAGTCCTAACGTACCATGTTTCAAGATCTCAGCCATCTTTTCTGTTCCATCCATCAACCCAGCCATCAAGGCACCTAACGTTCCGTGTTGATATAAACTTGACTCTGTCATCTTATACACGTCCTTTTTCTTAATAGAATTGATCTGGTAAAATCGTTTCTCCGAGTTTTTCATTATCACGATAATCAATTGGAATATCAATGATTACAGGTCCTTCAGTAGCAAATCCGTCAGTTAAGGCTTGTTCTAGTTCACGAACATTTGTTGCACGAATTCCTTTTGCGCCAAAAGCTTCTGCATATTTGACAAAGTCAACTGGACCAAAGTCAACACCTGATGATCGTTGATATTTCATTTTTTCTTGGAATTCAACCATGTTATAGTGACCGTCATTCCAAATCAAGTGAACGATATTTAACTTTTTGCGTACAGCTGTTTCTAAGTCTTGTGCAGAAAACAGGAAGCCACCATCACCAGAAACTGAAACAATTTGTGTATTTGGACGAACTAACGCCGCAGAAATCGCCCATGGTAAAGCCACACCTAATGTTTGCATTCCATTACTAAATAGTAAGTGACGTGGTTCATAGCTTCTAAAGTGGCGTGCCATCCAGATATAGTGACTACCCACATCAACAGTCACTGTCATATCATCCGTAACTGCTGATTGTAGTGTATTGATGACTTCTAATGGATGTAAAATTCCTTCATCTTCTGTCTGTTCTACAACATCACGAGCGGTTAATTTTTCTTGTAACGAGTCAAGATATTCGTTAGCATCCACTGATACTTGTTGTGCTTCTAAAGAATCACTAAGTAGATCAAGTGTTGCTGCAATGTCACCAATCAATTCTCTTTCTGGTTGCATAAATGAGTCGATTTCAGCTGGTGTTTCATCGATGACGATGATTCTTGCATCTTTTTCTGCATTCCAGTTACGTGCTTCATATTCAATCGGATCGTAACCAATGGCGATTACTAAATCACTTCGTTTTAATAACATATCACCAGGTTGATTTCTAAATAACCCCACTCTTCCAAAGAAATGTGATTCTAACTGACGTGAGATGACCCCAGCAGCTTGGAATGTTTCAACAACTGGTAACGAAGTCTTTTCTACTAATTTGCGAATAGCTGTAGTTTCTTTTTCACTTGATCCGCGCATTCCTACCAATAAAACAGGAAGCTTGGCTTCGCGAATACGGTCAGCCAAGTAGTTGATATCATTTGCAGACGCAGATCCTAGTTGTGGGTCATTTAAGGGTTGGATTACATCACTTTTCACCGGCGCATCAACGACGTCCTGTGGGATACTGATAAAGCTTGCACCTTTCTTTGAACTTTTTGCCATACGATATGCATTGGCAATCACTTCTGAAATCGTTTCTGGATCTTGGATTTCAGCACTGTACTTCGTAATTGGTTTAAATAATGCTGCATTGTCCATACTTTGATGCGTCAGTTTTAATAAGTCACTTCGCTTTACTTGTCCACCAATTGCTAAAACTGGATCACCTTCAGCAGTTGCTGTTACTAATCCAGTTGCTAGATTACTTGCACCAGGACCACTTGTTGCAATAACCACTCCAGGTTCACCAGTAATTCGGCCAATTGCTTGTGCCATAAATGCCGCATTTTGTTCATGACGTGTCACGATTAACTCTGGGCCTTGGTCTTCTAATTCATTGAATACCCCATCGATTTTTGCTCCAGGAATACCAAAGATATAATCTACGTGATGATTAATCAAGCTTTCTACTACAGCGCTAGAACCTTGTTTCATTTCTTTTTCCATCATACAACTTCCTTTAACAGCTTATTTTCTTTCTACTCAGATAATAAACAAGCAACATAAAGTAATACAGTTTATATATCTGTTACAAAAAATAGTATAGCATGCCTTGCAAGATTTGTTTAGTAATAAGCTAAATAAATTTCAAAAAAATAGTAACAGCTCACTCAATGTATATTCATCTACTATCTCGAAGAAAAAGGCTGATAAAGTGGCAGATTTTCTTTACCAGCTTTTTACAAGCCCCCGTTTCTTTTTTCTTTTAATTATTTTTGGCTAAAAAACATTCACGTAAAAAAAATATTTCCCCCCTAAAAAAAGCTCAATTTGCTTTCAAGACTGCTTTTATATTAAATAACAACGTTCTCTTCCTATCACGCGGTAATTTTAGAAATTTACTTTGAACATCATAGGCTTTAACTTTAGATGTGGTTGCTGGGGAATCACCTCGACCGCTACAAAAAAATATTTTATCAAGGGGAGAAAAAAATGAAGACAACAAAATGGAAAACGTTGCTAGCAGCTTCGATGGCAGGATTTACACTATTATCTTCTGCACCACTTCAAGCATTTGCAACTGAAACACAAGGGAATAATTCTGGTTTAGTGATGGATGACACAGCAAATATCATCAACGGCCTAACAGACGCACACATGTGGTCAAATGACAACGGCACTTCTTGGACACGTGGAAAAGAAAACCAAATTTTTAAAGGAACTCAAAAAGTTATCATTGCTAATTATGACGAACAAATCGCTTCAGCACAAACTTGGACAGCAAAAGCTTATGCTGGTGGTTCAATGGTCATTTATAAAAATGCACTGTGGACTAACTCTTATTGGGCAGAAGCTAATCAAGCTCCAGGATCTGCACCAATGTGGACAAAAGTAAAAGATGTTCCAGCTGGAATTGCAACATTTAATTTCAACAAATTTACAGGTGCAGCCGCTGATGACTATCAAAAGGTTCAAGCTGAAACTGTTCAAAATCAGAAAAAAGTTATTGGTTACTTCGCTAACTGGCAAGGTTACAAAACAGATTATGAACCAAATAACGCTGACTATAACTATAGCCAAGGCGTTCTTGATGGAAAAGGATATGATCCAGTTGACGTACCTTTCGATAAAATCACGCACGTAAACTATGGCTTCATGATTATTGATCCTAAGACAGGAAAATTAACTTCAAACGATGCTTGGGCAGATTTTGATGATACTGTATCAGGTGGTGGGAAAAACTATATCGGCCAAATCACTGACATGGCGGATGAAAATGACGTAGCAGCAATGGTTTCAATCGGTGGTTGGAACAATTCAGTTAACGATATGGCTTTTGATATTGTGACAAAAACACCTGAAAAAATGGATGCTTTCACAGATGAAGCAGTTAAATTTATGTTAGATCATAACTTTGATGGTATTGACATCGATTGGGAATACCCGGACAACACCGATCGCCAGACAAAATTTATTGCCTTGATGAAACAACTACGTGAAAAATTAACAGTGGCAGGAAAAGAAAATGATACATATTATCAATTAAGTATTGCTGTAACAGCTTCACACGAAAAAATGGAATTTATCGCTCCTGAAACAGTCAATGAGTACGTTGATAACTTCAATGTCATGACTTATGATTTCCGTGGTGGATTTGATACACAAACTGGGCATCACTCTGGATTGTATGCAACTGAAACAGATAAAGACCAAAAATTCAACGTTTCTTCCGCAATGAAAGAATACAGCGAAACATATAACATTCCTAAAAACAAATTAATGGTGGGTATGAGTTACTACTCACGTGGATTTGCAAATGTGGAATCTGGTGAATTAGGTGCTGCAAGTAGTGGTGCTCCAGTCGGTGGCACTTGGGATGATCCTTACCAACCAGCTGGCCTAAAACCTTGGTGGCAAATCAAAGACCTCGAAGCTCAAGCGAACGAAGATCCTAATGACAGCTTAGTTGCTAAATGGGATGATCAAGCAAAAGCTCCTTACATTTACAATGCGGACACAAAAGAATTTTATTCTTATGATAATGTTCAATCTATTGAAGAAAAAGTGAACTGGACAATTGAAAACGAATACGGTGGCGCAATCGTTTTGGAACTTGGTTATGATACAACAGATGCGGAATTAGGTTCTATCGTGGACAATGTATTAACTTCTGAACCAACTGATCCGACTGATCCTCCTGTTGAAGAAAATAAATTACTTGCTGTTGGTGTCAATGAACGGACACGAAAAACATATATCAACTTAAATCTAACGACTGAACAATTTAATAGTGAAGAACGTTTCGTTGTTTACTTGGATGGTAAATATTCATTTGAAACTTATAAAGGAAAAAGTTATTACAGCAATTCAACAAACTATGGCGAGAAAACTGGTGTTGCCAAAGTCTTTGCTGGTTGGAAAGGTCAAAAAATCGAAGTCTATAGTGCACCTGGTAAACCAAGTGAAAGTACGAGTGGTAGAAAATTACTGGAAACACTTGTTTTAGATAAAGATGTTGATTTAGGCATCGAAAAAATGAATGATGCTGTTAAGAAAATCAGTTACGACGGGGAAAACATTTATGTTGATTTTGACAAATCAGCATTTGAAGGAAGTAATCGTTTCGTCGTTTGTCAAAATTACAGTTATGTAGCTGAGGTTTTTGAGAACAAAGCATACAGTAGCCAAATAACAAATCGTACAGCTGATACGATTCAAATCAAAATTAGCCAAAAATCAAAAGTTGGGGATCTTCTCGAAGTACGATTAAGTAGTGGCGTACCTGGTGAAAATTCTAGCAATTTGAAATCTCTATTAACTTTAAAAGTTAAATAATTAACGTCAAAAAGAGCGTACAGTGAAAAACTGTGCGCTCTTTTTTGTTAATCTATTTGGACCTGTATTTGTCAATCACTACACAAGTAATCAAATAGATTTGTGAAGCTATACCGATAAGACCACACACCCACATTTTATTCTCTCCATTTTTTTATTCAATGAAAAGGATGGAACTACTTTTTCACCAGCTAGAAATCAATTGAATTGAATTCTTTTACTTTTCATATGTATAGGGTTATTAAGCACTTTTTTATCTACTAAAGATAGATCTACCACTCTTTCAGAGTAACGGGGAAGTCATCAAAGAATTCTTTTTTTCAACGTGTAACTTCAGCTATGTTTGTAATTACTAGATTATTCAGTACTACTTTTTTACAACTGCTCTCTGCACTTCATCCTATTCAATAACTATGAAACACTAAAGGTGCTGGATATGAACAAAATTATGTCTTATCTTTACTCAACGTATTAGCTTAATGAAAAAGATGAACGATGTTAACCTCCATCTTTTACTACTTTAGTATAGCTGTTTTACTGAATTGTTTTTATCATTTATTTAATTTATTTTTTAAATTGTTGACAAAAAAACACCTTGGAAACAGCTACTATTAACTTAGTCATTTCGTCACCCAAAGCTTGTCTATTTTCACGGAAACAATTACAATTAAGCAGTAATGTAGAATGCATAGAAGAGTGGTGAAACAGACAATGGAACTATTTAATTTGCTAGAAAAAAATGGCAAAATCCAAATTTCGATCATTCATTATTTGTTAGATAAAAATTTAACGGCAGATATTCCTAAGTTACTGATTGATTTAACCATTACTTCTTTTCTTTTTAATAACAATGTTGAAGAGTTGACTTTTATCCTGAACGACTTAGAACTTGATTTAAGTCTTGAAGTCGATCACGAACAAAATCAAGTCACTTTAAAAAAAAGCAATCAAACAAGCTTGGATAAACTTTACTATTATTACTTGCAAGAATCAATCAAGTATCAGATTCTAAGGCATCTCTATTATCATTCGTCCTATTCTATCTATGCGCTATCTCAAAAGTTTTTGATTAGCGAGGCCGCTGTTTACCGTCACATCACGGGACTAAATCAGTTGTTGGACGAGTTTAATCTTAAAATTCGTCGAGGGAGAATAACTGGCGATGAATTACAAATTTGCTACTTTTTCTTTCAGTTGTTTTGGAACTCTGTCCCTTTAGAAGAGATACAAGGAAAAGAAAACGACCATAATAGTCTGTTGTTTGTCTCTTTTTTAGAGAAAAAATTAAAACAGCCATTTGGTAGCACAACTCGGCTGAAATTATATCTTTGGATTCGAATCTTAAAGAAACGAACAAAAAAATTAAATAATCCTCCTTCAGTTGAGTCAATGACCATGCTGAGTGATGATTATCTTGATGATCCTGTCTACCAATTAGTTCGTGAATCTTATTTTTTATCTGTTAGTCCGTCCGCTGAGTTTCAGTTTGAGTACAAAGCGACTTATCTCTACTTGTTTATTTCTTCTCTATTCGTTATAGAACGCAGTAATCGTTTCTTGCTTCAATCTGATGACTGGCCAACATTTAATACAAAAGTTATCGAGTTGAACAAAATGGTTGTTCAGCACGTAAAAACAGCTTATCAAATTGACTCGGCTGAAATTGATTCACGATTTATCCAAGAGTGGAAGTATTTCTTAACCCAGTTACACAGTACGATTGTTTATTTCAAAGGAAATATCACCTTTTTTGAAGAACAAATGCTATTTGATCGATTAGTTAATCAATCAATTTTTACGCCAAATTTTGAACTGGTTCAGCAAATTATTCAAGAAACCGAAGACACTCTCGGTTTTTCTCTGTTGGAAACGACAAAGCAATTAGTTACCCGAATTCACCTTTATTTTATCAATCAAATGCGACGCTTTTCTAAGTTGACGATTCAAATCGGTGTCTTTTGTAGTCGAGACAACTTACAAACAAATATCATGATGGAAAGTATCAAGAACGAGTTCGATACAAAATTTTACATCCATTGTGAAGAAGCTGAAGTTAAGAAAGACTACGACTTATTGATTTCAGACTCCGCTTTTGGAATACAACAATTTTCATTTAAAGATTTATATATCATCAATGATTTTAAAACCCAAGCGGATATCCAAGCTTTAACTCGTTTATTAAAAGACTATTCAAAGAAAGAAGGAATATAATTGAAGGTCATCGTTATCGGCGGCTCACACGCTGGGATTGCCGCTAGTAAATTTTTAAAAAAATTAGACCCAACAACTACAGTATGCCTAATCGAAAAATCAAACGTACTTGGCTTTATACCAAGCAGTATCAATTTAATTTTTAAAGGGTTGTTTTCAGCCGACGAAATGGAAAAAGGGGAAGTTGGTGACCAAGAGACCCTTGAACACTTAGGAATCCAGTTATTACTTGAAACGACCGTTACAAACATTGATTTGAAAAAGAAAGAAGTTTTTTATCAAGATAATGCAACTAAGCAAATTACTACAGAAACATTTGACAAACTGATTTTAGCCATGGGTTCCGATCGCTTTGCGCCATTGATTCCAGAATCAGAGGCGATCCATTCAAGCATCATCACCTACAAAAGTCGCGCAAAAACCATTGAAGCTTATCAAAAAATCAACGACAGCAATCAAATAGCAATCGTTGGTGCTGGCTTAATTGGCCTGGAACTAGCTAGCAGTCTAGCTACAAAATCGACTAAAAAAATTACAATCATCGAGCAAATGAATCGCCCAGTATTTCGTTATTTTGATGAAGAAATCACTGATATTTTGCTACAACACATTCCTGAATCCATCGATTTACGATTATCAGAAAGTTTTAATCAATGTCAAACTGTCAAGATTGATGAACGTGAGCAATTAGAAGTTCAATTCTTCTCAGGACAAACCAAGCTGGTTGATGCTTGTGTCTTTGCCGTTAATCCCAAACCAGAAGTTGCCTTAGTTGAGGGTCTGGTGGATCTTGATTTCGATCAAACCATTTTAGTGAATGACTTTATGCAAACTTCTGATCCGGATGTCTATGCCATTGGTGATTTAATCAAACTGCCTTTTGGCTTCCATGGTGAACCAGCCTATCTCCCACTGATTGGTAATGCGCGAAAAACAGCACTTGTAGCTGCTAGTCATATTACTTTAGCAGATCCTAAGCCAATTCCAACCTCACAGCGATCGATTGGAACAGAAATTTTCGGCGTCTTTCTGGGTAGTTCTGGAATCACTCAAGACGAGGCTGATTTTTATGGATTAGAAACTTCGTCGATTACCAAAACTTATACGCACTTTTCGAACTATCATCCAGTCAAAGATTTCTTTGTAACCTTCAAAGTGCTGTACGATACGAAAACGAAACAGTTATTCGGTGCTCAACTGATAAGTAACCAAAAAGATATGTTGGACCTACTCAATGTTTTGACGCAAATGATTGTCGATCAAACCAAGGTGGACGACCTTGTGTTTTCTGAACTTTATTACAATCCAAAGCTGTCGCCTTCAACTAATTTTTTGGCTGACCTTGGTTTAGAATCTTTACTCAAGTAAAAAAAGCAGTAACCCTAATCATTTTGTTTGGGGTTGCTGCTTTTTTGACAAGGTAAAACCTCCAAATAATACGTAATTAAATGAATATTAAACCTTCTAATAAAAAATAAAATACTAAAAAAACTGCCAACAAAGTTCAGACATCTGACTGTCCAACTTCGTTTGCAGTTTTTTGTATAGAATCTTATTTCGTTTCTGTTTCCGATTCTTCCTCTTTTTTCCTTCTCTTAAGAAGAATAATCCAGAAAATTCCTAGCAGGATTACTGCAAGGAGAATTCCAAAGACTAGATAAATCCACATTGGAATAGTTGCTTTCTTACCGGCATCAATCGTTGCTTCGTTGATTTCTTTCGCTTGTTTATCTGAAATTGTGAAGTTTTCATCAAAAATCCATTCATTGTCTTTCGCATCTGTCACACGCAGATGCAAGCTGTATTCACCCGCTGTTAATGGTTCTTTTTCCCAGTCAATTGCAAAACGATAGTTTGAGTTTGGTGCTAATTGCATATCATTGTCATAAGTAACATGACGCACTTCTTTGTTCGTTTTACGATTTTTTACAGTTGCTTCATATTTTAAGTGACCATAAGCATCCATAGTTGGATTGTCTAAAATAGCTACTACACTCGTTTTTCCAAATGAAATAGCAGGTTCCACTTTTTTTAATGTTAACTTTCGTGGTACTTCTGTATCTGTTTCCGTTAATTTTAAACCTAAAATATAACCATAACTATTGACAATCCCTTTTTGGTCTTTAGCTGTTTCTTTCACTACTTGAATTGCTGCTAAAATTTGACCATCAAATTGGTCTTTTGGCATTGTCAAAGTAATCGGTACTTCTTTGCTACTCTTTTTAGGAACAGTTACTGTATCTGCTACTTTGGCAATCGAATCAATTGCGTAAGGATAATCATTTTTCTCTGATTCTTTTTTCTCATTGTAATCAATAAATCCTTGGCTATTTGTGTATGCTTGATTGATGTTGATTTTATACGTTGACTCCGCGTTGGAAGTATTGTTGATCTTCACGTGAATCGTTTGTTCTTGTGCTGGTTCCATTCGTAAATCAAAAAAGCTTTTTTCTTTGTCGATTTGGTTCTCTGGAATGACTGCTTGGATATCATAGCCGACTTCACCAGCATCTTCTTGTGCAAATGTTGGCAATGGTGCTGTCAAAAGCAAACTCAACAACAAAAGGAAACTACTTACTATCTTTCGCGACTTCTTTATTTGTTTGAACATTCTTGATTTCTCCTTATTTTAAACATTGAATAAAGAAGCCGCGCAAATGCGCAGCTCCTCGTCATTCGTTCATTTATTACTTGTTGTTACTAATTATTTTGCGTCTGCTGTGTTGTATAGTTGGTATTGGATGCTTCCAGCTAATGTATCACCTGCAACTAATACACGATCTGCATCAGTAAAACCGATTGACACATTGTCAACAGCTGTTTCAATCAAACCAGTGTTGTTTGCAGCTGTTTTAGTAGCTTCAGCTTTCGCTACGATTCCTTCAGCACCTGTTGCAGCAACTTCTGTTCCATTAATTTGGAATGAATCAACGGTAAATTCTTTTGAATCAGAAGAACGAGTTAATTTATTAGAAGCAACGTTGGCTTTAACAGACCATTCACGATCGATACGGTCATTGAAGACTTCGATTGTTTCATCTGTTAAATCAGCAGTCAAGTTATATGTTGCATTTTGTAGTTTTGATTCGAAGTTATAGGCAGCTGGTACTTTTTCCAAAGTTAACATTTTTTGATCTGGATCTGTTGGGTCAAGAGGATCTGTTGGATCGTCGTTATCAGTGATGACAACTTCTGTAGGTGTTTCACCTTTTTGATCGACTACTTCTTGTGCTTGAACACTTGTTGCTCCTAAAGTTGCTAATACCATTGCGCTTAATATCATACTTACGATTTTTGTGTTTTTCATTTTAATAATCTCCTTTAAATTTGATTGTTATAAAAAATTAGTTATAAAAACTAATCTATTTCCGGTGTATTTAACAAAGTAACTAATTGTTTGCCAACAAACTCCCCAGTAGGTAAATCCGCTGGCAGTTCCAAATGAATCTTTTGTTTATCAATTTGATAATAGTACTCAGTTGATTGAGAAGAATAAGCTTCTAAGATTGTCCCAGCCTCATTTGGATCGGCAGCGATTTTCTGCGGTGTAGCCTGAACGACTTCACCGGATTGATTCGTGCTTAATTTTCCTTGTCCGAGTAATACTTTCACTTGGTATTCTTGACCGTTTGTAAATGTTGAAAGCTGATAGGTCAATTGCCAAGGGCTTTTTTTATTTTCCCGTTGGTCCCTGACAGCAATCAATAGGTCACTAGTTGCTTGAATCTCTTGTTCGTGAGCGGACTTTTGATAGGTTCCAAAAGTTGGCGCAGTCACTTTTTCTAACTTGATTGGGCTTTCCACAATCGTGACATTCATCGGTGTCTGATCTTCTTCTCCTAAAATTTCTTGAGCAAAAGCTGGAGTTGGGAGCAAAAGACAAAGTAGTAATCCGATGAAAAGAAACTCAATTCGTTTCTTCATCTTCGTCTCGCCTCCTTCTCAACCAGAAAATCAAGAACACCACTCCGATGAATAATGTGCCAATAAACGAAAGAATAAATACGCTAGTTTCGTTGGTCTTAGGCAGTAATGAATGATTATTATTTCCATCTATTACTCCAGGTTGTTCATTTTTTTCATTGACGATCCGAAAAGTGACTTGCTGTTCATCCATATCAAAGTTAGGTTGCTCACTGGCAAAAGTATCCAGACTGCTAAATAGAAAAAGTCCAAATACGATCATCAAGCTCTGAATGATTCTTTTTTTCATTCCTTCGCCCCCCTACTCTGGTACTTCTGTGTCGTAAAGGTTCCACTTCACGACAGCTTTACCACTGTAATCGCCGACACGCATATAATTATCACTTTGAAGTAAGACACCTTCTGATTCATTCCATGTTTTAGTCGTCATAAAGTCCGTTGGTGTCACGTCCCCTTTGCGCATAACAAGCACAGGGTCTGACATGATTGTTTGTTCGGCACTTGAGGCATCCTTTTTAAAGACGAAATCAAATGGTGCAGTAGCATCTGTCAACTCAGCCTGTACATATAATGACCAAGTTGAGGTATCTTCGCGACTGTCAAAGACACTGAGCGTCATTGGGTTCCCGCTATCCCTAGCCAAGGTTCCTTTTGATTCACTCGCTTTTCTTCCCGTCCAACTCAACATGTCTGGTGCAGTCTCAAAGGAAAGCTTTCCAGTAACATCTAATTTCAATTTCAACGTTTGAACTTCGTCGCCACGTTTCATGGTAATCGTATAATCGTTCACCCCTGGAACAATTTTATCTGCAGGAATATGCCAGCTATGGCTATTAAACTCGGTTGAACCTGTTGTGACAATTTGAGCGAACTCATTTGTTGCATCAGGATCATTTCGATTGATTGTGAAATTTAAAATATCACCATCATCTTCATCTTTCCAATAGAAAGTTAAATCATAACCATCTGCTACTTCTGAGCGATCTTTTGTTTCTGTTTTTTCAGTCACTACATTAGGTGTTTCCCAAGATAAAACTGTTGGGTGTTCCGGTTGTGGTACAACCCAGTAGGCTACTTCATCACTACTAAAGTTAGTAGCTGTATTGTTCCCAATTTCTGTTCCAGAAATCTGACTATCATGATATGTTTTTGTAGGTTCACCTTTGTTCTTCAATTTTGTTGTATAAGATAAGTTTAATTTTTGTTCAATAGATGTGAGTGGCTTTGGTACATTCAGTCCTTTATCTGCAAATGTAACAACAACATTTCCATTCTCATCAACAGTTGCTGCCCCCGTAGTTGTTACACCATTGAACTCAGCTTTTACATTTGAAACGCCCTGACTAATGTCATATAAAGTCGGATCAATGAAAGAACTCCAAGTTTTAATGAAATAGCCTGCCTCAGTATCAGCTTTTAAAGTAAAGGTTGATTTCAAGGTTACTTCATTGCCGTAGTTAGCTGCGGGTAAATCTTTTGAATAGCTTTCACTATCGTTTTGATCGACTACGCTGGCACCTTCTGATTCAACATCATTAGTCACCTCTGCATCCATATCGACTGGAACTTGAGTAAAGACAAATTTTGTTTGACCACTAGATGCCCCATTTGCTGCGGTGAATCCCCAGTAAGCTTTGTTGTCATTATTTGCTAAATCTAATTCTTTTTTCATATCTGCAAAAGGAATGGTGGTTGGGGTTGTTTGCGCTCCTGTAACAGGATTTTTTAAATAATAAGAAAAGGTTTGAGCTTTTACATCAAAATCATAACGAAATTCGTACCATGTATTATCTCGAACATTATCCCCAACAACACCATTCAGTGTCTTTTTACCGCGATGATAGATATTTGCTGTATTTCCGCTCCCCCACCTTTCATCACTTAACCAGTTATTAGAACGATAACTATAAGCAAGATTGGAAGGAAACGCATATGCCATATGCGGTGTATCCGTATCCTTTCTATCATAAAATGAATCACCAGAGTTATTTGTATACAGGTCAAACTCCACTGCTACTGATTTTTTAATTGCAAATCTTTCAGGAGTTCTTAAAGTCAAACCTTCCAAATATGCATTTGTTCCGCCATAAACACCTAAGTTTTGTCCATCAGAATTTGCATTTGCTGTCGTTAGTGCCTGATCTTCTGCTGCATCATTATGCATGACAAAAGCAAAACCGTCTGCTTGTTCCGTTCCAAAGTTAACATAGGTTCTTCCGTGAAAATCTTGATTGAAGTCTAGGCGATATTTTTTTATTGACCAAACGCCTACAGCTCTTTGTGTTCCAGCAAGAGAAATTTCATCATAAGGCATCCCATTGTTCTGATCAGATGGGCCGGGTTTAACTATGTCACCTACGCTAAAATTCGGGTCGTAATGTCCATCCTTATCAGGTCGGCTCTTTCCAACGGTTGAAAAAATACCGTCTAATTGAATCGCACCTTTTGGAACAACTGGATTTCCGGTTCCTAATCCTGCTCGTGCTAAGCTACTTCTTGCCGCAACTGCCGGTGCACTTGCTTGCTTAGTCGTCGATGAACTTGTCGACTCTTTCGCTTTTACATTAGTTGATTTTGTTTCAGAGTTAGTTGAAGTTGTGCTTGTCGTTTCCGAAGAGACTGCACTTTCAGAAGATTCGGTTCCAGTTGTGGACGTTGTTTCCGTGCTTGTCGTGCTTTCTTCTGTTGTGTTCGTTTCCTCGCTACTTGTTTCTTCTGTTGCCGTAAAAGAAAAATCATACGTTTCTTTCTGGTTCAATAAAACTTGTTCTTCCCCCTCATTTATCACTGGGAAAATTTTCAACGTGTAATCGAATTGCTGGGGAATTTTTTTCGTTTGGATCTCGAGTTGCATTGTTTGAGCTTGCTGATTATTTTCACCAATTTGATAAATACCATTTTTATCTGGTTGTACTTGTTGCTCTTTATCTGGTTGGTAAACACTAAGCACATCAGTAGGTTCAGTAACAGTGAAAGTCATTTGTCGATTCATTTCAGACGATGATTTTTCAATCAATACAGTCCAAACAAGATTACCAGATTCGACTTGTTCAACTTTTTGGAGCGAAACATTGCCAACTTGGTTCTGATTTTCTTGCGCACTCTCTGTTGCCACAGCCTGAACGATTTCTGGCGAAGCCAACATTGTCGGTGCAATGAATAGTGAAACTGTTGCTTGTAAGACCAACATTTTCGTAAACTTTTTCACTTTTTCTCCTCCCTTCTGCTCATTTTACTGTTTTGATTTTGTGCATAAACGAATTAAGCACACAGAACATTGTTTTATTCTATATGCTTAGTATATTTATTTTTTCTGTAAATTTTTATCAGATTTTTTTCATTTTTTTAAAAAACGTGAGAATTTTATTAACAAAACGTTTCAAAACCAGCCTTAAAACGACTAATATAAAGTAAGAGAATGCTTCTTCCACTCATTGAAAATGAACGTATATCTGGTTTTTTTCACAAAAAAGGTCGTGTATCTAAATGAAAAGAAATACGCAAACAAAAGAAAAAATCAAAAAATCGTTTATCCAGCTCATTAACGAAAAGGTTTTGAATCAATGACAGTAAGTGACATTGCAAAGCAGTCTCAGATCAACAGAGGAACTTTTTATCTTCATTACGTCGATAAATATGATCTAATGGAAAAATTAGAAATGGAAGCTATTTATGACCTCAAACAAATTTTGTTATTAGATACAAACCCTAAAAATTTGGAAGATCCTATCCAATTGATTCCTTATGAATCTATTTTGCACGCACTTATCTACATAAAAAATGATTTTGAGTTTATTCAGGCTTTAGCTAGTGAAGGTGGCGATCCACATTTTATGCAGATGGTCAAAGATATTTTAAATGAACTGGTTCTTTCAAAATTAGATAAGTCCAAAAGTCTTCAATTTTCTCGTAAAAATTTACCCGACGATTACGCCAAAGAAATTTTATTATCCAGTATTGTCGGCGTTGTCAATTTATGGATCAAAAAAGGTGGAGAAGAAACACCAGAACAAATTGCGACTATTATTACCAAAGCAAAAGAAATCTCCCCTTATGAACTTTTACTTTAAAGCACAAGTCTCTTGAGAGTGAGATAAAACTGGAAAACCGGTCATTCTCAGCACATTTTTCAATTTAAAAAACGTCTAAAATCAACGTTTTCAAAATGAATTTTAGGCATTTTTTCTATTTTGGCTACTTTTTCCAGACTAAAGATACTCTTTGTAAAAGCAGAGTCCAATTTAATACAAAAAAAGAGTCCTTGCTTAAGCAAGGACTCAGATTTGTCGAATAATAAATTAACGACGGATTTCTTTGATACGAGCAGCTTTTCCGTGTAATGCACGTAAGTAGTACAATTTTGCACGACGTACTTTACCATAACGAACTACTTCGATTTGAGCAACACGTGGTGTGTGTACTGGGAATGTACGTTCAACGCCCACTCCGTTAGAAATTTTACGAACTGTGTAAGTTTCGCTGATTCCAGCACCACGGCGTTTGATTACAACACCTTCAAATAACTGGATACGTTCGCGTGAACCTTCGACAACTTTCGCGTGAACACGTACAGTGTCACCAGGGCGGAAAGCTGGGATGTCAGAACGTAGTTGTTCTTTTGTTAATTCTTCGATTAATGGATTCATGTTTTCTTCTCCTTATTCCAAACATTCTTATGAGTGAACTCACAGCGGAACATCGTAATAGTTAAGTGCTTTGCACTCACCATAAAATATTATCACACTATCAAATGAGTGTAAAGTAAATTTTCATGACAAACAGTATTTTACTGCTCTGCCTCTTCTTGCTGGATTTCAGCTAAAAATTTCGCCATCTGCGGTGTTAGTTCTAAGTCAGCTAGTAGATCCGGGCGTCGTTGAACGGTTCGACGTAACGATTCTTTTAATTGCCACTCTTCAATCAGCTTATGATTACCATTCGTTAATACATCAGGGACTTTCATTCCTTTAAATTCAGCAGGTCTTGTGTACTGCGGATGCTCAAGTAAGCCAGTAGAATATGAATCTGTTTGCGCAGAAGTTTGATTTCCTAACACATCGGGAAGTAAGCGAACAGTGGCATCAATCATAACCATCGCTCCAAGTTCTCCCCCAGTCAAAACGTAATCACCCAACGAAACTTCGTCTGTTACCAAGGTTCGGATTCGTTCATCATATCCTTCATAATGACCACAAATAAATACTAACTGCTCTTCTTGCGAAAATTCTTCTGCCATCGCTTGATTAAATTGTTTACCAGCTGGGTCTAACAAAATCACTCGCTTCTTGACAGTTGGATTTGCTTCATCAATTGCTTTTAAATTGTCATAGATTGGTTGAACTTTCAATAACATTCCAGCTCCACCACCATAAGGGTAGTCATCGACTGTTTGGTGTTTGTTATCAGAATACTCACGAAAATTAGACACATTGATGTCTAGCAATCCTTTATCAACAGCTTTCCCAATAATTGATTCACCCATAGGACCTTCAAACATTTTAGGAAATAGGGTCAATACATCAATTTTCATCATCAATCAACCCTTCTGGAATTTCCACATGGACTACTCCATTGGCTACATCCACTTCCTTTACGACTGATGCAATATAGGGAAGCAACAAATCTTTTTTCTTTTCACGTTGAACTACCCAAACATCATTTGCTCCAGGAGAAAGGATTTCTTTCACTTTTCCAAGTTTTTCGCCAGCCTCATCCAAGACCTCTAAGCCGATGATCTCATGGTAATAAAATTCATTTTCTTCTAGCGCTGAAATTTCTTCTTTTGACACTTTTAAAATGCCATCACGATATTTTTCGACATCATTGATTGATGGGTGTCCTTCAAAACTCAACAAATCAAAATTTTTATGTTTACGATGACTTTTGATAGTCAATTCAACCGGTGCTTTTCCATCTTGGAACAAAGTTAGCTGTGCACCCTTTTGGTAACGTTCTTCAGGAAAGTCAGTCGTTGAAATAACACGAACTTCACCCTTTAAACCTTGAGTATTGACAATTTTTCCAACATTTAGATATTCAGTCACAATTTTTCCTCATTTCTTTTTTCTCTGCTTCATTTTAGCATGGGCGTTTAGTCAATTCTAGTTTTGTTTTTCAAAATGAATTCTTTTTTACTTTTATGTCAAAAAATAGAAAAATACGGGACATAGATTGAACTCATTTTGTGTTCTACCCACGTTTTACGTTTACGGTTGAATAAGGTAATCTTTGCGATAGAAACTTTTTAAGGACATCATTCTTTCGTAGAAAGCAAAAAAAAAACTGTTTCGAAAAAATTCGAAACAGTTTTTGATTATTCCTTATCATCAACGATATTTAAACGAACCTTTTTAGGCGCGTTAATTCGTACACCGTAAACGATAGTCCGAATTGCTTTGGCAACTCGTCCTTGTTTTCCAATGATACGACCAATATCTTCTGGTGCTACAGTTAGATTGTATTCATAAAAATCTTTCGATTCAACGACCTCTAACCGAACTTGATCAGGATGAGTGACTAACGGACGAACGATTGTTAAGACTAGCTCACTTAAATCTTTCATATCCGCTCACCTTATTTCTTTGAAAATTTAGCTTCGTGGTGTTTTTGCATAACGCCTTCTTTTGAAAGGATGTTACGAACTGTATCTGAAGGTTGTGCACCTTTTGATAACCAGTTAAGAACTAAGTCTTCTTTTAAAACTACTTCTGCAGGGTCTTTCAAAGGATTGTAAGTACCTACAGTTTCGATGAAACGTCCGTCACGAGGAGAACGTGAATCAGCTACTACAATACGGTAAAAAGGACTCTTTTTAGAACCCATACGTTTTAAACGAATTTTAACTGCCATTATTTATTTCCACCTCCATTGATTTATTCACAAGATGTAGTGTAACAGTTTTTTTTTACCCTGTAAAGCTTTTTTTCTTTACAGTCTCATAAATTCCTTTTTTTATTGATTGTAGACACTTTTTTCGATTATTTTTTTGGATCTTTAAATAGCAAGTGTTTTTATTTGCTCGTTTTACTTATTTTTTGTAAGATAGTTATGAAAGATAATTATTAGGAGGTTCTATTTATGACAAAAAAAATTGGCTTTTTTATTGGAAGTTTAAGAGAAGATTCTTATAACAAAAAGGTTGCTGAAGCTTTCGCAAGCTTACTACCTGAAGGCTATGAAAGTGTCTTTGTTAAAATTGATGATCTTCCTTTTTATAATGAAGATCTTGAAACACCAGAAAATGCACCGGAAGCTTGGACTCGTTTCCGTAACGAAGTAAAAGATTTAGATGGTGTTATTTTTGTTTCACCTGAATACAATCGTTCAATTCCGGCAGTCTTGAAAAACGCACTAGACGTTGGTTCTCGTCCTTATGGTCAAAGCGTTTGGGATACAAAACCTGGTTTAGTTGTTACTGCTTCTCCTGGTGGAATCGGTGGATTTGGTGCTAACCATATTATCCGTCAATCTTTAGTCTTCTTAAATGTGCCAACACTTCAACAACCAGAAGCTTACATTGGTAATATTGCAAACTTAGTTGGTGAAGATGGAAAAATCATTGATGGTACGATGAAATTCTTTGAAACAATTGTGAATGCGTATATTGACTTCTTGGAAAAATTGACGAAGTAAAACAAAGGTTGTGAAAGAAGTGTACAGCTCCAATAAATAAGAATAAATTTTCAGAAATTGCTTCTCAAATTTTTGTGAAACTTATTCTTATTTTGAAGGAGTTACTTCTTGAACACCGTGGATAAAGTTTGTGGCTCAAAGCGCTTAGCTCCGACAAGATAGCGAGCAGTCACTCAAAATAACTCTTCATATTTTGAAGTGGATGCAAGCTATATCTAGGAGTTGCTTTGGGAGCACCGTGGATAAAGGTTGTCGCGCAAAGCGTTCAGCTTCAAGCAATTCAGCAAAAAAAGTTGTATGCCAAATAAAAATTTGGCATACAACTTTTTTATTTTTTTCGATAATGTAATTCAAGAAACTGACCAAATTGTTGTGCACCAACATATTTTAGTCTTTCTTCATAGTCACCGGGTTCAAATAAGCGAATTCCCTCACCGAGTAAGACTGGTGTGATTTGAATCCACCATTCATCAATCAACTGTTTTTCTAACAAAGGTTTAAGCAACGAGCCTCCACCAACAATCCAGATGTCCGAGCCAGATTCTTGTCGAAGGTTTTCTACAAACGAGGCAGGATCATCATTGATTACTGTCGCGTCTGGCAGAATCAATGATCGATTTCTCGAAAATACATAATTTTTCTTTTCCGGGTATAACAATTCTGTACCTAAAGATTTCTTAGCTTCCTCATATGTTTTCCGCCCCATAATCGTTGTATCAATTGTTTCATAAAATGCTTCATAAGTTGTTTCCTCACCTGCCGGCGTATCAAATAGCCATTGTAAATCATCTTCTTTTGTTGCCAGATAACCGTCCAAACTAATAGCTCCGTAAAAAACGATTTTTCGCATATGTCTCTCCTTCACTTCGGATTTTTATCAATCAATTGATTCGTCTTCTTGAATCGTTGATTGCTTTACTTCTGAATGTCTAAAGCAATCAATGACATGATCATTAATGATTCCAACTGCTTCTAAAAATGCATAAACCGTGGTACTACCGACAAATTTAAACCCCTGTTTCTTCAGTTCTTTAGTGATTTTATCAGATAGTTCACTCTTTGTCGGAATTTCTTCTTGTGTTTGATACATATGATTCACCACTTCACCATCAGAAAACGACCATAAAAAAGTAGCAAAGCTTCCGAATTCTTGTTGGATTTTTTGAACGGCCTTAGCATTATGAATAGCAGCTTCAACTTTTCTTCGATTACGAATAATTCCTTTATCTTGAAGCAAAGATTCTATTTTATTTTCGTCATATGCCGCCACTTTTTCTAAAGAAAAATGATCATACGCAGAATCAAAAGCTTCAGTTTTATTTAAAATCGTTTGCCAACTTAATCCTGCTTGGTTAATATCCAGCATTAGCTTGCGATAAAGTCGTTGATCATCATATTCCGGAACACCCCAAATCGTATCATGATACTCTTTCATTGATGCCGTGTTTTCTGCCCAAGAACATCGTTTCATTTTCCTTACCTCCACTTTCCTTCATTAACAAAAAAGCTATGACAACATTTCAATCAATCGTTTGTCATAGCTCAAATTCATTCAATTCAGCAATTGCTTATTTACGTTTTTTCTTTTTCTTCTTGTTTTTCTTAACCATGCGATTCATCGCCATTTTTCCAAGTTTTCCTTTGACTCCTGTACCAAACATTTGGTCCATTCCCGGAATATTCATGTCACCTTTCGACATTTGTTGCATCATTTTACGGGATTCCTTGAATTGTTTAATCATGCGGTTTACTTCTACTACACTATTTCCTGAACCAGCAGCGATACGACGACGACGGCTAGGGTTCAACAAATCAGGATTTTCTCGCTCGGCAGGTGTCATTGAGTAGACCATTGCTTTTTTCCGTTCTACATCTTTTGGATCAACTTTTACGTTTTCAATCCCTGGTACTTGATTCATTCCTGGAATCATTTTAATTAGATCTTCTAATGGCCCCATTCCCATTACTTGATCCAGTTGTTCAATAAAATCATTGAAGTCAAAAGAATTTTCCCGCATTTTTTGGGCAAGTTCTTCTGCTTTTTTCTCGTCATAATCTTGTTGCGCTTTTTCGATCAGCGTCAGCATGTCACCCATACCCAAGATTCGGCTGGCCATACGATCTGGATGGAAGACTTCAAGATCTGTTAATTTTTCACCTGACCCAATAAATTTGATTGGTGCACCAGTTACTGAACGAATAGATAACGCTGCCCCACCTCTGGTATCTCCATCAAGTTTTGTAATAACAACCCCAGTAATACCTAGTTGTTGATTAAAACTGTCAGCTACGTTGACCGCATCTTGTCCAGTCATTGCATCAACAACCAAGAGAATTTCATTTGGTTGTGCAATTTCTTTGATTTGCTTCAACTCATCCATTAAGAGTTCATCAATGTGTAAACGACCAGCCGTATCAATCAAGACATAGTCATTTTTCTTTTCTTTGGCAACTTCCATTCCTTGACGAACGATTTCAACTGGACTGACATCTGTTCCCATATCAAAGACAGGCACATCTAATTGTTGTCCCAAGACTTTTAATTGGTCAATCGCTGCAGGTCGGTACACGTCTCCTGCAATCATCAATGGTCGTGCTTTTTCATTTTTCTTCAAAAAGTTTGCTAATTTCCCAGCAAAGGTCGTTTTACCAGCCCCTTGTAACCCGACCATCATAATAACAGTTGGGACTTTTGGTGACTTGATTAGTTCTGCTGTTTCGGAACCCAAGGTAATCGTTAATTCCTCATCAACAATTTTGACGATTTGTTGTGCTGGTGACAAGCTTTCAAGAACTTCTACTCCAACAGCACGCTCCCGCACACGTTTCGTGAAGTCTTTGACTACTTGTAAATTGACATCGGCTTCCAATAAAGCCAAGCGGATTTCCCGCATCATTTCCTTGACGTCAGCTTCTGATACTTTTCCTTTTTTTCTTAATTTTCCCATCGCCTGTTGCAGACGTTCTGTTAAGCTTTCAAATGCCATTTTTCTTCATTCCTTTAATTAGTTTCTAGTTTGTTACTCTTCGATATCTTGAATTTGCTGGATAGAACCAATCAGTTCATTATCTTTTGGATAGTGCTCGGTGACATAAGTCATCAGTTGTTCCAAGGCTTGTTCACGCACGATGTAATTTGAAAAAAGATGCAGTTTTTTCTCGTAGTCTTCTAAAATTTTTCCAGTTCTCTTAATATTATCATAAACTGCTTGTCGACTGACTTGATATTCTTCTGCAATTTCTCCAAGTGAAAAATCATCAGCATAATACAGTTCCATATAATTCATTTGTTTTTCAGTCAATAAGGTCGAGTAAAATTCAAAAAGTGCGTTCATTCGATTTGTTTTTTCAATTTCCATTCAACTCACCTCATTTATCTTCGTAATTTCTTGCTGTTGTGCTAACCAATCTTCATCAGATAGAACGCTCATCTTCTGTTGTAAAAAATAGGCAGTTGCTACGCCTACACCCTCTGTTAATGTACCAGAAAATGTACCGTCATATATTTGACTACTACCACAAGAAGGACTTTTTGCCTTCAAAATGAGTTGATCAATCTGTTGTTCTTTTAATTTTTGCCAAGCAAGAATTGCACCTGCCTGATATTCTTTTGTCACATCGACACCTTTGGAAGTTATGACTCTTGCTTTCCCATTCCAAACGTCAAACCCATCTCCGCCGACAATTTCTGCTGGATCTCGGGGAATCGGTAAGCCACCCAAAACTTCTGGGCAAACCATGATGGCTTCGTGTTTTTCAACCAATGCGACAAGTTGCGAAACAGCTTTTGGCTGCCCATCATAACGACATAACACACCGCCTAAGCAAGCACTGATACCAATCATTTGAATCGCTTCCTTTCCTTCCAACAAAGTGCCTAATTATTATACCATTTATTGAGTTGGTTACATAGCCCCTCCCCTTGATTCTATGCTAAAATAGGAAAGCATGAATATGTTTTAAAGGAGCGCTTATGAAAAAAATCTTAGTTGTTGATGATGAACCTTCCATCGTCACTTTATTAACCTTTAACCTAGAAAAAGAAGGCTATCAAGTTACCAGTGCAACGGATGGACGCGAGGGATTAGAACTTGCTTTAGATCAAGCCTTTGATTTTATTATTTTAGATGTGATGCTTCCTTCAATGGATGGCATGGAAATTACACAGAAGCTTCGCCAAGAAAAAAATGATACACCCATTTTGATGCTAACCGCTAAAGATGATCAGATTGATCGAATTTTAGGCTTAGAAATTGGTGCCGATGATTACCTAATTAAACCATTTAGCCCACGCGAAGTATTAGCTCGAATGAAAGCCATCTTTCGTCGAATGGAACCTCGAAGCAAGCCTGCTGAGGAAGAAGAGCCAGAATATTTAACAGTTGGTCAAATCATCGCTAACTTAACTAATTTTCAAGTCACTGTTGACGGTCGTTTGATTGAACTGACTCCCAAAGAATTTGAATTGTTAGTTTACTTTATGAAACGAAAAGATCGCGTAATTGATCGAGACACCTTGCTCGAACGTATCTGGAATTTTGATTTTGCTGGTCAAAGTCGAATCGTCGATGTTCATGTCAGTCACCTGAGAGAAAAGATCGAACGTGATCCAAAACATCCTAAATATTTAGTAACTGTCCGTGGATTTGGGTACAAATTTCAGGAGCCTCGACTATGAAAAATTGGAAAATTTTCTCAAGACGTATCCTATTCTTGGTCGTTTTCCTAACAGTTTTTATTGGTAGTTGGCAACTGATTTCAAATTATTTTCAACAGCAAATTATTGAACAACAAGAAGAATACTTGACCAAGAAAGCACAACTATTAACGCGACAACTTACTTGGGCAAATCCTGACTCAATGGAAAACAAAGAAACCTTGACAGAATTTGTTCATCAATCTTCTGAACGAATCACGCTACTAGATGCTAATGGCAATGTTTTGTATGATACCAGTGATGATGACCTGACAGGTAGCCGTAACACTCGTCCCGAAATCAAAGCTGTCCTTGACGGTGGGCGATTGGGAAGTTCCTTACGTCAAAGTGTGACTTTAAATGAACAGCTTCTCTATGTCGCTTTACCGATTAAAGAAAATGGTCAATTAAAAGCCATGATCCGAATTGCCGAGCCAACAAGCGGATTTTTACCACGCACAGAAAATTTTCGTCGTTGGGTATTCTTGTTCTTTCTTCTTTTCTTTTGCATCCTTTCAGGAATGATCGCCTATTTTGCTTATCAGCGAAATGAACCTTTGCATACCGTACTACCTGTGTTGAAAAAAATGGTCAACGACCCCGAAGAAACAGAAGTCATTATGCAAACTTCAGATCAATGGGAAGAACTTTATCAAACAATCAACGCACTAAGCGAACAAATGAGTAATATGTATCGTGCTTACGCAACCACTGAAGAACAGTTGTACACGTTGCTGAACGAATTAATGATTGGCGTCTTTCTAATTGATTCCGAATCGCATTTACGTTTACTAAATCCTAAAATGCAGATGCATCTTGGGGTTACGACTTATCTGACCTCGCAACCTTATGCTGAGGTCATTCAAGAACCTCAGCTAATCCATTTGATTCATCAGGTTTCTGCTACGAATCCGTTAGTTCAGCAAGAAATCAAATTAAGTGAAGGCAATCAAACGTTGGACATCAGTTTACGTTACTTTATCAATGCAGATGGAACTGGACAAATTCTTGGCGTAGCTTATGATTTAACCAAAGTTCGTCGGCTCGAAAAAGTCCAGAAAGATTTTGTTGGAAATGTTTCTCATGAATTAAAAACGCCGGTTACTTCATTGATGGGCTTCACGGAAACACTTCTTGATGGTGCCAAAGATGATCCAGAAACATTAACTACTTTTTTAGAAATCATGCAAAAAGATGCTCGTCGTTTAGATCAGTTGATTCGCGAAATCATTCAGTTATCTAAAGATGGTGAAAATTTATATGAATCACAAACGATTTATCTAGAATCTTACTTTGAACAAATTATTCAAAGCTACCAACCCTTTATCAAACAGAAAAAATTAAGTGTTAAACTGCTGGGGAATAATGGCGCATTTACCATTCAGTCAGAAATTTTATACCCAATTATCAAAAACTTGATTGAAAATGCCATCCAATATTCAAAAGAAGGTGGCCAAATTATTATTCGTTATCGTGTAGATGATCACTTATGGTTTTCTGTCCAAGATTTTGGAATTGGAATTGATCAAGAAGACCAGGAACGAATTTTTGAACGTTTTTATCGCGTTGATAAAGCACGCAGCCGACACTCTGGAGGAACAGGTTTAGGTCTAGCAATCGTCAAAGACTATGTCAAATTATTACACGGCACGATTACTGTGGAAAGTCATCCCGGTGTGGGCTCCACTTTCGAAGTTACTTTATGAAGTGACTAACATGAAAAAAACAGCGACGAGAATCGATACGATTTTCGCCGCTGCTTTTTTTCATATTCTTATTTGATTTCTCCGTTAACATCACGTTCAACTTTCATTGATGTGATTGGTAGATAACCTAGATCTTTAACTGGTCCTTCTTGGACATCTTCACTTGTCATGTAATCCAAGAATTTTTGAACAGCTGCGTCCGGTTTTCCTTTTGTATACATATGCTCATATGCCCAGATTTTCCAGCTATTGTCTGCCACATTTTTTTCCTCTGGTTTCACATCATCCACGCTCAAAGCTTGAGTTGTTTCATCCAAGTAAGAAAAGGCAAGATAACTGATTGCTCCTGGTGTTTGTGCAACGATTTGGCGAACCGTTCCTGACGAATCCTGCTCTTGTGATTGCACAGGTGTTTCGTCATTCAATCCCCATTTTTCAAAAGTAGCACGAGTTCCACTACCATTTGCACGGTTAATCACTGTGACTTTTTGATCTTTTCCGCCAAGTTCTTTCCAGTTTGTGATTTTTCCTGTAAATAAATCAATCAATTCCTGTTGAGAAACATTTGTGACGCCAGTATCTTTATTGACGATTGGTGCCATTCCGACAACAGCCACTTTATGGTCAACCAATTTAGTTGCGTCGATTCCATCTTTTTCTTCTGCAAAAACATCTGAGTTTCCAATTGTCACGGCGCCGTCTGACACTTGGCTTAGCCCTGTGCCACTTCCGCCACCTTGAACAGAAATTTGATAATTTGAGTTTTCTTGGGTAAAGCTATCTTGTGCAGCATCAACTAATGGCTGCAATGCAGTTGAACCAACTGCTACAATTTTTACTTGTTCTGAACCTGCTTTATCTGATTGCGCAGTTGAGTCGGTACTTGTACCTGACGAACCACAACCTGCTAATAAGAAACCAATGATGCCTAAAGAATACCATAATTTTTTCATTCAAATACTCCTCTCTTAGTTACAAGTAAAGTGTAACAAGCTACTGTAAAGCTCAGATATGGATGTTGTAAACAATTCGTGAACTTCTGTAAATTTCCTGTAAAGTTTAAAATCTAAAATAAACCAAAAATAATTATGTTTATCATTTTACAAACAAAACGATAAAATGTTAATATAAATACAAACAAGGAGGTTTTTATATGGAAACTGAATTACTTTATGAACAACAAGATTATTTAAATGGCTGGACAATTGAACATGAAACTTATCAGTGCCTTTATTGTGACGTAACTTTTCAATTTGAAAAAATTTATCCAGATTTGACTACGCCTAGCGCACTTCAAACCGCAAAAGGAGCGATCACACAACATCTTCGGTTGGCACATGGTGGCCCCTTGCATGCCCTACTTCAATTATCTAGAGAATCGTTAGGGTTATCCGAAAGTCAATACGAAATCATCCAACTGTTTGAAAAAAATTTAAGCGACACTGTGATCGCTCAGCGCCTAGGAATCTCCCCATCAACGGTAAGAAATCATCGATTCAAATTAAAAGAAAAAGAGCGCCAAGCCAAACGACTGACTGCTCTTATGAAGCTTTTACCAGCAAGTGGTCAAACATTCATTTCACCTCACACAGGTGCGCGAATGCTAGATGAACGATACAACATCACGTCTGCTGAACAGGAAAAAATCTTACAAACTTATTTAGATGATAATGACTTTATTCAAACTTTTCCAAGTAAAGAAAAAAGAAAAATCATTCTCTTAAATTATTTAACACAAAAATTTGATCCGAAAAAAAATTATTCCGAGCGTGCAATCAATGATATTTTGAAACAACACGTCGAAGATTTCGTTTCGACTCGCCGCTACTTAATTGAATATGGATTTATGCAACGTACAACTGATGGAAAAACATATTGGCTAAATCAATAAAACTTATCCTTTGTTGTCACCAACGTTAAAAGAGATGTGAACAAGTGTACTGCCCAAAAACTTAGACTTTTTGGGTTCACTACAAAGCTCACATCTCTTTTTTAATTGCCTTTTAAACTTTATTTATACTGTTATTTGATCAAAAGAAAGCCAATTTTTAGAACAGTTTTCAACACTTTTTTAAATAGAAGAAACTATTTCTGGCGGTCTTGTCTTCTCAGTTCAACGAACAAATACATGATTACTGAAACAATAAATGACGCAGCCGCCAAATAAAATAATGGACGGATTGTCAAAAAATACATAGCGGAATAGTCGGATAAGTCTTTCAAGCCACTTTGGCTAAGTCCTGTTGGCCCAATAATCATTCTTGGTAATAATGCAAACATCGACGTAAAAATCAACATACAAGAAAAGTAAATCAGCTTCCAATTATAATTATTAATCAGAGACCTTGGTATCAACAAACTAACACTCACTAGCAAATAAAAAATAGTTAATGTTGGAAAATTACGTGCTACTAAAAATCCGCTTCCCTGAATCAAACCTAACACCTCGGCTCCTTGAACGATTGCATTCACCCAAGTAAACGGAAGCAAAAGAAGTGGAAAAAACCAAAAAAATAAATAACTACGTCTACCCATGATTTTCTGTCTCATTTACTTCCTCCCCAAAATAAAAATTTCTTGCCTATCACTATACAATGTTCTCTCTAAAAAAATTAGGGGGAAAAACTTTTTTTTTAGAGATAAGGGAATGAGAGTTTATTCATTTAACCTACAAATTGTGTGATAAGGTTTGCTTAATGTTTTTTTTCTTTTTAAAATATAACTATACTAAAGGTTTTTAAACAAGTATAAGGAGGTTTTTAGTTATGTTAACAAAATACCTGTCAAAAATTTTTTTGCTGCTGTTCCTGATTCCATACTTGTATCTTGTGTTATTGCTTGATTTTCATTATCACTCGGTTTCCGGCTTCATTTTTCTGATCTTTCTCGCGATCCTTGGTGGATTTCTGATGAGGATCAAAGGACAAATGCGACTGCTACTTGTTGGAAATATCATTTCCACTATTGTTTCTTACATATATTCTTTAAAATTTTCTGACTGGCAACTTTTCTATCAACCTTTTGAACCGACACAGCTTGTACTTATTTTCGGGCTTCTTTATTTAGTTCCTCAAGCATTTGGCGCTTTTTGGGCAACTCTCTTTACATATTCGAAACAAAGTCGTAACCAGAAAATTTCACTTTCGACAATTAGAAAGAATTCACAAAAATAGTCTTTCATCTTCACCCTTTTTAATCCGCAAAAAAACAAGAGAGCTGCAACTAATTAGTTGCGACTCTCTTATTTTTTATCCTTCATGAATATAAATTTTCTTGATTAGCAATTTATCAAAAACAGGAGAATTTGCTTCTTGTTCCCCAATAATTTCTGCAATAACGGATTGGTCCTGTTGTCTTTTTCGTAATTGATAACTGATTTTTCCAGTTTCATTTAGTTCATCCAACATGGCAACGACACCGCCAAATCCTGTTTTCTTCGTGATAAAGCCAAGTGAAACCATTCGTTCATCTAAATTTTTTGCTACGATTGGCATTCCTGTAATGAGTACTTTTTGAAGTGTTTCTACCAACTCTTCCATTCCGGCTACCGCTGATGTCACAGGTGGTTCATTGGTTGTCGCTGCAGTTGTTTCAAATGATGGTTTTACCTCGGCAATCATCTCTGACATTTGCTGTTTGTTTGCTACTTTTTGTTCGCGTAGATCATCTAATTCTTGAACTAATGCTTCATATTGTTCTTGAGTCAGCATAACACCTGCCACTTTTTCTCGGTTAAAAATATATACACCAGTCCCGGCTTCTCTTGCTTGAGCAAATACATCCATGGGGGATCGTTTGACTTCTGTAATTGAAGATGTTGGGACCTCTAATTTCTTTAATTCCAACGAAGTTCCCTCCTTTTTTATCAAGGTTATTATAGCATAGCACAGTAAATTTTGGTTTTATTCATCGAAGATTCTATAATTTTAGCGAAATCCATTCGTCAAGATCCTTTAACAGTTGTTCCACGCCAAGAGAAGAATGGTAAAAATAAGTTTTCTGTTCTTTAGAATAAGCTAACGGTGAAAAATGATCGGTAATAATCAAATCTGCATAATGTGGTGGTTTACTTCTCGTACACACATGAATAGACGTCCGTTTACGATGACGAAGCGCGGTATCCAAAATTCTAGCTAACCGTCTTGCTTCTTCATGGTCAAAACGAAAGAGTAAAACAATTTTTACAGAGGGTGGATGCACTTCTAAGTATCCGCGTTCTTGCATTGTTTTTAATAAATTTAGGCCCCAACTAACAGATGGATGCGTCAAGGCTTGTTGAATTGCTAATCGAAATTGATGAAGTTTTTCTTTTGCATTAGGAAAAGTATTCAATGTTTGTTGATACTTCTGAACTTCTTCGTCCGATAAACGTTCCTGGATTCCAATTGAATAACGCAACCACTCTTGATAAAGAACTTGCGTGATTCTTTGCTTGTTGAACGTTTCAAAATCACTATTTAACCAAAAAAATGAATCTAATTTTTCGGTAACAATTGTCAGCTTTCGATAGTCTTTCGTTTGTTCTAGTCGTTCCCAACGCTTTTTGGTAATCACATTACAACTTAATCTCACAATACACAGATAGTTTTTTTCTTTTACGGATAGCTTTTGTTCTTCTCGAAAAAGTAGTTCTGGAAACAATTCAAAAAACATCGTTTGGTTGTCTCCTAAAATTTCCACTGAAGACAATCGTTTTCGTTGCTTTAACAAACGAATAAAAATTTCCGAAAAAGCTTCTTCTCCATCATCAACAAAAAAATGTGGAAAATCTTTCAAAAAACTAAAGAGTAAGTAACGAACCTTCCTCTCTGAACCAAAAATCTGTCCTTTTTTATAAGAGAAAGAAAGGTGATACTCTCCCAACCATTTTCGCAAACGTTCTTGTGTTGGTCGATCATAATTTTCTTGATACTTTTCTTCCAAAATTAAATCTTTCAACAATCGAAATGATGCAGAATGAATCAAAAAATCAAATAGCAGATAAGGTTCACTGTATCCTAAACTATAAATCAGCCGTACCGACTTTTTCTGGTAAATCAGTTGTACAGGAAAATCAATTACCTCTAAACGCCTTAAATGTCGATCAATTGTCTTGACATCGACACCTAATTTTTCTGCAAGATCTGCTTTTTTCCAAGTCAGATCTTTCATTTGATTCATCAGCAAAAATAAATTTTGTGAATTTTTTGATAACAATTTTTGCCATTTCATATGTTTTGGTCCAGCCAAGCTACGATCCTCTACTTCTCTGTATGCTTTTTTCGCAGGGATATCACAAAATTTTGTGGAAAATCATTTTTTGGCTAAAACAGTTGCCTCCTTTTTTGCACACATCATTAGATCACTGAGAAGAGAAACCTGTCGTAATAAACTACGCAAAAAGCTTCAACAATTTTTTATTTTCTATTTATTTCATTAAAAACTCATTTATTTTTTAATTTAGATCGATAAAACATACTATTTTAAGCAAAACTGCTTTGCTTGTAGGAATGTACGGCTTCCTTTACAATGAAAGAAACAAGTTTTTTTATGAGAAGGTGATGTGAAAAATGAATAAAAATAACGAAAATACAATACATGAAGTAAAAGAAAAAGTCGATCATTTAATAGCCGAGGTTCAAAAAGTCATCGTGGGAAAACAACAAATCATCGAATTAATGCTCGTTGCTCTGTTTGCTGGTGGACATCTTTTATTTGAAGATGTTCCTGGTGTCGGAAAAACATTACTTGTAAAAGCTTTGGCTAAAACAATACAAGGTGAGTTTAGTCGCGTTCAATTTACGCCAGACCTTTTACCGGGGGATATTTTGGGTTTTTCTTTTTATAATACAAAAACAAAGGAGTTCGAATTCCGTCCTGGACCGATTTTCACTACTATTTTATTAGCAGATGAAATTAATCGAACAACTCCACGAACTCAAGCAGCATTACTCGAAGCCATGGCAGAAAAACATATTACTATTGATAATCAAACTTATCCTTTAGATAATCATTTTTTCGTTTTAGCAACGCAAAACTCAATTGAATATGAAGGAACTTATCCGTTACCAGAAGCACAGCTTGATCGATTTTTATTCCGTTTACACATTGGTTATCCTTCTTTTGAAGAAGAACTGTCTTTATTATTGGAAACACAAGAACAGTCTTTAGCGACATTAAAAGTCATTTTCACCAAAGAGACCCTCACTTCTATCAAGCAAATTGTCTCAACAACGTATCTTGACCCTTCAGTCGCACGATACGCGCTAGAATTAGTCACTGCTACACGCAATCATCCAGCAATTAAATTGGGTATCAGTCCACGTGGTAGTTTAGCCTTTATTCAAGCGGCTAAATCCCACGCAGTCATCAAGGGGCGGACATATGTTGCACCAATAGATTTTCAAGTTCTCTTGCCATTTGTTTTTAAACATCGTCTATTATTTCATGATCGTTCGTTGACCGATGAAGAAATCGAGTTACTCTTAACAGAAATGCTCAAACAAATCCCAATTCCGGTAAAATAGTTATGAAAAAGTACTGGAATTACCTCATTAATAGCAGTATTTTTTTAATATATTTTTTATTTTTACTCTTCACGCTTTTATTTAATCAACAATTTGGCTGGTTTTTAGTCATTCTCTTTACCTTATACATTACTTTCAGTTGGCTTTCCTTAAGCAGACGACTATCAAAAATCAAGCTGGTTCTCACCGTTCCTACACTTGTTTATCGAGACAATTCAATAACAGTCAATGTTCGCATTGCTAAGTCACAAGTCCCAACACTTTTTTTACCACGCCTAACATTACATTTTCCAGAAGAATTTATACCAGAAGCACAGACTTTTTTGATGATTTCAAAAAAAGAACAACAACAATCAGTCATTTGGACGCCACAACAAAGAGGAATTTTTGAAACAATTTCAGTCCAATTCATCGCTTATGATTATTTAGGTTTATTTCGAAAAAGTAAAACAAAACAGATAGTATTTCCCCCCCTAGTCTTACCAAATAACACATTACCTGAAGCACAAAAATTAGCGCGCTTTTTGACACGTAAACAACAAAAAAACAACTTCTTACCTTCTCAAAATCTTGCTGGGATTCGAGAGCATCGTCAAGGCGATTCGTTAAAACAAATTGATTGGAAGCGTTCCGCTTACTATCAACAATGGCTTTCTCGTGAGTATGAGCCTGCTGTTCAACAAACTGACTTAATCTGTTTCTTTTGGGGAACGGCAACAAATTTTGAAAAAATGCTTGATTTATATTTTTCCTTTTTAGCTTCTTATGACCAGAAAACTTATCCAAATCAACTGATTTTTGCTAAACAGAAGTATCAAGGTACACAAATTTCTCCCGCTTTCTTTGCGCAGTTACGTGCTTTAGATGATTACCTACAACAACCAGACCTTAGTGTCCGTGATTTCAAGGAGATACTTCTGTTTGTTCCAGAACTCTCTCTAGCAGTCCATGAACAACTTTCAACTTGGAGAAAGCAAGCCATCAACGTTATCGTCATTTATTTTGAAAATAATCAACTATTTATACAAGATGGGAGTCAACGAAAGTTTCCATTAAAAAAACTTAGTTAGGAGGTGCTCAAGTTGAATCTTTCGGCGAAAAAATGGTGGCGAAGCTTTTACGCCTTCTTTCTATTAAGTGCAGGCGCTCCAACTTTTTTAACTGCGAATGATCTCACCACAAGTTTACCGTTGATTGCTACTATTGGTATCTTCTGTCTGATTATCCGACTGGTTTCTTCTAAAATTATTCGAGTAATTTTAGCTTTTTTTGCTATCTTGGTTAGCTTGTTTGTTTATTTTCCTCCAGCAACAGTCAGAAGTAATTGGTTTTTTGAGCTGACAAGCCAAATCCAATCCGAATTTAACGAATTAGTCACCAATCAGTTCCATTACTTTCCTGAATTGCCAGCATTCATTCTCATGTTATGTCTTGTTTATTTATTAGCTACTCTAACCATTGATTATGACTTATGGGCGCTTCCCTTTCTAGCACTGGTGCTTTATTTCATGATGTTAAGTATTTTCCGCGAATTTGATTTGTTAACTGAGTGTATTTTTATTGTTATCATTTTATTCAGTTATCTTTTCATTCGTCAGTTATCATTACTTCCAAAAAAGAGTAACCGATGGCTCTTCGTCTTCTTTGCTACGGTTATTTTGCTTGGCTCGCTGAGCATTAGTGCTTGGATTCCTACACGATTACCTGAAGTTACACAAATAATTGAAGCAAAGAGCGCTCCTGTCAGAGAATTCTTCAACAAACAAGGACTGTATGCCAGAATTCGTACATTTCAAGAAGCAGGACGTTCAAGAACTGGATTCAGTGAAAATGATGAAGCTCTTGGAGGACCAATCTACGATCAAACGGACATCGTTTTTACGGCAGTTCAAGAATCTGGTCATTATTATAAAATCCAGAATAAAGGAGTCTATACTGGTACTGGTTGGACAGAAAATAGTCGAGATTCTTTTAAAATAAACGAGTTGCCACACCAATTACTCAATTATCCAGAAACAATCGTTGCTGAACCAACTACCCTTCAGTTGACAACAGAAGAACAGACTTTTCTTCCCTACTCTTATGGAAATTCTAGTCTTACGGCATTTCCATTAATGCAGGATAGTGCGTTATTTTTCTTACCAGATACTCAACGTTTTGTCTTAGATAAATCATCATCATTCACAGCGACATTCACTATTGCCAATCTTTCTTATACTTATGAGATGTTAGTCGATAGTGTTTTAACTGGTGCAGATCAAGCAGAACATCAAACAGAGCTTCAGCTACCAGAAAATTTACCAAAACGAATAACTTCTCTTGCTGAAGAAATAACAACTACCAAAACAACCTTACTCGATCAAGTTCTTGCAATCCAAGATTACTTAAAAAGTAGTGGCGAATTCCGTTATTCAAAAGTTGATACACCACACACACCTGCAAATCATGACTATGTCGATCACTTTTTATTTGATTCTAAAGTTGGTTATTGTGATAATTTTTCTTCGGCTATGGTAGTTTTACTGCGTACACTTGGTATCCCTGCACGCTGGACAAAAGGTTTTACTATGGGTTATCAAACAGGTAGCCACAGTAATGGGCTCAAGGAATACAGTATTTTAAATAGCAATGCTCACTCTTGGCCAGAAGTTTATTTTCCTGGCTTTGGTTGGTTACCTTTTGAACCCACACCAGCATTTGCAAACCCAGCAACTGCACAAAGTGAGCAGGAAACGACTCCCACAGCCGTTCCAGAAAGTCAGTCACAATCGTCAGCAGCCGAAACGACAGCAGTTTCCTCAACAACTGGTTCAGAGGCAATAACTTCAACAGAAGATAACCCTATTTTTTCTGATACAACAACCGCAGATAGGTCTTTATGGAAATTCGTCGTTTTCTTTCTATTCATATTTTTGCTCGTCCCATTACTCATTCCTTCCTTTCGTCAAAAAGTTCGTTGGCACATTTTTTATTACCAAGTGGTTTTTTTCGCTTCGGATAGTCAAAGAACCTATCAACAATTGCTAGCACATGTAGAAAAGCTATTTCCAAGACAACGTGCAGAAAGCTTACAGGACTACAGTTATCGTGTCGAAAAGGCGATTTCAATGTACCAACATTTAATCAAGCTAACCAAAAACTATGAAGAAACTATTTATGGACAAAATCAAGCGATGCATTTTGATAAAGAAACTTATCTGACTATTATTAAAACAATCAGTAAATCACTTCATTTCTTTTCTAAACGAAACTAAATTGTTCATGCTACTAAAAGACAAGTGGTTTTCACTTGTTTTAGAAATTAGAAAGAGACTGGAACTTGATGAGTCCCAGCCTCTTTTTTATCTGATGTAATGGTCGAACTTTTCATTACGCAACTTGTTTATCGTAGCGTTCCACATTTTGTTTGATTGCGCCAATCATTTTCGCATCGTTGATTCCTGTCACGGTTTGGATCAGTTCCTCGATATTTTTTGTTTGCTTCATTTCATAAAGTTCGCAACTTTGTTCATCGTTTGGATCATAATAGTTAAAAATAATACCCATCGTCGCAGTCAAATGTGGTGAAACAATATCTCTTTCTTTTAATTCCAAGATTGGTCGAGTAAAGCGTTCTTGATTTCCTAATTTTCTTAAAGGTGTCCGCGCAACACGACTAATTGCATCGGAAATATATTTGTTTTGGAAACGTTGAATAATTTTTTCAATGTATTGCTCATGCTGCTTTTCATCAAAGCCCCACTTCGCAATCAACAGATTTCCTGTTTCATACAACACAGATTTTAGTTGTGCGACAACTAACGCATCTTGCATTGCCTCATCAATCGTTTGATAGCCTAGCAAAGCACCCGTGTAAGCAGCTGTTGCATGTCCAGTGTTCACGCTGAATAGCTTGCGTTCAATATAAGGTTCTAACTCGGCTACATAAAGGACACCTTCCAATTCGATTGCTGTGTTTTTTCGTTCGTGATCTGCAATCACCCATTCTTTAAAAGGTTCAACTTGAACAAACAGCGGATCCTCATGTTTTTGTAACGGAACGATTCGGTCAACTGCTGCATTGGGGAAACCAATATACTTCTCTAAAAAATCAACTTGTGATAAATGTTTACGGACTTCTTTTTCTAAAAATGCTGAACCACCAATCATATTTTCGCAAGCAATGATATCTAAAGGTGTTGTATTCTGTACTTTTTCTCGTTGCTCAATCCCTTTAGCAATCAATTCTGCGATAAAAGGCAAAATGTTGGGTCCAATCGCAGTTGTCACTAAGTCTGCTTCGCCAATCGCAGCAATTACGGCTTGAGGATTTTCTTGATTATTGATTCCAGAAACATGTTGGACTTCAATTCGTTTCTTTGACTCATCCGCAAGTTCGATAACATATCCGTTTCTTTCATTCAACGCATCAATGATTTCACGATTGACATCCACAAAAGTAATGTCAAAATCATTTTCTGCTAACACTTCACCGATAAATCCACGTCCGATATTTCCTGCTCCAAAATGTACTGCTTTCATCTTTCTCTCTCCTTATGCAATCGCTAAATTTTCACAAACCTCTTCTTTACTTAATGCATCTGCTAACTGAACAACGTTGTCAACATCACTACAATATAAGGCTATTTGTTGAACTAACGCTAAATGTTCTTCTCCGACACCTGCGATGCCGAATAACACAGTCGCAATTTTTTCCTCATTTTCTGTTCCAAAATTGACTCCCTCGGGTACTTGTACTACACAGATACCAGATTTCTTAACATATTTTTTTGCTGAATCTGTCCCATGAGGAATAGCAATAAAGTTTCCCATATAGACAGATAACATCTCATCACGTTGAATCATTGAGTCGATGTATGCTTCATCCACGCAGCCCGCCTCAACTAACTTTTCTCCGCAATAACGAATCGCTTCTTCTTTAGAAGCAAATGCTTGGTTTAATTCGATCATACTAAAATCTAGTGCTTTCATCGTTTTCTCCTTTTTTAAGCAGATTTTTTAAGCTGTTGCGCAATGGTTTCGTAATGTTTGATTTGAACCATGCTTTCAACTGGTAAGTGAAGAGCATTTGGTGCAAGCTCTTGAATTTCTTTCGTCAAATGTTCTTTAGCAAGTACCAATGAATGTTCATCATCAGCTAATTCATCAATCTTGATTTTTTTTAATGGAATTTGAATATCATTTTTTTGAAGCACTTCCTTTAAGACATTGATTCCCATCGTTGCCGATCCTGCTCGTTGGTCGTGGACAATCACGATTTTTTGGATTTTACTCATGTCTTGTGGTCCGATTTCGATTGATGGTTCGTCCATTAGTTCCCTAGTTTCGGTTGTTTCTTTTTGGCTTAATTGTTGGATTACCTCGTCATATCTCGGTGAATTCAAGAAGTTTTCAACTGCAACAAACTGTGCATGTGGTGCTTTTTGTTTTGCTCGTTCTTGCAATTCAACTTGGGTAATGATTAGCGTCCCTTCTTCATCTACTAACTGACTAATCGCTTGATTTGTCACGGTTTGTGGAAGACCAGCTTTCTGAACCATTTTTCTTAAAATTGAAGCTCCCATTGCACTTGAACCCATACCTGCATCACAGGCAAAAATAATTTTTTTAGTTGATGAAAATGCCTCTGGACGAATAGTCAAGCCTTTAGCAGTTTGTTTGGCTTGTTTCATTTCTTGAACTGATTGCTCAAAACTTTCTGATTCTTCTCGAGCATCTGCCTTTAAAATAACTACAGATATTGCAAATGAAACGATGGTTGCAACTCCAATACCTAATAACACTGGTAGATAAGAACTAAGTGGTGCCATTGCTAAAATAGCAATAATTGATCCGGGTGAAGCTGGCGCGCGTAGTCCTGCATCTAATAATTGGAAAATGAGACTTCCTGAAATTCCACCTGCAATTACCGACAAGAACAAAAGCGGTTTCATCATAACGTATGGAAAATAGATTTCATGGATTCCACCTAAGAAGTGGATAATGATTGCACCGGGTGCAGAAGATTTTGCTGCGCCTTTGCCAAAGAAAGTAAAAGCTAATAACACACCTAAGCCAGGGCCAGGATTGGCTTCTAATAAGAACAAAATTGATTTGCCTGCTGTTGCGACTTGCTCTGTTCCAAGTGGTGTTAAAATGCCATGATTGATTGCATTATTCAAAAATAAAATTTTCGCTGGTTCGATAAAAATATTCGTAAGTGGAATTAAGTGCGCGTTTAAAATAACTTCTACACCTTGGGCCATCGCTTGTGTCAAGCCATCCACAACTGGACCAATCCCGGTAAAACCAACTAGGGCTAAACCAAAACCAATCAATCCTGCTGAAAAATTATTAACTAACATTTCAAATCCTGATTTAATTCGTGATTGAAATACCTGATCGAATTTTTTTATTGCATAACCGCCCAAAGGCCCCATAATCATCGCGCCAAGCATCATTGGAATATCTGTCCCCACGATGACGCCCATCGTTGCGATGGCTCCGACAACTGAGCCTCGATCACCTGCGATTACTTTTCCACCAGTGTAACCAATCAATAGCGGGATCAAGTAAGTCAGCATTGGACCAACCATTGTCGCAAATTGTTCATTCGGTAAATAGCCATCTGGAATAAATAAAGCTGTTAGGACACCCCATGCTATTAGTGCTCCAATGTTGGGCATCACCATACTAGACAAGGTACTTCCTAATTTTTGAACACGTGCTTTCAGTGAGACTTTTTCTTTGGTATTCATCGTCTGCTCCATTTTTTTAGCTCCTTTTCTTCTTTATGGCTTAATTGTATCCGCTTACTAAATACATAAATAGTCGTACTTTGGCACAAAGGTTTGTGCCAAAACATGGAGAGTATAAAAAAAAGAGCACGACGATTGTCGTACTCTTTTTTCAAAATAAACGGTGTTCCAGAAGTAACTTCTTCCAAATAAGCTCAAATTACTTAAAAATTTGAGAAGCAATTTCTGGTAATTTTTTTATTTATTGGAGTTGAACACTTCTTTCACAGCCTTCTCCTCGGTGCTCCCAAAACAACTCCTCCATATAGCTTGCGTCATTTCAAAAGATGAAAAACTATTTTTGAGTGCCTACTCGCTATCTTGTCAGAGCTAAGCGTTTTGCGCCACAACCTTCGCCTCGGTGTTCCCCAAGCAACTTCTCGAAATAATTCATAACTGTCCAAAAACATGAAAAGCTATTTTTGTCAGTTGCTCATTATTTTTTCGAAGCTGAACGCTTGGCACCACAACCTTCTTTTACAGTTCACTAATATTCATTCATTTTAACTATAAATTTTCACTCAAACTTAGTGGTGTTTTTTTCCAAAATTGCTTGCACTTCTGACACAGTTTTCGCATCGCTTAACGCAATCACTTGTTCAATTTCCGCACAAAAAAATGCCAGTTCTTGTAACATTGGTAATTGCTGTTCCTTTTTGAAGGTAACCGCAAATAGAATTGTGGCAATTTTTGGCTCTTCTTTAGTTCCAAAGTTAACCCCGTCAGGCACTTGGATAAGTGAGATGCCTTCTTTAACTACCAGTTCTTCGTTGCCATGAGGTAGGGCAACAAAGTTACCAATATAAACGCTCATCAATTCTTGACGTTCGATCATTGATTCAGTGTACCCCGCTTTTACCCAGCCTTGGTTAGTTAACCATGCCCCAATATTTGTCAGCGCATCTTGCCAATCACTGAAAGTTTGATTCAATTGAATTCTTTCTGTGGCTAATTCCATTTTTGTCTCCTCTCCGTTTCTTTTTTCATTCCTTTACTTTTTCATCTCATCAATCAAAATTTTTGCCAACAATTGATAGACGATTGCTTGATTACCTGACTGAAAAATTTCTAAGTTCAAGTCATTCATAATCATTGCTGCACTGATTTTTCCTAGTAAGCGGCTATCTGTTTCCTCAATTGGTGAGGGAGCGAGCATTAGCATCATTCGTTCAAGCGTGATTGATTGCTTGTCCATTCCTTCAATTGTGATTGGTTGCTTCAACTCGAAGATACAAAAAACTGGAGCTGCCACTGCTGAACTAGATGTGTGAAACAAGCCCATAGTTGTTTTAGGAATCCCAATTGGTGATTGTTGATACCGTCGCATTAATTTTTCTTGGACGTCTTTTTCATCTGTAAGTAAATTCGTTGGTAAAAAAGAAAGAACCTGCTTTATAATCTCACTTAGTTTGTCTTCATTACTGATTTCTTGAATAAAAAAGCGAGAAAGTAACTGATTGATTTTTTCCATCACAGCTAAAGTTTGTTCGTATTGATCTGCTAAAATTGGCTCAGATGTAGTCGTTTTTTCTGCTGGCAAAGGATGAGCGCTTCTCACTTTTTGAAAAGCTTGTTTCAAACGTTTGATTTCATCTTCTAACAATAAGGGTGACACCAACAAATAATTTCCTGTGTATCCCGGTAAAACGGAAGTCGAAATGACCACATCATATGTTTTTTTAAGATTTACTTTTTTGATATCTGCAATCCGATAAAACTCCAGTTGACTAATCGAAGGAAAATACCGTTTCAAGCGCATTTCTAGCATACTAGTTGAGGCCAAACCACTTGGAGAAAAAGCGGCAATACGGATCGAACTTTCTTTTGGACTACGTTCAAGTGAACTAGCAAAATGTAAAACCATATAGGCAATTTCTTCATTGGATAACTGTTTTTCTTGAAAGACTTGATTAACTGCGGATCGAATGGCGG
>WPCK01354920.1_pt1 | contig 115673 bp, 100 predicted proteins | sample 5399851 | NCBI WGS metagenome assembly WPCK01 (sample SAMN12869471, study PRJNA574797) | sludge metagenome | isolation source: wastewater treatment of pH11 | place: China:Beijing | collected 2019-05-20 | reverse complement strand
CACCGGAGGCGCGGGAGCGAGATGAGTCCGTACGGTAGAAACGCTCGAAGAGATGCTCGGCATCCTCTCCGCGCCGGCCGCAGCCGAACGCCCCGCACCCGCCGTCGCGCCGGCAGCGCCTGCGCCGCAGCCCAGTCTTGTCGACAGCCTGATGGCTGATCCCGCGGTGCTCGCAGGGGGTGGTGGCGTACTCGCACTGTTGCTGGCGCTACTCGGCTTGAAGCTTCGTCAGCGACGCAAGGAGGCGGAAATCCAGGCTGCTTCCTCGGCGCTCGACGCCGATGCCCTGGGTGGCAACAGCCAGGCCGTCTTCGGTAGCGGCGGGCAGAGCGTGGATACGGGTGCCACGAGCATCATGCACACGGATTTCAGCCAATCCGGACTATCCGCGATCGACGCCGACGAGGGGGTCGATCCAGTGGCGGAGGCTGACGTCTACATGGCCTACGGTCGCGATGCTCAGGCGGAGGAGATTCTGCTTGACGCGCTCAAGGCTGATCCGGCTCGCACGGCGATTCATCTCAAGCTGTTGGAGATCTACGCGCAGCGACGCAGCGCGCGCCAGTTCGAGACCGTGGCGACCGAGCTGTACGCGCAGAGCGCTGGCAACGGCCGCGATTGGGAGAAGGCCGCGGCGATGGGGCGCAAGCTCGATCCCGATAATCCGCTTTACACTGCCACAGCGGCACCGGCAGCAGCGTCGGCACCTGCACCTGCAACGGCGCTGGATGATGCGCCCACTCAGCAGGGCGGTGCGCGCGCGCCGGTCGACCAGGGCGTCGCGCTGGCAGCAGCAGGAGCGGCTCTGGCGACGGCTGCGGTCAAGGCAGAAGAGGTGCCGTCTGCCGCTGCTGGCGATCAGCAGGAGCAGGCCGCGCAGGAGTTGTCCGCGCTCGATTTCACCATCTCGTCTCCAGTTGAGCCCAGTCAGTCCCAGCTGCGCGACACCTGGACGGTTCCGGGCGACTTGAGTCGTCTCACCAACGCCGAAGGTGAGCTGCCCGACACCCTGCCGCCGCAAGCCTCCGTCGAGGAGGATCAGGCCGCGCTCCAGATCGACGATGAGGTGATCGATTTCGAACTCGATCTTGACGAGGTGCAGGACGTCGCTTCGCTCGATCTGGCGGTGTCCGGTGAGCCTGCGGCCGAGGCTGCGGCGGTCGAGGCTCGCCAGGAGGAGGACGGTGGGCTGGTGTTCGACTTGGACATCGGCGATTTTGAAGTGCCTGCAGCGGCAGCCGAGCCGCCCGCTGGTGCTGCTGAGGCGCTTGAGGTGGAGGAGGCGCCCGAGCTTGGCGATCTCCCCGAGCCGACTGCCAGCGATGCCACTGCGACCCAGTTCGAGAGCACCGATGGCTTGGTCAGCGGGCTCGAGTTCGAGTTGCCTGACATGGAGTCCGAGCCGCCCGCATCCGGCTTGCTCGACCTGAACGCCACCGTCGTCGCTTCTAGCCTCCCGGCATCCGGTGACGGCGATGAGGCGTTCCCGGCGGATGCCGAGGGTGTCTCGAGTGTCGAGGGGCGCGAGGTGCAGGGCGACGAGCGCATCGTCGATCTCGAGAAGACGAGTTTCGACAGCAGCCTGCTCGAGTTCGACTTCGATATCGATACGCCTTCTGCAACCGATATCCCGGCAACCATGGGGCCAGCTGGGCTGGACCTGACCTCGATCGACCTCGATCTGGAGAATTTCGACGATCAGGGTGTGCCGGAGATGACAGCGGTACCTTTCGAGGCAGAATCCACCGACATCGGCCAACCGCGTCCGCAGGCGGTCGATGACGAACCGCTGCCCGAGGTCGTCGAGGCGGCGGCTGATGAAGCCGACAACGAGGAGGCCGAGACCAAGCTTGAGCTCGCGCGTGCCTACGAAGAGATGGGCGACAACGAAGGCGCGCTCGAACTGCTCCAGGAGGTGCTCGGCGAGGGGTCGTCCAGGCAACAGCGGACGGCGCAGGAGATGATCGCCCGCCTCGGCTGAGGCTGGCCATGTCACGGGCCGCTGCGGGCCAGCCTGCAGCGGCCCGGTTCGTTCACGAAGATGCATTCAGGCCTGATCCTTCTTCTCTGGCTGGCCGCGGTTGCTTCGGTGCAGTTGTTGCCGATATCCGCGCTCGGCGTTGCCGTCCTTGCCTGTGCGTGCGCCGCACTGCTGTGGGCGCGCGTGCGTGCATGGAGGCTGGTGCGGCGTGTCCGCATCCTGCTCCTCGCCATCGTGGTCCTGTTTGCCTGGTTCACCCCAGGGGAGGCTTTGTGGGTCGACTGGCCGAGACTGGGGCCCAGCCGTGAAGGGGCGATGCTCGCCTTGCTTCATGCGGGGCGCCTGCTCGCGGTCGTGTGTGCGGTCGCGTTGCTGCTCGAGCGGTTGCCGATCGAGCGCCTGGTCAGTGGCCTGCATGCGCTTGCCTCGCCCCTGCGTGTGCTCGGCGTGCCGCCCGAGCGGCTCGCCTTGCGGCTGCTGCTCGTCCTGCGCCTGGTCGAGGCGAGTCCGCGCGGCACTCAGCACGGTGACTGGAGGCACTGGCTGGAAGACGAGTGCGAGCGTGGGCGAGCGGATACGACTGGGCGTGACGAGGGCGGAGGCGACGGCGAATCGGTGCGTATCCTCCGAGAACGCCTGGGGTTGGTCGATGGCTTGGTTGCGATCGCTGTGTTCGCGGCGCTGATCTGGTGGAGTGTGGCATGAAGCGAATTGCGCTCGGCGTGGAGTACGCCGGCGATGCCTTCTGTGGTTGGCAGAGTCAGGCGCACGGGCGTACCGTGCAGGACGTGCTGGAGTCTGCGCTTGGCCAGATTGCGGCGCAGCGGGTGCGGCTGCACTGTGCCGGCCGTACCGATACCGGGGTGCACGCCAGCGTGCAGGTTGCGCATTTCGACACCGATGCGCATCGTCCGGCGAGCGCTTGGGTCCGCGGCGTCAATGCCTTGCTGCCAGCGGCGGTGGTGGTGCGCTGGGCAGTGGAGGTCGACGACACCTTTCATGCGCGCTTTCTCGCCACCGACCGGCGCTATCGTTACATCCTGCACAACACGCCAACGCGCCCGGCGCTGCTTGCGGGCAGGGTAGGCTGGTTCCACCTGCCGCTTGATGAGGCTCGTATGGCCGCCGCCGCGGAGTGCCTGGTGGGCGTGCATGATTTCAGCGCTTTCCGCGCCGCCGGCTGCCAGGCGAAGACGCCCGTGCGGCTGATGCATGAGGCGGCGGTTTCCCGGCAAGGCGATTACCTGCTGTTCGATTTTCGTGCCAATGGCTTCCTGCACCATATGATCCGCAATCTTGTCGGTGCGCTTGTGTACGTTGGCAAGGGGCGCTATCCCGTGCCCTGGATGCGTGAGTTGCTCGAGTCCTGCGATCGTCGCGGGGCTGCGCCCACCTTTGCGCCTGACGGGCTTTACCTGTGCGGCGTGAGCTACCCGTCGCGCTGGCCGCTGCCGGACGATGGGCGTATCATCGCGCTGCCCCAGCTACCCCTCGCCTGAATGCCCCGTACCCGAATCAAGATCTGCGGCCTGACAAGGCCGGAAGACGTGCGCGCCGCCGTCGACGCGGGGGCTGACGCCATCGGCTTCGTGTTCTATCCGCCCAGTCCGCGTGCAGTCGGCATCGAACAGGCGGCCGAACTGGTTGCCCTGTTGCCGCCCTTCGTGAGTTCCGTCGGTCTGTTCGTCAATGCAGCGGCGGCGGACATCGAAGCCGTGCTGGCGCGCGTGCCTTTGCAGTTGCTGCAGTTCCATGGCGATGAGGCGCAGGCCGAGTGCGCGTCTTTCGGGCGGGCCTGGATCAAGGCCGCGCGGATGCGCCCCGGGGTCGATCTGGTAGAATTCTCAGCTTCGTATCCCGGCGCCAGCGGTATTCTGGTCGACGCGTTCGTCGATGGCTATGGTGGCGGCGGGAAGACTTTCGACTGGTCGCTGATCCCTCCCGGGTTCGGCGGCCGGCTTGTGCTGTCCGGCGGTCTGGATGCGGACAACGTCGGAGACGCGGTGCGCAGACTGCGCCCGTGGGCGGTCGATGTGTCGAGCGGGGTCGAGAGTGAAAAGGGAATCAAGGATGCGGCGAAGATCGCTGCCTTCATAGCCGGAGTTCGACATGCAGATGGCTGACACGCCTTACCAGTTTCCCGACGCGAGCGGGCATTTCGGCCCGTACGGGGGCGTCTTCGTTTCCGAAACGCTGATGCCCGCACTGGCCGAGCTGCGCGAAGCCTACGCAGCCTGCCAGGCCGATCCGGAATTCATCGCCGAGTTCGAATACGAACTCAAGCACTACGTCGGTCGTCCGAGTCCGATCTACCACGCCAAGCGCTGGTCGGGTCTGCTCGGTGGCGCACAGATCTACCTCAAGCGCGAGGACCTCAACCATACCGGCGCGCACAAGGTGAACAACTGCATCGGCCAGGCCCTGGTGGCCCGCCGCATGGGCAAGCCGCGCGTGATCGCCGAGACCGGCGCCGGCCAGCACGGCGTCGCCACCGCCACCGTGGCCGCGCGCTACGGCATGGAGTGTGTGGTGTACATGGGCGCCGAGGACGTCAAGCGCCAGGCGGCCAACGTCTATCGCATGAAGCTGCTCGGTGCCACCGTGGTGCCGGTCGAGTCCGGCTCGAAGACCCTCAAGGATGCGCTCAACGAGGCCATGCGCGACTGGGTCACCAACGTCGCCGACACGTTCTACATCATCGGCACGGTTGCGGGGCCGCATCCGTATCCGATGATGGTGCGCGACTTCCAGTCGGTGATCGGCAAGGAGTGTATCGAGCAGATGCCGGAGATGGCGGGGCGCCAGCCCGACTACGTCATCGCCTGCGTCGGTGGCGGCTCGAACGCGATGGGCATCTTCCATCCTTACCTCGACGTCCCCGGCGTCAAGCTCGTGGGTGTCGAGGCGGCGGGCGACGGTCTCGACAGTGGTCGCCACTCGGCCTCGCTCACGGCTGGTCGGCCGGGTGTGCTGCACGGCAATCGTACCTACCTGCTGCAGGACGAGGACGGACAGATCATCGAGACGCACTCGGTGTCGGCAGGGCTCGACTATCCTGGTGTCGGTCCTGAGCATGCCTGGCTCAAGGATAGTGCCCGTGCCGCCTATGTCGGCATCACCGACAACGAGGCACTCAAGGCCTTTCACGATCTTTGCCGGCTCGAGGGCATCATTCCCGCGCTCGAGTCCTCGCATGCGCTGGCTTATGCCGCGAAGCTGGCGCCGACCCTGCCCAAGGACCGGGTCCTGCTCGTCAATCTGTCCGGCCGTGGCGACAAGGACATGCACACCGTCGCCGAGCGTTCCGGTATCGAGTTCTGAACCAACGCGGGCCGCCATGGTGGCCCGCTGTGTGATCGAGACATGTCAAGAATCCAGACCGTATTCCAGCGCCTGCAGGCCGAAGGCCGCAAGGCGCTGATCCCCTTCGTCACTGCCGGCTTCCCGAGTCCTGAGTTGAGCCTGCCGCTGATGCAGGCCCTCGTCGACGGGGGCGCCGACATCATCGAGCTGGGCGTTCCGTTCTCCGACCCCATGGCCGATGGCCCGACCATCCAGCGCGCATCCGAGCGTGCCTTGGCTCAGGGCATGAGCCTGCGCAAGGTGCTCGAGATCGTACGGGCGTTCCGCGCAACCGATGCCGCTACGCCGGTGGTGCTCATGGGTTATGCAAATCCGATCGAGGCCATGGGGGCCGAGCGCTTCGTCAGTGCCGCGGCCGAAGCCGGGGTCGATGGCGTGCTGGTGGTCGACTACCCGCCAGAAGAGTGCGTCGGTTTTGCCGCCACGGCCAAGGCCGGTGGCCTCGATCCGATCTTCCTGCTCGCGCCGACCTCGTCCGAGCAGCGCTATGCGGACGTCGCGTCTGCCGGCAGCGGCTACATCTACTACGTTTCGCTCAAGGGCGTCACCGGTAGCGCAAAGCTGGACGTCGAGGAGGTTGCGCGCCGCATTCCGGACATCCGCGCGGCCGTCGGCATGCCGGTGGGCGTCGGTTTCGGCATCCGCGATGCGGAGAGTGCGCGCGCGGTTGGTGCAGTGGCCGACGCGGTGGTGATCGGCAGCCGCATCATCGAAGAGATCGAGAACAACCCTGGCGAGGAGGTTGCACGCGTTGCCGCCTTCATGCGCGACATCCGCTGCGCGCTTGACGACCTCGCCACCGGTAAAGGAGTGACTCAATGAGTTGGTTGCAAAAGCTGCTGCCGCCCAAGATCAAGCGCGGCGAGGTGTCCGCGCGCAGCAAGTCGATTCCCGAGGGTTTGTGGAGCAAGTGCGAAGGCTGCGAGTCGGTGCTTTACCGTTCGGACCTCGACAGCAGCCTGGGCGTTTGCCCCAAGTGCGGGCATCACCATCGCCTGCGCGCGCGCAGGCGCCTCGACGTGCTGCTCGACGCCGAGGGGCGGGTCGAGATCGGTGCCGAGGTGACGCCGGTCGATGCGCTCAAGTTCAAGGATTCGCGCAAGTATCCGGAGCGCTTGTCGACCGCGACCGCCGACACAGGCGAAGCAGACGCGATGGTGGTGATGCAGGGCGCAATCAAGAGCCTGCCGGTGGTCGTGGCCTGCTTCGAATTCGAGTTCCTGGGCGGCTCGATGGGTTCGGTCGTGGGTGAGCGCTTCGTGCGCGGCGCCAAGCGTGCCTACGAGCAGCGCATCCCCTTCATCTGCATTACCGCCTCGGGCGGTGCTCGCATGCAGGAGGGGTTGCTGTCGCTGATGCAGATGGCCAAGACCACGGCTGCGATCACGCGTCTTGCCGAGCGCAGGCTGCCCTTCGTCACCGTGCTGACGGACCCCACCATGGGGGGCGTGTCCGCCAGTTTTGCCTTCATGGGCGACGTGGTGATCGCAGAGCCGAACGCGCTCATCGGTTTTGCCGGCCCGCGCGTCATCGAGCAGACGGTGCGCGAGAAGCTGCCAGAAGGCTTCCAGCGCGCCGAGTTCCTGCTCGACAAAGGGGCGATCGACCTGATCGTGGATCGACGCGAGATGCGCGACGAGATCGCAGGCGTGCTTGCCATGCTGACGCGCCAGCCTGCGGACGCGGTTTCGGCGTGAGGCCTGCGGTGGTTGCGGATCCGGGGCTGCCAGCCAGCCTCGAGGGCTGGCTGGCCTTGCTCGAGCAGCGCCATGGGCAACGCATCGAGCTCGGTCTCGAGCGTGTGCGCAAGGTCCAGCAGGCGATGGCTGCAGGCAGCGAGGCCTTGGTCATCACCGTCGGCGGTACCAACGGCAAGGGCTCGTGCTGTGCGATGCTCGAGGGCATTCTGCTGGCGGCAGGTTATCGCGTCGGTTGCTACACATCGCCCCACCTGTTGCGCTACAACGAGCGTGTTCGCATCGACGGCAGGGATGTCGACGACGAGCGCCTGGTGCAAGGCTTTGCCGCCGTCGAGGCGGTGCGCGGCGACACGCCGCTGACCTATTTCGAGCATGGCACGCTTGCGGCGTGGTCGGTGCTGGCGGGCGAAGGGCTCGATGTAATCGTCCTGGAGGTCGGTCTGGGTGGCCGGCTCGATGCGGTCAACCTTTTCGATTCCGACTGCGCGATCGTGACCAGCGTGGCAATGGACCACATGGAGTTCCTCGGCGATTCGCGCGAGGCGATTGGCTACGAGAAGGCGGGTATCTTTCGCACGGGTTGTCCGGCCGTGTGCGGAGACCCCCAGCCACCTGCGACCTTGGTGGACCATGCTGCGGCCATTGGGGCAGAGCTGTGGATCAGCGGCCGGGATTTCGGTTTTGGTGGTGACCGCCAGCAGTGGGGCTACTGGCGGTACGAGCGGCCGCGTGCCCAGGGCGGTCTCGTAAAGCGTGGCGGGCTGGCATATCCGGCCTTGCGCGGTGCCAACCAGTTGCTCAACGCCTCTGCGGTCATCACCGCGCTCGAGTTGTTGCGTGCGCGGCTGCCCGTGTCCATGCAGCATGTGCGTCAGGGACTGATGCTGGTCGAGGTGCCCGGGCGCTTTCAGGTGCTGCCGGGGCGCCCGGCGGTGGTGCTCGACGTCGCGCACAATCCGCAGGCAGCGGGTGTGCTGGCCGAGAACCTCGGCAGCATGGGTTTCTTTCCGGAAACATGGGCCGTGCTCGGCATGTTGGCAGACAAGGACGTCGAGGGGGTGGTCGAGCGTCTGGCTGGGCGCGTCGACCACTGGCTGCTCGCCGACCTGCCCGGCGCGCGCGGCCTTTCGGCACAAGACCTTGCCGCACGTGTGCGCGCGGCTGGCGGTGCGGGCGATATCCGTTGCTACGAACAGCCGGCTGCTGCGTTTGCTGCAGCGCAAGATGCTGCAGCCGAGGGTGATAGAATCGTCGTCTTTGGCTCGTTCCTGACAGTGGCCGATGTGCTTGCGGCGATCAAGGCCGCACGCCAGCGATGAGGTTCTCCCGGTGAGTGACGCTGACAACCTGGATATCAAGAAGCGCGCGCGCCGACGTCTGGTCGGCGCGGTTGCGCTCGCCTTGCTGGCTGCCATCGTGTTGCCCATGATGATGGACCCGGAGCCGCACCCTTCGGTGCAGGACATCCAGATCACGATCCCCGATCGGGCTGCAGCCCCTGCGCTGAAGCGGCCGGCTGCTCCCGCGGAGTCTGTGGCGGCCGTGCCACCTGCCGTATCCGAGGATGACGATGTGGCCGCCGATGGCCCGCAGTTGGTTGCGGTCGATCCGGTCGAGCCGCCCCCTGTAGAGAAAACGCCTGCGGCTCCGCCGCCTGCGCCTGCCACGACAGCGCGGCCGCCTGCGGTGGCGCCTCAGGCGCCGCCGGTGCGCCAGGAGGCATCGCCGGCGGCAAAGCCGGCGCCAAGCCGAGCGGCAACCGATGCCGACGAGGAGGCGAGGGTGCGTGCGATCCTTTCGGGCCAGCCCGTGCCGCCACGTGGCGAGGCCTTCGTGATCCAGGTCGGCGCCTTCAGCGATGCCGCCAAGGCTGCCCGCCTTGCCGATGAGCTCAAGGCGCAGGGCTTCCAGGCCTTCACCGAGCGCTCGGGCAGCGTGACACGAGTACGCGTCGGCCCGATCACGGGCCGGCAGGCAGCCGACTCGGTGGCCGCGCGCCTGAAGGCGTCGGGCCATCAGGCCGTCCTGCAGCCGCGTTGAGACGCAGCCATGACAGTGTTCGACTACGTCTTCCTGGGTGTGCTCGGCTTTTCGGCTGCGATCGGCATGTGGCGAGGGCTGGTGAGCGAGGTTGTCGCCCTGCTGGCCTGGGTGGCAGCACTTTTTGCGGCCTGGCGCTATAACGAACAGGCAGCGGCGTTCTTCACCGGCATGATCGTGGAGCCGGTGTGGAGGCAGGTTGCGGGCGGCGCGCTGGTGGTGGTTGCAGTGCTGCTGATCGCGGCCTTGCTGCGCTACCTGCTGCGGGAGCTGTTGCGCGCTGCCGGCCTGGGGGCGACGGACCGCTTCTTCGGTGCATTGTTCGGCGTTGCACGCGGGCTTGCGGTCGCGTTCGTCGTCGTCCTGGTCGGCGGTATCGCGGGCGTGGCGCGCGAGCCCTGGTGGTCGCAGGCGCTGTTTTCGGCGCCGATGGAATCGGCCGTGATTGCTGCAAAACCCTGGCTGCCCGACGAGGTGGCCGACAAGATTCGATTCAGATAGGCATACCTCCATGTGTGGAATTCTCGGTGTCGTCGCGACTTCTCCGGTCAACCAGCTTCTTTATGATGGACTGCAGGTCCTGCAGCACCGCGGCCAGGATGCGGCGGGCATTGCTACCTCGGAGGGCGGGCGCTTTCACATGCACAAGGGCTCGGGCCTCGTGCGCGACGTCTTTCGTACGCGCAACATGCGCAACTTGACCGGTAACTGGGGAATCGGCCATGTGCGTTATCCGACCGCGGGCTCGGCCTACAACGCGGCCGAGGCACAGCCTTTCTACGTCAACTCGCCGTTCGGGCTGCTGCTCGCGCACAACGGCAACCTGACCAATGCGGACGAACTCAAGCGCGAGATGTACCTCTCGGACCTGCGCCACATCAACACCAGCAGCGATTCCGAAGTGCTGCTGAATGTGCTGGCACATGAACTGCAGGCAGCCAGCAAGGGGCTCAAGCTCGACGAGGACGCGATCTTCACCGCAGTGGCCGGCGTGCATCGGCGCTGCCGTGGTGCCTATGCGGTCGTTGCCATGATCGCCGGCTACGGGCTGCTGGCGTTCCGCGATCCGTACGGGATCCGACCGCTGGTCATCGGCCGCAACGACACGGCTGCGGGCAGCGAGTGGCTGGTCGCCTCCGAGTCGGTCGCCCTCGATGTGCTGGGCTTCCGCTTGTTGCGTGACGTCGCGCCGGGCGAGGCCGTGCTGGTCGATATCGAGGGGCGCTTCCACAGCCGCCAGTGCGCGGCCAAGACGGTGCACGCGCCATGCATGTTCGAGTTCGTCTACCTGGCGCGACCCGATTCGATCATCGACGGCGTGTCGGTCTATGAGTCGCGCATGAAGATGGGCGAGTTCCTGGCCGACAAGATGAAGCGGACCATGCCCAAGGTGCACATCGACGTGGTGATCCCGATCCCGGACTCGAGCCGGCCGTCGGCCATGCAGATGGCGCATCGCCTGGGCTTGCCCTTCCGCGAGGGTTTCGTCAAGAACCGCTACATCGGGCGCACCTTCATCATGCCGGGCCAGGCGACGCGCAAGAAGTCTGTGCGCCAGAAGCTCAACACGATTCACCAGGAGTTCAAGGGCAAGAGCGTGTTGCTGGTCGACGACTCGATCGTCCGTGGCACCACGAGCAAGGAGATCGTGAATATGGCGCGCGAAGCTGGCGCGACCCAGGTCTACCTCGCGTCTGCGGCGCCTCCCGTGCGCTATGCCAATGTGTATGGGATCGACATGCCCACGCGCGGTGAGCTGATCGCCTCGGATCGCAACGATGAGGAGATTTGCCGCGAGATCGGGGCTGACGGCCTCATCTACCAGGATCTCGACGATCTGAAGGCTTCCGTGCGGGCGCTCAATCCCGCCCTTAGCTTTTTCGAGACGTCCTGTTTCGATGGCAGCTACATTACCGGCGACATCACGGCCGAGTATCTGAACGGCGTCGAGAATCAGCGTAGCGAGCCCGCGGCGGGCAAGGGTGATGCCGGCGACCATGGCGACGACGGCGAGGGCGGCGAGGGCGGCCAGCTCGACCTCAATCTCGCCTCCGCTGGCGACCACTGAGCCTGCTGACGTCCTGCACGCAAGCCTCCTGAACATCCGATTGCAGCGAACATGAGCCTTCCAGATCCGCATTCTCTTCACCCCGACACGCTCGCCGTGCGTTCGGGCATCGAGCGCAGCCAGTTCGGAGAACATGGGGAGGCGATGTACCTGACCTCCAGCTTCGTGTTCGAGAACGCAGCACAGGCGGCGGCGCGCTTCTCGGGTGAGGAGGAGGGCTATGTCTATGCCCGTTTCTCGAACCCGACAGTCAGTGCGCTGCAGACCAGGCTTGCTGCGCTTGAAGGCGCAGAGGGCTGTGTAGCGACTGCCTCCGGAATGTCGGCGATTCTTGCACTCGCAATGGCGACGCTGCAGGCGGGCGACCATGTGGTCGCGTCCAATGGTTTGTTCGGGGCCACGCAGCAGTTGTTCGGCGGCATCCTTTCCAGGTTCGGCATTCAAACGACCTTCGTCCCGACCACCGACCTCGATGCCTGGCGCGATGCCACGCAGCCGAGGACACGGCTGTTCTTTACCGAGACGCCCTCGAATCCGCTGACCGAAGTGATCGATATTGCGGCCGTGGCAGACATCGCACACGAGGCCGGGGCGCTGCTGGCCGTCGATAACTGCTTCTGCTCACCGGCCCTGCAGCGTCCGCTCGACTTCGGTGCGGATGTCGTCGTGCATTCGGCGACGAAGTATCTGGACGGCCAGGGCAGGGTACTGGGCGGGGCCGTGGCGGGCCGCAAGCTCGTTACCGACGAGGTGTTCAAGTTCCTGCGCACAGCCGGGCCGACGCTGTCGCCCTTCAATGCCTGGGTGATCTTCAAGGGTCTTGAAACCTTGCGCGTACGCATGGAGGCGCAGTCGGCGAGCGCGCTGGAGCTGGCGAAATGGCTCGAAGCCCAGCCTGGTGTGGCGCGGGTGTACTACCCTGGTTTGCGCTCTCACCCCCAGCACGAACTGGCAATGCGCCAACAGAAGACGGGTGGAGCAATCGTCAGTTTCGACGTCGAGGGCGGTCGCGATGCCGCCTGGAAGGTGGTCGACTCGACCCGGCTGATCTCGATCACGGCCAATCTGGGCGACACCAAGACCACGATCACGCATCCTGCGACCACCACTCACGGCCGCATCAGCGCCGAGGCGCGAGCCAGCGCGGGGATCGGCGACGGCCTGCTACGCGTGGCGGTCGGTCTCGAGCACGTCGACGACATCAAGGAAGACCTGGCGCGCGGCCTGGCGCGCTGAGCGCACAGCCGGATTGCTCAGCCGGCGCTTGTGTCGGTGTGGGCGCTGAACCGGCTGCCGTCGAAGGCTAGCCAACAGGCGGCGCCCCGCCAGTCGGAGAGCACGTGGCGCGCGCACTCGCGGCCATCGACCTTCAGCGCGTGGAGGTCCGGGCGGTGGGTGTGGCCGTGAACAAGGATTGGGTAGTCGTGGCTGCGGAGCAGGGCTGCGACCGCCTCCGCGTTGACGTCCATGATCTCCATCGATTTTCCGGCCTTGGCGGTTTCGCTCTTCTGGCGCAGGCTGGCGATGAATGCCTTGCGTGCAGCCAGGGGTTGAGCGAGGAAGCCGGCTTGCCAGGCAGGGTCCCGTACCTGGCGGCGGTAGGCCTGGTAGGCGAGGTCGTCTGTGCACAGGGCGTCGCCGTGTGAGAGCAGGAGCACGGGGGCGTTTGCCGCGTCACCGAAGCGCACGCATGCGGGGTCATCGAGCAGGGTCGCGCCGATCGCGGTCGCAAAGGCCGGGCCGGCAAGCAGGTCGCGGTTGCCGGTCATGAAGTGCACTGCGGTGCCACTGCACGAGAGCGTGCGGATTGCTTCTGCAATGCGCGCATTGAAGGGCGTGGCAAGATCGTCGTCACCCGCCCAGTATTCGAACAGGTCGCCGAGGATGAACAGGCTCGCCGCCTCGCGTGCCGGGCCCTCCAGGAAGGCGAGGAAGGCCTCGACGTTGGCTGGTTCGTCTTCGCTCAGGTGCAGGTCGGAGATGAACAATGCCGGAAGGGCCGCGCGTGCGGCCTCCGGCATCGGCGCGCCAGACCCGTCCGGAACCGCCGGCTGCGGGCTGGCTTGCGAGGCGCTGCGCGTGGTCACGATCAGGCGACTTCGGCGCGCTCGATGACCACGTCCTCCTTGGGCACGTCCTGGTGGAAGCCGCTGGAGCCGGTCTTGACCTTGCGGATCGAGTCGACCACATCCAGGCCCTCGGTGACACGGCCGAACACGCAGTAGCCCCAGCCCTGGGTGTCGGGCGAGCGGTGGTTGAGGAAGTCGTTATCGGCAACGTTGATGAAGAACTGCGCGGTAGCGGAGTGGGGCGCCTGGGTACGCGCCATGGCGATGGTGCCGCGTTCGTTCTTCAGGCCGTTGTCGGCTTCGTTCTTGATCTGTTCGCCGGTGGGCTTCTGGTTCATGCCGGGCTCGAAACCGCCGCCCTGGATCATGAAGCCGTCAATGACCCGGTGGAAGATGGTGTTGTCGTAGTGGCCGGCTTCCACATAGGCGAGGAAGTTGGCGACCGTGACCGGTGCCTTGTCGGCGTCGAGTTCGAGGGTGATGACGCCGTGGTTGGTGTGCAACTTGACTGCCATGTGGTGCTCTCCTGGGGAGGTTGTTGTCGTCCGGGCAGTGCGTGCGCTCGCCCGTCCATTGAAGGGCCCTTCTTACTTGCCGGCCTTGCCTGCCGGAGCGTCGAGCAGGCGGGCGCTTTCCACGATCACGGGCTCGACCGGCACGTTCTGGTGGAAACCGCGGTTCGCGGTCGGGACCTTGGCGATCCTGTCGACCACGTCCATGCCCTTCACCACCTTGCCGAACACGGCGTAGCCCCAGCCGTCGCGCGAAGGGTAGTCGAGGAAGGTGTTGGGGACGAGGTTGATGAAGAACTGTGCCGAGGCCGAGTGCGGGTCGGCGGTGCGCGCCATGGCCAGGGTGCCGGGTTCGTTCCTGAGGCCGTTCTTCGCTTCGTTCTCGATCGGGGCGCGGGTGCTCTTTTGCTTCATGTCGGCGTCGAAGCCACCGCCCTGGACCATGAAGCCATCGATCACACGGTGAAAGATGGTGCCGTTGTAGTGACCGTCCTTGACGTACTGGACGAAGTTCTCTGCCGACTTCGGCGCCTTGTCGGCGAACAGTTCGACCACGATCTCGCCTTGGTTGGTCTTGAGTTCGACCATCGGGTTGGCGGCCAGCGTGCTCAAGGCACTCGCTGCGAGCACTGCAAAGGCGATCAATTGCTTTTTCATGGGGTCTCCGGTGCTTGGCCGCATGGCCACGGGCGTGAAGGCATCTCAGGACTGGCGCAGGCTCTCGCACAGATGTCGCGAACCTTCCTTGCAGGCAGGGATGACGAAAGGGCGAGGTCCGCTGCCGTGGTATATTTGCGCCCTGCCGATGCGGGCCTGGAGCCCGCTGGACGCAAGATTCTAGCAACAAGCCCCACCCCTCACAATCGCGCTCACAGCGTGCTTCATCTTCGGTATTTCCGTCATCCCGATGCTCAACATCTACAACACCCTGTCGCGCAACAAGGAAGTCTTCACGCCCATCGAACCTGGCAAGGTCCGCATGTACGTTTGCGGCATGACGGTGTACGACTTCTGTCACCTCGGGCATGCACGCGTGATGGTGGTGTTCGACATGGTGGCGCGCTGGCTGCGTGCGAGCGGGCTGGACGTCACCTACGTGCGCAACATTACCGACATCGATGACAAGATCATCCGTCGCGCGCAGGAGAATGGCGAGACCATCCGTGCGCTCACCGACCGCTTCATTGCGGCGATGCACGAGGACGCCGATGCGCTGGGCGTGCTGCGCCCCGACCACGAGCCGCGCGCCACCGACTACGTTGCGCAGATGCAGTCGCTGATCTCGCGCCTCGAGCACAAAGGCCTCGCCTACGTCGCAGCCAACCGCGACGTGTGCTACGCGGTGCGCAAGTTCGAGGGCTACGGCAAGCTGTCGGGCAAGTCGCTCGACGAGCTGCGCGCCGGCGAGCGCGTCGACGTGGCGCAGGACAAGAACGACCCGCTCGACTTCGTGCTGTGGAAGCACGCCAAGACCGAAGAGCCTGGCGAGGTGAAGTGGGCGTCGCCGTGGGGCGAGGGCCGGCCCGGCTGGCACATCGAGTGCTCGGCAATGAGCTCGGACCTGCTTGGCGACCACTTCGACATCCACGGTGGCGGCATGGATCTGCAGTTCCCGCACCACGAGAACGAGATCGCCCAGTCCGAGGGCGCGCACGGCCACGCCTTCGTCAATTACTGGATGCACAACGGCTTCGTGCGCGTCGATGACGAGAAGATGTCGAAGTCGCTCGGCAACTTCTTCACCATCCGCGAGGTGCTGCAGAAGTACGACCCCGAGGTGGTGCGCTTCTTCATCCTGCGTGCGCACTACCGTAGCGCGCTCAACTACTCCGACACCCACCTCGAGGACGCCCGCAACGCGCTCACGCGCCTCTATACCGCGCTGAAGAACGTGCCGGTGCAGGGCGATGCCGAGGTGGATTGGGAAGAGGCTCACGCCCGGCGTTTCCGCGCGGCGATGGACGACGACTTCAACACCGCGGAGGCGGTCGCGGCGCTGTTCGAGCTGGCGAACGAGGTCAACCGCAGTGTGTCGCCCGCTCTGGCGCGGCAACTCAAGGCTCTGGCAGGCGTGCTGGGCCTGCTTCAGCGCGATCCGCTGGCCTTCCTGCAGGCCGGCGCTGCGGATGCGGCAGGCCTTGACGCCGGGGAGATCGAAGCCCGCATTGCCGCGCGCGCCGCAGCCAAGAAGGCGAAGGATTACGCCGAGGCTGATCGGATCCGGACCGAGCTGACTGCGGCCGGCATCGTCCTCGAGGACGGGCCTGGCGGCACGACCTGGCGCCGCGCCTGACGCCTGAGGTAGTGCGCACCGGCGCACGAGGCCCAGGCCACGGACTGCAAGAGATGTAAAAACGCCCGCTCCTGCATTGCAGGGCGGGCGTTCTTCCGATGGGTAGCCCGGGCTCAGTTGCCGAAGAAGTCGCGCACCTTGTCCATCCAGCCTTTGGCTTTGGGGTTGTGGCGGTCGGCGTTACCGCTGGAGATCTCTTCGAACTCGCGCAGCAACTCCTTCTGGCGATCGGTGAGACTGACCGGCGTCTCGACCACGACGTGGCACATCAGGTCGCCATGCGCATGGCTGCGTACGTTCTTGATGCCCTTGCCGCGCAGGCGGAAGACCTTGCCGCTCTGGGTCTCGGCCGGGATCTTCAGGCGCGCCATGCCTTCGAGGGTCGGAATCTCGATCTCGCCGCCGAGGGCTGCCGTGGTGATGCTGATCGGCATCTCGCAGTGCAGGTCGTCGTGGTCGCGCTCGAACACCGCGTGCTTGCGGATGTGGATCTCGACGTAGAGGTCGCCCGGCGGGCCACCGTTGACACCGGGTTCGCCATGGCCGGCGTGGCGCAGGCGCATGCCTTCGTCGATACCGGCGGGAATCTTCACCTCCAGCGTCTTCTGCTTCTTCACCCTGCCGGCACCGCCGCAGTCGCGGCAGGGGTCGGGGATGATCCTGCCGCTGCCATGGCACTTCGGGCAGGTCTGCTGGATCGAGAAGAAACCCTGCTGCACGCGCACCTGGCCGTGGCCGTTACAGGTCGGGCAGGTCTTGGGCTGGGTGCCGGGCTTGGCGCCGCTGCCGTGGCAGGTGCCGCATTCCTCGACGGTGGGAATGCGGATGGTCTTCTCCGCGCCACGCGCAGCCTCCTCGAGCGTGATCTCGAGGTTGTAGCGCAGGTCGGCGCCGCGATAGACGTTGGAGCGGCCGCCGCGGCCTCCGCCGCCGAACAGGTCGCCGAAGATGTCGCCGAAGGCATCGGCGAAGCCGCCCTCGAAGCCCTGACCGCCGCCACCCATCGACGGGTCGACACCAGCGTGGCCGTAGCGGTCGTAGGCCGCCTTCTTCTGCGGGTCGGAAAGCATCTCGTAGGCCTCTTTGGCCTCCTTGAACTTCTCTTCCGCTTCCTTGTTGTCCGGATTGCGGTCCGGGTGGAACTTCATGGCCAGCTTGCGGTAGGCCTTCTTGATCTCATCGTCGCCGGCGTCGCGGTTGACGCCGAGGACTTCGTAGTAATCCCTTTTGGACATGGTGCGTCGCTCAGTCTGGTCTCAAGCAAAGGCCGAGCCGACGCCAGAGCAGGGCTCCGGCGGGGCTCGGCCGCGAAGGGGTCGCCAGAGTGACGATTACTTCTTGTCCTTCACTTCGGTGAATTCGGCATCCACCACGTCGGCATCCTCGGCCTTGCCGCCAGCCTGCTGGCCACCGGCTGCGCCCTGGGCACCGCCTTCGGCCTGGGCCTGGGCGTACATCTGCTCGCCGAGCTTCTGCGCGGCCATGGCCAGGGCCTGGCTCTTGGCTTCGATGGTGTCCTTGTCGCCGCTCTTGATCGCCTCTTCGGCGTCCTTGATTGCGGCTTCGATCTTGGCCTTCTCGTCGTCGGAGAGCTTGTCGCCGTACTCGCCCAGCGCCTTCTTGGTCGAGTGGATCAGCGCGTCGCACTGGTTGCGGGCGTCGACCAGTTCGTGGGCCTTCTTGTCTTCCTCGGCATGTGCCTCGGCGTCGCGCACCATGCGCTCGACTTCCTCGTCCGACAGACCGGAGTTGGCCTGGATCTTGATCTTGTTCTCCTTGCCGGTGGCCTTGTCCTTGGCCGACACGTGCAGGATGCCGTTGGCGTCGATGTCGAAGGTGACCTCGATCTGCGGCATGCCGCGCGGCGCCGGCGGGATGTCGGAGAGGTTGAACTGGCCCAGGCTCTTGTTGCCCGAGGCCATCTCGCGCTCGCCCTGCAGCACGTGGATGGTCACCGCGCTCTGGTTGTCGTCGGCGGTGGAGAACACCTGGCTGGCCTTGGTCGGGATCGTGGTGTTCTTCTGGATCAGCTTGGTCATCACGCCGCCCAGGGTCTCGATGCCCAGCGACAGCGGGGTGACGTCGAGCAGCAGCACGTCCTTGACCTCGCCCTGCAGCACGCCGCCCTGGATGGAGGCGCCGACGGCGACGGCCTCATCCGGGTTCACGTCACGGCGCGGTTCCTTGCCGAAGAATTCCTTCACCTTGTCGATGACCTTGGGCATGCGGGTCTGGCCGCCGACCAGGATCACGTCGTCGATGTCCGACACCTTGAGGCCGGCGTCCTTGAGGGCGATGCGGCAGGGCGCGATCGAGCGCTCGATCAGGTCTTCGACCAGCGACTCGAACTTGGCGCGGGTGATCTTGATCGCCAGGTGCTTCGGGCCTGAGGCGTCGGCGGTGATGTAGGGCAGGTTGATCTCGGTCTGCTGGCCCGAGGACAGCTCGATCTTGGCCTTCTCGGCCGCTTCCTTCAGGCGCTGCAGTGCGAGCACGTCGTTCTTGAGATCGACGCCCTGTTCCTTTTTGAACTCGGTGACGATGTAGTCGATGATGCGCTGGTCGAAGTCCTCGCCACCCAGGAAGGTGTCGCCGTTGGTCGCCAGCACTTCGAACTGGTGCTCGCCGTCGAGGTCGGCGATCTCGATGATCGAGATGTCGAAGGTGCCGCCGCCGAGGTCATACACGGCGATCTTGGAGTCGCCCGGCTTCTTGTCCATGCCGAAGGCGAGCGCGGCCGCGGTCGGCTCGTTGATGATGCGCTTGACCTCGAGGCCGGCGATGCGGCCGGCGTCCTTGGTGGCCTGGCGCTGGCTGTCGTTGAAGTAGGCCGGCACGGTGATGACTGCTTCGGTCACTTCCTCGCCGAGGTAGTCCTCGGCGGTCTTCTTCATCTTGCGAAGGATCTCGGCGGAAACCTGCGGCGGTGCGATCTTCTTGCCGCGCACTTCAACCCAGGCGTCGCCGTTGTCGGCCTTGGCGATGGTGAAGGGCATCATGGCGATGTCCTTCTGGACTTCCTTCTCTTCGAAGCGACGGCCGATCAGGCGCTTGATTGCGAACAGGGTGTTCTTGGCGTTGGTGACGGCCTGGCGCTTGGCCGGCGCGCCGCACAGGATTTCACCGTCCTCGGCGTAGGCCACCACCGACGGGGTGGTGCGCGCGCCTTCGGAGTTTTCGATGACCTTCGGCTTGCCGCCTTCCATCACGGAGACGCAGCTGTTGGTGGTGCCGAGGTCGATGCCGATGATCTTGCCCATGAGTGTTCCTTCTCAGTCAGTTCAGTCTTTATTTGGAGGCGCGGCTCGTAGCGCGCCGGTCTGGATCGAATATGGGGGGGCGCGCAACGGTTTCAAGCCGCCGCGCGCAGATTCCTTACTGGCCCTTGGCCTTTGCCACCATGACCAGTGCCGGGCGGAGGACGCGCTCGTTGAGCAGATAGCCCTTCTGCAGCACCGTGACCACGGTGTTGGGTTCGGCGTCCGACTCGACCGCGCTGATCGCCTGATGCTTGTTCGGGTCGAACTTCTGGCCAACGGGGTTCTCTTCGGCCAGGCTCGCGCCTTCGAAAGCGGCGACAAGTTGCTTGAGCGTCAACTCGACGCCTTCGCGCAGCTTCTCAACGGTCTGGTTGTCCACCGCGAGGGCTGCTTCCAGGCTGTCCTTGACCGGCAGCATCGCGCTGGCGAACTTCTCGGCGGCAAACTTGGCGGCCTTGCCGATGTCTTCCTGCGCGCGGCGACGCACATTCTCGGTCTCGGCCTTGGCGCGCAGCCAGGCGTCGTGATGCTCGGCGGCCTTCAGTTCGGCCTGTCGCAGGCTCTCCTCGAGGCTGGGCATGCTGTCGATCGCGTTGGACGCATCGCTGGCGGCGTGTTCGGCGGTGGCAGCCTGGACTTCCAGTTCATCGGCGGGCGTCGTCGAAGGGTTCTGTTCCTGCATGGATAAGGCTCCCGTAAATTCCTGACGCTGGTAAATTGGGGTCGGTCTGGTCATTTCAAGGGCTGGAACCGTATTTTTTCGGCCGAGGATCTGAAGCATGCGAACGAGCGATCTGGTTGCGCTGCCGATGCGCAATCTTGCCGAGGCGCAAGCGCTGGTGAGTCTGGTGCAGCTGGCGCTGCAGGCGCGCGGCCTTGCCCTGCGCGCGCCACCGCCAGTGCCCGACAGCTGCTGCGGGCGCGGTTGCAACGGCTGCGTGTGGGAGGGGTATTACGCGGCGCTACGTTTCTGGCGCGAGGATGCCGTCGCCGCGCTGGAGTGATCGTGTCTTGAGCATGTGCCGATGCCCAAGGCGGGGCGGGCGGAGGGCGCGCGTGTTAATATTTCGCGTTTTGGTAAACGCGGTACGCCCGCTCCCAGCATGACTCAGTTCGCCAAGGAAACTCTGCCGATCAGCCTTGAAGAGGAGATGCGGCACTCCTACCTCGATTACGCAATGAGCGTGATCGTGGGTCGGGCACTCCCGGATGCGCGCGACGGCCTCAAGCCGGTGCATCGGCGCGTGTTGTACGCGATGCATGAGCTGTCCAACGACTGGAACCGCGCCTACAAGAAGTCAGCGCGTATCGTTGGTGACGTCATTGGTAAGTACCACCCGCACGGCGATACTGCGGTGTACGACACCATCGTGCGCATGGCGCAGGATTTCTCGCTGCGCTACATGCTGGTCGATGGCCAGGGTAACTTCGGCTCGGTTGATGGCGACAACGCGGCGGCGATGCGTTACACCGAAATCCGCATGGCGCGCATCGGCCACGAGCTGCTGGCCGACATCGACAAGGAAACGGTGGACTTCGGCCCGAACTACGACGGTTCGGAGAAGGAGCCGCTGGTCATGCCGGCGCGCATTCCGAACCTGCTGATCAATGGTTCGAGCGGCATCGCGGTCGGCATGGCGACCAACATCCCGCCGCATAACCTCGGTGAGGTGGTCGACGCCTGCCTGAAGCTGCTCGAGGATCCGGACACCGATATCGAGGCGCTGATCGACATCGTCCAGGCGCCGGACTTCCCGACCGCGGGCCTCATCTACGGCCTTGCTGGCGTGCGCGAGGGCTACCGCACCGGCCGCGGTCGCGTGATCATGCGTGCGCGCACCCACTTCGAGCCCATCGGCAAGACCGACCGCCAGGCCATCATCGTTGACGAGCTGCCCTACCAGGTGAACAAGCGCACCTTGCAGGAGCGCATGGCCGAGCTGGTCAACGAGAAGAAGATCGAGGGCATCAGCGAGATCCGCGACGAGTCCGACAAGTCGGGCATGCGCCTGGTGATCGAGTTGAAGCGCGGCGAGATGCCCGAGGTGGTGCTCAACAAGCTGTTCAAGCACACCCAGCTGCAGGACAGCTTCGGCATGAACATGGTGGCGCTGGTCGACGGCAAGCCGCGCCTGCTCAACCTCAAGCAGATGCTGGTGTGCTTCCTCGAGCATCGTCGCGAGGTCGTCACCCGCCGCACCATCTTCGAACTGCGCAAGGCGCGTGACCGCGGTCACATCCTCGAAGGTCTGGCGGTGGCGCTGTCCAACGTCGACGAGATTATTGCGCTGATCAAGGCCGCGCCCACGCCTTCCGACGCCAAGCGCGAACTGATGGCGCGCGAGTGGCGCTCGGCGCTGGTCGAAGAGATGCTGTCGCGCGCGCTCGCCGACAGCTACCGGCCGGAAGGGCTGGATCCGCAGTACGGCCTGCAGGCGCAGGGCTACCGTCTGTCCGAAACCCAGGCCCAGGCGATTCTCGAACTGCGCCTGCAGCGTCTGACCGGCCTCGAGCAGGACAAGATCGTCGGCGAATACCGCGAGGTGATGGACGTCATCACCGACCTGCTCGACATCCTGGCGCGCCCCGAGCGCATCACTGCGATCATCGTCGACGAGCTCGGTGCGATCCGCAATCAGTTTGGGGACCCGCGCCGCTCGGAGCTGGTGATGAACACCGCCGAGATCAACATCGAGGACTTGATCACGCCGGAAGACATGGTCGTGACCCTGTCGCACACCGGCTACTTCAAGCGCCAGCCGCTGGCCGACTACCGTGCCCAGCGTCGCGGCGGCCGCGGCAAGCAGGCCACCTCGATGAAGGACGAGGACTTCATCGACCATCTCTTTGTCGCCAACACCCACGACACCGTGCTGTGCTTCTCCAGCCGCGGGCGCTGCTACTGGCTCAAGGTGTACGAGGTGCCCGAAGGTACGCGCAACTCGCGCGGCAAGCCCATCGTCAATCTCTTCCCGCTGATCGAAGGCGAGAAGATCACTGCGGTGCTGCCGATCAAGGAGTTCGACGAGGAGCACTTCGTGTTCATGGCGACCTCGGAAGGCACGGTCAAGAAGACGGCGCTCACCGCGTTCTCCAACCCGCGCAAGGCCGGCATCATCGCCGTCAATCTGGACGACGGCGACCACCTGATCGGGGTGGCGATCACCGACGGCCAGTGCGACGTGATGTTGTTCTCCGACGCCGGAAAGGCGGTGCGCTTTGCCGAGACCGACGTGCGCCCGATGGGGCGCGATGCGCGCGGCGTGCGCGGCATGATGCTCGAGGACGGCCAGTCGGTGATCGCCATGCTGGTGGCCAAGGACGAGTCGCAGTCGGTGCTGACTGCGACCGAAAACGGCTACGGCAAGCGCACGCCGGTGGCCGAATACACCCGCCATGGCCGCGGCACCAAGGGCATGATCGCGATCCAGACCAGCGACCGCAACGGCAAGCTGGTGGCTGCGGTGCTGGTCGAGCCCAGTGACGAAATCATGCTGATCTCGACCGGCGGCGTGCTCATCCGCACTGGTGTGGAGAGCATCCGCGAGATGGGTCGTTCGACCCAGGGCGTGACGCTGATCAGCCTCGATGAAGGCACCTGGCTTGCCAGCGTCGAGAAGGTGGCCGAGTCCGAGTCGGACGAGAGCATGCGCGTCAATGGCGAAGGTGAGACCGAGGAGGAGGCAGCCGCCTCGGTGCAGAGGCCTGCGGGCGAGGCGGGCGATGCTGCTGACGGATCTGCCGATGGCGAGGAGGGTGGCGCCTGATGAGTCGCGTATGGAACTTCAGCGCGGGTCCAGCGGCGCTGCCCGAAGAGGTGCTGCGCCAGGCCGCCGACGAGATGCTCGACTGGCAAGGCAGCGGTATGGGCGTGATGGAAATGAGCCATCGCGGCAAGGAGTTCACCGCCATTGCTGCCCAGGCTGAGGCGGACCTGCGCGAGCTGCTGGCGGTGCCGGCGAACTACCGCATCCTCTTCATGCAGGGCGGCGCGATCGCCGAGAACGCGATCATCCCGATGAACCTGATGGGCGGCAAGCGCGTGGCCGACTATGTGGTTACCGGCGCGTGGTCGCAGAAGTCGCAGAAGGAGGCGCGCAAGTACGCCGAGGTGAACATCGCGGCCACCTCCGAGGCGAGCGGCTTCGCGACCGTGCCGCCGATGACGGACTGGAGGCTGTCTGCCGATCCGGCGTATGTGTTCACCTGCACCAACGAGACCATCGGCGGCGTCGAGTACCCCTTCGAGCCCGATCTGGCGCAGATCGGCCGCGGCGAGGTGCCGGTGGTGGCCGACATGTCCTCGCACATCCTGTCGCGCGCGATCGACGTGGCCAAGTACGGCTTGATCTTCGGCGGCGCACAGAAGAACATCGGCCCGGCGGGCCTGACCATCGTGATCGTGCGCGAGGACCTGCTCGGGCGCGCGATGCCGCACTGCCCGAGCGCCTTCGACTACAAGACCGTGGCCGACAACGGCTCGATGTACAACACGCCGCCCACCTACGCGATCTACATCGCCGGCCTGGTCTTCCAGTGGCTCAAGCGCGAGGGCGGTTTGGCGGCGGTCGAGGCGCACAACATCGCCAAGGCGAAGCTGCTGTACGACTTCCTCGATGCCAGCGACTTCTACGAGAATCGCATCGACCCGGCTTGCCGTTCGCGCATGAACGTGCCCTTCTTCCTGAAGGATGAGTCCTTGAACGAGGCCTTCCTGGCAGAGTCGAGAGCGGCCGGCCTGGTGCAGCTGAAGGGGCACAAGTCGGTAGGCGGCATGCGGGCGTCGATCTACAACGCGATGCCGATCGCAGGCGTGCAGGCGCTGGTCGATTTCATGCGCGACTTCGCTGCTCGCCGCGGCTGAGCGCGCCGGGCAGCACACGAACGAGAACCACACGCGGAACTTGAAGGGGGCCATGGGCCGAGCATGAGCGACGAACTGCTGAAACTGCGCAACGAGATCGACCGCCTCGATGAGGAAATCCTCGCCCGCCTGTCCGAGCGCGCGCGCTGCGCGCAACGGGTCGGGGAGATCAAACGCGGCGTCATGTACTACCGCCCCGAGCGCGAGGCCCAGGTGCTGCGCCGCTTGGCCGAGCTCAACCCCGGGCCCTTGTCACCCGATGCGGTGAAGACCATCTTCCGCGAGGTCATGTCGGCCTGCCTGGGCTTGGAGCAGCCGCTGCGCGTGGCCTATCTCGGCCCGGCCGGGACCTTCTCCGAAAGTGCCAGCCGCAAGCATTTCGGCTCCGCGCCCAATTTCATGGCGATGGCGGCGATCGACGACGTCTTTCGAGCGGTCGAGGCAGGCAATGCCGACTACGGCGTGGTGCCGGTGGAGAACTCTACCGAGGGGGCGGTGGGCGGCACGCTTGACTTGCTCCTCGCCAATCCGCTCAAGGTGTGCGGCGAGGTGCGCTTGCGCATCCACCAGCAGTTGATGTCGCGCGCCGACGGCATCGGCGCGGCCCGCCGTGTCTACTCGCATGCCCAGTCGCTGGCGCAGTGCCACGAGTGGCTGAACCGCAACCTGCCGCATCTGCCGCGCATCCCGGTGGCGAGCAATGCCGAGGCCGCGCGCATGGCCTCGGAGGATCCGGAGTCCTGCGCCATTGCCGGTGAGGCGGCCGCGCAACTCTACGGCCTCAACATTCTCGCCCCCAACATCGAGGATGATCCCAACAACACGACGCGCTTCCTGGTCATCGCCGACCACGACGCGGGCCCCTCCGGCCAGGATCGCACCTCGTTGGTGTTCTCGGCACCGAACCGTCCGGGCGCCATCCATGGCCTGCTCGAACCCATGGCCCGCCATGGGGTCGACATGACCAAGCTGCAGTCGCGGCCGGCGCGCTCGGGGCTGTGGGAGTATGTGTTCTACGCGGACATCAATGGACACCGCGACGATCCCGAGGTGGCGGCTGCGCTTGCCGAACTCAACGATCGCGCAGCGTTCGTCAAGGTCATCGGCTCGTATCCGGTGGCGGCAATCTGACACAGCGCGAGCGCGCGCGGCTGGCGCCGGTGCGCGACGCTTGATGCTGCAGCCCGACCGGCATGCAGAACAAACAGGAGAAGACGATGAGCATCGCCTCGCTGGCACCCGACTACATCCGCTCGATCATGGCCTACCAGCCGGGCAAGCCCATCTCGGAGCTCGCTCGCGAGATGGGGCTGGCCGAATCGAGCATCGTCAAGCTCGCATCGAACGAGAATCCGCTCGGCATGAGCCCTGCGGCGCGCGACGCCGCACGCGATGCGATAGGCGATGTGGCGCGCTACCCGGACGGTGGCGCTTTCGCGCTCAAGAGCGCGTTGTGCAACAAGTTTGGCGTGGCCCCTGAGCAGATCGTGGTCGGCAACGGCTCCAACGACATCCTGGAACTGGTGTCGCAGGCTTTTCTGGCGCCGGGCTTGTCGGCGGTCTATTCGCAGCACGCGTTCGCGGTCTATCCGCTGGCGACGCATGCGCGCGGCGCGCGTGGAATCGAGGTGCCTGCGCGCAACTTCGGTCATGATCTGGCAGCGATGCTGGCTGCGATCCGGCCGCAGACGCGCGTGGTTTTCGTCGCCAATCCCAATAATCCCACCGGCACCTTCGTTCCGGGGGGCGAGTTGGAGGCGTTCATCAGCGCGGTGCCCAAACATGTGCTGGTGGTGCTCGACGAGGCTTATACCGAATACCTTGCGCCCGAGCAGCGCTACGATGCGATGGCCTGGGTAGGGCGCTATCCGAACCTGCTCGTTTCGCGCACCTTCTCCAAGGCTTATGGCCTGGCCGGGCTGCGCGTCGGCTACGCAGTGACGCATCCCGAGGTGGCCGATCTGATGAACCGGGTTCGCCAGCCGTTCAACGTGACCAGCGTCGGTCTGGCGGCGGCCGAGGCGGCGCTGGGCGACGAAGAGTTCATCGCCCGCAGTGCCGAGATCAACCGACGCGGCATGGTCCAACTCACCCAGGCCTTTGCCGAACTGGGGCTGGAGTGGATTCCGTCGTTTGGAAACTTCGTCACCTTCAAGGTCGGTGATGCGATCGGTATCAACCAGGCACTGCTCAAGCAGGGCGTCATCGTGCGTCCGATTGCAGCCTATGGCATGCCGCACTGGCTGCGTGTCTCGATCGGCCTGCCCGAAGAGAACGCCCGTTTCATCGCTGCGCTTCGCCGCGCCCTGTCCTGAGTGGAGGGTGCAGGATGGCCCTGATCGGCAAGCTCGTCATCTGCGGCGTCGGCCTCATCGGCGGCTCCTTTGCCCTTGCCTTGCGCCGTGCCGGGCAGGTGGGGCGGGTTGTCGGCGTGGGGCGGCGCCCCGAGCCCCTGCAGCGGGCGCTCGCGCTGGGTGTGATCGACGAGGTCGCGGCCGGCTGGGCGGATGCGCTCGACGGCGCCGACCTGGTCCTGCTTGCAGCGCCCGTTGGCCAGATGGACGCGATCATGGCGGCGATGGCGCCTCACCTGCGGCCAGGTACGGTAGTCACGGATGCGGGCAGCACCAAGCGTGACGTGATCGAGGCGGTGCACCGCCACCTCTCCGGCGCACTTGCCGATGTCGTGCCTGCGCACCCGATTGCAGGTGCGGAAAAGAGCGGCGTCGAAGCCGCGTTTGCCGAGCTCTACATCGGACGCAAGGCAGTGTTGACCCCGCTGCCCGAGAGTCGCGCAGCGGCGGTCGAGCTCGTGCGTGCCGCCTGGGAAGCCTGTGGTGCACGCGTGGTGGACATGAGCCCCGGCGAGCACGACCGGGTCTTTGCGGCGGTCAGCCATCTGCCGCACCTGTTGGCGTTCGGCCTGGTCGATGACTTCGCACGCAGACCCAACGCGCCCTTGCTGTTTTCCCATGCGGCGGGCGGCTTTCGCGACTTCACCCGCATCGCGGGCAGTCATCCCGAGATGTGGCGCGATATCTGCATCGCCAACCGGGTCGCCTTGCTCGACGAGCTTGACGCTTATCTCGGTGAGCTCGCGCACCTGCGTGGGCTGCTCGAGGCCGGTGATGGCGCCGGTCTCGAGGCGGTGTTCGAGCGTGCACGCCGGGCGCGCAATGCATGGGCAGAGGGCTTGCCGGTACAGGCCGCAGAATAGCGCGGCGGTGCCGCCGCATCGGCTGCAGTCCTGGCCGGCCCGAGAGTGGCGCTGTGACCGCTGTGCTCGCCGCTGGAGCCGCCCCCGTTCTTCCCGCCCCGCATCGTGGGGCGATCCCTGAGAGGTGATGATGGAATTTCTCGATTTGCCGCCGATGCTCGGTGCAGCCGGTACGGTTCGCCTGCCGGGCTCGAAGAGCATTTCCAACCGGGTCCTGCTGCTTGCTGCGCTTGCCGAGGGCGAGACCGAGATTCGCGATCTGCTGCTGTCGGACGATGTCGAGCGCATGCTCGACGCCCTGCAGACGCTTGGCGTGTGCTGGGAGCGCAATGGCGACTCGCTTGACTACCGCGTGCGGGGCGTTGGCGGACCGTTTCCGGTCAAGCATGCCGAGCTCTTCCTTGGTAATGCCGGTACCGCCTTCCGGCCGTTGACCGCAGCCCTGGCCTTGTCGGGGGGCGAGTACCGCCTCTCGGGTGTGCCGCGCATGCATGAGCGCCCGATCGGCGACCTCGTCGACGCGCTGCGTGCACTCGGTGCCGACATCAGGTGCACGGCCAACGAGGGCTATCCGCCGCTGCACCTGCGACCGGCAAGCATCCGCCCGGGCGGTGTGGTCAGGGTGCGGGGCGACGTGTCTAGCCAGTTCCTTACCGCCCTGCTGATGGCGCTGCCGCTGACAGGGGTGGAAACGACGGTCGAGGTCGTCGGCGAACTCATCTCCAAACCCTACATCCGCATCACGCTCGAATTGATGGCGCGCTTCGGCGTGCAGGTCGAGCAGCATGGCTGGGAGCGCTTCGTCGTGCCCGGCGGCGCCCGCTATCGAAGCCCCGGAACGGTGTTCGTCGAAGGCGACGCGTCGTCGGCCTCGTACTTTCTGGCGGCGGGTGCGATCGGCGGTGGCCCGCTGCGGGTCGAAGGGGTGGGGCGGGCGAGCATCCAGGGCGATGTACGCTTTGCCGAAGCGCTCGAGCAACTCGGCGCCCGCATCACCATGGGAGACAACTGGATCGAGGCCGCGGCGCCGGTCGAGGGAGGCCTCAAGGCCTTCGATCTGGACCTCAACCACATCCCGGACGCGGCGATGACGCTGGCGGTGGCAGCGTTGTTTGCCGACGGTCCCTGCCGGCTGCGCAATATCGCCAGCTGGCGCGTCAAGGAGACCGACCGCATCGCGGCGATGGCGATCGAGCTGCGCAAGGTCGGGGCGCAGATCGAGGAGGGCGAGGACTACCTCGTGGTGACGCCGCCGGCGCGCCTGCAGCCGGCAGCGATCGATACCTACGACGATCATCGCATGGCCATGTGCTTCTCGCTCGTCACGCTGGGCGGATGCCGGCTCCGCATCAACGATCCGCGCTGCGTCAACAAGACCTTCCCGGGCTATTTCGACGTGTTCGGGCAGGTGGCGCGAGCCGTGCCGGTCGTCGCCATCGATGGGCCGTCGGCTTCGGGCAAGGGGACGGTGGCGGCGCGCGTGGCGGAGGCGCTGGGCTGGCATTGTCTGGACAGCGGCTCGCTGTACCGACTGGTTGCGCTTGCGGCCATGCGTGCAGGCATTGCGCTGGATGACGAGGTGGGCGTCGCAGCGATTGCCGCGGACCTCCCGGCACGTTTCGAGAACGGCCTTATCCTGCTCGCAGGCGAGGATGTCAGCGATGCGATCCGCACCGAGGCCTGCTCGGTCGGGGCGTCGAAGGTGGCGGTGTTGGGGCAGGTGCGCGAGGCCCTGCTCGACCGCCAGCGCGACTATCGCATCGGCCCCGGCCTGGTGGCCGAGGGGCGCGATATCGGCTCAGTGGTGTTCCCCGACGCCGGGGTGAAGGTGTTCCTGACCGCCAGCGCTGAGTCGCGTGCCGAGCGCCGCTATAAGCAGTTGATGGAAAAGGGAATGCCTGCTAATATCCAAAGTCTTCTGAAGGACCTTCAGGAACGGGATGCGCGCGATGCCGCCCGGCCTGTCGCGCCCCTCGTGAAACTGCCGGATGCGGTGCTGCTCGATACCACCGAGAGGTCCGTCGACGAGGCCGTGGCCTTCGTGCTCGACCTCGTTCGGGCGGGTGGCTAGGCGTCCGGCCTGAAACCGTCGCGCAGAAGCGTGGGCTTCGGCGCGTTTTTTCTTGAACCAACCATGTTTGCCGTCCCACGGCGGTGCCGGATCCTTATCCCTATGTCCAACGCCACCCCCTCCTTCGAAGAAAGCTTTGCCGCCCTCTTCGAGGAAAGCCTCGCCCTCCAGGAAATGCGCGCCGGTGAAGTCATCACCGCCGAAGTCGTGCGCATCGACCAGAACTTCGTCGTCGTCAACGCCGGCCTGAAGTCCGAAAGCTACGTGCCCATCGAGGAGTTCCGCAACGATCGCGGCGAACTCGAGGTCAACGTCGGTGACTTCGTCCATGTGGCCATCGACGCGCTCGAAGACGGCTACGGCGAAACCCGCCTGTCGCGCGAGAAGGCCAAGCGCATCGCCGCCTGGAACGATCTCGAGAAGGCGCTCAACGAAGGCTCCCTGGTCAAGGGCGTCATCACTGGCCGCGTCAAGGGTGGCCTGACCGTCATGACCAACAGCATCCGCGCCTTCCTGCCGGGTTCGCTGGTCGACATGCGTCCGGTCAAGGACACCACGCCGTACGAAGGCAAGGAATACGAATTCAAGGTCATCAAGCTCGACCGCAAGCGCAATAACGTCGTGGTGTCGCGTCGTGCCGTGCTGGAAGAGTCGATGGGCGAAGAGCGCGAGAAGCTGCTCTCGAACCTCAAGGAAGGCACCGTCATCAAGGGTATCGTCAAGAACATCACCGACTACGGTGCGTTCGTCGACCTGGGTGGCATCGATGGCCTGCTGCACATTACCGATCTGGCCTGGCGCCGCGTCCGTCACCCGAGCGAAGTGCTCAACGTCGGTGACGAGATCGAAGCCAAGGTGCTCAAGTTCGACCAGGAAAAGAACCGCGTCTCGCTCGGCCTCAAGCAGCTCGGCGAAGATCCGTGGGTCGGCATCTCGCGTCGTTACCCGCAGGGCACCCGTCTGTTCGGCAAGGTCACCAACATCACCGACTACGGCGCGTTCGTCGAAGTCGAGCAGGGCATCGAGGGCCTGGTGCACGTGTCCGAAATGGACTGGACCAACAAGAACATCCACCCGACCAAGGTCGTCCAGCTGGGCGACGAGGTCGAAGTGATGATCCTCGAGATCGACGAAGACCGTCGCCGCATCTCTCTGGGCATGAAGCAGTGCATGTCGAACCCGTGGGACGATTTCGCCATCAACCACAAGAAGGGTGACAAGGTCCGTGGCCAGATCAAGTCGATCACCGACTTCGGCGTGTTCATCGGCCTGGAAGGCGGCATCGATGGTCTGGTGCACCTGTCCGACCTGTCCTGGAGCGAGTCCGGCGAAGACGCCGTGCGCAGGTTCAAGAAGGGCGACGAGGTCGAGGCCGTGGTGCTGGCGATCGACGTCGAGCGCGAGCGTATCTCGCTCGGCATCAAGCAGCTCGAAGGCGACCCCTACACCAACTTCATTGCCACCCACGAGAAGAACAGCCTCGTGCGCGGCACCGTGAAGTCGGTCGAGGCCCGCGGTGCGGTGATCTCGCTGGGTGACGACGTCGAAGGCTACCTGCGCGCTTCCGAAGCGGCTGCCCATCGCGTTGATGACCTGACCACCGTCCTCAAGGAAGGTGACGAGGTCGAGGCGCTGGTGATCAACGTCGATCGCAAGACCCGCTCGATCAGCCTGTCGATCCGCGCCAAGGATCAGGCCGAGCAGTCCGAAGCCATGAACAAGCTCGCCTCGGAAGGTTCGGGCTCGGCTGGCACGACCAACCTGGGTGCCCTGCTCAAGGCCAAGCTGAACGAGCAGAAGCAGTAAGCTGACCGATCATGACCAAATCGGAGCTGATCGCCCAGCTGGCGGAGCGTTTTCCCCAGCTGGTCGCAAAGGACGCCGATTACGCGGTCAAGATGATCCTCGATGCGATGACTGACGCGCTGGCGCGCGGTGATCGCATCGAGATCCGCGGGTTTGGCAGCTTTGCGCTGAACTACCGTCCCCCCCGTACCGGGCGCAACCCGAAATCCGGCGAGAAGGTGCATGTGCCGGAAAAATACGTCCCGCATTTCAAGGCGGGCAAGGAGTTGCGCGAGCGGGTGGACCTCAGCGGCACGTGACCGCGCGGCGATCGGATTTACAGGCAATAATGGAAGGCGGCTGCGGCCGCCTTCTTTTTTGTTCATTGCTCGGGGATAATGCCGGCCATGCGCGCAATCATCTGGTTCATCCGCCTGGTGCTGTTCTTTCTGCTGTTCGGGTTCGCGATCAAGAACGATCATCTTGTGACCCTGAGCTTCTTCTTCGGCAGTCAGTGGCAGCTTCCCCTGGTATTCGTCATTCTCCTGACGTTCGCGGCAGGGGCCCTGCTGGGCGTGACGGCGACCCTTGCGTCGCTCATGCGTCAGCGTCGGGAGATCTCCCGCCTGCGCCGTCAGCTCGAGCAAGCCGAGCGCGACAGGGCGCAACCTCAGGTCGGCCCGGCAGCGGGCGAAGCCCAGTTGCCCATGCCTTGAGGCCTCATGGAAATCGAGTTCTGGTGGCTTCTGGCCCTGCCGCTGTTCTTCGCGCTCGGCTGGTTGGCTGCGCGCATTGATATTCGCCAGGTCGTCAAGGAGTCGCGCTCCCTGCCGCGCTCCTATCTGAGCGGACTCAACTTCCTGCTCAACGAGCAGCCCGACAAGGCGATCGACGCCTTCGTCGAGGCCGTACGCATCGACCCGCACACGGTTGAGCTCCATTTTGCGCTCGGCAGCCTGTTCCGGCGGCGTGGAGAGACCGACCGCGCGATCCGTATCCACCAGCTGCTCGTCGATCGCGAAGACCTCAGCGAGGAGCAGCGCCTGCAGGCCCTGGGCGAGCTTGGCCAGGATTTCCTCAAGGCGGGACTGCTCGATCGCGCCGAGGCCGTCTTCGTGCGGCTGCGCGGCACGCCGGCGAACGACGTCGCGCTGCGTTACCTGCTGGAGATTTACCAGCAGGAGAAGGACTGGGCCAAGGCGATCGATGTCGCGCAGGCCCTGCCTCAACACGAGAGTCACCTGTGGCGCACCGAGGTCGCCAACTTTCACTGCGAGCTTGCTGCGGCTGCGATGGCCAACTCCCGCCCCGATGAGGCTGGCGGGCACCTGGAGCGGGCGTTTGTGGTCAATCCACGTAGTGTGCGGGCCAGTCTGCTGCTTGGTGATCTGCACGCCGCGAACGGCGACGATGAGGCAGCACTCGAAGCCTGGAAGCGGGTGGAGAACCAGAACCCGATCTACCTTTCGCTGGTCGCCGAGCGTGTCATGGAGGCCTATGGCAGGCGCGGCCTGGTGGAGCAGGGGCACCAGCTGCTGAGCGCCTGGCTGTCGTCCCATGCTTCGCTGGATTTGCTCGACGAGCTCTTTCAGTGGGAGATGGAGCGCGAAGGGCCGAAGGCGGCGTACGAGCTGGTGCGTGAGGAGTTGCGGCGCAATCCGACCCTGCTCGGTCTGGACAAACTGCTCGAGGCAGCCCTGCTTGCGGCTCCCGTCGAGCAGCGTGGCGATATCGAACTGGTCAAGCAGTTGATCCATGGCCACACCCGGCGCGTGGCCCGTTATCGGTGCGACGCGTGTGGTTTCAAGGCACGCCAGTTCCACTGGCGTTGCCCTGCCTGCGGTGGCTGGGAAACCTATCCGCCGCGACGAACGGAAGAGTTCGATCTCGTGCCCTGAGCATCGTCTCCGCGTTCGATCGCGGTAACCATCCAGTGTCTCCCCTTTCCAACGAGCGCGAATGAACACAATGGACTTCAGGACCCTAGAAGACTACGTCGGCCACACTCCGCTGGTGCGCCTCAAGCGCATCAACGCCGGCCGCAACAATGTGATCCTCGCCAAGCTCGAGGGCAACAACCCGGCGGGCTCGGTCAAGGACCGTCCGGCGCTGTCGATGGTGATGCGGGCGGAGGCTCGCGGAGACATCAAGCCCGGCGATACGCTGATCGAAGCCACCAGCGGCAATACCGGGATCGCGCTGGCGATGGCTGCCGCGATGCGCGGTTACCGCATGATCCTGGTGATGCCCGAGAACCAGAGCGTGGAAAGGCGCCAGACCATGCGCGCGTTCGGCGCAGAGCTCGTGCTCACGCCGACCTCGGGCGGGATGGAGATGGCGCGCGATATCGCCGAGCGTATGCGCGACGAGGGCAAGGGCATCATCCTTGATCAGTTTGCCAATCCGGACAACCCGCTCGCCCATTACGAGGGCACGGGACCCGAGATCTGGGAGCAGACCGCTGGTACGGTGACGCACTTCGTCAGCTCGATGGGCACGACGGGCACCATCATGGGTACCTCCCGGTTCCTCAAGGAGAAGAACCCGGCGGTTTGCATCATCGGTTGCGAGCCCGAGGAGGGTTCGCAGATTCCCGGTATCCGCAAGTGGCCGGAGGCCTATCTGCCGCGGATCTTCGAGCGTCCACGCGTCGATCGGGTCGAGCGTGTGAGTCAGGCCGAGGCCGAGGAGATGACGCGCCGGCTGGCGCGCGAGGAGGGCATCTTCGCAGGCATCTCGTCGGGCGGGTCGCTGCATGTCGCGCTGCGCGTAGCAGCGCAGGTCGAGAACGCGGTGATCGTCTCGATTGTCTGCGACCGTGGCGACCGTTACCTGTCGACGGGTGTCTTCCCCGCCTGAGCTCTCGCGGCGCGGCACGGTCTGCCGGGGCCGGCAGCTCATTCTGTTCCTGCTGTCGGCGGCTGTGCTGTGGTCACTTGCGCCCGCGGCTGCCGTCGACCGCCTGGCGCTGCGCCTGGGCGACCTCGCCAGCCCGATGCTGGCCCTGCAGCGGCTAAGCCTGGAATACGAGTCTGGCGCGGCGGTGTTGCGCGTGGACCGGCTGCGCCTGGGGCAGCGACAGTGGCGCGACCTGGCGTTGCGCTGCAGCCATGCCACCCTGACGTTCGATGCGGTGCACTGCGGTGCTGCGCGCCTGAGCGTCGCCGGCAGGGTCTTGCCGCTGGTGGCCGAGCTTGAGCTGGCTGGCGATGGTCGAGGCGAGCTCGGTCTGACCTTCGCCGATGGCGGGCGACTCGGACTCACCTTCGAGGGTGGCGCCCTGCGGGCGAGGGCGGATCGGCTTGCTCTGGACAAGCTGCACGCGGTGCTGGCGGGTCTGGACGCCGACATCGACACACTCTTCGAGCGTTTCCGCCCTGTTGCTACCCTGGATGGGGAATTGCGCTGGGGTGCAGACGGCAATTCGCCTGCGCGCGTCAGCATCGATGTGCGCCTGTTCGATGCCGGCTTCGGTAGCGCGGACGGTTTGCAGGCGGGCGAGTCGCTCGAGCTCGCAATCTCAGGCACGGCACGGGCGCTCGACGACGGTTGGGCGTGGCAGGGCGAGGTCGAGTGGCGACATGGGGCCGCCTATCTGCACCCGCTGTACCTCGAGGCTGGCCCGAGCGTGCGTGCGCAGGGGCGCCTGCAGGGTGGGGTCGTCGTCGTGGAGCGCAGCGAGGTGGCGCTGGAGGGGGTGGGCAGGCTGGATGCGAGTGCGCGTGTCGAGCTCGACACGGCAGCCGTACTCGAGCTTGAACTCGAACTGACCAACGCTGACCTCGGTGTGCTTGGGCCGCGCTGGATCGCGCCCTTGATTGCGCCGGCGAGTGCCGACCGCATGTACTTCGGCGGACAACTGGACGGGTTGTTACGGCTGCAGGACGGGGTATTGGCCCAAATCGATGCCCGGCTGGAAGGTGCTGGGTTCGGTTTCGTCGGCGCTGCGGGCGGGGGCGGCTTCGCGCTTGGGCCGGTCGGTGGCACCCTCGCGTGGCACGCAGGTGCGAGCACTTCAAGCCGGCTGCGGATTGGTGGTGGGCAATGGGAGCGGATCGCGCTGGGCAGTTTCGAGCTCGAGGCCAGCCTCGACGGGCGCTCGCTGAGCCTGGCGCCCGCCCGTTTGCCTGTGCTCGACGGCGCCCTCGTCATCGAGCACCTCACGCTCGCGCACACGGATGCCGGTTGGCAGGGCGTGGGGGGCGTGGTGATCGAGCCGGTGTCGATGCCGCTTCTGACCGAGGCCCTCGAGATGCCACGGATGGGGGGCGTGCTCGCGGCTTCCCTGCCCGACGTACGGGTCAGTCCGGGTGAAATTACGTTGAATGGTGCGCTCGTCGTATCGGTGTTCGATGGCTATCTTCAGGCCACCGGCCTGCGTCTTGTCGAGCCCTTCGGGGTTGCTTCGCATTTGAGCGCGGACATCGAGGGGCGCCGTCTCGACCTTTCCCAATTGACCGATACCTTCAGTTTCGGCAGCGTCACGGGCTTCGTGGACCTGAGCCTCGCAGGCCTGGAGTTGTTGCGTTGGCGTCCGGTGGCTTTCGATGCCCGTATCAGCAGCAGCCCGGGGCGCTATCCGCGTCGCATCAGCCAGCGTGCAGTGCAGAACATCAGCGCCCTGGGCGGTGGCGGGGCGATGGCGGCCGTTCAGCGCAGCCTGCTGGGCATCTTCGATACTTTCGGCTATCGCGAGCTCGGGCTGACATGCCGGTTGCGCGCCGGTGTATGCATGATGGATGGCGTGGAGGGCGGGGCGCGCGCGGATGGCGGCTTCGTGATCGTGCGTGGCGGGGGCGTCCCGGCGCTGGATGTCATCGGCTACAATCGACGCGTCAATTGGAACGAGTTGGTTGAACGCCTGCAGCGCGTCATGGCCGACAACGTCTCTCCCGAACTGCGCTGAGCGCCGGCTTCCGAACCCATGCAGGAGGATCCCGTGGCATCCAATTCCGTTTCGTCCACCGTGCCCATGCCGTCCCAGGCTGCGCCGTGGCTGCGTCGCCTAGCCGTCACGGTGCTCGCCGTCGTGGCCTCGGCCTGTGTCACCATCAACATCTACTTTCCTGCCGCAGCGGCAGAGAAGGCGGCCGATCGCATCATCGACGAGGTGTGGCAACTGCGCGAGGGTGCTGCAGCCGAGACGCCCGCCGCACAAGGAGATTCCAAATGAACCTGTCGATGGTACTCACACGCTGGTGCGTGCTGCTGTGTCTGGCGCTCGGAGGCATGAGCGCCGTTCATGCCCAGGGTAACCTCGAGATCGATACGCCTGCAGTCTCGGCACTACGGCAGTCGATGCAGCAGCGTCACGCCCAGCTTGCGCCGCTTTACGCGGCGGGGGCAATCGGTCTTGCCGCCGATGGCAGTGTCGCGCTGCGCGACGCCAGCGCGATCCCGCTGGCGCAGCGCGCGCAAGCGAATAGCCTGCTCGCCGCAGAGAACGCCGATCGTGCGGCGCTGTATCGCGAGATCGCGCGCGCCAATGGCCGTCCCGAGTGGGAGGCCGATGTCCGGCGCACTTTTGCGCAACGCTGGATCGACCGCGCGCAGCCCGGCTGGTACGTGCAGCAGGGCGGCAACTGGGTCCGCAAGTGATGCCCGTCCTCGTTTTTGACATCGAGACCATTCCGGATGTCGACGGCATTCGCGCGCTCGGTGAGCTGCCTGCCGCACTGTCGGATTTCGAGGTCGCGGAGTGGGCCTTCCAGCAGCGCCGGGCGAGCCATGGCACGGATTTCCTGCCTCACCACCTGCAGCGCGTGGTGACGATTTCCTGTGTGCTGCGCGACGCACAGCACTTCCGCGTGTTCTCGCTGTCCGAGCCGGATGTGGGCGAGGGCGAGATCATCCAGCGTTTTTTCGATGGGATCGAGCGCTACACGCCGCAGATCGTGTCGTGGAACGGCGGCGGCTTCGACCTCCCGGTGCTGCATTACCGTGGCATGCTCCATGGTGTCTGTGCGCCGCGCTACTGGGATCAGGGTGAGGGTGACTACCACGACTCGCGCGATTTCAAGTGGAACAACTACATCGGGCGCTACCACAGCCGCCATCTCGATCTCATGGACCTGCTCGCCATGTATCAGCCGCGCGCCAATGCGCCGCTGGATGACCTGGCCAAGCTGATGGGGTATCCGGGCAAGCTCGGCATGGACGGTTCAGCAGTCTGGCAGGCCTTCCAGGACGGACGGGTTGCCGAGATCCGCGACTATTGCGAGACGGATGTGGTCAATACTTATCTGGTATACCTGCGGTTCGAACGCATGCGTGGCCACCTCGACGCCAAGGCGTGGGCCGACGAGGTCGAGGTCGTGCGCAGCGCGTTGGCGCGGCTGGATGCACCGCACTGGCGGCAGTTTTTGGAGGCCTGGCCGACGGCGTGAGCGCCTGGGCCAGCCAAGGGTACTTCGGAGGGGCGCTTCATGGACATCCTCGGCACCATTCTCATCGGCCTCATTGTGGGCCTCATCGCACGCCTGCTGCATCCCGGAAAGGACGGGCTGGGGCTCATCATGACGGCCTTGTTGGGCATCGGAGGCTCGATGCTTGCCACCTATGGGGGGCAGTTCCTCGGGATCTACCATGTGGGAGAGGCTGCCGGCTTCGTTGGTGCGGTCGTGGGCGCAGTAGTGATCCTGTTCGTGGTGCGCCGGCTCAAAGCCTGAGGACAATCCAGCTTGTAGCGATTCTTCAAAAAAGTCTTTGACAATGCTGAAGAGCTGTCTATAATGCGTGTCTTCAGCAGGCGCGTAGCTCAGTTGGTTAGAGCACCACCTTGACATGGTGGGGGTCGTTGGTTCGAATCCAATCGCGCCTACCAAGATTTTGGAGTCGATTCATGTTCCGAACTACCACTCAGGCCGGAAACTGATCAGGTCGGCTCCGCTTGTCTGCTAGAGAAAAAAGCGCGCCTAGACCGCGCTTTTTTTTCGTCCACAATTTTGCATCGCATCCCGGTCGTTGGTCGGGACTGAATCCGGATCGAGGCTCAAGTCATGCCCAACATCACGCTCCCTGACGGTTCTGTACGCAGCTTCGATCACCCCGTGACGGTGGGGGAGGTGGCTGCCTCGATCGGCGCTGGTCTGGCCAAGGCGGCCTTGGCGGGGCGGGTTGGTGATCGTCTAGTCGATCTCTCTCATCGTTTGGAGACAGATGCGGCACTGGCGATCGTTACCGACAAGTCCGAGGACGGGCTGGAGATCATTCGCCATTCCACGGCGCACCTGCTTGCGCACGCGGTGAAGGAGCTCTTCCCGGAGGCGCAGGTCACCATCGGCCCGGTCATCGATAACGGCTTTTACTACGACTTCTCTTACAAGCGCCCGTTTACGCCTGAGGATATCGCCGCGATCGAGGCGCGCATGAACGAGATCGCCAGGCGCGAGATCCAGGTGCATCGCGAGGTATGGTCGCGCGACAAGGCGGTGGAGTTCTTCAAGGGTATCGGCGAGCACTACAAGGCGGAGATCATTGCCTCGATTCCGGCCAATGAGGATGTCTCGCTCTATCGGCAGGGCGATTTCATCGACCTGTGTCGCGGGCCGCATGTGCCGTCGACCGGTAAGCTCAAGGTTTTCAAGCTGACCAAGCTGGCCGGAGCCTATTGGCGGGGCGACTCGAAGAACGAGATGCTGCAGCGTGTGTATGGCACGGCATGGGCAAAGAAGGACGAGCTCGACGCCTACCTGCACATGATCGAGGAGGCTGAGAAGCGCGACCACCGCAAGCTCGGTCGCCAACTCGATCTCTTCCATATCCAGGACGAGGCACCGGGCATGGTGTTCTGGCATGCCAAGGGTTGGACGCTGTGGCAACAGGTCGAGCAGTACATGCGCAGGATCATCTGCGAGCATGGCTACCAGGAAGTGAAGACGCCGCAGATCGTCGATCGCTCGCTGTGGGAGAGGTCGGGTCACTGGGGCATGTACTCGGACCTGATGTTCACCACGCAGTCCGAGAAGCGCGACTATGCCGTCAAGCCGATGAACTGCCCTTGTCACATCCAGATCTTCAACCAGGGTCTGAAGAGCTATCGTGACCTGCCGCTGCGCATGGCCGAGTTCGGCTCCTGCCATCGCAATGAGCCCTCTGGGTCGCTGCACGGCATCATGCGCGTGCGCAACTTCGTGCAGGACGACGCACACATCTTCTGTGCCGAGGGTCAGGTGCAGGCCGAGTCGGCCGAGTTCATTCGCCTGCTGCAGAAGGTCTATTCCGATTTTGGTTTCACCGACGTGCTGGTCAAGCTGTCCACGCGGCCGGAGAAGCGAGTCGGTACCGACGAGCAGTGGGATGCCGCCGAGGCGGCGCTCGCTGCGGCGCTCGACGCACAGGGGCTCAGCTACGACCTGCAGCCGGGCGAGGGGGCCTTCTATGGGCCCAAGATCGAGTTCTCGCTCAAGGATAGCCTGGGGCGCGTGTGGCAGTGCGGCACCTTGCAGCTCGATTTCAACCTGCCGGTGCGGCTTGGTGCCGAGTACGTGGACGAGGACAACACCAAGAAGGTGCCGGTCATGCTGCACCGCGCCATCCTCGGTTCGCTCGAGCGCTTCATCGGCATCCTGATCGAGAACCACGCCGGCGCCATGCCGCTGTGGCTTGCGCCGGTGCAGGCCGTGGTGATGAACATTTCCGAAGCCCAGGGTGAGTATGCGGCTGACGTCGTTGCCAGGCTCAGGAAAGCGGGCTTCCGCGTCGAGGCGGATTTGCGCAACGAGAAGATTAACTATAAAATCCGCGAACATAGCGTGCAGAAGCTGCCTTACCAGATCGTCATTGGCGACAAGGAAAAGGCAGCGGGCCTGGTGGCCGTACGTGCGCGGGGTGGCCAGGATCTTGGCCAAATGTCCCTCGATTCGCTGATCGAACGCTGGCTTCGCGAGGTTGAAGCGAAGGCCGGTGCGGTCTGATTTTGGTTTTCGTGGAGAGTTGAACCATCGCTCAAGATAAGAAGCAGCGCGTAAATAGGGAGATCAACGCGCCCGAGGTCCGGCTGGTTGGCGAAGAAGGCGAACAGCTCGGAATCGTGTCCCTGAACGCAGCCCTGAACATGGCCGAAGAAGCCGGGCTGGACCTTGTCGAAATTGCTCCCATGGCTGCACCGCCGGTGTGCAAGCTGATGGATTTCGGCAAGTTCAAGTATCAGGAACAGAAAAAGGCCCACGAAGCCCGACTCAAGCAGAAACAGGTTCAGGTCAAGGAGGTCAAGCTCCGTCCCGGAACCGACGAAAACGACTACCAGATCAAGCTGCGCAACCTCAAGCGCTTCCTGGATGAAGGCGACAAGTGCAAGGTGACCTTGCGCTTCCGCGGCCGCGAGATGGCCCACCAGGAGTTCGGTCTGCGTCAGCTCGAGCGCATCAAGGCGGACCTTGAAGAACAGGGTCAGGTCGAACAGATGCCGAAGATGGAAGGGCGCCAGATGATCATGATCATCGCGCCAAAGAAGAAGCACTGAGCCGCGCGGCTCGGTTGTGACGAAATTGCCTCGCAAGGGGTGAGACCGCTGGCCGGAATGGTCCTGCCGGCGGAAAACAAGTGGTGCCGGGTAACAAAATGCGTCGGGGTTCATCGGCGCTACCTGGTGTCATCCAAAAACATGGAGTCTCAGCAATGCCCAAGATGAAGACCAAGAGCGGCGCCAAGAAGCGCTTCAAGGTCCGCTCCAGCGGTGGGATCAAGCGGTCCCAGGCGTTCAAGCGCCACATCCTGACCAAGAAAACGACCAAGGCGAAGCGTCAGCTGCGCGGCATGACCGAAGTTCATGCTGCCGATGAAAAGCTGATTCGTGCCATGCTTCCGTACGCTTGATAGGAGACCGCAATGCCTCGCGTTAAACGTGGTGTAACCGCCCGCGCTCGTCACAAGAAAGTCCTCGTCCAGGCCAAGGGTTATCGCGGCCGTCGCAAGAATGTCTATCGCATCGCCAAGCAGGCGGTGATGAAGGCTGGCCAGTACGCCTACCGCGACCGTCGTCAGCGCAAGCGTCAGTTCCGTGCCCTGTGGATCGCCCGTATCAACGCGGCTGCCCGCGAGATCGGCCTGACCTACAGCACCTTCATGAATGGCCTGAAGAAGGCTGCGATCGAGATCGACCGCAAGGTGCTGGCCGACCTGGCTGTGTTCGACAAGCCGGCTTTTGCCGCGATTGCCGAACAAGCCCGGGCCAAACTCGCTGCGTAATCGAACGCAGTCCGAAAAAAGGAGGCCTGGCCTCCTTTTTTTTTCTGAACTTTGCACGACTTTCCAAGCAACACCGCATTCGGCCAGGGCAGGAACATGGAACAGCTCGATCAACTCGTACAACAGGCGACGCTCGATTTCGCCGCCGCCGCCGATGGCGCGCAGCTCGAACAGGCCAAGGCGCGCTACCTGGGCAAGGCTGGTTCGCTCACCGAGCGCCTGAAGTCGCTCGGCAAGCTCGAGCCCGAGGCCAGGCGCGAAGCGGGTGCCGCGATCAATGCCGCCAAGGTGGCCATCGAGGGGGCGCTCGAGGCCAGGCGCAATGCGCTACGCGAGGCGTCGCTGCTGGCCCAGCTCGCTGCCGAGGCGCTCGACGTGAGCCTACCGGGGCGCGGTGGCGTCCAGGGCGGGCTGCATCCGGTGAGTCGTACGCTGGAGCGCATCGAGCAGCTGTTCGCGTCGATCGGCTTCGTCGTTGCCGACGGCCCCGAGATCGAGACCGACTGGCACAACTTTACCGCGCTCAACACCCCTGAGAACCATCCGGCGCGCTCCATGCACGACACCTTCTATCTCGAAGGCCACGACGACGTGCTGCTGCGCACGCACACCAGTCCTGTGCAGATCCGTGCGATGCAGGCGCATGTCGAGCGTTGCAAGGATCTCGACACCATGCCCGATCTGCGCGTCATTGCGCCCGGACGGGTGTTCCGGGTGGATTCCGATGCCACGCATTCGCCGATGTTCCATCAGGTCGAAGGCCTGTGGGTGGGCGAGAAGGTGAGCTTTGCCGATCTCAAGGGCGTGGTGGCCGACTTCCTGCGCCGCTTCTTCGAGACCGATGACCTGCAGGTCCGTTTCCGCCCCTCCTTCTTCCCGTTTACCGAGCCCTCGGCCGAGATCGACGTCGCTTTCATGAGCGGCGCACTGGAAGGTCGTTGGCTGGAGATCGCGGGTTGCGGCGTGGTGCATCCGAACGTACTGCGTTTCGGTGGCATTGACCCCGAGCGCTACACCGGCTTTGCCTTCGGGATGGGGCCGGATCGCCTGACCATGCTGCGCTACGGTGTCAACGACCTGCGCCTGTTCTTCGAGGGTGACCTGCGCTTCCTGGGCCAGTTCCGCTGAGCCTGCGCTGCCCCCTCGCATCGCCCAATTCACGCAATCCGGGTTAAGGAATCATGCAATTCTCTGAACAGTGGCTGCGGACCTTCGTCGATCCGCAACTCGATAGCGCCCAACTTGGCCACCTGCTGACGATGGCGGGCCTTGAGGTCGAGGAGGCCGAGCCGGCGGCACCCGCTTTCAGCGGCGTGGTGGTCGCGCGCATTGTCGAGGCCGACAAGCACCCCAACGCCGACAAGCTCAAGCTGTGCAAGGTCGATGCCGGTGGCGCCGAGCTGTTGCAGATCGTTTGCGGGGCGCCCAATGCCGCGGCCGGCATGAAGGTGCCGTGCGCTCGCGTGGGTGCCGTGCTGCCGGGCGATTTCGCCATCAAGGCTGCCAAGCTGCGTGGAGTGGAGTCCTTCGGCATGCTGTGTTCAGCGCGCGAGCTTGGGCTCTCGGAAGATCATGGCGGCCTTTATGCCCTGCCCGATGACGCCCCTGTGGGCGCGGACATCCGCGATTACCTGGGGCTGGACGACACCCTGTTCACCATCAAGCTCACCCCCAACCGCGCCGACTGCCTGAGTCTGTCGGGCGTCGCACGCGAGGTGGCGGCGGTGACCGGTGTCGAGTTGCGCCCCGTGGCGGTCAGCCCGGTCGCACCGAGCTTCGAGGCCCGTCGCGGCATCGTGCTCGATGCACCGCAGGCCTGCCCGCGTTACTGTGGTCGCATCCTGCGCGGCGTCGATGCGCGCGCGCGCACGCCGGAATGGATGGTGCGCCGACTGGCACGCAGTGGCATCCGTGCGATCAGCGCGCTGGTCGATGTCACCAACTACGTCATGCTCGAGCTCGGCCAGCCGCTGCATGCCTTTGACAACACCCGACTGCAGGGCGCGATCCACGTTCGCTTGCCGCAGGAGGGCGAAACGGTCCTGCTGCTCAATGAGCAAACCGTGACGCCCGCGGTTGACACGCTGCTCATCGCCGACGAATCGCGCGCGCTTGCGCTGGCCGGCATCATGGGCGGTGAGGAGAGCGGCATCACGCTCGACACCACCGAGGTCTTTCTCGAGAGCGCGTTCTTCGCCCCCGATGCCATCGCCGGGCGCGCGCGCAGCTACGGCTTCAGTTCGGATGCCTCGCACCGCTTCGAGCGCGGCGTCGATTTCGAGCTGGCGCGCATTGCCATCGAGCGTGCGACCCGCCTCATCCTCGACATCTGCGGCGGCGAGGCCGGACCGGTTGAAGAGGCTGTCGCTGCCGACGCATTGCCGGCGCGCGCGCCGGTACGCTTGCGGCCGGCGCGCGCGCGCCGTGTGCTCGGCATCACGCTGGACGACCAGGCGATGCTCGAACTCCTGCGGCGCGTTCACCTTGCAGTCGAGCGCAGCGGTGATGACTTCCTTGTGACGCCGCCGTCGTGGCGTTTCGATATCGAGATCGAGGAAGATCTTATCGAGGAGCTTGCGCGTCTTCACGGCTACGACAACATTCCCGCGGTTGCACCGCAGGGCAGCCTGATGATGCTGCCGCGCTCTGAGCGCAGCCGTCCGGTATGGGCGCTGCGCCATCTGGTGGCGGCGCGCGGCTATCAGGAGGTGATCAATTTTGCCTTCGTCGAGGAGGCCTGGGAGCGCGACTTCTGCGCCAACGAAGAACCGATCCGCCTCGCCAACCCGATCGCCAGCCAGCTCAGCGTCATGCGCTCGAGCCTGATCGGTGGCCTCATCGGTAACCTCGCCACCAACCGCAAGCGCCAGACCGACCGTGTACGCGTGTTCGAGATCGCTCGCACCTTCGAGCGCAAAGCTGACGGCGAGCCGGTTGCCGGTTTTCATCAGGTCATGAAGCTCGCCGCACTGGCGGCGGGCACGGTAGTGCCCGAGCAATGGGGCGAGAAGGCGCGCAACGTCGATTTCTACGATGTAAAGGGCGACCTTGAAGCGCTGTTCGCCCCGCGCCGGCTCGACTTCGAGCGCCTGTCGCATCCAGCCCTGCACCCCGGGCGCGCTGCAAGCGTCCGTCTCGACGGGCGCAGCATCGGCATCCTCGGCGAGCTGCACCCGGTCTGGGTTCAGCGCTATGAGCTCGGTAGTGCGCCGGTCGTATTCGAGATCGAGCTCGATGCGCTGCTCGCTGCAGAGATGCCGGCCTACGCCGAGATTTCCCGCATGCCCGCAGTGACTCGTGACCTCGCCCTTGTGGTGGGCGTGGAGGTCAATGCCGGCAAGGTCGTGGAGGTGCTGCGTGCCGCTGCGCCGGCCATCGTGCGCGAGATCGAGCTGTTCGACGTCTATCATGGCAAGGGCATCGACCCTGACAAGAAGAGTCTTGCCTTCAGGGTATCGATGCAAGATACTCAGCGCACACTCGAAGAGGGCGAAGTTGAGGCAGTCGTCACACTACTTGTCAGGCAGGCCGAAGCGGTACTCGGCGCACGTCTGCGTGGAGCAGGGGACTGACATGACTTTGACGAAGGCCGAACTCGCCGATCTGCTGTTCGATCAGGTCGGGCTGAACAAGCGCGAAGCCAAGGACATGGTCGAGGGCTTTTTCGAGGAGATCCGGATGGCGCTCGAGCGGGGCGACAGCGTGAAGCTGTCGGGCTTCGGCAACTTCCAGTTGCGTGACAAGCCCCAGCGCCCCGGGCGCAATCCCAAGACTGGTGAAGAGATCCCGATCACCGCCCGGCGGGTGGTCACCTTCCATGCCAGCCAGAAACTGAAGGCCGCGGTGGAGCAACTCAGCGATGCAAGCAAGCAGCCCTGAAATCGGCGTCGAAGCGCTGCCGCCAATTCCGGCGAAGCGCTATTTCACGATCGGAGAGGTCAGCGACCTTTGCTGCGTGAAGCCTCACGTCCTGCGCTATTGGGAGCAGGAGTTCACCCAGCTCAAGCCGGTCAAGCGGGGCGGCAACCGCCGTTACTACCAGCACCATGAGGTTCTGCTCATCCGGCGCATCCGGCAGCTGTTGTACCAGGAGGGTTTCACCATCTCCGGTGCGCGCAATCGCCTCGGCGAGTCTGCGATCCAGGAGCAGGAGAACGGGGTCGAGGTCGAGCGATACAAGGCGGTGGTGGCCGAGGTCCGTGCAGGCTTGGTCAAGGTGCTCGAGGTCTTGCGTGCATGAGCAATATTTCGGAAGCAGTTTCTGGTAATTTCTGAAAACGCTGCTATAATGGCGGCTTGTGTCGGGGCGTAGCGCAGCCTGGTAGCGCACTTGCATGGGGTGCAAGGGGTCGCGAGTTCGAATCCCGCCGCCCCGACCAAAAACGAAGACTGGAGCTGACCACTCCAAACCAGCCCAGACTGATAAAACCCCTTAAAATCAGTAGGTTGAGACGCTGCCCACACCCGCAAGGATTGTGGGCATTGTTGTCTACAGTGGTCTGTTTTGGGCAGTTTCACGGGACAACCGTGGGACAGCCTTTTCTGTCCCACTCTTTTGCTCCACCCCAGGCCGTTATCTCTTTGCGCATCGCTGATGCGAGGCCCTGCTGAGGTACGTCTGCGAGGGCGATGCAGAATGGAGTCCGAGTGTATGTCGCGCTTGCCAGTGCGCTGCAATTCGATTGCCGACATGCCTTTCAAGGGAAGCTCATTGAGAACTCTGCATGAGAGTTCGCTCAATGGTTGTGTCGTTCATCCCCTGCAACGCTCCTGCAACCGTCCCTCTCCCGGTCAGCCGGGACAAGGATGTTCCATTGTTTGGCAAACGCTGCACGTAACGCTGCCGAATGCTGAGGACTGAAGCCTGACTACTGTTGGGTCGGCGCCGCTTCCATTCGGCTCGGAACAGTGATTTGACCTTCTTCACCTGCTCGCGCACACCAGCAAAGCCGGGCGTCGCATGAATCGATGCGATGAACTGCTGCACCTCGAAGTCGTTTCCCTTTCTGCAGACCTCAAGGGCGCGTAGGCGCCACCCTTCGTAGGCCTCCATCGTGAGGCGCCATGTCCAGGATGCGCGGTCGCTACCGGTGCGAGGTCTTTGCACCAATTCACAGTCGCCAAGCGTCAGGCGCGCGTCGCGGGCGAAGGCATCCTGTAGTTTCTCCATGCTGCGGGCCTCATGCGGCCCGGGTGTGACAAGCAGGCAGAACACGATAGTGTCTGTATGCGGCTGCCAAAGAAGTAGGTCTGCGGACGCGACTCCGCTTGCACGCTCGCGCAGCTTTTGATTGCGGTGCAGGTGGACGTTGTAGAGCCGCGCGAACTTCGCCACGAGGGCCTTGGCGCGGTCCAATCGGACCTCGCCAAGGGCGTACCAGCGGTAGCCTCGGCGGACCTGGTCCGCGATTCTTTGCATGAAAACGGTCTTGCGGTCGAAGACCAGGGGGTCGTAACGCATGTCTCGCTCCTGAAAATGGGCCTCACGGTGCGTGCGCAAACAAGCGAAGCGCTCCGCGAAGCGGGTTTCAGGCGTATAGCGACAGCGAAACGTGCGAGAGCATAAAGGTTTCCAAAAGGGCGACAGCTTTTCAAGAATATGGAGAAAGCTGCGCAGCGTATCTGCGTAGACATGACAGAGGGGCCAATCGGCCCCTCTGTCTGCTGCCCAAAAAAGTGAGTCAAGCCGGAGTCACTTTGTTGTGCGGAATATGCGGATGATTATAAAAGCCCAAAAATTTGAGCAAGTCGTAGAGAGGGTAGATTCTTTGTTCTGTGAATCAGGGCCTCACGTGGGTCGTTAGTCCAGCCCCATCGGCGATGGTTCTCAACTTTGTCGAATTCATACGCGTAATCAAATTCATGGTCAAGAATATGAATAATCGACTCCTCATCCATTTTCTCGATGAGCTTGATGGCTACCTCATGGGTGATTCCTATCCATGAAGGCTCAAACCAATCAGGTAGCGGTGTCGGACTGTTCGTTTTGTCGGCTTCATCAGCGAGTTCGATAAGTGCGTCTGCACTGAGCCAAGTACAGTCAGTCTCGTCGCAATACTCTACGATATGACCATCTACCCCTTGGGTCACATTGATTCCTCCAAGCTCTCCATTCCTCCCAATATCCGTGAGATTGACACTGTCCAACCATTCCGAAATCGCGATTTCCGGAGTGCGTTCTTCACTAATATCGAGTTCGTGGTCAAAGAAGTTGCACAGCAGCCTAGCTGGTTCGTTGTTTAGATTTCCATTCTTAAAGTCATTGAAGTGGCGAGTCAAAGTCTTTGCGACGAAATTTCTATCGGTTTGCATATCAAGAGACCTTATTGAGTTGTTGATTGGAAACCTGTGTATGGACTTTGTTTATATGCGGCTCATTTTTTTGTGCATCTGCCGTTTATTTCTGCGATGTGCCTCCCTTGGGCTTTGGGCGGAGGGTCGCTATACCCACTGACACTCGTGTACTGCCAATACCGGGTTGGACGACCTGCCACACTGAACCGTGTCGGGGGCCGCCAGCCCCGCGACACGATGCCAACGAACCGGATGGTTCGACGCTCCCTTGCCAAGGGAGCAGACTGCTGAAGCCGCGTGCATTGAAAAATGCTGGCGCGGCTACAACGGGGCGCTGGGGGTGTAACTCCCCCTTCGACCCCATTCCCGCCGCATACGGCGGGGCTTCGGACCTATCAGGACAACGTCGCGTCGCCGGGTTTGGGCGACATCGGAACGGGCCAACCGGGGACGCTGCACAAGGCAGCTGAAACGGGAAACCCTGCCAGAGATGATGTGGGTAATCAGTCCCACCGAGGGGCTGCGGGCGACCGTAGAACCTCTGACCACACGCAGGCCTGCTGAGGCGTACCGAAAGGGCGCAGGGGTGCAAGGGAGAACTGGCGCACCCGGCACCGTGCGGCGAAAGCCGTGCGGGTCGCTGGATAGCTCAAGCGTGTAACGGCCACTCAGGAAGTGGCTGTGGGGAGTGTGATGGGTGTGGTATCGGGTACCGATACCAGGCGAGCAGAGGATGAAGGCGTTGCGGCGTAATCGGGGGTCCTGGAAACCTGCCCCGACCAAAGCCTGCACTGACCAACGCGTCAGTGGGGTGAGCGCGGAGACCGCGCAGACTATCGCAAATGCCCGACTCGGCATCCTGCACAATCTATCGTTCTGGAGAAGATGGGAACCGCTAAAGTCGTTGATGTCCGGGTGGCACCGGGCGAGACCACGCGGGGGAGATGGAGCAAGTAGTTGCAAGTCGCGAAAGCGACCGGGCAAGCGCACACGGGCAGACTCGTCGGATGTTCGTAGTGTCGAAAGCTCCAAGCAGTCGGAATTGGCATTCAAGCACCGTGGCAGGTGCTGTTGTGATGATTTCCGGTGGTGAGGTGGCACTCATCGTCGGCCCGCCTGGCAGCGGGTTTACAAGGCAGTAGAGCGTGCGGTCGTAGGTCTTGCTGACGCCGTTCATTGAGTCGCCCCCGGTTTTTACCGGGGGCTTTTTGCTGCCCCGATTCCGGTCCCATCCTGCGGAGTCTCAGTGCTTCGCAGTGACGTAGTCAGCGTCTTGTCTGTAGTTGTGACTGATGAGGCCGGGGTTCGACTACTGCCAGTCCGGAAATTCAACGTTGAAACCTCGGCCAAACGATGCTCCATCTCTTCCAGTGGATGGAGGTAACGGCGGTAACTGGCACAGCGATTTCAACGTTGAAATCGTCGATTCCCTGCCAGGCGACGAAGCGAACGGCTAAGAACCCTGCCATCTGGAAGGAAGGGGCTGCGGCCGCAGCATCAAGCGCGGCGCAAGCCCTTAGTTTAGAAATAGTAGAGATGCCGCTCTGGCCCGCAAACCCAAGCGGCACAAGGGTTCAGGCGAGGGCGCCTGTCGTCGATATTCCGAAGGGCTGTCGCCGCTTTTCCGAGGATGTGGCGCTGTCGGTGCGCTTGCTCGACCCACGGCGGATGCGATAGACACGTTTGCCGTCCCTGCCAGGACTCACAGAAACCTCCCACCCAGCCAGACCGCCCAGCGCGCTAAGTGCTGAGCGTAGCTTGGCGAAGCGGTTCCGCTGCGTGCTGCCTTCGGCGTTGATGCCCCACACCATCCTTTCCAGGCTCTCCATGCGATAGCGCAACTCCCAGCCCTCGCGTATCTGGGCAGATAGGCGAGCGTGCAGCGCCTGGGCTGTATGGGTGGGCAAGGCAAGCCGCTCGGACAGGCTGACTTGGCAGTAGTGCGCGCCTTGAATCGCGGCAGCCAGTCTCCGATTCACCGCAACCGCAACTTGACCATCCTCGCAGACCATCCAGGAGATGAGTCGGGATGAGCCTTCCTGGCGCCCTTGACGCAACCACAAGGTCACTTCAACCAGTCGCTTCAGCATGGCCTTGACCTGCCGGATGGCAGCGCCGCCACTGTCGTGGCCGCATGCCCGGCACAGCGCCGCAAAGCTGGTGAAGAGCACCCTCGTGTCGCCTGACTGTTCGCTCCCGCTCGCAGCCAATCCGGCCCAAAGCGCTTTCCCGACATCGCTACCAGTGCTCGGTGCCAGGATGGCGCTTGCTTCGAATAGCCCATGGTCGTTACCGAGCTTCTCCAGAATCGCTAGAAGCAGGGTTTCCTCGGGAATCCCCAAAGCGTCGGGGCCGCGCCAATGCAGTTCGACGCCGCCGTGCTGGGTCCGGACGTCAAGCTTCTGCCGTTGCCCAGCTTTGAGCGCGGGCAGGGGTCGGAAAAGCGGCGACATTCCGGTGGCGGGGTCATGCTTGACGAGGCGTCGCTCAGACATAGCGGGGCACCTTCAATACTGAGCCGTGCTGCTTGCTCGTTCGGGTCGTGGACTTGGAAGGGTGGGCTGCCTCAAAACTGCCGTTTGCTGTGCGCCGAAGAAGTAGTTCCGGCAACGGCGGGCCGTAGTTCGATTTGCTGAGCAGGAGCCGAACGTAACCGGCCCGGTCGTCGTAGCCGATACCGTGCCGTTTGGCTGCCTCAACGCTTAGCGGCAGCAGGTTCGCTTGCCAGCGCACGCCATCTGTCAGCGCGCTCGACCCCCTTGCTGCCTGCTGCACCTCGCCGAACTCGGCAGTGGCCGCGGATTTGTTCATATGATGTGCACACAGCACGGTCGCCTTTGCCCGAGCGGCCACGACTTCGAGCTTTTGCACGAGACGGGTCATGTCGGCGGAGCTGTTCTCGTCACCATCATGGAAGCGTCGAATTGGGTCAAGTACGATAAGGTCTGACCCGGCTGTCAGCGAGACGAGCTCGTCGAATAGCGTCGTGTCGTCCGAGTTGCAGATGTTCGTGTCCAGGCCCCCAGCGGGCACGATGACGAGGCGCTCCATCAGCTGCTCAACTGACAACGCATTCGGTTCCGCCGCTTGCCCTGCAACGTCTCCAAGTGCCGCTACATGGTCGTGCAGCCGACAGGCCATCACGGCTGCATGTTCCTCAGCCAACATCAGCGTTACTTTTCGTGGTGGCTGTGCCGGAAAATGACCGCCGAGCAGGGGCTGACCAAGTGCCAGCTCGATACCCAGTTGAAGCAGAAAATTCGTTTTTCCAACACCACCCGGCCCGGCAAGGAGTCCGACGCTACCCTTCAGCAGGTTCGGTAGGACAAACTCGAGTTCAGGGCGTGGTGCAGCAAGAATTGCATTGAGATTGAGGCGAGGCCACGTCTTCATACGACCTCCTTATGTGGGAGGATGCAGGCCTTCAGCCAAGCGTCGACATCCTCTGCCCGCCACCGTAAGAGGCGGGTACCGGGGATGTGCAGTCGGGGCGGTACCGCCAGCGGGTTGCGTTTGAGGTCCTTCTTGATAGTTTCGGGGCTTCGGCCGAGCAGGTCGGCGAGGTCCTGTAGGTCCAGTAGTTTCAGTTCATTCATTTTGTGCTCCGTTTATTTGCGGGAGCACGCGCGGCTACAAACCAGCACGTGCCTTCACGAGCCACAAGGAGTGGCTTGTTGGTGTAGGGCGAGGTTTTATCCGTATGCGTGGACGGTCAGGCCGTCTGCCGCTGTAACAGGTCGCTATACGGTTCATCGACAACCGCAGGAGCTACCGAAATGCAAATCCGAACCCGCAAGAACACCCTGACGCTCATCCGTATCAAGTACGACCCAACCATCAAACGCGGGCGCTCGACCTGCCTGGGGTCGTTGCCGAAAAGTGCCGAATCCATCCCGCCCGAACTCGACGCGAAACTGACGGATAGGGAGAGGGCTGAGCTGAACGCAGTGCTCGCCGGACACCGTGCCGAGCGCGAACTTCAGCTGCAAGAAATCGCCGCCAGGATGCTGCCGCTGACTATCCACCGGGCGGCGCTCTGGTATGAACGTCAGCAACGCTCGACGGAGCTCGCCCGCCTGGCGCAGACAAGTCGCGACCGGTTCTCCGAGCTCCTCGCAGCGATGGTGCGTGCGGGGGTGGGCAGGACCCGCAATCGCAGGAAGAAGTCGTCTGTCGCCGAGTAATCATCTTCATGTCGCTATAAGAGTTGCAGGAATGGCCCTGCATTACCGGACAGGACATGAAGATGAAGAAAAAGGGTAACGAGCGAGCCCAGGCTCGCAAGCAAGGACATGAGACGACCCAGCAGCGCGTAGAGCGTCTCTACGATAGTGATAATGGTCCGCTTCTGGCCTGGCTGATTGACGAAGCCCGTTGCCGTGGAATGTCGATGAACGAGCTGGCGGCTGAGCTGGGCGTGACCTACGGCTACATCAACCAACTGCGTACCGGCATCCGGCAAGTCTCGTGCATTGGCCAGGAGTTTGCCGATTTGAGTGCCCGATTCCTGGGCGTGCCGGCTGTCGTCGTAAAGCTTCTCGCCGGCCGTATCCGGATGTCGGACTTTGCCTGGCCGCAAGAAGGGGAAGAGATGCTGGTTGAGCGGGCGTATCGACAACTGAAAGCCGACAGGACCGCCTCTCAGCACCTGCCCGCGAACGATGCCGTCTTGAGCCTCGAAGCCAAACGGGCACTGGTGATGCTCTATGGTGAGACCAGTGGCGTTGACGTTCTCGGCCTTCGCAAGCTCAGCTGGATTCTCGAGTACTTGCAGCGCCCCGCACTGATTCATAACGAAAACGAGGTCGAGTCGTTACTGCGTAAAGGAGAGCTCAGTCCCAGCCCGGAGCTCTATGACTGAAGACGGAAGCTAGCCTGATTCTCTGCGGACCCCGGACGGGTCCGCATTTTTTCGACCGGAGGCATGGTTGCTATACGCGTTGCAGGACATCCATTTACTCAGGAGCAACGTGTATGAAAAACACCTTTGACATTAATCAGGGCCGTGCCTTCCTCGAGGCTGTTCGTCAGCACGATACTGTGGGGAAGGGGGTCGTCACAGAACTCTTCCTGACCGCGAAACGCCGCAACGACGACCTCGCAGGTTGTGCGGCAGGCGTTGGGGTCATGCAGACTACGCTCCTTCAGTGGGCCTTCGGCATGCGCGACCTCTTTCATGCGGATGCTGAGCTTGTTGAGCGGATTCAAAACTATCTGGACGTTGACCGGGGCGTTCTGCAAATCGCAGTGGGCAGACTGACCGCGCAAGACTTTGAGGTCAGTACGCCGCACCGTCCGTGCGACGACATCCGAGGCCACGCCGAAACCTGGCTAGCAACGGACTACGCCATGGCGCTGCGGCAACTCGCCGTGGAGTTCGCGTATCCGCAGATGCCCCGGGCGCTGGCGGACTTCCCCCCGCTGGAACTAGTGAATTGTGAGGAATCCAGCCAGGAGTGGGAGGCGCTCGAATCCGACCTCTCGCACGGGAATGCACTGCTGCATTGGGTTGCTCACACGGGCAAGTCGGTCTGCTGCACCCCGTACGGCATGTGCAAGCACCTTGGGCGGCTGCCTTGTTGGGCTCATCTGATGTTCAGTGGCCGCTTGTCGGCGGCTCATCTCTCGAGTCCTGACCTGGAAAGGCTCGCTCACTTTCTGGCGGTTCCGCAAGCGGCGGCCATGGCAGCGGCGGGTCAGCTGGGCCAAGCGGTCACGTCCTGAAGTGTGTCCGTTGCCGACGCTCGCTCGGTAGCTATAGGTCGTGCAGGGCATCTGCGAAATCAGAGGAAACGTGATGAATATTGAGAAGTGGATAAGTGTGTCCCGAGGGTATCTGCTGGGGACTGCCAAGGTCGCTCAAACCACGTCTGAGTACCGGTCGGATGACCTGGAGGAAAGGAGGCCACGGACATTTGAGCCATGTTCGACGGAGGGTCAGTTGGCTATGGGAGAAGCTCAATGATGGACACCATGTCGAAACACCCCCTGAGCGCGTTCATGGCGCCAGAGGGGCGGACGGAAGTGACCGAGCATGGAGATGTTCAGCTTTTCGCGAGCGTACTCTTTCAGCCGCGGGGTTTGGACGATGAACTCAGCGAGGCGATAGGGGGATTCTTTGGCGCCTTCGAATATCTCGTCGGCGCCCATGTCGGTCCAGGATTCCTCGACAACCTGGGGCGCGAGGAAGTCTGCAAGCGGGATGCTCGGGTCCTGACAAACGGGGCAGACGGTCATGTAATGGTGTTCCGTATCCAGGTTGGAAACGCCCAGTCAGTGGTCTGCGTTCCGATGGCGAACCGGGGGCTGGTGGAGTACCTGGCAGGCTGCGAGCGGACCGGCTTCATGCCCGTGGTGGGTTGGTGTCCAGAGAGTGACGTCAAACTGCTCTTGCACGTTCCAGTCGAAAAGGCGGACATCAAGCAACTGAAGGCGCTTGCTCGACAGGCTGGCCAGAACCCTTATGACATCGAGTGTTTGAGGCTTGCCGACCTGGCGACCCGCCTGGCTCACCACGAGCGGATGTCGATGATTGAAGGTTTTGACCTGGAGGAAAGGGTGATTTCCTGCGTCGTGCCGCGCATGCAGCACTGACAAAGACTCCATGATTCGGCGGCGAGCTTCGGCTCGCCGCTTTTTTCCGCTCTGCGTCGGACGAAAACAACTTCCCGGCGCTACGCGCGGTCCAGGATATTCACGGTTGCGGTAAAAGATAGCGAAGACGTCTTTTGGTTGCGGTGAGGACTATCCCGCAGCCGAAACGGATGCCGGGGCCGACTCCCGGCATCCTTGAGTGCCGCGTAGGCTACTTGGGCAACTGGCTTATCAGACGCTCAATGACCACTGCCGAGGCCGCTGCAGGGGTGTAGTTAAGGCTTTTTTTGAGCAAGGGGTCCATGTCACGGCAGAACCCCACCTTGTCTGCCAGACAGCCCTCGAGGTGCGCCAGGAATTCGCTGCGAGGTACCGTTGTGGATTCTTCTTTCATATAGTGCCTGAATGCATCGAGTACCTGGGCCGTGTCTACCGGCAAGGCCGATTGGGCTGTGAGCGCCCAATATAAGTCAAACAAGTCCCGCCCCTTCTTGCGTTGAAACGTGGCCCTCATCTTCGTCGCTAGCATTTCGTTGACGTTGAAAGACACGATGGAGGCGGCACGGGGCTCACCTCGGAAGGTCAAAGAAAAGGGCAGGCGCTGCAACTCGAACCGTGGCGTGCGCTCCGTAACATTTACCTCGACCTCAATTGTCAGTGTCCTTGCGGGCTCTACGACGCTTTGGACCTTGAAAACGCAACGCAGAATCCGGGAAGGCTTCGCGGCATTCCGGACAGCCAGCTTCAACCAGGCCCACGTTGACGACTTCTCCTTGCCCAGGACCGGGCGAAGGACCCGCATCAAAGCCCTTTTGATATGTGACTCTGGTCGCTCCCCTACAGCCACAAGGTCGATATCCTCAGAGTAGCGCACAGCAGGAGCCAGATGCACCTTGTGGAGTACTGTGCCGCCACGCATCGCCACCTGGGAGGACAGAAACGCGTCGTTGAAAATGGCGGTCATCGCTAGACTGAGCAGCAGGTCCTGTTCCACTTGGTAGAGTTCAGGCCACTGCACCGTTTGCTGGTGAGCCAGGACATCCTGGTGCGTTAGTGCAATAGGTTGAACGGTCATTTCAGTCCTATATTGTCATCAACTTGCCAGGGTTGGTGCCCGCACGAGCACATCGTGGGCGTAGCGGTCTGCAAAAGCACGGTTCGCAATTTTGACGGCAAGCTGGTCTGGATGAGCTTGGCGAACCGGTTTGCACTAAGGGTGTCGAGGACGTAGCCCATTCGCTGTCGCACGACCACAGGAGCAAGCGGCAAGGCGCGGCGCCACCCTTCGACGGTCATCACCGGCAGTAGGCCTGCTATAACATCAGCTGCTCGTGCGACACCGCCAACGCAGTGCTGGAAGGCCAGCAAGTCCAGGGCGGTCGCTTCGGGGCTGCTCACCGCAAGCGGCGCCGCTAGCCCCTTGATTGTGGATAACGGCGTGTCGAGTAGGCGCTGCTTTACGTGGAATTCGACGTGTAGGTTGCCCACATCGAGTGCGCGCGTCGGCACAGTTGTCATGACTTGTGTGACCTGCACCGCCTGTTGGGCAGAGCCGTGCAGGGCTGCGGCAGACAGCAGGCCAACATAATAGGGCTGCTGGCGCAGCCGACAGTAGTCGGCGAGCCAATAGGCGATAGGTGGGGCGCCTCGCAATCGGTACTCAGGGGGAACGACGAGATAGCAACTGGGGCGACCCGGCAGTCGAACCACTCTGTCGGCCAAGTGCTCTAACTGACGCTTGACGGCCAAGGTGGTCAGCCCGCTCAATGCCACCAGTTCGGGCTGACTGGCGACAAGGCGACCTCGCCCCTGGAACTCGTCCAGCAGACGGGATACCACCCCGTGAGCGCGGGTGGGAGGGAGGGTAGAGTCAGTAGCGGGCATTGTTCGGTACGTTTGCAAAAAGTACCTAATTTAGGTGCAATTTGCAAACCATTCTGAGCGGGGAGTCGGTGTCCTGTGTTGTCCAGCGACGCTAAAGCGACGACAAACCCTGCTCCAGCAGCCCCCGGATGCGCTCCCGCAGGCTCTGTGGCGCAATTACTCTTACCGCTGGCACATGCCGCATGATGTCCATTGCCAGTTCGGTCGGATTGCTGAACGGCACCTGCAGCCGATATCGACCATCCTCCAGCACCTGACCTTTCTGGTCGGGGTGCCACACTTCCTTGCTCACCCAGCGTGCCTGTTCAGAAGTGAACTCCAGCTCGGCCCACTCCACCTGCTTGCCTGAGAAGATGCCGTAGCCACCGTCGAGCACCCGGGCAATGTCCTTGTCGCTCGCTTCCTTGGCTTTCTCGGTCGAGAGGGTCACGCTGCGGATGGCATCGAGCGCGAAGCTGCGTAGCTCATTGCGCAGGTGACACCAAGCGTCCAGATACCAGGCCTCGCGGTAGAAGGTGAGCCGCTGCGGGGAGACTTCCCGGGTGACGGTCTCGTCCCGTGCCCGCACATAATGGTCGATGGTGAGCCGCCGACGCTGCAGAACAGCGGTCGCGATTGGGGCAAAGTGCTGGGAGTCGTGGGTGCGCCCGGCCTGGCGGTGGAAGCGGATGCGTTTGTCGATATCCTCGATGGGCAGCTCGCCTTCGCCGAGGATGGCACGCAGGCGGGTAAGCAATGGTTCAACGTGCGCAGAAAGAAGTCCCGGCTCCAGGTTCTTCAGCATCTGCCGCATGGTCAGCAGGGCGATGACTTCGGACGCGTTGAACCAAAGGCCTGGCAGTTCATAACGCGGACCGGAGGCAGGGGCATCGAACCGGTAGCCGCCCGCATCACGGTCCCACACGATAGGCGCATTGAAACGTTCTCGGAGGTACTCCAGGTCGCGTTTGAAGGTGGCCAGTGACACCTCCAACTCGTCCAGGAAGGCTTGCACCGGTACAACCCGGCGTTCGTTGAGCAATCGGTCGATGTGATAGAAGCGTTCCGTGCGGTCCATGCATGCCCTCGCGAATCATCACAGAAGCATACCGGCTTTGCGATACAGCAGCGTCATCGTTGCGCGCATGTCCTTGTGCATGTCAGTTCATCTCCGGGCGAACTGGCTAACTCTGCACAGTCCAGGCGGTCGTCTGCAACAGCATGAAGAGCGCCGTGCTCAAAGTGCATGAGCGGTGCGTAGTTTCCGGTGAGTCTTAGATGTCATAATGCTGACGGTTCGTCTCGTAGACGACGGCTTATCGGAGGATAAATGCAGGTACTCACCATCGAAACAGGCGGCAGGTGGCTCTTGGATGCCGTTGCAAGCCGTGATGCTGATGAGCCCGATAGGGCGAAGCAGGAGGCGCGGCGCGCAATATCCGATATTTTTCGATGCAACAATCTCGTGGTTCTAACTGGACTCGGTACCTCGCTTTGCCTGAAGAGGGACGATGGCAATCGGCTTGCGCCAACTATGCAAGACCTCTGGGAGCGGGTTAAAGGTCTTCACGAATGTGTCGGCCGGAAGACATGGTCTGACCTGCTGTGCCTTGTCCGCCATGATGCAGATGAGAAGAACCTTGAGGCGCTCCTATCACGGTGCCGGCTCGCTGAGGCTTTCCTGGACGGGGATGACCTGACGCACGTGCAAAGCTTCATCGTGACTGCTGAAGCGGCGATTTACGAGGCCGTGAACTTCCTGAAGCCGAACCATCCACTCCCTGCGCATAGTGAGTTCCTTCGGCGTGCGGCACGTCGCTCCAACAGAAAGTGCCGGATGAAGCTCTTCACTACAAACTACGACCGGTGCTACGAGGAGGCTGGTCGGCAAGGAAGGTTCGTGGTCATCGATGGTTTCTCACAGACGATGCCGCCAACGTTCGATGCTGTACATTTCACTTACGACATCGTCCATCGAGACAGGGACAACGATACGCAGGATTTCATCCCTAACGTCTTCCATCTTTACAAGCTACATGGCTCCATCGACTGGGAACGTGATGAGGAGAGCGGTGAGATTCTGAAGGTTCTGGGTAGGCCGGCAAAGCCACTCCTGATATACCCCCGGAACACGAAATACGAGCTGGCGTTTGAGCAGCCTTACCTTGAGATGATAGCGGCTCTTCAGGCGTCCCTCCGTGAGCCTAACACCGGCTTACTTGTGGTTGGGTTTGGCTTCAACGATAACCACCTTGCTGAGCCCATACTGTCTGCCATCCGCTCGAACTTATCGCTGAAAGTGGTTGTGGTTGGCCCTTATCTCGCACCAGCAATCGAACCTGACGGGGTCGAGCGCCTTGGTGAAGCCGCTCGCAATCGCTATCTGCGGCGCTTGAAGCAGCTCATTGAGCATGGTGATGCGCGTATTGGCATGCTAAATTGCTCATTCGACGAGCTCATCGATTACATTCCTGATATCGCGGCGGAGTCGGACCTTGAACGGCACTTCGAGCGTATGCGTCGGCTGGAGGCCCCAAAGACAGGAGCTGACACATGAGTCAGCTGCCGGTCGCCCCGTTTGATGGCAGTCGATATGTTGGAACGATATGTCATGTCAGGCCAACAACGGTCGACGTGAACCTCCCGTGGGCATCCGCAGCGAGCAGTTCTCACTTTGCCGGCTACACTGTTCCGGCTGGACAGGTAGGTGAGTTCGTTGTCATCGAGGGCGAGGAGCATGCCGTCCTCGGAAGGGTTGTAGAAGTTCGGTTGCCTGAGCGCGAAAGGCTTACTGTCGAACCAACAGCAGAGGTTGGCACAAAAGCGAATCCTGTGGGTGTCGTGCAGCTGCTTACCGCGATTGAGCTGACCACGGGGCGGACGTTGAAAGGGGTTCCGGCGCATCCGCGAATCGGCCAGCATGTCTTCTCGGCACATCCGCTGCTTGTGAAACAGGCTGTTGAGCAGGGAGCAGCTGACGACCAGCAGAAGGTTCAGCTTGCAGTGTTCCCCCATGCGCACAACACACGGGTATCGATTCCACCGGCCCATATTTTCGGACGGCACTGCGCGGTGCTGGGGGCAACGGGTGGCGGCAAAAGCTGGACTCTCGCCAGACTGGTCGAGGAGGTGGAGCGCCTGGGTGGCAAGGCGATACTCTTCGACGCCTCTGGTGAGTTCGAAACGCTGGGCGGCGCTATCACGCACGTTCACTTGGGAGGGCGCCCCAAGGGTCGAGGTGACACTCGCCGGTTCGTCAGTTTTCCGTACTGGCACCTCACCGAGAGTGACCTTTTCGCCCTGTTCAGGCCGAGTGCTGGGGCTCAGGCACCTAAGCTGAGAGAGGCTTTGAGAAGTCTGAAGCTTGCCTATATTGACTCCACTCTTACCAGTGCGGCTGGACTGGTCTGCAAGGCGAATCGCCCGAAGGCCCCTATCGAAGCCGCGGCCGGGGTACATGCTTTGGCCCTCAGTACATCGGGCACGAGGTTCAACATCACACTCTTGCCCGCCCAAATTCTTGAGGAGTGCGTGTGGCCGACCGGCCAGGGAGGAAATGCCACGCACTGGGGTGGCCCCTCAAACAACGACGCCTCTTTTTGTACAACGCTAGTTTCCCGCATCGAAGCGGACATTGTCGCTCCCCACATGGCCTGCATCTACCAGCCTGAAGGACTTGAGACAGTGCCTCACGTTGTAGAGGAATTCCTCAACAACCCTGACCAGCGGGTCCTGAGGGTGAACATGGAATTCCTTCCGTTCGAACACAACACGCGGGAGTTGGTTACCAACGCTGTCGGTCGGTACCTCCTCGGGCTGGCGCGCTCGGGGCGGTTCCAGGGGCAACCTCTAGTGGTCATGCTCGACGAGGCCCATCAGTTTCTCGACAAAGCCATCGGGGACGACTACCTACGTATGCCCTTGGATTCCTTCGGTCTCATTGCAAAGGAAGGGCGCAAGTACGGACTTACGTGCGTCCTCGCGACACAGCGACCTCGAGACATTCCTGAGGATGTCCTCAGCCAGATGGGTATGTTCATTGTTCATCGCCTTATCAACGAACGCGACCGCAACGTCGTCGAAAAGGCGTGTGGCAATCTTGACGCGGCTGCAGCCGCATTCTTGCCGACCTTGGGGCAGGGGGAGGCACTGGTCGTTGGAGTGGACTCTCCGATGCCGTTGCCGGTCGTTATAAGGGCTCCGAGGTTTCGGCCGGAGTCATATGGTCCCGATTACACTAGCTGCTGGTCAACGGCGGAGTAGCAGTTTCGGTGAGTGCTGAAAAGCATTAGCTTGGCTGAATATATTGAATGCCGTGATATATCGTGTTTGGAGCTCCCGGCTCTTCACGCCCGCTATTACCTACCAACTAAGGACATAGAAGGCGTCCTCAAAGAAACGCATCACCTCCGACGGCTCAACGCCTAGCTGTCCAGCCCACTTCGCTGCGAGTTCTGGTGGGCTGACGCCTTGGAGGTGTCCGCGTTTGCTTGCCTGTTCGGTGACCCGCTTGACGTCGATAAGCGACTTGCCGGTTCGCTCTACTAGCGCTACTTGGGCGCGACGGATGTCTGCATCATCTGGAAAGCCTGCACGCCATATGAAAGCTGAATTCAGACTCCTGTCCGCTTGCTGACTCCCATAGATTTTCCCGACCCTTGGTACAGGGGAGCCTTCCAACCGCGAATGATGCGGCGGACGAGCCTCGAGAATGGCTGCTTCGTATCGTTCTCGAACGGCTGCAAGCCTCGCTTGGAGGCGTTCACTCGCGGTCGCTTGCGCAGCGGCTAGCTTTGGATGAAATAGCCAACGCCGGTTTCCGTTATCTTTAAATAGAGCTTCCTCGATGCCTTTGCGCGTCGCCTGGACGGACTTAAACACACTCAGGTCGATTTCAAGGGACGGAATGCCAGTCGCGACCAAACGCGCCTCCTTGTCCGGCATCAGCCGATGGAAAACCGTGACCTCGACGAGTACTTCATGCTCCCTAAGACGGCCGAGAACATCAGCGGTTACATCGTCCAGCTTCACTGTTGCTCTGCACTCATCCAAGGGTACGCTCTTGCTTTCAAAGACCAGTTCGCGTTCCTCCAGCCGCCTACCGTGTGCGTCGTTCGCACTCACCATTGCTTCCAAGGTCGGGACAAGTAGTTCTTTCCTGTCCCGAAGGAGCTGTTTGGCAAGCTCATGCACTGACTTCTGATAACCGTCTGAACACATTGGCGCACGATGGTGTGCGAAGTGCCAGACTTTCTCTGTGCCTTGGCGGGCGACGACGGAATGGCCGCATCCTGGGCACGTGCAATCGCAAGCGAGGCCACGTTCGACCTCCTCGGGGCTTACCAGAAGTCCGTCAGTGCGACGCTCGGCGAAGGGGAGGAGTAGGACTGTCACGACGAGGGAGCTAGCCTATCGTTGGAAGAGGGGGTTCAAGTTCAACACAAGCTGGTTTGCCACAGTTACAGGGGCACGCTCTGCCTCACTAGTATTCACAAAAGCACTCCGGCTTTGCGATACAGCAGCGTCATCGTTTCGCGCATGTCCTTGTGCAGATAAGTCCAACCGCGGTCGGCAATCTCATCCGGGATGCCGAACAGCGCTTCGGCCACACCCCCGGCAATGGCAGCCACCGTGTCGCTGTCACCGCCGATGGAAATCGCGTTGCGAATGGCGTCTTCGAAGTCGGTGGCGGTCAGCACACACACCAGGGCCTGCGGCACCGTCTCCTGGCAGGTTTCGTTGAAGCGGTAGGTCGGCCGGATGTCGTCTGGCGTACGCTCAAGGTCGTAACCGAAGCGCTCCGTGATGGCGACCTTGATGTTCTGTGGCGTGACCCGGTGGCGTGCCAGGAAGATGGCCAGTGCGGTGGCCTCGGCTCCCTTGAGACCTTCTGGGTGATTGTGCGTTACCTCCGTTACCTGTTTCGACAGGACAGAGACCTCATCCACCGAGCGGGCCAACAGGCCAGCGGGTGACACTCGCATTGCCGCGCCATTGCCGTAGCTGTTATAGGGTTCCAGCCCCGGTGACTGCAGCCAGCGCGAGAACATCCCGCCCCAGCCGCCAACATCCCAGTAGCGCAGCCCCCAGTCCTTCAGCGCCTCACCCGCGTGGCGCTCATTGACCAGCGCATCTGCGACGGCCAACGTGCAGATGGAGTCGTCGGTGAAGAAGGCCTTCGGATGAAAGAGCGGGCCGAAGTTTTTCCGTCGGTCATTCTGGAACTCGTAGACCGACCCGACGATGTCTCCAATCACTGCTCCAAGCATGGTGGGCGCTCCTTCAGTTGCGGTTGATGCGATGCGTGCGATGGCCGACCGTCACGACGGCGCCGTCGGTGTCGACGACCGCATACACATCGAGCGCGGGCTCAAGCCGACCATACGTTTCGGCTCCCAGCATCCTGCGCAGGCGTTGGCGACTCTTGTGCGTCAGATACACCACGCGCGCGCCACGCTTGTCGTACTCATGCGCGCCATAACGCATCAGCAAGGGCAGAACGTCCTCGGGGATGCCGCGCTGCTGCAGGCGGCGGGTGGCATGATGAGTCATGGGCAGGTCGAACATGGCGGGCCTCCACGTGCTGGGTCAAGGTAGTGCCATTGTGCCGAGGGTAGTGGCTCACTACGCGAGCTAGAGCAGCCGCATTATCGCAGCAGGTGGCCGGTCGCTATACCTGGCTCTAGGTCACAAGAGGATGAACAAGGTGAATGTAATGAGAAATACCGATGCCATCGAGCAACTGGCGCGTGAGGTGGAGCAGCATCCCGACTACAAGGTGCTGCGCCGTCTGCAGCCTCGGCGCAGTTTCGGAGTGTGGGATGGTGAAGAGGAGGTCGTACAGGTGGCCGTCGTCGACACTGAGACGACTGGTATGAATGCGGACCGGGATGAAATCATCGAACTCGGGCTCGTTGTCGTGGCGGTTGGCGCGACATCCGGTCAGGCCTTCGAGGTGCTGGAGAGTTACGGATGTCTGGAAGAACCCAGTGGCCCGATACCACCGGAGACGACCCGGGTGCATGGCATCACTGACGCAATGGTGGCCGGTCAGCGTATCGACGACCTGCGGGTGGAGGCGTTGCTCAAGAATGTTGGGCTTGTCATCGCCCACAACGCGAGCTTCGACCGGCGTTTCCTGGAGAAGCGGCTGCCTGTTTTTGCTGGACTGCCCTGGGCGTGTTCGGTGAAGGATGTCGCGTGGTATGAGGAGGGCTTTGGCTCGCAGAAGCTCGACTACATCCTGATGCAGTGCGGCTACTTCCACGAGGCGCACCGGGCCGAGGCCGACTGCCTGGCGTTGCTGGAGGTGCTTCAGCGCCCGCTGGAGAAGGCAGGCGGCGTGGCCATGCGGCAACTCCTTCGCGCTTCCGCACAGAAGCGTTACCGCATCTGGGCCGTGAACTCGCCTTTCGAGGTGAAGGACGATATGAAGGCTGTGGGTTACCGCTGGGATGCGGTAATGCGATGCTGGAACCTTGAAACCAGTGAGGGCGCACTGGAGGAAGAGCTGCAGCGGCTGAAGCTGTTGGCCTATCCCAAGCGGTCGGCGAAGATTTCGGTGGAGGTGCTCGATGCACGAGTTCGGTTCAGTGACCGTCCGGGTATCAGGGAAGAACGTGTGATTTGAAACAGAACTGATTCAGGAGGCGGCCATGTGGCCGCCTCTGTCTTGTCGTCCTACCTCAACACAGCTCCGCAGCAAACCGGGGTGCCGCGGTGGCAAAGCGGTCAGCTGTGAGCGGGGCGTCCGGAAAGCGCTGCCGATGCCGCTCTCCCTTCACCTCATAGTCGATACCGAAGCAGTCCGCACCAAGCAGCTTCACCTGCGCATTCAGCTGCGAGCGCGTGTCCTTGAGGAACTGCTCCTCCAGTTCGGCGGGAAGCACAGGCAGGGCAGCCCAGTCGGCTACTTCGACCCAGCCCATACGCCCGACGCCGCCAATGAAACGAATCCGCTTGGGCTGCAGGCGGAAGAACATGAAATCCAGTGCGAGCAAGTCTTCAGTCTTGGGTAGGTAACGCAGGTAACGCGCCTTCAAGGCCTCGTCCGGTTCAAAGCGTTCGGCGTCGGCCACCAGCGTCAGACGAGCCGTGTCCTGCACATCCTCTGTGCCCGGCTGCACGACTGACAGGCTCACCCGCGGGTTGGCCAGTACGTTCTTGGTGTGTTCGGCCAGCGCGCTGATGCACAGCACCGGGTTGTGGGCGGCATCCAGCGCATAGGGGATGGCAGTGGCGAAGGGGTAGCCGGGAAGCTGGTGCGAGTGCGTGGCCAGCGTGCCAAATGCAGGCAGGTGCAACAAGGACAGAGCGGTTTCCGGCGCGATTTGCATGAGTACGGCCTCGTGGTTGGCTGCGGAGAGTGTGAGCGATGGCCGGCTCACTACATGAGCGAGTTACGTCATATTTTACATTCCGGAACGAGGTCGGTAGAGTCTGCACAATGTAAAGACATAATTCGGATAGCGCCCACCGATGACACGACACAAAACAGAGGCAATCAACCTCCGGATGTCTCCCGAGATGAAGGCCATGCTCAGGGCTGCAGCCGAGCGCGAGCATCGCACGCTCAGCAACATGATTGAGCATCTGCTCATCGACTACTGCGAGCGTCATGCTATCCCTCGGCCCTTGCTGACCGAAGAACGACCCGCTTCCAATCGACGCACTTCAGGCGGCGCCCTGTGACCTCGAACGCAACCCTTATCAAGCTGGGTTATCGGCTTGGGCGCGGTGGTGTTCATGCTGCGCGCACCATGATGTTCGATGAGCTGACGCATCTCTTCGAGCACACAACGCCTGATACGGCGCGTGATGGCTACCGAGCGGAGGTCATCGACTTCAATGTGCTGGGTAAGCCGACTCAAAAGTCTCGCGTGCTCACCTTCGGCCATCTGACCGAGCTCTACGGACTGGACCCCGCCATTCCGGTGTTCCGAGTCTTTCGAAGGCTGTGGGCTGCAGATGAGCAAGCGCGTCCGGTTCTGGCGATTTGTCTGGCTCTCGTCCGCGACCCCGTCTTGAGGCTGTCGGAGTCGTTTGTGCTTGGCAAGGCACCGGGGGAGACGGTGCGGCGAGAGGAGGTCGAGACGTTGATTGAAACAGCCGAGCCAGACCGCTTTAGTCCCGCGACGCTCAAATCCATCGCCCAGAACATCAACGGTAGCTGGACGCAGGCCGGCTACTTGGCTGGCCGGACAAGAAAGGTCCGGACGATGCCGAATGTCACGCCATCCAACATCACTTTCGCATTATTCTTGAGTCATCTTGAAGGTTTGACCGGGCAGCGGCTTTTCTCCTCGCGCTGGATGACTTTGTTGTGTAGCTCGCCTGGTGAGCTAGAGGCCCTGGCAAACTCAGCCTCGCATCGTGGGCAAATCGTTTTTCTGAACGCTGGCGGGGTCAAGGAAGTCCGCTTTCCGGGTTTCCTGACTGCCGAAGAGGAGCAATGGTTGCATGAGTAGCAAGGTTGCGAAACTGGTCGGTGCTTACCGGGAGCACATCTCCGTGCCGTGGGCGGGTGGCCTGGCGGCGATTCAGCGCGTCATCTTTGCGGTGTATGACAAGACCGATGAACTCCGGCTGCGGGCGCACATAGACGAATTCCGTCTGGCTACGCTCGAAGCCGGCCATGAGTGGCTGCTCTTGGACGTCACTAACGCCTTCCCCGAGTGGATGGCGGCTCAGGAGTACCGCGACGCCTACTTCGAGTGCCCAGAGGACCTCACCGGCTACCAGGCCGGTGAACTCACTGAGTTTGTCCACGGCTTGGTCGAGCGCATCAAGACGACCATTAACGCCGAGGCGACGCCGAACACAGTGGTCGCCCTCATGGGTGTCGGCAGCCTCTTCGGGCTGGCGAGAGTGTCCTCGGTCGTGGAAGGTATCAAGGACGCCGTGGGCGGTCGCTTGGTCGTGTTCTTCCCTGGCGAGTACCACCCGGAGAACCACGCCTATCGGCTACTCGACGCGCGTGATGGCTGGAACTACCTCGCCGTGCCGCTGCTCGCCAAGGAAGTTTGAGCAAAACAACGCCGCAGAACCAACAAGAACAAGGGAACACGCTGTGCTGAACCGCGATATCTACGTCAAATCCCCCGAGCAGAACCGGCTGGCCAACAATGGTGTGGCCGAAGTCTCCGAAGACCACTCCGCCGCCGCCCTCGAGGTGCTGCGTTACGAGCTCGAAACCTTCGTCTGCGATGGCCAGTACGCGAAGGGCATCGAGACCATCCTCTCGACCTTCCTGCGCAACCTTGGCACCAAGTCCGAACAGCCTGGGGTGTGGATTTCCGGCTTCTATGGCTCGGGTAAGTCTCACCTGGCCAAGATGCTGCGTGCGCTGTGGACCGACCTACAGCTGCCTGGCGGCGCCTCGGCGCGTGGACTGGCACACCTTCCAGATGCGGTTGCAGACCAGCTGAAGGAGTTGAGTACCGAAGGCAAGCGCAACGGCGGGCTTCACGCCGCGGCCGGTAAGCTCGGCGCCGGTGCCGGGGATAACGTTCGCCTCGCGCTCCTGGGCATCATTTTCAAGTCGAAGGGCTTGCCGGAGCAGTTCGCACAGGCGCGCTTCGTGATGTGGCTCAAGCACGAGGGGCTCTTGGATGCGGTGCAGTCCAACCTCCAGGCGGCGGGTCGAAATCTCCCGCAGGAGCTTCCCCATCTCTACGTCTCGAATCATCTATCTAAGGCGCTGCTGCAGGCCAACTCCGGTCTCGCGGAAAGCGAATCGGCGCTTCGACAACTCATCAAGGCCCAGTTTCCGCAGGTCACCGACGTGACCAACGACGAGATGGTCACTGCCATCCAGGGCGCGCTGTCGGAAGGTGGCAAGTTCCCGCTGACGCTCGTCGTGCTCGACGAGGTGCAGCAGTACATCGGCACCGATGCAGACAAGGCCTACAAAGTGCAGGAGGTGACCGAGTCGCTCTCCAAGCACTTCAATGGTCAGTTGTTGTTCGTCGGTACCGGCCAGTCGGCGCTCTCCGGCATGCCCAACCTGCAGCGGCTGATGGGTCGCTTCCCGGTCCAGGTCACGCTAGGCGACTGGGACGTCGAAAACGTCACCCGCAAAATCATCCTCGCCAAGAAGCCGACCGCCCAGCCCGAAATCGACCGCGTCTGGCGCGACAACCTGGGTGAAATTTCCCGGCATCTGCGAGGCACCAAGCTCGAACACGTCACCGACGACGAGGCGGTTATCACCGCCGATTACCCCATCCTACCGGTGCGCCGCCGCTTCTGGGAAAACATCCTGCGTACCATCGACGCTACGGGTACCGTCGCTCAGCTTCGCAGCCAGCTGCGTGTGGTGCACGAAGCCGCACTGGAAACCGTCGAGCGGCCGCTGGGGCACGTGGTCTCGGGCGATTTCCTGTACGACCAGATTGCCGCCAACCTGGTCTCCACCGCCCAGTTGTCGCGGGAAATCTTTGAGGCGGTGCAGAAGTTCGCTGCCGGTGACCCGTCGTCCCAGCTCAAGGCCCGGCTGCTCAAACTCATCTATCTCATCAACAAGCTCCCCGCGGAGAAAGCGCTTGCCATCGGCCTCAAACCGACTGAGGACGTGCTGGCTGACCTGCTGGTCACCGACCTGAAGGGTGGCTCGACCGAGCTGCGCCGAACCCTTCCTGCTCTGCTCGATGAGCTTCAGGAGAAAGACCACCTGGTGATGGCACTCGATGGCCCCAATGGCGCCGAGTACCACCTGCAAACGCGCGAATCGAGCGCCTGGTACGACGAGTTTCGTTCCCAGGAATCTCAGCTCAAGGCTTCGCCACAGAACGTCGAGGTCAAGCGCGCGGACTTCTTCAAGGCGCGCTTTCGTGCAGTGATGAGCAAGGTGCGTGCGGTCCAGGGCTCTGCGCCCGAGGTGCGCACGCTCTCGGCCTGCTTTGATGAAGCCTTGCCTAAAGACAACGACAAGGCGCTTTACCTCTGGATTCAGGATGGCTGGCAGACGGATGAGAAGTCGGTCGTCGCCGAAGCGCGTGCGAAAAGTGCGGAGAACCCGACGCTCTTCGCCTACATGCCAGCGCAGAGTAAAACGGACCTTGCCAACGCCATCGTTACCCTGGAAGCCGCCAAGGCCACGCTCAGCCGCAAGGGCACGCCCAACACCGAGGAAGGGCGTAACGCGCAGCGCTCGATGGAAAGCCGTCAGCGCAATGCCGAGAAAGAAATCGAGACCCTGCTAAACACCTTGTTTACAGGTGTTCGCGTGTTCCAGGCCGGAGGCCAGGAGGTCACCCAAGGCAACGACCTGACCGAGCGCCTCAATGCTGCAGTGAAGTCCTCAGTCATCCGTCTGTATCGCGAGTTCGACATCGCTGACCAGAAAGGCTGGGACAAGGTGCTGGACGAAGCCCGCAAGGGCAACGCCGAAGCCATGCGCGCCATCAACCATATGCAAGAGCCCAAGTCCCACCCGGTGTGCCAGAAGATTGTCGGCTTCCTGGGAGCAGGTAAGAAAGGCGCCGACATCCGCGAGAATTTCGAATCACCCCCGTACGGCTGGCCGCGCGACACCATCGACGGCGCGCTCTACATCCTGCTCGCCACCGGCGAACTCAAGGCACGCGACCTCGCGCACAAGGCGGTCGACGCCAAATCGCTGGAGCGCAGCAAGCTGACCCAGGCGTTCTTCGAGCCGGAATCCGTCAACATCACCCCCATCCAGAAAATCAAGATTCGCGCCCTGTTCCAGAATCTGGGCATCGGCTGCCAACCGGGTGAGGAACTGGCCAAGGCGCCTGCTTTCATTACCAAGCTCAAGTCCCTGGCCGCGGCAGCCGGCGGCCCCGCACCGCAGCCCGAACCGCCCAGCGCCGCAGCCATCACCGCTCTCGAACAGGCGAGTGGCAATGGTCTTTTGCTGGAGCTCGTTTCCAAGGCCGATGAACTCACTACCTTGGCAAAACAGTGGGAGCAAACCGCTCAGCTCATTCAGAAGCGCCAGCCGCTCTGGAACCAGCTCACTGCCCTCCTGGACCACGCCAAGTCGCTCAGCCCCTATGCCGAGTTGAAGGCCGAGGTCGCAGCCATCTCCGCGCAGCGCAGCCTGCTGGCAGAGCCAGACCCGGTCCGACCGGTACTGGAGCGCACCACCGAAACCCTGCGTAAGGCCCTTACCGCCAAGCTCGACGGCTACAGCGATGAGTTTGAGGCACAGATGGCGCAGCTTGAAGCCGACAGTAACTGGCAAAAGCTCGACGGCGAGAAGCACGCCGAGCTGATACGCGCTCACCACATCGATTCGCCCGCCAGTCTTGACCTCTCCACCGCAGAGAAGCTCTCGGATGCGCTGGATGAGTGCGACCTGCAGCGCTGGATAGAGCGCACCCAGGCGCTTACCACGCGGTTCGCTGCGGTGCGGATGGACGCTGCGAAGCTGCTCAAGCCCAACGTCGTCCAGGTGAAGCTGCCACAGCGCACGCTCAACGACGCCGAGGAAGTGAAGGCCTGGTTGCTAGAGGTCGAGCAGCTATTGCTCTCGAAGGTTCAGGTTGGACCGGTGACCTTCTAAGAGCGGGGAAGCACGTCGAATTGAATAGGAAGTTTCAGAACAACAACATCAGGGGGTGTCAATGAAATCGCCGAAGAGATTACGTTCCGATATTCAAACGCTGACGATGCATCTTGGTCAGGTCCGAGACGCCCTTGTAAGGCGCTCGACTGAGCCCCTGGCGCAGATTGGCAAGGAATGCCAGCGAGCGTCCGAAGCGCTTGGCGAGATTCTGAAGACGCAGAACCTTCCAGAAGACTATAAGGTCGCTGTTGTTGGGCGGTTCAAAGCCGGCAAGTCGTCCTTTGTAAATGAGTTGCTCGGCGCGCGTCTCGCAGGGGAGGACACCAGCCCTGAGACCGCGGCAATCACGACCTTTAAGCATGGCGACCGCGTGAAGGCCACGGTTCACTTCGTGCCCAAGGAAACCTGGGTTGGCCTGCAAAGGCTCTACGAGGACGACCCGAAACACATCGACGCTCACCGGGTGAAGATGTGGAAAAACTTCGCGAAACCGCGCAAGACTGCTGATGGGCAGGACGCTGAGCCGTTCGACCTTAAATCCCTGGAAACACAATTCGTCAAAGCGGGTGGTTTCAGTCTCACGGTGGAACTGGCCGCAGAGGGCGGAAAGAAGGCGGAGTCCGAGTTCCGCAAGCGGCTCAAGGAATTTACGTCCGGGTCGAAGCCGCACCATTGCCTGGTTGAGAAAATCGAAATCACCTCACCGGCGGAAATTCTCGACCAAGGTGTATTGCTCATCGACACTCCGGGACTGGATGACACCGAGCGGTTCCGTGTTTCCCTCACCGAGAAGGCAGTTGAAGACGTCGACGCGGTGCTTTTCTTGACCAAATCAGGGGCTGCCTATGGTCAGTCTGAGAAGGACTTTCTGCTTACCTTGCTGCGGAAAGGCACCGTCAAGCAGCTCATCATAGTCATCACCCAGGTGGACCAAACCTACGAGCAGTACCTGAAGGCGTGTTTGAACAATGATGAGGACCCCGATTCGATTTCCTTGCGAATCGAGAGAGAGCGTATCCGCATCATCGCCGAGATTTCTGCGACTCTCGATGACCTTAGTAGTGATGATTCGCCCGCAATGCGACGCTATCGAGAGCAGCTGGGTGAGGTCGGCTTGGCATTCACATCAGCCCAGATGCATCGCGACTGGAAGGCTGGTCGCCCAGTGCAGTACGCGATTGAGGGCAACGACCCGGGTGGCGTCGAGAGTCTGAAGCATCAGCTGCTTCATCTGCTGTCGACGGAGTCGCGTCTCGCGTTGGCAGCCCAGGGCATCAGCGTAAGCGCGAAAGGGGTCTTGCTTGACCTTCAGGAAGTGCTTCACAAGAAGCTGCTTGCCATTCGCGGTATCAAGGACAAGGAGGTGGCTGAGAAGAAGCTCAATACCTTTCGTGTTCAATTTGGGGAGGGCTGCGAACGGTTTAAGGGGGCTGTTGAGCAGCAGGTAGAGCTGCTACGGGACCGATTGGCGCAGAATTCGAAGCAGCGGGAGCTGTTCATCGAGAACATCGGTTTGCTGGCTGAGCAGCAGCTCGCAGCCTTCGAATCGGACGACGTCGGCAGACATTGGCGTACCCGACGCTCCGGCTATTGGGGCTATATGCGCGGGCTGCAGCAGCGTGTCGCAAACCGCATCTTCCCCAAGGTGCAGGAGCTTCTGGCTGAGCAGACCAAACTGTTCGCCGACTTTACCCACGATTTCGAAGTCTTCTTGGGCCGCCTTTCCGCTGATGGCGCAGCCATCTCGGCCGAGCTTGAACTCGGTGAAGCCATGCCCTTCGACGTTACGGCCAAACTCAAGGAGTCGTTGGAGCGCTCGATTGAGCGAGCCAACGAACTCATCGCCAACGAAGAGCTGCAGGTCATGTCGCTGTTGGACGACTTCGTCACCGATGAAGTGTCCGAGAAAATCAGTGAACGGCGTGACCGCGTCAGCAACATCTTCGGTCAGGGCACCACCGTCGCGCAGTCGCAAGAGGTACGGGCGTTCTACCGAGATGTGAAGGCGCTGCTGCAAGAGGCGCTGGCCAATCACCTGCGTGTTCGGTGTAAGGCCTTTGGGGACTTCTTGATGGACGAGGCGGCAGGTGCGCCACGGGATGCATTGAACGAGGTCCACACCCTGCTTGAGCAGGCGGCTGACAACATTCGGGCCGCTGCGGCGGCCGTTGTCGTGGGGCAGAAGGATGCTGCGGAGTCGCTGACACACAGCATCGATGACGAATTGAAGCCGGTTCTGCTTGCCTGTGACACCTTGTTCGAGGCGACCCAAGACATCGACTCTGGCGCGGTCGCTGTTGCGCCAGAGTCGCAACCCTCGACCGTTCACACCGAAGAACGTCAGCGGGTCAATCTACCCGATGAGCTGAATTCGAACGCCTGGTTCGTCGAACTACAGCAATCCGCTACCAATATTGTTCGTCGTCATCGTCTGCGTGACGGTGAAATCGGCTGGCCTTTCGAGCGGGTTTTTGAGGCGGGGCTGCTGAAGGGGTGCAACAAGGTCGTCATCATCGACCCCTATCTCGCCGCCCATCATCAGATTCGCAATTTGAATGAGCTCCTGCTACTGGTTGCGGAGGTCGCACGGCCTAAGGAAATTGCCATCCTCACTGCCTTCGCGCCTCCTGAGTCTGTGGGTCATCAAGACCGGGCGCTGGATAACACGGCTACTGACCTTTTCAAGAATTTCGGCGTCACGCTCACCATCGAACGGCAGACGGGGCTTCATGACCGATACGTCATGTTCGACCACGGGGTGCTGTTCAAGCTTGGGCGAGGACTGGACATTTACAAGCCGGCAACCGGCCTGGCTGCTCACCGACCCGCAAGTCGACGTGTCAGACAAACCGAGATTGACGTGTTCGTTCCAGACCAGCACGCCTTGCTTGAAAAGTCGAAAAACCCGTAACGCACTCTTGTCACGTTCAGTCCGCGTCGTTCCTCGACGACGCGGCGTTACCTCTGTTACCTCTCTAGCGCAATGAACACCAACAAAAACGAACCGCTCGCCAAGCCGCTGCGCACCCAACTCGAAAACACCGTCAAAGCCGCCCGCGACATCGCCGAGACCGCTGCCCGTGCCGCCTTGCTGCAGCTCGCGGTAGGCGAGGGCAGGGTGCCGGATTACCTCAACGACGCCCAGCGCGTTCTGCGCCGCCGTCTGCGTGCTCACGGCCGTAGTCTGGGCGACGCCAAGCACGGCGACGACTCCCAGGAGCTGCGCCGGCTGGTGTGGGAGGTGGCCTATGAGCACTGGCACCGCATGCTCTTCGCCCGCTTCCTCGCCGAAAACGGCTTGCTGCTGTGGGAGCCGGGCGCGGCGGTGTCGCTGCAGGACTGCCGCGAGATGGTCGACCACCACCCCGAGATGGCGATGGGCGCGCGCAGCGAGTGGGAACTCGCCGGCAAGCTCGCGGCGCGTATGCTTCCGCAGGTGTTCAAGCCGCAGCATCCGGTGTTCGAGCTCGTGTTCGCGCCCGAGCATCAGCGCGAGCTGGAACGCCTGCTCGCCGCGCTGCCGCCCGAGGTCTTTCAGGCCAGCGACAGCCTGGGCTGGGTGTATCAGTTCTGGCAGGCGCGGCGCAAGGACGAGGTCAACGCCTCAGAGGTGAAGATTGGCGCGGACGAGCTGCCCGCCGTCACCCAGCTGTTCACCGAGCCCTACATGGTGGACTTCCTGCTCCACAACGCGCTCGGCGCTTGGTGGCTCACCCGCCACCCGGACACGCCCTGCCCGGTGCCGCTCACCTACCTGCGCACGCTGGAGGACAGCACGCCGGCAGCTGGCCGATTCGAGGGATGGCCCGACACGCTGGCCGACTTCAAGCTGCTCGACCCCTGTTGCGGCTCGGGGCACTTTCTGGTGGCGGCCTTTCTGATGCTGGTGCCGATGCGCATGACGGCGGAGAACCTCTCCGCTCACGAAGCGGTGGATGCGGTGCTGCGCGACAACCTGCATGGCCTGGAGCTGGACCCGCGTTGCGTGGAAATCGCGGTGTTCGCGCTGGCGCTCGCCGCCTGGCGCTTCCCGGACGAGGCCGGCCAGCCGCTGGGCGTGCGCGCGGACATGCCCGCGCCCAATATCGCCTGCTGCGGACTGAAGGTGGCCGCGCGGGCGGCGGACTGGATGGCGCTGGTTCCCGACGAGGTCCCGAACGCCGCCTACCTGCGCCAGGAGTTGCGCCTGCTGCACGACAGCTTCTCGCAAGCGCCGCTGCTTGGCAGCCTGCTCGACCCAGCACGCAGCCTGAAGAACGACCTTGCCACGACCAGCTTCGACACCTTGCGCGCGCTGCTGGAGCGGGCGCTGTCCACCGAGCGCCCGGCCACGTTGTGGGGCGAGGGCAACGAGGTGCAGGACGAGGCCTGGGACCACGCCCTGACCGCCCGCGGCCTGCTCGATGCCGCCCGGCTGCTGGATGCGCGCTACCACCTGGTGGTGACCAACGTGCCCTATCTGGCGCGCGGCAAGCAGTCCGAGGCGCTGAAGGCCTTCTGCGAAAGCCACTACCCGGACGCCAAGAACGACCTCGCCAACGTGTTTCTGGAGCGCTGTCTGGAGCTGTCGCAGCCGGGTGCTGCCGGCGTGGTGCAGATTGTGATGCCGCAAAACTGGCTGTTCCTCACCAGCTACAAAAAGCAGCGCGAAAGCCTGCTGAAGCGGGTGCAGTGGAATCTGCTGGCGCGGCTGGGGCCGGGCGCCTTTGAGACCATCAGCGGCGAGGTCGTGCAGGCTGTCCTGCTCACCCAGACCCATGCGCCGGCGGACGAGGCGTTTGCCTTGCGCGGCGTGGATGCCAGCGGGCCGAAGGGGGCGGCGGAGAAAGCGGCGCTGCTGCGGGAGGGGGAGGTGGTGTCGGTGGGGCAGAAGGGGCAGTTGGGGAATCCGGATGCAAAGATTGCTTTCAGCACAGCACTCATTTCGGAGCATAAGCCACTCTCCGCATACGTCGTCGCACCGCAGGGCGTAATTACTGGCGACGCAGACCGCTGGAGACGCAACTACTGGGAGGTAATGCCGGTTCGTGACGGCTGGGTCGGCTTCCAGTCCGCTGTACAGGCAGATGCGCTGTACGACGGTAAAGCCTTTGCGGTTGATTGGCGTACCCAGGGTGCCGGCATGGTTAGGCCGCGCCCTGACTGTTATGCGTTTGGCAGGCAAGGCGTCGGCATAAGTCAGATGCGTTCGTTGCCAGCTTCCATTTTCAGTGGAGATAAGTTCGACGGCAATGTGGCTCCTCTAATCCCTAAGTCTGATGAGCACTTACCTGCATTATGGTGTTTTGTTTCATCCGCTGAGTTCAAGGAGTTGGTTAGGGCTTTGGACCAAAAGCTCAACGTCACTAACGGAAGCTTCCTCCAAGTCCCCTTCGACCTTGTCCACTGGCAACAAGTCGCCGCCGAACGCTACCCCAACGGCCTGCCCAAGCCCTATTCCGACGACCCCACCCAGTGGCTGTTCCACGGCCATCCGCAGCCCGCCACCGACCCGCTGCAGGTCGCCGTCGCCCGCCTGCTCGGCTACCGCTGGCCGGGCGAGACCGACGCCGACATGGAGTTCGCCGACGAAGCCTGTCAGTGGATTGCGCACACCGACAAACTCGCCGCCCACGCCGACGACGACGGCATCGTCTGCCTGCCCGCCGTGCGCGGTGAAAAGCCCGCCCACGAGCGCCTGCTGGCACTGCTCATCGACGCCTGGGAAACCGTCACCCCCGGCAGCTGGAAAGCCTCCACCCTCGACCGCCTGCTGGCCGAGGCGGATTACGCCGGCAAGAGCCTGGAAGTGTGGCTGCGCGAGAAGTTCTTCGAACAGCACGCAAAGCGCTTCCACCACCGCCCCTTCATCTGGCATGTGTGGGACGGCCTCAAGGACGGCTTCGGCGCGCTGGTCAGTTACCACAAGCTCGACGCCCGCAACCTGGAGCGCCTCATCCACACCTACCTGGGCGACTGGATTCGCATTCAGGAAGCGGGCGTGGCCAGCGGCCTCGATGGCGCCCCGCAACGGCTGGCCGCCGCGCAGGCGCTGAAGAAAAAGCTCGAAGTCATCCTCGAAGGCGAAGCGCCCTACGACATCTTCGTGCGCTGGAAACCGTTCGCCGAGCAACCCATCGGCTGGAACCCCGACCTCAACGACGGCGTGCGCCTCAACATCCGCCCCTGGATGACCGCCGGCGTACTTCGCCACAACAAAGGCCCGAAGCTCAACATCAAGTGGGACAAGGACCGCGGCAAGGACGTGGAAAGCGCACCGTGGTTCGCGGTGTTCAAGGGCGACCGCATCAATGACCATCATCTGACGCTGGCGGAGAAGCGGGCAGCGCGGGGGGCTGCGACCTAGGCGACGTGGAACGCGCAGACATCCTCCGGCAGTCGCCGAAGACTCCAGTTGATGACGCTAGGTGTCAGGCTTATGTGGCTGCCACCACGGCAGTCGAACGAGCGCGCTAGCCGGCTGCGGCATCACCGTACGCGCCGTTTTCGACTGAGAAATAAGAGAAGAAAAAAGGAAAGGTAGGATGGAAATTCGGCTCATCGAGAAAGCCGGTGTACCAGCTTCTGAAATTGAGGCACATAAGAGCATTCAGCAGGCCTTTGACAACGCACCGTTCACCAAGACGTGGGTTGGCTATGCCTCATTCAAGCTGAACCGAGGTGGACCTGGCGCCGGTGATGACGATTTTGACCTCGTCCTGGTTACCCACACCAACATTATCGTGGTTGAGCTAAAGAACTGGCGTGGTAAGCGTCTCGAGTCAAGAGCGGGTAATTGGTACGTCGATGGTGAGCCTAGGGGTCGGTCTCCCGTGCCGCTTGTGAACCTTAAAGGCAAACGACTTGCGAGCGCATTACAGAAGAAAGTGGGGCCCGGGAAGACTCCATTCATCTGTTCGTTCGTCGTCATGGGTGATGCGATAGACGAGCTGGATATCGACGACAATGAGTCCGCCTCCGTACTGCGCCTGAGCCAGCTGCTTACTTGGACTCAGGAGAGCAATTACCGCAAGTACATTCGAGGGAAAGAGCGCTTCAATCCCCTCGCATTCAAGCCAGCCTACGACTTGTTCTTTGAAGGTCCCCGAGGGCGTCCTCAAGGTTTTGTGTTGCATGGTTACAAGCCCGATACACAGCCACTTTGGCAGCACCCTACCAAGCTGTATGCAGAATTTCGCGCGAAGGAGAAACAGGACCCTGACAAGCTTGCATTGCTTCGTCAGTGGGACTTTGGGGCTCTTGGTGCCGAGCTTATCGGCGAGGGGGAGCGCGGATTCATTGGGTTGCGGGAACAACGAATCTACGAATATGTTGAGCCACGAAATGGCGAGCTGTCGCTGAGTCTTCTGCGGCCGGTTGCCAGGAAGTCGGAGAGCGACGTAACGCAAGACTTTGCTGAGTTGTATGCGCTTCCACCGAAGGTTACGCGGCTTAGCGAGTTTGTAAATGCTGCGTTGCCCAAGATGTCAGGGGCGGAGCGCGTGGTTCTGGTCAAGGCGATGTTGCAGCGTTTTGCAGACCTACACGACCTCAATGTTGCTCATCGTGATGTTGGGGCGCATTGCCTGTGGGTTGACCGACCTGCCAAGGTCATTATCTCGGGCCTTCCTGCGGCGTATTACCCTGCAATGGCTACGGTGGCTGAATTCCGCGACAGAGTAAAGGTCGAACGCTCGAATTTGCCGGAGGATACAGGGCTATCCCAGGAGTGTTCTCCCTATCAGCGTGACGTATATATGTTGGGGGTGCTTGCGCATCTCATTTTGTTCGGTGAGAGACCGCCTAAGGTTAACGGAGTTTTTGCTTGGGCGAAACGCGCCGATGACCAGTACGCAGGGGCCTATGATTCAGTCTTAGCGAAAGCGTTAAGTATCGAACCTCGCGAGCGTTTCGCTAACGCCAGGGAAATGCTCGAGGCGACAAACCTTGCGTCTACTAATGAGAATGAACAGGTCATTGACCTAAGTGCGTTCGAATCGCATCGCGCAAAGACTCGAGTTCGTGACTACCCGGAAGAGTCTGACCCGCTCACCGATGATGATGACTTGCTGTCCTATAGGAGCTCCTATGAGGGGCAGCCGGTGCTGGTCAAGGAGTGGCATGGGGTAGAGCCGGACCTGAAAAAGCCTGATGTGGCAATTCGGCTTCTTTCATTCCTTGAGCGCGCTCGTAACTTGAAAGCGGCAAATTTGGTTGGTCTGCCGAGCATCTATGACTATGGATTGAGTCGAAGAAGCCTGTTAGTGGTCCAGCAATGGGTTGAGGGGCAGACCCTTAGAGAGTGGATGACTGAGCCTCGAAGTGTTGAATCTCGGCTCATCATAGCCAAGGGATTGGTGAATACGCTAGCTCGTTTGCATGACTTTGAATGGTCTCATGGAGACATCAAGCCAGATAATATCGTCGTCGAGCAGGCCGGAGCTCCAGTGTATGTCGACGTTCTTGATTTTAGACGTGGTGGTGCTGATGCCTACAGCACGGCATACCTGCCTGCCGACTACAAGACGATGTCGCCGATGGCTCGAGACCGTTATAGCCTGGCGCTCGTTATTAAGGAGTTGCTGTTTGACGCTGCAGCAGGAGTTGAACAGTTAGGACTCGAGCGTGTTCGAGAGGAGGTTGAGCGCCTCATACAGGACCGCAGTGTTTCCGCTCTGGAGCCACTTCAAAGCGCGCTTGATGGCAAAGGGCAACAAGCGGACGTTGGGGAGCTTGAGCCTTTCCGTATTACGGTACGAAACATACGGCAGAGCGGTATCGAGCCCGGTGAGATGGTTTCTGATAATGGGTACTTCTATCTCTCAATGGAGAAGTCACATAAGTCAGACGACCTTTACCTGATGCACGTGGTCGGGGCCAGCGCACAACTTACTTTGGCTTGGTCGACAACCGAAGAGTCGGTGATGTGGCTTCAAGTTAAGCGGGTTGACTTGACTCAGTTCATTCGAGCTCAGGAAAAGTGCTTTGGTCGGCTACCTCTACGGTTGACTTTGCTTGATGGTGCGCAGAATGAAGCGTCTGAATTAGCTCCATCTCTATCACTATGGCATGAGACCTTCTTGGAAGAACTCGGTGAGACCGCTGCTGATTCGATGGAGGAGGAAGGAACTCATCGCCATGAGGAAGTAGCGCTTGGTGATACGGTGCGTGATAGGGGCGAGGTCGGCGACGAAAGTTCCAACTCTCTCGTTGATGCGAGGGAGTTGTGGCGATGCCTCCTAGAGGCGGAAGAAGAGTCGTTGCCTCTGGCGATAGTGACAGGTGACATAGGCCGAAACCCTCAGCGAGAGCATCAGATGCTCGTTCCATGTGTCTTGGAGGGGGGCGGTTTCGACCCAGACGATGACGATAGAACATGGGTTGAGCGCCAGATGCCGGACGGGACGTGGCGTCGTTGCGGTGACCTCGAGCTACGTGACACCCAGCTGGGCGAAAAGGTTGAGTTGGCCATTGAGAGGTGGGTAGGTAAGCCACCGAGGCAAGGGGATGCGTTCAGGTTACGCAGCAACATGGAGAGCGCGTCGCTTAATCGGCGTGCAGCGGCCGTTGAACGGATATTGGAGGGTAAATCCGTCATCCCGGACCTTATCGACTATTTTGATACAGCCGGGAAGCAACCTAGTCCAGTCAATTACGGGTCGCTTTCTGAGTCGGTTTTGGCGGGCTATGCACAGGGTCCAAAGCCGCTTAACGACAGCCAAAGAGAGGCCTTTCAGAAGGCGCTGCAGTATGGTCCGATAAGTCTTCTCCAAGGGCCGCCAGGTACGGGCAAGACTTGGTTCATCGCATCGCTGCTGCACCACTTGGTCACACGTGAGGGCGCGCGCAGGGTACTTGTCGTTAGCCAAGCCCACGAGGCGGTGAACAATGCGCTTGAGAAAGCCCTTGAACTGTTCGAGGGGAAGGGAATTGCATTTGACGCGGTGCGGCTTGGTCACGAGTCAGTGGTTTCGGACCCGATTCGCCACCTGCATTCCTCGGCGATTGAACAGGTATATCGAGAGCGCTTCAAAGCTGAGTACAAGGAGCGTGTAGTCCGCTTGGCAACTGAGGTGGGTCTTCCAGAGGATTTCGCAGCGGCCGCTGTGAAGTTGCACGTAAGTCTTGGGCGCTTAGCTGACCAGATTGCGGTGCTTGAACTGAGTCTTGCAAGTGACCAAGGAAAGGGCGAGGACGGTAGTGAGGAGGATGGCGACCCGTCCAAGCCGGAGGTGCGCCTCCGAAGTCTCATCCAAACCTTCAGAGAAATCTGCGCTCGTGATTATCAATATGACGCTCCAGAATTGCCACTTGCGGCTGTCCTTGACCATTTGTTTGATGTGCTTGCGAAGGTCCACGATGTCCAGTCACCGCTTGCGTTGAGTCAGCTGCGCGCATTACTGAAACTCTCGGACGACTGGCTGAAAACCCTTGGGGAGCCCTCTGCTAACTTCGTCGAGTTCCTGGCCAAGTCTCGCACCGTGGTTGCTGGAACATTGGTCGGTATTGGGCGTCGTGCAGCGGGCGTAGTACAGAACATGTACGACTGGGTCATTATCGATGAGGCTGGTCGAGCCGCACCGAGTGAGTTGGCTGTCGCGCTACAGACGGGAAGGCGCATCCTTTTAGTGGGTGACCATAAGCAACTTCCCCCGACTTTCACGCAGGAGGTGCGCGATGTGGTCAAGAGGAAGCTGGGGCTCGAGCGTGAGCAAGTGGCCTTTGTAAGTGACTTTGAGCGACTTTTTGACTCCAATTACGGGCAGAACGTTGGGGCGTCACTGCGACTTCAGTATCGGATGGCGCCATCGATTGGGGAGCTTGTCTCAGAGGTCTTCTACGGAGGGCTGTTAGCAACAGGACGCGGCCCGACAACGCTGGAGGCGAGATTGCTGCCTCGCCAACTTCAGTATGAGGTTTCGTGGATTGATACAAGCGTGCTCGGCAAGGTTGCTCTTGAACAGTGTTCGCCTGACGGGATGGCGTACTGGAACGAGGCGGAAGTTGAAGTGGTGATGCAGGTCCTGAAGTCCATGATGCAAACCAAAGAGTTGGTTTCGGAGTTGCGTAAAGGGCTTCATGCCGGCGAACCCATCATCGGCATCATCTGCATGTACTCTAAACAACGGGAGCTTCTAAATCGTAAGAAGAATGAGGCGCGGTGGATTTCTCCGGACCTGAAGAAGCTAATTAAAGTCGATACCGTCGATAGTTACCAAGGAAAGGAGAACAAGGTGGTCATATTGACTACCGTCAGGAACAATCCTCATCAGCGACCTGGATTCCTGCAGAGCCCTAACCGTATCAACGTCGCGATGTCGCGTGCTATGGAGCGATTGATAATCGTTGGTGCGAGTTCGATGTGGCGAGGACGTAACCAGGAGCTTCCCCTGGGGAAGGTTCTCCACAAGGTAGAGGCTATGGCACAGGAGAAACGTGCAGCGATGGTTCGTGCGCAGGAGTTTTACGGATGAGCGGGCATTTGTTTGAGTTCAATAGGGTTACGTTTGCCCTGCCGGCGCAGTCCTTCAAGATTGCTGCGTTCATATCGGCCGAAGAGCGCCTTCCCGCTGTGACCGAGTTTGTGCTGCGGTTGCTGCACACTTGCGGAAGGGTCTCTTTTTCCGGGTTTCGTGCATATTTCGGGTTTTCGGAGGCTGAAGCACTGGCGGTCATCGAGTCTTTGGACCGTCAAGGGTATATCCGACTTATTGACGAGACGCTGTCGCTTAGTGAGCAGATGGTTACTCGATTCGAGGCTTCGCCTGACGAATATCCATGGGTTGCGAAATTGAAAAAGCGCAACGATGTTGTGTCTTTTGACTTGCTTGCATTTACTTCACTCGGTCGTGCTGATTTCGCTTTCGCATCAGATAACTGGATTAAGTTAAACCCGCCCGAAGAGATTGTGGGAAATAGTTTGTCGCGCGCAAGAAAGGCGTACAGAGAAAGCTTTGTAGAAATCGAGCGAGAAGCAGCAAGGGGGCGTGGAGAGGCAAGAGAGCGCTCATATGGGGTCCACTCCATCGAGAGTGTCGAAGCTAGGAGAACCGGGTTCGTTCCTCTGACCTTGAGTTTAGCTCTAGATGAGGCCGGACACTTGGCAATAGCACTCCCTACCGAGTTCGAGCGCGGTGCCAAACCAGAGCTTCTACAGGCTTTTCAAGAGCGAGTTGTTGACGAGTTTGAAAAGCATGGTGCTACAACGAACGGGAACGAATTTGACGATTTTATCGAGCTCTTTAGGCTCGACTTCCTCAGAGAGTACCTGACTGGGAGTCACTTCGACTTTGTGAGGTACGCTAAAAATATTGGGCGTGGATTGGCCGTGCCACAAGGCCTGCAGCCCCTATTTGGTGGGTTGTATCTTGAAAGAAATGCGAATGTTATCGATTCAGCTCTGCGTCACGCTCGTGCTGGAGTGAAAGGTAGTCAGAAGCATTTAAGCTCAGTCGCATGGATGGCGCCCGATTACAATTTCTGGGGGCGTGGTGAGGATTTCAAGCGTACCGTCGAACAGATTAAGAGGACGCTAAAGGGTGGAGGTGGCGATGCGCTTTATGTCTTCGATTTTGCTGAAGTAGGTCAAGAACAGAACGTGAGCAGTCGGTACTCAAATACTGGGGTGTCTGAGCTTCACTTACTGAGGCCAGGTGGGGTAGCAAGTGCCCCATGGGCAGGGATGTTGGAGTTGGTGCTGTATCCCTGCAGTTTTGGTGTCGTGATGCTGCATGTGCCGGTCGAGGGGTGTCCTGGAGTAAGTGCTTCAGTAGGTGTCCTCACTCGAACAACAAGCCACCTCCGCCTGATTCATCGCCTCATATTGGATAGAGCCGCGGGCAGCCATTACGTCGGAAAACATTCATCCAAGAAGCAAAGTACAAGGACGAGGCCGTCAAGTGGGATGGCCGAGAATTGTGGTTTCTTGCACTACTCTGACTGCTCTGTGGGAGTGGCTGGAAAGACGCTTTCCTGAGCTGAGATTATGAGACTCTTGAACCTTCTTTTCGATGCGCTTTGTTCGGCTTCAAAGGTCAATCGCTCGCTCATGTCCCCGCCGGCAGCCGTGTTGTGGACTGACGCCGAGCGACAATGGTCCGCAGTAATCCCTAGCCTTCGGCAACTTGGGTTGAGTGTCGTGACCTTAGGAGATTACCAGCCGGATGAAAGAATGGGGCCGGCCATCTGGCTGAAATGTGCTCTGGCCGGAAAGCTCGATGGTGTGGCGCTGGATGGCGTGCCGGTGGTGTACCTGCCGGGCGTCTCGCGTGCCGACCTACGTGCCATTGAGTCCTGCCCACGGCACCTCCAACCTCTCGCAGAGTTGCAGTATCGCGGCGTGTTCTGGACCCAGGTCAATGCCAAGGACTGGACGCTCAACGCTTTCCTGACTTCGAAGAATGGTGGTCTGGGATTGAACGTCGCTCAGGACCAAGCGACACAGAAGGCTTTGCTACGCGCCCTGTCGTCGGGCGAGCTTATGGGCAAGGCGGTCGAGGAACTGCGAGGGCGACTGATTGACGCGGCCTGGCTGGACAGCTTGCTGGCGCCGAATCCGACGCGGGACATCCTTGTCTGGATGAACGATGCCAAGGCAACCGAAGGCGCTTGGCAGGGTGGCCGCTGGGAGGTGTTCGTCAGCCGTTGCCGTAAGGACTTCGGCTTCGACCCGGCCAAGGATGGCGAGCTGACCGCGGCAGAGAAGCTTGCAGCCAGGGCCGGCTCGTGGGGTGCGGTCTGGGAGTTGTACAAGGACGCCTATTCGAGCTTCCCCGCGGTCGTCGAGCTGCTCTCGAGAGTTCAGTACAGCATGGGCGACCTGTTCGCCGACACCTCGGCCTATCCCAAGGCGAACGACGAAGGTGAGTCTGACCTGCGCTACCGGCTCAATGGCTTGAGCGCGATGACGGCGGTTCAGGCGCGCGCTGCGATTCTCGATGCCGAAAAGCAGCATGGCGAGCGGCGGTCTTGGCTTTGGGCTCAGATGGGTAAGGCACCGCTCGCTCGTGCGCTCGGGCATCTCGCGTTCGTAGCGCAACACACCGAGGCGGCTGCGTTCGGGAACTCGTTGGAGGCCCAGGCGGAGCGTTACCGAGAAGAGGCTTGGCGGGTCGATGCGGAAGTGCTGCGGGCCTTGGCTCAAGCGCACACCAAAGCGGACCTGGAAGCTGTAACGGCCGCACTGCGCGCGGTCTATCTGCCTTGGTTGGAAGCGTCGAGTGTCGCATTCCAGAAGGCAGTGGCCGAGTCCGGTGGGCTCAATCCGGACGGCGTCTCGAAAGTGAGTGACCCCGCAGGCACCTGCGTGGTGTTTGTAGATGGTTTGCGCTTCGACGTTGCACAGATGCTGGCGAGTCGTTTGGGGGGTATGGGGCAACTGACGCTGAATTCGGGCTGGACCTCGCTGCCCTCGGTCACTGCATCGGGCAAGGCCTGGGTGTCTCCGGTTGCGAATCTGATTGCAGGCAAGGCGGACGATGTGGATTTCGAGCCCAATGTGGCCGCGACCATGAAGCCGCTGAACACCTACAACTTCCGCAAGCTGCTGGCGGACGCGGGGTACGAGCCTCTGACTGGTAGCGAAACCGGCGACCCGGCGGGTAAGGCCTGGGTGGAGTGCGGCGACCTGGACCACTTCGGGCATGAGCATGGCCTGCGGCTGGCTCGCGACATCGACGGCCAACTGGCCGAGATTGTCGAGCGCCTGCAGGCGCTGGCCGATGCGGGCTGGCGGCGGTTTCGCATCGTGACCGACCACGGCTGGTTGTTGGTGCCCGGCGGTATGCCCAAGGCGGAGCTGGCCAAATCGCAGGCTGAGACGCGCTGGGGACGCTGCGCGGTGTTGAAGGACAGTGCGACGGCGACGCCGCTGACCTTTGGCTGGGATTGGTGCCCGCAGGTGCAGATTGCCTTCGCGCCCGGCATCGCGAGCTTTGTGGCCGGCGCTGAGTACGTCCATGGCGGACTGAGCTTGCAGGAATGCCTGGTGCCCGAGGTGATGCTCGAACTGGAGGGCGGTACGCCGGAGACCAACGTTTCCATCTCCAAGCTCGCCTGGCGCGGACTGCGCTGCAACGTCGAGGTGTTACCGCCGTTACCCGGCTTGAAGGTAGATATCCGCACAAAGGCTGCCGCTGAGGAGACCTCCATCGCAGCGGCGGTGAAGGAGCTGGTTGAAGGCAAGGCGTCGCTGGCGGTGGCGGACGACTCGAATGAGGGGACCGCTGCGGTCCTGGTGGTGCTCGACAGCCAGGGTAAGCTGCTGGCCAAGATGAATACGACTGTAGGCGAGTAGATTGCCAACGTTACGAACAAGTACAGAGCGTGCAGAACACGATGAACCTTGATGACCTCGACCGCAAGGCGGCTTCCGCCTTCGACGGCTTTATCGTCCGCAAGGACCTGGTGCGAACCTTCAGCCGCCAGTTCCCGGTGCCGACCTATGTGGTCGAGTTTCTGCTGGGCCGCTATTGCGCGACGACTGATGAGGCCGAAATTCAGGAAGGCCTGGAAATCGTCCAGCGACAGCTGCAGTCACGTACCGTGAAGGCCGGGGAAGAGGAGCTTTTCAAGGCGAGGGCGCGTGAGACCGGGTCGGTGAAAATCATCGACATCATCACGGCGCGTCTGGATGCGAAGAGCGACTCCTATGTGGCATCCCTGCCCAGCCTGAGGCTGAACGATGTGCGCATTTCGCCCGAGCTCATAAAGGAGCACGAGCGCATGCTGACGGGCGGTTTCTACGCTGAAATCACGCTCGGCTACGACGCCGCAATTGCTCAGGAGAAGGGCGGGCGGCCGTTTGGCATCGATGCCCTGCGTGCGATTCAACTCTCCAAGCGGGATGTGTTGGCCTCTCTGGCTGAGGGGCGCAAGCAGCTGACCACGACCGAGTGGTGGGACTTTCTGCTGCGCAGCGTTGGATTCGAGCCCGATGGGCTGAACGACCGTGCGAAGGATGCGCTGCTGCTGCGCATGGTTCCTTTCGTCGAGCGCAACTACAACCTGGTGGAGCTCGGACCGCGCGGCACCGGCAAGTCGCACCTATTCCAGCAGGTGTCGCCCTACGCCCACCTGATTTCAGGCGGTAAGGCGACCGTGGCCCGGATGTTCGTGAATAACTCCAACGGCCAGCGCGGCCTGGTCTGCCAGTACGACGTGGTCTGCTTCGATGAGGTGTCAGGCGTGTCCTTCGACCAGAAGGACGGCGTGAACATCATGAAGGGTTATATGGAGTCTGGCGAATTCTCGCGTGGCAAGGAGAGCATCCGCGCCGATGGCTCCATCGTGCTGGTCGGCAACTTCGACGTGGATGTCGAGCATCAACAGCGCATCGGCCATTTGCTCGGCCCGCTGCCACCCGAGATGCGTGACGACACCGCCTTCATGGACCGGATTCACGGCTTCCTGCCCGGCTGGGACGTGCCGAAGATGAATCCGGAGCTGTTCACTCAGCACTTTGGGTTGGTGAGTGATTTCCTGTCCGAGTGCTTTACCCAGTTGCGCAACCAGAGCCGGGTGTCGACGATGCAGGGCCGGGTGTTCCTCGGCGGGGCCCTGTCTGGCCGGGACATCAACGCGGTAAACAAGACCGTGAGCGGCTTGCTGAAGCTGCTGCATCCGGATGGGGAAGAAGCGGTCAGTGATGAGGACCTCGAGTGGGCGGTGCGGCTGGCGCTGGAGGTGCGCCGACGGGTGAAGGAGCAGCAGAAGCGCATCGGCGCGGCCGAGTTCCGTAACACCCACTTCAGCTACACCCTGGGTGCAGAAGGGGTGGAGAAGTTCGTGACTACGCCTGAGTTGCGCAGCCAGGAGGGCATCGGCGATGAACCGCTGGAGTCGGGCCAAATCTGGACGCTTAGCCCCGGTGGTGCAGACGAGCACCCGGGCCTGTTCCGGCTGGAGGTGACCGAGGGGCCCGGAAGCGGTGTTCGCGTGCTGAACAAGCCTGTGCCGCCGGCGTTTCAGGAGTCTGTGCGCTGTGCGGAGCAGAACCTCTACACCCGCGCAACGCAGCTGGTCGGCGACCGAGACCCGCGTTCGCATGAGTTCTCTGTGCAACTGAGGGGCTTTGATGCGGCGAAGAGCGGAGCCAAGACCGGCGTTGCTTGCCTGATTGCCTTGTCGAGTGCGCTACTTCGGAAGTCGGTGCGTGGTGGCTTGATTGTGGTCGGTGAGGTGAGCATCGGCGGCACCATCGAGCCCGTCCACAACGCCGTGACCATCGCTGAGATGGCGGTCGAGAAGGGCGCGAAGTCGCTGTTGATGCCGGTTAGCTGCCGGCGGCAGTTGTTCGACCTGTCGGACGATATGGCGACCAAACTCGATATCGAGTTCTATCAGGATGCGCGGGATGCATTGTTGAAGGCACTGGTGGATTGATGGGGCAGATGGATGATTGGCAATCTCAGGATGCGCGGATTGAGACTTACCTGCAGGGGTTGGATGTTGCCGCACTGCGCAAGCTAATCCTCGAAGCATCCTGGCGCGACGACGCCCTGCGCGAGAAGCTGCTGATGGCGGCGACCGTGGCCGAGAGCTCCGGGCTTTCCGACCTGCGCAAGGTGGTCAAGCAGGCTACCCGCACCAACGGCTTCATTGAGTATCGCGAGGCGGGTAACTACGCCAATCGCCTGGAAGACCTTGCAGAACTGCTGTCGCAGCGCATCGCCGACGGCCAGCCGGAACTCATCGAAGTCATCGAGGAGGCTATCGCGCTCGCGGAAGAGGCCTTGCAACACATTGACGATTCCGGCGGCGAGGTGATGCCGGCGATTGTTGAGCTGCGACAAGTGCATCTGGCTGCCTGTAACGCCCTGCATCCCGACCCCGTTGCACTGGCCGAACGCCTGTACCGCTTTCAGATGGACGGCAAGTGGGACACCTTTCATGAGGTGCTCCCGGACTACGCTGAAGCGCTGGGCGAAGAAGGGCTGGCCGTCTATCGGCAGCGGGTCGAGCGCGAGTGGTCGGCCCTGCCGACCCTGGGTCCCGAGCACTATCGCAGCGACTGGAGCACGCGACGCTTCCAGGTGGAGTCGGCGATGAAGGATATTGCCCGCTGCACGGATGACTTCGAGTTGCTGGTGGCCATCCAGGCGAAGAATCTGTCTTCCCCTTCGTGCTTCCTGACGCTGGCCGGATTGTTTCGTGAGCAAGGCCGCAAGGACGAGGCGCTGCGCTGGGTGGAGCAGGGGATTGCGGCATTTCCGAATGAGCGCAATGACGACCTCTTGAGCCTTGCTATCGAACTGCAGCTGGCGCTTGGGCAGCATGCGGAGGTCGAGCGGCTCGCCTGGCAGCGTTTCGAGCAGGCCCCTGGCTGCGGCCCCTTCTTCAAGTTGATGGAAGTCGCTGGCCTGATTGAACGCGAGACCGCGCTGCGCAAGCGGGCGCTCGACTACCTGTGGCAGAAGGTCGCTGAGGAAGAAGCCGCCGATAGCCATGTTCGCCGCAGTCCATGGGACAAACCCCGCCGGGGCGACATCGTGTCCATCTTTCTGCGCGAGGGCGATGCCGAGACCATGTGGCGCGCGTTCAGCGGCGGGAAAGTCGATGCCGGCCTGTGGGAGCCGGTTGCCGATGCGCGGAGCAAGACGCACCACGAGGATGCGATAGCGCTCTACAAGCGCCTGTTGCCGCATGTGGTCGAGGGCGGTTCGCGCGGTTCCCACTACGGGGAGGCCTTCGCCATCGTCAAGAAGATTCGCGCGCTGCGCGTGGCGCACAAGCAGCTGGCCATGTTCGGCGACGAACTGGCGGAAATCCGGCTGGAGTGGAAGCGCAAGCGGAACTTCATGAAGCTGCTGGATGCGTTGTGACCCCAGAGCTGCTGGAGTTGCTCGTGACCCGGGAGATGCCCTTCGGAAAGTACAAGGGGCGGCTCGTTGCTGACCTGCCAGGGCATTACCTAGCCTGGTTCGCGCGGGAGGGGTTCCCCAAGGGGCAGCTCGGGCAGTTGCTTGCGCTGATGCACGAGCTGGACCATAACGACTTGCGCGCGCTGGTCGAACCGCTGCGAAAGCGGCCAGGATGAGGCATCAGTTTGCCGTCGGTAGAGAGGAAAGAGGGAGGACGAATGTCGCGAAAAACCGCCATGAAGGCCTACACCCTTCGCATCGAGCTTCAGGACATTGAGCCGCTTGTCTGGCGTCGGCTGCTCGTCGATGGCGACACCACGCTGAGCAAGCTGCACCACTACATCCAAGCCGCGATGGGCTGGACCGACGCCCATCTGCATGAGTTCGAGATTGGCGGCAAGACCTATGCAACACCGCACCCGGATGACGACCCGGAGCGGGACGTCATCGATGAGCGCAGAGTCCGGCTGGACCGCGTAGCGACCACCGGCGACCACTTCTCCTATCTCTACGATTTCGGCGACAACTGGCAGCATCGTGTTGTGGTCGAGCGTGTTGAGTCTCTTGACGGAGACCAGCGCGGCTACGCCTATGTGTCGGCGGGGGAGAGAGCCTGTCCGCCTGAGGATGTGGGCGGAGCGCCTGGTTACATGGATTTCATGGACCAGATTTCGCAGCGACCGCTGGATGAGGAAGGGTGCCGGCTGCTGCAATGGGCCGGCGAGGATTTCGACCCGGTGCGGTTCGACCGTCATGCGGCCAATGCGGCCTTGTTGCGGATGGCCTGGAATCGGTGGGTTTGAGGTCAGTCGCTCGCTACTCGATAGGCGCTATCAGGTCCGGGCTGTCGTTTTTGACGTTGCCGACAGCCTTGGAGACTGGGAAGAGTGCAACCGGGACGACAGGGGGTGATGAAATGACGCTGTCGAGGTGTTCAGGTTCGGTTGCCCTGGCAAGCCATGTTGAGTAGTCCTGTGGGGCAAGAATGACGGGCATTCGGTCGTGCAGGGGGCGGATGGCGTCGTTTGCAGCGGTTGTGATGACGGTGAAGGTGTCGGTGGTCATGCCGTCTGCTGGGGCCCGTCGCTCCCAAAGGCCTGCAAAGCCGAAGAGGCCGCCGTCGGCGGGGTGGATGTAGTACGGCTGCTTCCCGTGTTCGGCGGCTTTCCATTCGAAGAACCCGTTCGCCGGGATGATGCAGCGCCGTGCTTTGTATGCCGCCCGAAACGAAGGCTTCTCTGCGAGCGTCTCGGCACGGGCGTTGATGAGTTTGGCTGCGATGGAGTCGTCTTTTGACCAACTCGGAACCAGACCCCAACGCAGTAGATGCACGACACGTTCGCCGTTCGGACGCTGACGCACGACTGGGAGCATCTGGAGTGGCGCAGCGTTGTAGCGGGGGCCGAATCCTTCGGGAAGCTCGTCGATGCTTGCGTCGAACTGCTCGTGCAAGCGTGAAATGGGGCCGTAGAGGGCGTAGCGACCGCACATGTGCGCTCTCTTGTGGGTGTCGGAGGGTTCATCATCGGCTGTGAAGGCAGTCGCTGCAACGCTTGGGCGTGGCCTTGGGGATGGGGCCTTGATTGGTAGGCTTGTAGGCTGGCGAGAGCTGTACGAAAATACAGTAATGAACGACTGCCACCCACTTCTCCACTCCGACCGAGCTGATGTAACACCGCTTGTTGTCAGTGTCTCATCGTCTGACACCACCCAGCGGCGAAGACTGCGTTCTCCGGGCCCAGAGGATTTTCCGGAAACGCTTTGGCCTGACAGGAACGCGACAACCCTTGCCATCCCGCTGGCTGCCGGAAAGGTCTCGGCAGGATTTCCATCGCCGGCGGCCGACTACGAGGACAAGCGGCTCGACATCAACGATTACCTGGTCCGAAATGCCGTTTCGACCTTCTTCTTTCCGGTCCAGGGCGATTCGATGCAGGGCGCGGAAATTTTCGACGGCGACATCCTGGTGGTCGACAAGAGTGTCGAGCCTCAGCATGGCCACATCGTGGTCGCTTTCGTCGACGGCGAGCGGCTGGTCAAACGCTTGTACAAGCGGGGCGCCCGGGTCGCGCTGGTTGCTGAGAACCCTGCCTACCCAACTATCGAGGTCACCGGCGAAATGGAGATGGTGGTTTGGGGCGTGGTGGTCGGCAAATTCAAGCGCCTTCTTTGACTGCTGCGCTATGGGTAACACGGGTAACGAGGTAACGCAGTGGCAGTGTTTGCGCTGGTCGATTGCAACAACTTCTACGCCAGTTGCGAGAAGCTCTTTGACCCGAGACTCCTGGGAAAGCCGGTCGTCGTGCTCTCGAATAACGATGGCTGCGTGGTTGCGCGTTCAGCTGAGGCCAAGGCGCTAGGGGTTCCGATGGGGGCGCCTTGGCATCAGCTGCGAGAGCTGGCGATGCGTGAGGGCATCATCGCGTATTCGTCAAATTACGCGCTGTACGCCGACATGAGCAATCGTGTCGTGGAGGTGCTCAGCCAGTTCTCCGCGAACCTTGAGGTCTACTCGATTGATGAGAGCTTTCTCGACCTGTCGGGCTACCACGGGCTGAACTCGGCTGGCCTGCATGGCTACGGCGTTGAGATTCGTCGTCGAGTCGCCCAGTGGCTCGGGCTGGCAGTGTGTGTCGGTATCGGCACATCGAAGACCCTCGCTAAGCTGGCCAACCACTGCGCGAAGAAGGGACTTGCTGGACGGGACGGTGTCTGCGACTTCACGGTGATGTCGGAGGCTAAGCTGTCGAACCTGTTCGCGACCATCCCCGTTGACGAGGTCTGGGGCGTCGGCCGCCGAATCTCCGACCGGTTGCATGAGATGGGCATCGAGACCGTGCGAGACCTGCGGGATGCCGATGCAGAGACGATTCGAGCGCGCTTCTCGGTGGTGCTGGAACGCACGGTGCGCGAACTGCGCGGGGTGTCTTGCCTCGACCTGGAAGAGGTCGCCCCGCCCAAGCAGCAAATCATGAGCAGTCGGTCGTTCGGGCAGTACGTATATGACCTGGATGAACTACGGGAAGCCGTAGCGAGCTACATCGCCAAGGCGGCTGAGAAACTACGCGCGCAGGACAGCCTTGCCGGCGCCGTCCAGGTGTACATCCGCACCAATCCCTTCAAACCGAAGGAGCCTCAATATCAGCGAGCGGTCACCTTGCCGCTGCCCGAGCCCACCGCAGACACGCGGGTGCTGAGCCGGTTCGCCATCAGCATTCTTAAGGGCATCTACCGACCAGGTTATGCGTACCAGAAAGCAGGGGTGGTGCTGACTGAGCTGCAGCCGCGCAAGCTGCGCCAGCAAAGCCTTTTTGCCCATGAAGCGGGGGATGAGCGAGCGCAGAGCGTGATGAATGCGATGGACAGCATCAACGCGAAGTGGGGAAGGGGAACGGTGCGCATCAGCGCTGAAGGGCTCAACAAGGCATGGCAGATGCGACGAGGCCGGCTTTCGCCGGCCTACACCACGTCGTGGCGGGAATTACCCGCCGTGAAGGCTTGTTAAGCCTTGGCGGGCTTCTTATTCATGCCCCGGATACGCCAGCAACTCTAGATGCGTGGTCGGGTCTTCGAGCATCGAAAGCGATTTGTCCAGATTGCATGCGATAGACCCCACCAACTCGGTCTATTTTTTGAGTGTGACAAGTTGCCCCTCTCCTTCTCCGTAGAGCGGCATCCACCCGTTTTTGACTTTGATTCCTTTCACGAGCTTTTTGGCACCGAGGCCAACAACGGCGACGGGAAAGTTAGTTTTGTCGAAATAAAACTACCCGCACCAGGAGTCACGTAAATGAACTCGCCTCAGAAGTCCTAATTTCCGGTTGTAATTAATTTTATTTGTAACAATTTGATTCTAATTTTTTGATGGCTTGTTTTTCATGTTTTGTGATTATCGTTAAGTATTTGATAAATAATAATAATTTTATATTATGTGCGCTATGTGTTCTATGTGTTTATATATCTGTTCAATTTGTATGCGTTTCAGGTTAATGACTTTGTTGGTAGTCTGATTTCCGTTTCGAGTGGCAATGAGAATTCGAAATTGGTGGGTAATGCGGTATTGATTCATTGAGGCGCAATGGAGGTTGGTGATGAGAAAGAATGTAAGTGAAGTGGGCGGCGGTGAAGGAAAAGATGGTCTTGATGGTGATATGGGACGTTCGTTTTACGACAGCTTCAAGGATGAGAATCCATTTACGATGGAAATGATTGAGCGCTCGATTAATGAGCGGATGTCAGAACAGTTTTCTCGGAAGTTGGTCGTAGATGTGTCCTTGGCCCGATATTTCAGGATAGTCGAGGCGGCTCGAGAAGAAGTTTCGGGGATGTTCACGGAAGAGGAGGTTGAGTTGATGCTGAAGGCGAATCCTCAGGAGAGTGTGACGCCCGAGCTGAACGAACGGTTGGCGAATATCTTTTATTCAGCATTCGGCGAAGAGCCGTTGCCAGAAGAGTCTCCCCACTACAGGCTATGCGCGAAACTCTCGAAGCTCTCAAAGATGCAGGAGTTGGCAGTTATTGACGTACTCGAATGTGCGTGGCGTACTAGGTTGGTTGATGGATACGCAAAAGGATTGCTTTGTAATGTGCCGAAGGCTGTGTAGTAGAGGTTGTGATTACGATGGTTTAACTCATCATTGTTTGACCATGTTCTGGCGTGAATGTGCTCACCCTTGGTGATTGGTTGAAGTGGTAATGGGGGGATATTCTTTCACCGTCATCACATGCGTTCTTAGGTTGGGAGACTCACGCTTTGTTGGGTGGTGCTGCGCGCTTTACCTGGAAGCATTGTTGCTACGGGGGAGGTGACGCACCGCAGGTCTGCGTCAGTACAGGCGAGGGGCCTGTTATCAGCCGCCAACGTGAGTAATCCCTCCTGGTGGATGTCTTGTTTAGTTTGCAGATTCATCATTGGGCAACGGCTTATCCTCGCCGGCCGCTCGCGGAGTACGCTCCACGGTGAAGTAGGAGTTTTTTGAACGCCCTAATCCAATCTGAAAGGCCCGGAAACGCGAGCACCCGAGCCTCTAACGTTCCATGCGTTGGAGGTTATATGTTTCCCGCTGTTCAAGCAGAAACCCCCCGTCACTCGCCATCGTCCTACATGTCGCCTGGCGCACTGGTCAATCTAACCACCTCTAGACCACTTGAGACAGCCAAAAGGCTAAAACCGATGCTTTTACGTGATTCCTTATCAACGGAGTCACAAATGAGCAAGAGTATCGTAGGCGAGTTGTTTGGCGAGCATTGGGTTTTGATTGGTCGCGTTGTTGAACACACCGGCTACTCCGACGACGCCATTCGCGCAAAGAAGCGTCGTGGAGAGTGGAGCGAAGGCGTGCATTGGAGAAAAGCCCCAGACAACCGAGTTGTTTTCAACCTCGATGCGATTCAGGCCTGGATGGGGGGGCATCATGCCTAAGGGAGTGAAGTCCAAGTTGCCGGCCGTACTGAAGCGTGTCGCAAACATCGTCGTTCCTCCCAACGCCAAGTATTATCCGGATACAGAGTGCGAGGACTACCCCGAAGGGGTTCCTTTGCCCGACGGCGTACGAGTCAGGACTGGGCGTGGTGTCGAGGTTCGATTCCTGTACCAAGGTGAGCGGATGTCGGAGACGGTCCGTGGAAGACCCACAGTGGAGTTCGTCGTAGAGGTTGGCCTTAAACGGGACCGTATCATGCAGGTCATCGGGCTAGGCAAGTTCACCGAGGCTGACTATCGGGAGGAGTTTCCGGACAGCAACCGGTTTGCAGTTCCCTCGGAACCCAAGGTCACGGTGTATACCGTCTGGGCGGCTTTGGAGGACTGGTATTCGTCACGCCTGAACACGGTTGGTGTGAACACGGACAAGGACTACATTCGTGCAATACGCAACCAACTCGTTCCGCTCAAACTGAATGCGGAGGCAAAGGTTGGAGCGGATGAGTACGTCAAACCTGGGCAGGGCTTCAAGCCCCCGAAGGAGTGGTCGTTGTCGCGGTATGAGGGTGGTCCTTCAAAGCCTATTGACCCGACAGACCATCAGATTTTCGGTAATCTGCCCCTTGCTCGAGTCGACGATGTCCTTCTCAACCAGATACGTCAGCAGTTCCTCAACGCCGGCATTGGGGTAAAAAGAATCAACAATCTCATGGCGCCCATTCGAGGGGCCATTGAGCGGGCGTTCGGGAGGAAGCTCATCTCCAGCAATCCGTTGGAGCTCTTGAAGCCGCTTCGCAAGGCGGCTAAGGGCGAGGAGAAGGTCAACGTTATCCCTGCAGAGGCCTTGCTCAACGCATCCCTGCCTGATGATGATGGTGGTGTTTCAGGCTTCTATGCGGCGGAGGGAAAGCCGGACCCGTTCTCTCCTGAAGAGATGAAGGCAATCATTGCCCAGTTTGATGGGGCAATGGCAAACCAAATCACCTTTGCATTCTGGACCGGGCTACGAACCGGCGAGACCATCGCCCTGCGCCTTAATGACATTAATTTCGAGACGGGGCGCATCCTGGTGAGGCGCTCTGTATCGAGGGGGGTACTCAAGGCAACCAAAACAGACAAGGCGCGTTGGGTAACGTTGCTCCCTCCTGCGCGTGCGGCACTGGAGGCGCAGGTTAAGCTGCTGGGCGACTCTGAAGGTTGGGTGTTTCCAAATCCATTCACGAAGCGTCGTTGGGCAAACGACAGCAAAATCACGAAAAGGTGGACGAAGGCGCTGGAGTCTGCAGGGGTCCGCTATCGCCGGCCTTACCAGACCCGTCACACTTTTGCATCAATGATGCTTTCGGGTGGGGAGCACACCATGTATGTCGCCCAGCAGATGGGGCACGCCGACTGGTCGATGCTTGTGAAGGTGTACGGAAGGTGGATGCCAAGCGTAAGCGCAACCCCGGCCGGCCACTCGGTCAGCAAGGTTCAGAGTCAACATTGGGCTGACCTGATGGAGCTACTGAAGACGCGTTCGACTGAATCTCATCTCAGTGATGATTACGACGGCGAGGACGAGGAGAACGAACCGGAGGGGCAAGAGGTTTGATGTTGATGTGGCCCCAGGGGGCCACTTTTGCTCCGGTGCGCAGCTGTGATAGTATGTGGGACAGTGGTGGGACAGCCGGATAAAATGCTCCTGAACCCTTTAGTTTACTGGGCTAAGTGCCGAATTCGAATCCCGCCGCCCCGACCAATCAAACAAACCGGCCTTTGCCGGTTTTTTTGTTTTCACCGCTCGCGCCCGGCAGTGGCAGCACGCTGTGCTAACATTTCTTCCCCTGCCGCATCAGACGGCACTCTGCTCCGATTTCAGATGCGTATCCTGGTCAGCAACGACGACGGTTATTTCGCCCCCGGGATTGCGGCGCTCGCCGAAGCCCTCGGCACCCTCGGTGAGGTCACGGTGGTCGCGCCAGAGCGCGATCGCAGCGGGGCCAGTAACTCGCTCACGCTCGATCGTCCGCTTTCGCTGAAGCGTACGGCCAACGGCTTTTATCATGTCAACGGCACGCCGACCGACTGCGTACACCTGGCTGTCACGGGCATGCTCGAGCATCTCCCGGACATGGTTGTCTCGGGTGTCAATCATGGCGCCAACATGGGTGACGATACGGTCTATTCCGGAACCGTCGCCGCCGCAACCGAGGGCTTCCTGCTCGGCGTACCCTCGATCGCAGTGTCCCTGGTGAGCAAGTCGGCAAGCGATTTCACATCGGCTGCGCGTGTCGCGCGCGACCTCGCCGAACGCTTCATGCGTAACCCGTTTCCGCATCCTGTCCTGCTCAACGTGAATGTGCCCGATGTGGCGTACGACCGTCTGCAAGGCGTCAAGGTCACCCGTCTGGGCAAGCGCCACAAGGCCGAGCCCGTGGTGCGTAGCGTGACCCCGCGCGGCGACACGGTTTACTGGGTGGGCGCTGCGGGCGGCGCGGCCGACGCTGGTGAGGGCACGGATTTTCATGCGGTCGCCAATGGCTTTGTCTCGGTGACGCCGCTGCAGATCGATCTCACCCACACCGGCCTCATTTCGCCGGTATTCGACTGGTTGAAGCAGTGATCGCAAGGACTGGCGACGCTGGGCAGGCGACACGCGCGCGTGCGCGCATGGTGGAGCGGCTGCGCAGCCAGGGTATCCGTGACGAGCGCGTGCTCGCTGCCATGCAGGCCATACCGCGTCACGCCTTTGTCGACGAGGGTCTGGCGTTCAGCGCCTACGACGATACGCCGTTGCCGATCGGCTATCAGCAGACGATCTCGCAACCCTTCGTGGTCGCCAGGATGATCGAGCTGTTGCAGGCTGGGCGTTCGCTGGGGCGTGTGCTCGAAGTGGGGGCAGGCTGTGGCTATCAGGCTGCGGTGTTGTCCCGACTCGCGACCGAGGTTTACGCTGTCGAGCGCATACGGCCCTTGCTCGATCGTGCGCGCGCGAACCTGCGGCCCTTGCGGCTTCCCAACGTACGCCTGAAACTTGCTGACGGTAGTCTGGGTCTTCCAGAGGCGGCACCGTTCGACACCATCATCGTTGCGGCGGCGGCTCTGGGCCTGCCCCCTGCGCTGAAGGAACAATTGGCGCCCGGTGGGCGTCTGATCGTGCCGGTCGGGGGCGGCGAACAGCGCTTGCTCCTGGTAGAGCGACAAGGCAACCTATTCCGGGAAACGTGGCACGAGGCAGTCCGCTTCGTTCCGCTTCTCGGAGGTACAGAATGAGAGACGGTATTTTCGGATGCAAACACGTTCAAGCTCGATAGCGATTTTGCTGGCGGTTGGCCTCCTCGCCGGCTGCGCCTCCAAGGTGACGGCGCCGGTTCGCGACGGCAGTGGTGTAGTGGCACCGGCTGCGCCTGTCGGGGGCGTGCCGGCCCAGCCTCAGGGGCTGCATACCGTGCGCCAGGGTGAGACCCTGCTCGCGATCGCGCGCCAGTATGGGGTGACGCTCCCCGAGTTGGTGTCGTGGAATGGCATCACCGATCCCAATCAGCTTCGGGTCGGCCAGACCCTGCTCGTCGCGCCGCCGGGCACGGTGACCGCGGCCGTCACGCCCGTGCCCTCGCCCGCGACCGGTGCGATCGCCACCCCTGTTCCGCCGAGCGGAGCGGATGCTGGCGTGGTGCCGCTCAAGCAGGAGCCGGTGGGTGGCCGTGTGACCATCGCCGAGCCGGTCGTGCCGCCGCCCGCGCCGACTGTTGCACCGCCCGCTGGGCCCGCGGTCAGTGGGCAATGGCGATGGCCGGCCAATGGGGCGATCCTCGCCGGATTCAACGAGGCGACCAACAAGGGTGTGGATATCGCCGGTCGTGTTGGCGATCCGGTCCATGCCGCGGCCTCGGGCAAGGTGGTTTACGCTGGCAGCGGTCTGCGTGGTTATGGCAAGCTGATCGTCATCAAGCATAACCAGGAGTACAACTCCGTGTATGCTCACAACGACAAGCTGCTCGTCAAGGAAGACGACGAGGTGGTGCAGGGACAGAAGATCGCCGAGCTGGGCAGTTCGGAAGCCGATCGACCCAAGCTGCACTTCGAGATTCGCAAGCAGGGCAAGGCCGTCGATCCGATGGGATACTTGCCCGCACGATAAGGGGGACGCATGGAGGAGCCGGCAAGTCTTGACGACCTGGAGAGTCATGAACCGGATCTTCCGCCCGAAGTGGAGGTGTTTGCCAGTCACCCCACGCCGGTCGTCGAGAACGATTTTTTCAGTGACGTCACGCAGCTCTATCTGAACGAGATCGGTGCCAACCCGCTGCTCTCGGCAGAAGATGAGTTGCGCTTGGCTCGCTGCGTGCGCAGCGGCGACTTCGAGGCGCGCCAGACCATGATCGAGCGCAATCTGCGCCTGGTCGTGAATATCGCCAAGCATTACCTCAACCGCGGCATTCCCTTGCTCGATCTGGTCGAGGAAGGCAATCTCGGGCTCATGCACGCGCTGGAGAAGTTCGATCCCGAGCGTGGCTTCCGCTTCTCGACATACGCGACGTGGTGGATCCGCCAGAATATCGAGCGCGCGATCATGAACCAGTCGCGCACGATCCGTCTGCCGGTACATGTGGTCAAGGAGCTCAACCAGGTCCTGCGTGCGCAGCGCAGTATCGAGGCTGCCTCGAATGGCATTTCGACGCTCGAGGATATCGCGGCGCGGCTGGGGAAGACGGTCGAAGAGGTTCGCAGTACCCTCGCGTTGAGCGAACACACGGCCTCGCTCGACGCGCCGCTCGATATCGATCCGAACCTCTCGATCGGCGAATCGCTCGCCGACGAGCACCAGCCTACGCCCGAGATACAGATTCACTGTGCGGAGATCGAGGATCTGGTACGTGCATGGATCAAGATGCTCAGCGAAAAGCAGCGCATGGTGATCCGGCATCGTTACGGTATCGACGAGTGCGAACTGCTGACCCTGGAAGAGCTCGCCAGCCGGCTAGAGCTTACCCGTGAGCGCGTACGCCAGATCCAGCTCGAAGCGCTGGGTCAATTGCGTCGCATCCTGAAGCGGCACGGCATCTCGCGCGACGCACTGCTTTAGCGTTTGTCCTGCCGGCGTGGCTCAGCGCGGGAAAGTGCGCAGATAAAGCTCGCGGCTCGCGTAGGCCATGACCGGCAGGCTGACGAGCAGCAGCGGCAGGAACAGGGCGCTGGCGATGATCACCAAGGACAATACGCCGGCCCAGCACATCATCACGGCGAAGCGGCCGAACACCGCGCGTACGCTCGCGACCACGCCGGAAACAAGTTGCGCCCGGCCATCGAAGATGAGCGGTAGCGAGAACGCCGACACGGCGAACAGGATGAATGCCAGCACGGCACCCATGATGGCGCTGTAGCCGGCATAACTGATGACGATCTCCTCTAGGTGGAGCAGGCGCAGGAAGCCGATCGGCTCACGCCCGACCATGAAGCCGTAAAGAATGCCGGCGTCGGTGATCCATATGAGGAACAGCAGCCCGCACACGAACGAGATCACCCACCCGCCGCGTGGCAGTTGCCTGAAGCCGTCCCACACGTCGCCCACGCTTGGCCGTCGGCCAGCGCGGAGCTTGTCCGCCACCGAAAAGAACCCGGCAAGCAGCGCCGGCCCCACGAGCATGAAGCCGCCCGCCAGCGACAAGCTCATCGGTGCGATGGTCGCGAACTCGAGGACGACGTACATGAGCAGGCCCAGCGCGACGAAGACGCCGGCGAAGGCGCTACTGAGCCCTGGTGCAGCGCGATACTGTGCAATACCCGTCGCGATCGCCGCCTTCAGGTCGGCGAGTGTGAGCGGCGCCGGCTGCAGGGTGGCCGCGGATTCGGTGTTCGGCATCGGGCTCATCGCTGTGTTCCTCAGCGCCTCTGGGCGCGGACCTCGTCTACCAGGCGCCGCAGCCTGAGGGCCTCGGCAAGCTCATATACCGACATCGCGTAGAAGCTGCTGCGATTGTAGCGTGTGATGACATAGAAGTTGCGGTAGCCGAACCAGTACTCGGTGTCTGCGCCGGGCGTTTCGAGGTCCACCAGGGTTGCCGTGGCTGCCGCGCTGCCGCCGTCGAGGGTGGATACGCCGGCAGCGCTGAGGGTGGCAGGGTCCAGAGCTGGCTCGATGCCGGCGGCTACGAGCATTGCTGCGTCGGTGGTCGGCGCCAGCCGGGCGCGCTCGGCGACGGGGGCGCCAGTCTGCCAGCCATGCACCTTGAGGTAATTCGCCACGCTGCCGATGGCGTCGATGGCGTCGGATTCGAAGTCGATCCGGCCGTTGCCATCGAAGTCGACCGCGTAGGCAAGCACGCTGCTGGGCAGGAACTGGGGATAGCCGAGAGCTCCCGCGAAGGAGCCGGTGAAACTGTCCGGTGCGCGGCCCTGCTGGCGTGCGAGCACGAACAGCGACTCCAGTTCGCGGCGGAACAGCTCGGCCCTGGGCGGATAGTCGAAGGCCAGAGTGGCAAGGGCCGACAGCGTCTCGAAGTTGCCGGTCTGGCGGCCATACACCGTTTCCACGCCGATGATGGCTACGATGACCTCGGCAGGTACGCCGAAGCTGCGCTCGGCGCGTGCCAGTTCGTGCTCATGCTCGCGCCAGAAAGCGAGGCCGCCCTCGATCCGGTTGCGGTCCAGAAAGCGGCTGCGGTAGTTCTGCCATGACCTGGCGCCGCGGCGCGCAGGCGGGGTGATCAGGCGAATGACGCTGGCGTCGTGGCGGGCGCGGCCGAGCGCATCGTGGAGCTCGGCTGGGTCGAAATCGTGGCGGGCGGCGACCTCGGCTATGAAGCTGCGCGCATCATCGCGGTCGGCGTAGGAGGCAAGCAGGGGGGCAGGCAGGGCAAGTGCAAGCAGTGCTGCGAGCTGGCGCAGCGGCCTGGAGGCTGAGAGGCGGGGCATGGCATTCGGTGGCTACGGGTTGCGAAGGGCATCGATGCGGTGGCGCAGGGCATTGAGCGCGTCCTTGTCGACGTCCCGACCATACCGCAGGCTGGCGTAGCTTGCACAGATCGTACGTAACGCATCTGCCTGCCCGGGGCGCGCGCGCGCGAGCCGGTCGGCGTAGTCGAGCGGGCCTTCCCACGGTTCGCGCCCCAGTCCCTGGCGCGCCATGCGCGTGCAGAAGCGGGCCCACTGTCGCTCCAGAGGGTCCTGCGCACGCCGCTGCCTGATGGCCCACAGATAAAGCACGCCGAACAGTGCAGCGGTGGCCAGGCTCAGGATTGCAGCAAGCGTGGTCGCATCGACGCGCTCGAACCCGATGCGGGCGAGCAGGGCGCGCTGGCGCTCGGTGTCATAACCCAGCACGCGCTGGTTCCAGGCATTCGATACCGCCTCCCACTGGTAACGCAGTGCGCGCAGCCATTCCATGTCGGCGCGCAGCATCAGCGGCAGGCCGTCGAACTCGGCAAGCGCAGCCGCGAGACCGTCGTCGATGCGTTGGGGGGCGGCGAGCGCGGTAGGGTCGACGCGCACCCAGCCGCTGCCGGTGAGCCAGACCTCGTTCCAGGCGTGCGCATCGGACTGACGCACGACGAGGTTGCCGTCGACCGGGTTGATCTCGCCGCCCTGGTAGCCGGTCACCACCCGTGTCGGTACGCCGGCTGCGCGCATCAGCACGGCGAACGCCGAGGCGAAGTGTTCGCAGAAGCCTCTGCGTGTGTCGAACAGGAACTCGTCCGCACTATGGCGACCGAGCAGAGGCGGGCGCAGCGTGTAGATGTAGCGGCCCGAGCGCAGGTAGTCGATCACGCGCGCCAGTGTCTCCCGGTCGGATGCCGCACCGGCGGCCAGTTCGGCCGCAAGCGCGCGGCTGCGCGGGTTGCTGTCGGCCGGTAGGCGCAAGGCGGCCGACAGCACGTCGGCGTCCTCCTCGAGCCCAGTGAGGGTGTCAGGGTAAGCGGTGAGGGCAAGGCGGCTACGTACCCGCAGCGGGGTCACCGCCAGGGCGTGGTAGTCGCTTGCATGGCGTATCGCCGGACTTGCGCCGCCGGCAAAGTCGAGGGCAAGCAGCCAGCGCCGGTTGTGGGGTTCGAGGGTGAGGGTGTAGTCGAGCCGAGGTCCGGACACCACGTAGAACGGCGTCTCGGCCTCAACGAAGGGGGCTGCGCGCCAGGTGCGGCCGTCGAACTCGGTGAGCACCGGGCCGCGCCAGTAGCGTTGGGTCGGCGCGGGCGGTGCGCCGTCGAACACCGCGCGCATGACGATCGCGCTGGACAGGCTCAGCTCGCTGATCGAGCCCGGGTCCATGGTTTCGGACAGACCCGTGCGCGCGCTGAACGCATCTGCAGGCAAGCCCCAGAGCGGCCCCTGCACGCGCGGGAACAGCACGAAGAACAGCAGCATGAAGGGCAGGCCCTGGGCGACCAGGAGTGTCGCCGTCCGCAGGTGTTCGCGTTGCGGTCCGCCCGGGTCGGCAAGCGCCACCAGCGCGCCCAGGGTGACCAGGCTTGCCGCCAGGGCGAGGGCAGCGACAGGCAAGGATTGATCTTCGAGGAAGATGGCGAGTTGCAGGAACAGGCACAGCAGCACCCCGGCGCGAATGTCGCGCGCTGCGCGCGACTCGAGCAGCTTGAGGCCGAGCAGCAGGGCCAGCAGGGTCACGCCTGGTTCGCGGCCGAAAAAATGGCCGAACTCGAGGCGGACGCCCACGGCAACCGCTACCGCGACGGCAAGCAGCAGCAGGCGCGCCGGTGGCCGCTTGCCTCGCCACAGCAGCAGCCCGCGCCAGCCCAGCAGCAGGGCTGCAAGAGCGCTCGCCCAGGCCGGCAGCCATAGCGCATGCGGGGCGAGGGTAAGCGCGGCGCCGCCCAACAGCCAGGCGCCCTGACGACGGTCCAGGGCGCGCTCCGGCGGCGCCGTTGAGTGGCGCCGGATGGGAAGGGCGCGCAGCAGCCGGCCGATCATGCCTCCTCCCGTGGCGCGCCAAAGCGGGCAAGTTCGCCGAGGCAGCACGCGAGGTGGGCCTTGCCCTGGCCGCTCGCGACTTCGCATCCGGGCAGTTTGAGAGCGTAGCGCCGGTTGTGTTGTTCTGCCGCGAGCAGCCAGGCTGTCAGGCGCGACAACCGGCGTTCATCGTCGAGCTGCTGTGGTAGCTGCGACCAGTCGAGCACGAGGTCGGGCGAACTCCAGCTGGCGTACGATTTCGTGAGCATCGGCCCGCCGCGCGCCAGTACCTTCCATGCAACGTGGCGCGGCGAGTCCGCGCTGCGGTGGGTGCGCAGGCCGGTGAAATCGTCGTCGCCGTCGCGGCTGCGTCCGCGCATTCCGGCATCGGCACCGGCATCTTCCGGCAGCGCGGGCGGATCCGGTTCGGGCGCAGGGTATACGACGCAGTGCTGCTCGGGCACGAATACGCTCCACGCCCGGATCAGGCCAAGCGGCCAGGTCGTCTGGATGACCGTGCGCCCAGGGCTGAGCTGGCCGCGCCGTGTCGTCGGGCAGGGCAGGCATACCCGGGTGAGCTGTGCGGGGCCGGCGTCGAAGCCGACCTGCTGGCCGTGTGCGCGCAGGCTGAGCGAAGGGCGTCGACGGTTACGCGTGTTGTCGATGCTGAACACGAAGCCGGCGGTGTCGCCGCAGAACACGGGCTCGCAGCGCTCGGCGCGGATGGACAGGCCAAGCAGGTTGCGAAACGCATGCACCATGCTCGCCATGGCCGTCCCGCCGAGCAGGAACACGAAGCCGTAGCCGAGGCTGAGGTTGTAGTTGATCGAGGCCAGCAACATGGTCGCGAGGGCGGCGGCGAAGGCGAGTCCGGCCGGGGTAGGCAGTACGTAGATGCGTCGCTGCACCAGGCGGATCGGCGCCGGCTCCGGGGTGCCGATACGGAACAGCCAGCGCTCGGCCCGTTCCAGCATGCGCAGCGCGCGGCCTTGCCCTGGCCTCATCATCAGACGAGTTTGACCGCGTGCAGCAGACGCGTCAGCGTTGCCGCCGGTACCGGGCGGCCGTCGCCGGCCAGGTGCAGCCGATGGCCGGCGACGTGGGGGAAGAGGGTCTGCACGTCCTCGGGCAGGACGTGGTCGCGACCTTCGATAAGCGCCCAGGCGCGCGCTGCCGCGAGCAGGCCCAGGCCCGCGCGCGGGCTGAGTCCGCCGGCAAGCTCGGGGTTGCCGCGACTGGCCTCGAGCACAGCCTGAAGGTAATCGACCAGGGCCGCCGAGACATGGACACGTATGGCCGCCTGTTGCAACTCGACGAGCGCCGCCGGGCTGATCACAGCAGCCTGGCGCTCGAGCATGCCGCGCCTGTCTTCGCCCATCAGCAGTGCACGCTCGGCCTCGCGATCGGGATAGCCCAGCCTGATACGCAGCAAGAAGCGGTCGAGCTGGCTCTCCGGCAGCGGGAAGGTGCCGATCTGGTGTGCCGGGTTCTGCGTTGCGATCACGAAGAAGGGCTCGGGGAGCGCGAAGGTGCCGCCGTCGGCGGTGACCTGGCCCTCCTCCATGGCCTCGAGCAGCGCACTCTGCGTCTTCGGGGTGGCACGGTTGATCTCGTCGGCGAGGATCAGCTGGGCGAACACCGGCCCTGGATGAAAGCGGAACGCGCTCGACTCGCGATCGAACACGGACACGCCCAGGATGTCGGCTGGCAGCAGGTCGCTGGTGAACTGGATGCGCTGGAACTGCAGCCCGGTGAGCCTCGCGAAGACATGCGCGAGCGTGGTCTTGCCCACGCCCGGAACGTCCTCGATCAGCAGGTGGCCGCGGGCAACGAGGCAGGCAAGGGCGAGACGCAGCTCCCGGTCCTTGCCGAGGATGATCCGGCCTGCTGCTTCGAGCAGGCGATTCGCATGGTGCAGGGGCATCGTGGCGCGTACTGTGAAATTGGCTTGGAAGCGGTGATAATAGACGACAAAGAGCAGCGCTCCCGCGGCCAGGGGTGACGTTGCCAGGTCAATAATGGGCCCGGGCGCGCACGCGCCACTTGAGGCCGAATCATTGTTCTCGAGATGAGAGGGAGGAGTATGACGACGACGGCATTCATCACGCATCGTGACTGCTGGCTGCACGACATGGGATCGATGCACCCCGAATGCGCGGACCGGCTGTCGGCGATCAACGACCGGCTCATCGCGGCTGGTCTGGACATGTACATCTCCTTCTACGACGCGCCCGTTGCCGAGCGCGAGCAGATTCTGCGCGTACATCCGGCCGAGTACCTGGACGACCTCGTGGGCAACGTGCCCGAGCACGGCATTCGTCACCTCGATCCGGATACCGCGATGTCGCCGGGCACGATGAAGGCGGCGCTGCGCTCGGCCGGTGCCGGGGTGTTCGCCACCGACCTGGTCATGAAGGGCGAGATCGAGAACGCCTTCTGCGCCGTGCGTCCGCCCGGCCATCATGCCGAGCGTGCGAAGGCGATGGGCTTCTGCTTCATGAACAACGTCGCCATCGCAGCACGGCATGCGCTCGAGGCCCATGGCCTCGAACGCGTCGCGGTTGTCGACTTCGACGTTCACCATGGCAACGGCACCGAGGACATCTTCCGCAACGATCCGCGGGTGATGATGGCGGGGATCTTCCAGCATCCCTTCTACCCCTACAGCGGAACGGACAATCCGCCCGCGCACATGTGCAATGTGCCTTTGCCGGCGGGGACCCGCGGCGATGCGTTCCGCCAGGTCTTCAGCGATGTTGTCGTACCTGCGCTGCGCAGCCACAACCCGCAAATGATCTTCATCTCTGCCGGCTTCGATGCCCACTACGAGGACGACATGGGCTCGCTTGGCCTGGTCGAGGCCGACTACGTGTGGGCGACCGAGCAGATCAAGGGGGTCGCTGCGGACTGTGGGCATACCCGCATCGTGTCCATCCTCGAGGGCGGTTATTCGCTGTCGTCGCTGGCGCGCTCGGTCGTTGCCCACATCAAGGCGCTTGCAGATCTTTGAGCCTGCCGCTGCGGGCTAGCCCGGCGTGCGTGACCTCCACGCGCGCGAGGCTGGCCCGAATCCGGCGATCGGTTAGAATCGAATCTTTTACGCACGCCCCCACGCCATGATTACCGGATCGCTTGTCGCCATCGTCACGCCCATGCATGACGACGGCAGTCTTGATTTCCCGAGCTTGCGCAAGCTCATCGACTGGCACATCGCCGAAGGTACGGACGGCATCGTCATCGTCGGCACCACTGGCGAGTCGCCGTCGGTCAGTGTCGATGAACACTGCGAGTTGATCCGCTGCACCGTCGAGCACGTGGCTGGGCGGGTCCCGGTCGTCGCCGGAACAGGTGCCAACTCGACATCCGAGGCGGTCGAGCTGGCACGTTTTGCTGCCCGTGCCGGCGCCGATGCCCACCTGTCGGTCGTCCCCTACTACAACAAGCCGTCGCAGGAAGGCCTTTACCGGCACTTCCGCACCATTGCCGAGGCGGTCGAACTGCCGCTGATCCTCTACAACGTGCCCGGGCGCACGGTTGCAGATCTCGGCAACGACACCACGCTGCGGCTGGCCGAGATCCCCAACGTGGTCGGCCTCAAGGACGCTACCGGTAACCTCGATCGCGCCTGCGACCTCATCGAGCGCGCGCCGGCGGGCTTCGGCCTCTACAGCGGCGACGACATGAGCTCTGCCGCCTTCCTGATGCTGGGCGGCCATGGCGTCATCTCGGTCACCGCAAACGTGGCGCCGCGTGCCATGCACCAGCTGTGCGCAGCGGCCGCTGCGGGTGACATGAAGTCCCTGCGTGAAACCAATGCTGCGCTCACGGGTCTGCATCGCGATCTGTTCTGCGAAGCGAACCCCATTCCGGTCAAGTGGGCGGTTGCTCGCATGGGCCTGATCGGCGATGGCATCCGCCTGCCGCTCACGCCCTTGGCCGAGGCGTACCACGAGCGTGTGCGCAAGGCCTTGAGCAAGGCCGGCATCCAGTTCTGAACCGAAACCCTCTGTCCAGGTATTCCATGAATCGTTCCACGCGCACTTCCCTTTCCCTGGTCGCGCTCTCGCTGGCGCTTGGCGGCTGCTCGACTTCGATGTTCGAAGGCAAGCGCATCGACTACAAGAGCGCACGCCAGATCGAGCGGCCGCTCGAGGTTCCGCCCGACCTGACCGCGCCGCGGCGCGACGACCGCTTTGCCGTGCCGGATACCGCGGGCACCGGTATCGCGACCTACTCGGCCTATGAGGCCGACCGTGCGGGACGCTCGACGGTCGCGAGCGGGAGTCCCGAAGTGCTGGCCGGCTCCGACACCATGCGCATCGAGCGCGCAGGCAGCCAGCGTTGGCTCGTGGTCGGTGGCAATGCCGCCGAGTTGTGGCCCAAGGTCAAGGACTTCTGGCTCGAGATGGGGTTCATCCTCAACATCGACAGCCCGGAAATCGGCGTGATGGAAACCGATTGGGCCGAAGACCGTGCCAAGATTCCGCAGGACTTCGTGCGTTCGACCATCGGCCGCGTACTCGACGGCCTGTTCTCGACCCCCGAGCGCGACAAGTTCCGCACCCGCTTCGAGCAGGGCAAGGACGCCGGGACGCTGGAGATCTACGTCAGTCACCGCGGCATGATCGAGATCTATCCGACTGAGGCGAAGGACTCGACCATCTGGCAGCCGCGTCCTGCCGACCCCGAGCTCGAGGCCGAGATGTTGCGGCGCCTGATGGTGCACCTCGGGGCCGAGGAGGCGCGTGCCGAGGCTGCACTGGTTGCGCCAGCCGCGCCCGAGCGCGCGCGAGTCGTTTCCGCGGCCGATGGTCAGGCTGCGTTGCAGGTCGAGGAGCCCTTCGACCGCGCTTGGCGCAGGGTTGGCCTCGCACTCGACCGCATCGGCTTCACGGTCGAGGACCGCGATCGCGCACAGGGCCTGTACTACGTCCGCTACGTTGATCCGGATGCGGACAACCGCAGCCCCAACAAGGGCTTCCTGTCCCGCCTCGCGTTCTGGCGCAGTGACGACAAGCCGGCCCAGGCTGGCAGTGAATACCGCCTGCGTGTGGAAGGGCAGGGCGACGCATCGCGCGTCAGTGTGCTCAGCCGCGAGGGCGGCGTCGATAACTCGGACACCGCTCGCCGCATGCTGGGCCTGCTGCAGCAACAACTGCGCTGATCGACACTGCGCACGAAACAAAAAAGCCGGCGCAAGCCGGCTTTTTTGTTGGGTGGCGAGGGCGACTCAGTCCTTCGCCGCCTCCTTGGCAGCGCCGACGGCTGCGCCGGCCGCTTCCTTCGCCGCGTCCACCGCAGCGGCCGCTTCGGCCTTTGCTGCCTCGGCGGCGTCCTTGACCTGTTCGACCGCAGCAGCAGCTTCTTCCTTGACCGCTTCGACAGCGGCGTCGGTTGCCGACTTGGCCTCTTCGGCGCCTTCCTTCGCTTCTTCGACCGCGGCTGCAGCTTCTTCCTTGGCAGCTTCGGTTGCGGCAGCGGCGGCTTCACCCGCAGCAGCTGCGCTTTCCTTGGCGGCCTCTACGGCCTGTGCTGCCGACTCCTTCATCTGTTCCTGAGCCGAAGGCGGAGCCTGGACGGCGGGCTCTTCATTCTTGCCGCAAGCGGCAACGGCAACGGCGACGAGGGCGGCAACGAGAAGGGGATGCTTCATCACGTGTCTTCCTTTTGTAGAAGGGATTCTTGGTTTGTGTAGGTGTCTGCCAACCTCGAGGGCTGACTGGACGCGGGCATATTAGCATGTACGGCTGCTCGGACTGCTGCAGCGCAATAGCTTTCGGGTTGTTGACAACATGCTTGTAAACAATGGCTTGGCGTTTTGGTTTCGAGCGACTTTGTATCCGGATGTCAGATGCCGGGTGTGCTCGGGTGCTGCACCGGGGCGCCGCGCGCGGTGCAGCGCTCCCGCGGTAGAATCGCCCTCCCGAGTTTCCCGCCCCGCCTGCGCACCGTCATGAGCATCGCCACCATCGAATCACTCGACCACGAAGGCCGTGGCGTTACCCATGTCGGCGGCAAGACCGTCTTCATCGAAGGCGGTCTCCCCGGAGAGCGTGTCGAGTACGAGGTCCAGCGCAGCCGGCCGAACTACGAGCAGGCGACTGCGGTGCGAATCCTGCGCTCCAGCGCCCAGCGGGTCGAGCCGCGGTGCGCTCACTTCGGTGTGTGCGGCGGCTGTTCGATGCAGCACCTCGACCCGCTCGCCCAGGCCGCGGCCAAGCAGCGCATCCTGGAAGATGCGCTCTGGCATATCGGCAAACTGCGGCCCGCCATCATCTATCCGGCAGTCAATGGATCGGCCTGGGGCTACCGCTATCGCGCCCGTCTTGGCGTTCGCCTCGTGCCGAGCAAGGGCGGCTTGCGTATCGGCTTTCACGAGCGGCGTTCAAGCTACATCGTTGACATGCGCGAGTGCCCGGTTCTTCCCGCAGGCATCTCGGCCCTGCTGCCACGCCTGCGCGAGATGATCGCCGGCTTGTCGATCGCCGATCGCCTGCCGCAGGTGGAGATCGCGATCGGTGACGACGCTACGGTGTTCGTGTTCCGCAACCTGCAGCCCTTCAGCCGCGCAGACGAGAAGCGCATCGCCGCCTTCGCCGCAGCCGAGGGCATCCAGGCCTGGATGCAGCCGGGCGGGCCAGACACGGCCATACCTTTCGATCCGTCCGCCGAGCGTGCGCTGCATTACACGCTGCCCGAGTTCGACGTCCGCATGGACTTCCGCCCGACCGACTTCACCCAGGTCAACGTACACATCAACCGCCTGCTCATCCGCCGCGCCATGCAACTGCTCGCGCCGCGTGCGGGTGAGCGCATCGCCGACCTGTTCTGCGGCCTGGGCAACTTCAGCCTGCCGATCGCGCGTCTTGGGGCCCGGGTCATTGGCGTCGAGGGTAGCGATGCCTTGGTCGCGCGCGCACTCGACAATGCCCGCCGCAATGGCCTCGACAGCCTCACCGAGTTCCACGCCGCGAACCTCTTCGAGGCCACCGAGGACAGCCTGGCCGCGCTCGGCCGGCTCGACAAGATGCTGATCGATCCGCCGCGCGAAGGTGCGATTGCGGTCGCGAAGGCGCTTGGCGGTGAGCATTCGCCAGCGCGCATCGTGTATGTGTCCTGCAACCCGGCGACGCTGGCACGCGACGCCGCCGTGCTGGTGCGCGAGAAGGGCTACGTGCTGCGTGGGGCGGGCATTGCCAACATGTTCCCGCAGACCTCGCATGTGGAGTCGGTCGCGCTCTTCGAGCGCGGCTGAAAGAGTGGGCCGGGTCGCCGTAGCGAGGGTTCACATTTGCCCCCCGTGCTGGGAGAATGGCGCGCCGTCTGTCCGTAATTATGAATACAAAATGAGCTCGTGGTGAGTCCCGCATCAGACCCTCGTTTCTCGTCCACTGCGGGCGAAGCGTCGAACGCTGCCTGGCAGCGCCGCAGCCTCGCCAGCGTATGGCACCCCTGCACCCAGATGCAGCGCGCGCAGACGGTGCCGCCGCTGCCGATCGCGCGCGCGAGCGGGCCGTGGCTGTACGACTACGAGGGCGGGCGCTATTTCGACGCCAACAGCTCGTGGTGGGTGAACCTGTTCGGCCATGCCGACGCCCGCCTCAATGCCGCGCTGCGCGACCAGCTCGATACCTTGCCCCATGTCATGCTGGCCGGTTGCACCCATGCGCCAGCGGTGGAACTGGCCGAGCGCCTGAACGCGCTCACCGGCGGCGTCCTCGGTCATGCCTTCTATGCCAGCGACGGTGCCTCTGCGGTTGAGATCGCGCTCAAGATGAGCTTCCATGCGTGGCGCAACCGCGGGCGCGGCAACAAGCGCGAATTCGTCTGCGTGCGCCAGGGCTATCACGGCGAGACCCTGGGCGCGCTGGCCGTCACCGACGTCGCCGTGTTTCGCGACGCCTACGACCCGCTGCTGATGCGCGCCCACCTCGTCGCCTCGCCCGATGCACGGCTTGCTGCCGCGGGCGAGAGCCCAGCCGACGTGGCCGCGCGTGCGCTGGCCGAGGTGCGCGTCCTGTTCGAGTCCCGTCACGAACACATCGCTGCCTTCATCGTCGAGCCACTGGTGCAATGCGCTGCCGGCATGGCGATGCACGACCCGGCCTATCTGCGCGGCTTGCGCGCCCTGTGCGATGACTACGAGGTGCACCTGATCGCCGACGAGATTGCCGTGGGCTGTGGCCGCAGCGGCAGCTTCTTCGCCTTCGAGCAGGCGGCCGCGCCCGGCGAGCCCGCCGTATGGCCGGATTTCGTGTGCTTGTCCAAGGGCATCAGCGGTGGCTACCTGCCCTTGTCGCTGGTGCTCACGCGTGACGAGATCTATCGCGTCTTTCTCGATGACGACATCGCGCGCGGCTTCCTGCATTCGCACTCCTACACCGGCAACGCACTCGCGTGCAGGGCGGCGCTGGCCGTGCTCGACCGCTTTGCCGAGGACGATGTGATCGCGCGTAACCGCGCACCTGCCGCCGCGCTGAGCGCGGCGCTGGCGCCGCTGGCCGAGGATGAACGCATCGAACACCTGCGCCAGCGCGGCATGATCTGGGCCTTCGATGTGCGCGAGCCCCATGCCGGCGAGCGCTTCGCTGAGCGCTTCCACCTTGCCGGCAGGGCCAGGGGGCTGCTGATCCGCCCGATCGGTCGCACCGTGTATCTGATGCCGCCCTACGTGCTCGATGACGAACTTGCGGTCTGGCTGGCCGCCCGCACCCTCGACACCCTTGAACAGACCCTGGCCGATGCGGCCCGGGCCGCGCCTCATCATGTTGCTCGAACACCTGAACCGCCGACTGCGTGAGCGCGAGGCGGCCGCACTGTGGCGGCAGCGGCGTGTCGCTGACTCAGCGTGCGCTCCCCTCCAGCATCTGGCCGAGGGTGGCGAGGGCACGCGTGCGCTGCTTGCCTTCTGCAGCAACGACTACCTCGGCCTGGCCGCGCATCCCGTGCTGATCGACGCGCTTGCCGCGGGCGCGCGGCGCTGGGGCGTGGGCAGCGGCGCATCGGCACTGGTGAGCGGCCACGCCACGCCCCATGCGGCGCTCGAGGATGAACTCGCGCGCTGGCTGGCGCCGTACATCCCGCAGGCGGCGGTGCTGGGCTTCTGTTCGGGTTACATGGCCAACCTGGCCTTGCTCACCACCCTGGCCGACGCTGAGGCGGTGATCTTCGCCGACAAGCTCAACCACGCCTCCTTGATCGATGGCGGCCTGCTCGCCGAGGCCAGGATGCGGCGCTACCCGCATGCACGGCTCGACCTGCTCGACGCCATGCTTGCCGACAGCACCGCGGCGCTGCGGCTCATCGTCACCGATGCGGTGTTCAGCATGGACGGCGACATTGCGCCGCTGCCCGAACTGCTCGCCCTGGCCGAGCGCCACGATGCCTGGCTGATCGTGGACGACGCCCACGGCTTTGGCGTGCTGGGCGAAGGCGGGCAGGGCGCGCTCGCTCATTTCGGCCTGCGCAGCGAACGCATCATCTACATGGGTACGCTGGGCAAGGCTGCGGGCGTGAGCGGTGCCTTCGTCGCCGCCCACCCGCTGGTTGTCGAAGCCCTGGTGCAGGGCGCGCGCAGCTATATCTACACCACGGCGCCGTCGCCGGCGCTCGCCCACACACAGTTGGCAAGCCTGGCGCTGATCGCGGGCGAGGAGGGCGCGGCGCGGCGCGGTCACCTGAATGCGCTGGTCGAAGCGCTGCGCACCGGGCTCGCCGCTGTCATCGCCGCACACCCGCACTGCGGCTGGCGGCTCGCCGAGTCCGCGACCGCCATCCAAGCGCTCATCGTGGGCGACAATGCTGCCGCGGTCGCACTGTCGGCGGCGCTGGAGGCGTGCGGGCTGCGCGTCCCCGCCATCCGTCCGCCCACCGTGCCGGCAGGCAGCGCGCGCCTGCGCATAACCCTGAGCGCGGCGCACAGCCGCGCCGACGTAGACCGCTTGTGCGCCGCACTGGCGCAGCTCGCGAGTGAAGGAGAGCACCCTTGATCGACGCCTCAAAAGGCATCTTCGTCACCGGCACCGACACCGAAATCGGCAAGACCCGGGTCAGCGCGGCCATCGTTGCCCTGCTCGGCAAGTGCGGCCTGCGCGCCGCTGGCCTCAAGCCGATCGCAGCCGGTACCGAGCTTATCGATGGTGAATGCATCAACGAGGATGTGTACGCCTTGCGCGTAGCAGCCTCCATGCCGATCACCGCCGCTGAGATCTGCCCCTATCAGTTCGCCGCTGCCTGCGCACCCCATGTCGCTGCCGCGCTCGAGGGCCGGCGTATCGAGCGTGCCGGCGTGCTTGCAGCGGTCGCGGCCGTGGCGCAGCGTGCCGACCGCGTCGTGGTCGAGGGTGTGGGCGGGTTCCGCGTGCCGTTGGGCGACGCCGCCGGGCCGGACGGGGCGTGGGACTCCGCCGACCTCGCTGTCGAGCTTGGCCTGCCGGTGCTGCTGGTGGTCGGCCTGCGTCTGGGGTGCATCAACCACGCCCTGCTCAGTGCAGAGGCCATCCGTGCCCGCGGCCTGCACCTGTGCGGCTGGGTGGCCAACACTGTCGACCCCGACATGCCGTGGGTTGCCGAGAACCTCGACGCACTTGCCCACGGGCTGGGCAGTGCGCCCTGCCTGGGCCTGATCCCGCGCCTGCCTGCACCGACGCCGGAGGCCATCGCGCCTTACCTCAACGTTCCCGCATTGCACACACTCTTCAAGACTCAAGACCTTACAACGGAGACACCATGAGCACTTTGGCCACCATCTCGCCCGAATCCCTGCGCCGCAGCGCCGCGCCCGCAACCCTGTCGCCCACGGGCCAGGCACGCTGGTCGGTGGAGGCGGTCGAAGCACTGTTCGCGCTGCCCTTCATGGACCTCGTATTTCGCGCCCAGCAGGTGCATCGCGAACACTTCAACCCGAGCGAGATCCAGCTGTCGACGCTGTTGTCGATCAAGACCGGCGGCTGCGCAGAGGACTGCGGCTACTGCTCGCAGTCCGCGCACTTCGAGACCGACGTCAAGGCCGCCAAGCTGATGCCGGTAGACGAGGTGATCGCCGCCGCGCGCGCCGCCAAGGCCCAGGGCGCCAGTCGCTTCTGCATGGGCGCCGCCTGGCGCTCGCCCAAGGCGCGCGACATGGAGCGCGTCACTGCGATGGTGCGCGAGGTGAAGGCGCTCGGCATGGAAACCTGCATGACCCTGGGCATGCTCGACCAGGACCAGGCGCAGTCGCTCAAGGAGGCTGGCCTCGACTACTACAACCACAACCTCGACACCGCGCCCGAGTACTACGGCAAGGTCATCGGTACGCGCACCTACCAGGATCGCCTCGACACCCTCGACAACGTGCGCTCTGCCGGCATCAACGTGTGCAGCGGCGGCATCGTCGGCATGGGCGAGACGCGCAGCCACCGCGCTGGCCTGATCGCCCAGCTGGCCAACCTCGAGCCCTGCCCGGAGTCGGTGCCGATCAACAACCTCGTGCCCATCCCCGGCACCCCGCTGGCCGGCGTCGATCCGATCGACCCGTTCGAGTTCGTACGCACCATCGCCGTCGCCCGCATCACCATGCCCACCAGCTACGTGCGCCTGTCCGCCGGCCGCGAGCAGATGGACGAGGCGCTCCAGGCGCTGTGCCTGATGGCCGGCGCCAACTCGATCTTCTACGGCGACCACCTGCTTACCACCCCCAACCCGCAGACCGGCCGCGACCGCAGTCTGCTCGAACGCCTGGACATGCGCATCCAGGGCCAGGACGCCTGACAGAGCGTCGCACGGCGCGGCAATGAGCTGCGCCGTGCAGCACCACACCGTCAACGGCCCGCAGCCGCATGAAACCCACTGTAGGAGCGGCGCCAGCCGCGAGGGCGTGCATGAAACCCGCTGTAGGAGCGACGCAAGTCGCGAGGGGTTGCGTTTGTCAGCAGCGATCCCGGCAGCCATGCCCAGTACTGCGACCATCTATTTCTGAGCTGCCTACGCGGCAGTGATCACGGGGGTATCGCCGGCCTGGCACGCCGGTCGTTTCTGAGCTGCCTACGCGGCAGTGATCGCTTCGCGCGCTCAGCGGGCTTCTCGGGCTTATTTCTGAGCTGCCTACGCGGCAGTGATCGCGCGGGGGCTGGGCGACGGTGTAGTGGTGGATTTCTGAGCTGCCTACGCGGCAGTGATCGGGTGCGTTGTCGCCGGCCACCGGATCGTTCTTTTCTGAGCTGCCTACGCGGCAGTGATCCACGGCTGACACCTTGAACGCCTGCAGGCTCATTTCTGAGCTGCCTACGCGGCAGTGATCAGAGGGAAAGGCAGTTGCCGGCTCCACTAAAGTTTCTGAGCTGCCTACGCGGCAGTGATCCCCCAAAACTAGAATTCAGTTGTCGCAGGTAATTTCTGAGCTGCCTACGCGGCAGTGATCGAAAAACGCCAAATTCTATGCTCGATTTTTCTTTTCTGAGCTGCCTACGCGGCAGTGATCATGCGCGAGCGCTACACGCTGGCCTGCGACCATTTCTGAGCTGCCTACGCGGCAGTGATCGCCAGCATCCGCGACCAGCTCCGCAACGTCGATTTCTGAGCTGCCTACGCGGCAGTGATCGCCGAGCTGTTCGACGCATACAAATCCGCGACTTTCTGAGCTGCCTACGCGGCAGTGATCCACGCAGCGACGACCCTGCAGGCATAGCTTCATTTCTGAGCTGCCTACGCGGCAGGGTAGTGTTCTGATCAGTGTGCAAAAGCCCGGAGGGGCTTGCAGAGAGGGGTGGTCATGGTAAGAGGTTGATTGTGCAGATCGACCTTGACCCCTGAGGAGGGCAAACCATGACCACGAGCAAGAGTAATACGGTGTCGTT